>Ga0335073_10000700_pt1 | contig 43583 bp, 44 predicted proteins | sample Lox_Sample_22_FD_207093 | JGI IMG/M metagenome (GOLD analysis project Ga0335073, IMG submission 207093) | Soil microbial communities from Loxahatchee National Wildlife Refuge, Florida, United States - Lox_Sample_2.2 | ecosystem: Environmental > Terrestrial > Soil > Wetlands | place: USA...
GCTGCTATCCCAGTAGGCGACTATAGGCTCGATATCGAGGATGACGGTACGTGCCGATCGCTCCTGCACCCGGCGCAGGGTCTCATCCAGGCTCGTCAGCCGTTCGTATGTCGCCCTGAGGTGATGCTCAGGGCTCGGGCGGCGGTGACGGGATTCCTTACCCATGAGGATCGATGGCCTCGACGTCAGCCGGCGGAGTCGTCGCGGCGTGCCGGCCCGGTATGCGCGGCGCCGCGAGGCGCCACAGCCTGGCCCAGTTCACCGGGGATGTGGGCCGAGGGACTCCCGGGCGATTCCGGGGCACGCGAACGCGGAGGGCCGCTGGGCGGATCGCGCACTCCACCGGAGTGAGCATCAATACGGCCTCGCCGTCGATGCCCACCGGGACCTGCGGTGTGTCGGCGGTGATCTCGACCTTCTCGGCATTCAGTACGTTCAGCCCGGGCGCGTGGGCACCGCGGAGCAGGCCAACCGCCTGCCGTGCGCTGTTCACTCTTACTCCGACCACCCCGAGCATGCCGCGGTCCAGCCGGGCACGACGGCCCAGTCCCGCGATATCTCCGGTGCCGTACGGATTGTTAGCCACCAGCAGCGCCTGCGGTGCCTTGATTTCCACGTCGTCCACCCGGGCCACGAACGGTATCCCGCGGTGTCCCTGCAACAGATCAGGCAGCATGTTCAGCGTGGTATTCAGCTTGTCACCGCGGTATGCCGGGGTCTCGACAATCTCGGCGTAGGCTCCGAAGGATACGTTGTTGACGAAAGTCCGGCCCCCGATCACGCCAAGGTCGACGCGCAGTTCGACGCCATCCGATAGCGCGTCCAGGCAGGCCGCGGGGTTGTCGCGGTCCAGCCCGAGGTCCAGGGCGAAATGGTTGCGCGTGCCCGCGGCGATGACCATGAACGGAATGCCGTGCTCGGCGGCGACACCGGCTACCAGTGCCTGCGTCCCGTCGCCTCCGGCGGCGCCTAGGAGGTCGGCGCCGCTGGCCACGGCCCTGCGGGCCACCTCGGCGATACTGACTTGCTCAGGCCCACCGATCAGGAACACTTCGGCCCCGAGTTCTTCGGCTTTGCGCTTCAGCTCGAACTTCTCCACCTTCCCCCCACCGGACTTCGGGTTCATGATCAGGTAGGCGTGGCAGGCGCGTGGCTGGGCCGGATACTCGGGCATGCGCCAGTCCGTACGTGTGCTGCTCAGCGCGGAGCGTGCGGTCACGCTCGACGCCAGCCATGCGGCGGCCGACACGGCTGCCACCCACAACAGGTTCGCGAACGCGAAGATAACGATCACGGCGATCGGGACGACGATAAACACCGCGAGCGAGAACCAGCGCACTACGCCGCGCCGGGAAAGGAACCCGAACGCCCCTACCACGCTCACCACCGCGGCCGCCAGGCCGACGGCCAGCATCGCGAGGCTCTTCAGCTCGGCAAAGACCACCAGGATCACCACCGCCAGTGCGGCCAGCACGAAGCTGAGACGCGCGAGCCAGCTCTGACCGGACGTTATCGGAGGTTCCGGATCGGCGATCTTGGGCATAGCCGGCATCCTTACGCGGCTGACGGCCCGGGCACATCACCTTCCACGGAGGATGTCGGGATCCAGTGCCAGGCGAATGCTGGCTACAGGCCGTGAGCAGAGCGTCCGCTGGCGGCCACGTCAACCGGCCCGTTAACGGCCTGGATCCTTGCCGGTTACCAGTGGTGAGTTGTCGCATAGGAGTGGCTGGTGATCATCTCGGTGTCTTCGGGCGGGGCGTAGACGGACTGGACCGCGACCCGGCCTGGCCCGTAGAGCCTGACCCAGATGCTGCGGTAGCTCCACCGGCTGTGCCAGAAGGCGAAGCCCATGTTCCGCGGGTACTCCAGGTGCAGCGCCATCCGGACCGACACGTCCCGGTAGAGCAGGGCGCTCGGCTGGATCAGCAGGCTCTGGTTCGGCTGAAGGTCGCGGACGAAGGTGTTGCCCGGCGAGTGCAGAAGCAGCAGCCCCGGTCCCCCGGTCGCGGCGAACGTGTCGCCGTACTGGCCCATCGGGTAGTGGGTCTCCTGGTCGTCCCCGCTCCCAGTGGTGTACCAGATGCCGGTGGGATGCCAGCTGTAGTTGATGTTCCCCGTCGCGGTCACGAACCGGTGCTCGCGGACCCATATCTGCTGGTTGTGCTGCAGCGGCAGGGCCACGAGCTCGCCGGCGTGGTTGTCGGACAGCGCGACGTGCCCGGGGCCACGGGCCTCCACCATGACCAGCGGCATCCCGGCTAGCTTGCGGTTCCAGGCGCCGCGCATGGGCATGTTGGTCAGCCGGGTCTGGGGCTCGGTCCACAGCAGTACGTGGTGGGAGAAGTAGATCCAGTCGTTCGCCGCGAGGTTGAACTCCGCGACCGGGACGGCGGTACCCGCGATCTGGACGTGGGACTGGCCGAGCTGGAGCCGGGCCATGTCCTTGATCGGCGGCTGCTGGATCCAGCCCGAATCGCTGACCGAGGACCGGATGTCGACCGGCGCCCCGCACAGCGGGCAGGTCCGGGAGTTCGGGTCGCTCGGCTGCCGGCAGTACCGGCAGATATAAGTATTCATCGCGCGCCTTTAATCGGCGTGGTGGTGGACGTACATGGACTGGATGCCGACCCGGCCGGGCCCGGTCATCTCGGCCAGGTACATGCCGTGCCGCAGCATCCCGGTCTTGAGCGGCATCTGCGCGGCCTGCATCTGCACCGTGGAGTCCTTGTAGAGGAAACCGCCCGGCTCGACCAGGATCTTCTCCCCGGGCCGCAGGGTCCGCTCGAGCACGTTGCCGTTCCCGTGCAGCATCAGCATGCCCGGCTGGCCGCTGGTGACGAAGCGGTCCACGTACATGCCGTTCCCGCCGTGCAGCAGGTTGACCAGGCCCTTGATCCGCACGAAGGAGTACTGGATATTGTGCGAGGCGACCAGGAAGGCGTGCTCGCGGACGTCCAGCTCCATGCTGGGGTGCAGCGGCAGCACGACCAGCTCGCCCGGCGCGTCGCGGGAGAACGCGATCCGGCCCGGGCCCTGGGCCACCGTCACGATGTGCGGCATTCCGCCGATGGTGCGCTTCATCCCGCCGCCGGTGTTCAGCGACGAGAGCGGCACCGACTCGTCCTTCCACAGCAGCACGTGATGCTCGAAGTACACGCCGTCCTGCGGGTGGAGAGCGAGCTCCGCCACCGGGACGAGCTCGCCTTCGACCTGGCAGGTGCTGCCCAGGAACCGGAACTCGGTCATGTCACGCAGCCGGGGCGCCTCACGCCAGCCGGAGTCACTGACCTTGTCCCGCTCGTCGAGCGGCGCGCCGCAGGTCTGGCAGCTGGTAGTGCCCGGCTGGTTCTGGGCGTGGCACCACTGGCACTGGATCATTTCCACGCTCGGAAGATAGCAGGGAAAGTGACCTGTGACATCGCCTTATGCCTTAAGTTCGGCAGCGGGTATGGTTCTGCCATGGCACTGCTCGGGCGGGAGTTCATCGCCGTACCTGATGACCGCAAAGGTCAGATCGTCTTCAAATGGCCGGACGTCTCCATCCGCCGCTACACGCGCGCGATCGTCAACGCGGACGAGATGGCGATGTTCGTCAACACGGGCCAGGTCGTGCAGACCCTGGGCCCCGGCCGGCATCAGATCGACGCCAACGAGCTGCCCGGGCTCGGCATGATCATCGACGCCGCCACCGGCGGGAACGCCTACCGGGCCGAGCTGTACTTCGTGGGCACGCGCGAGTACACCGGCTTCAAGTTCGGCGGCCGGGTCGACGATGTGCAGGACCCGCGGACCGGGCTGGTCGTGACCCTGCGCGTGTTCGGCGATTACGCGCTGCGGGTGGCCGACCCGGTGCGGCTGGTGACCAACCTGACCGCCACGGTCGACGTCACCGACAACGAGCGGATCGCGGGCTGGGTCAGCGATCAGCTGCTCAAGGTGCTTCGGACGCACGTCACCACCCAGATCATCCGCAACGGGTGGCCGATCCTCGGCCTGATGGCCTACTCGGCGGAGATCGAGCAGAACACCATCGACGCGGGCAACGGTCAGCTCGCCGCCTACGGCGTGCAGCTGACCCGGATGGGCAACTTCGACATCAACCTCTCCCCCGAGGACGAGCAGCAGCTCAAGCAGCTGGCCAAGGACACCAGCTACTCCCAGCTGGCCGGCGGCTTCCAGAACTACGCCGCGGGCGAGATGGCCCTCGGTGCCGGGCAGGGCCTGGCCAAGGGCGGCGCCGGGACCGAGGGCGCGTTCCTCGGCGCCGGATTCGGCCTGGCCAGCGCGTTCGGGGCACAGCAGGCGCAGGCCATGCAGGCGCAGCAGGCCGAAGCCGCGCAGCGCGCGGCCCAGCAGTACGGCGTGCCGTACGGCCAGCCGGCCGGCCCGCCGCAGGGTGGCCCGCCGCAGGGTGGCCCGGCTCAGCCCGCCCCCCAGCCTCCCACGACCCAGCCTCCCACGACCGAGCAGGCCGCGGCCGGAGCAGCATGCGCGTCCTGCCAGACCTCGAACCCGGCTGGTGCGAAGTTCTGCATGGGCTGCGGTCAGGTACTCGCGCCCGCCGTCACCCACTGCACCGAGTGCGGCACCGAGCTGCCCGGCGGCGCTCGCTTCTGTGCCAACTGCGGCACCCGGGTCGGCGGCTAGACGCTCACCTCGGCACTTCGCGCGCCTCGGCCCAGTTCTCCCGTATCGAGCTGGTGGCCGCCGCTGGGTGGAGCTGGCCGCTGTCCGGCACCCGAGGGGCCGGGTTGGCGATGGCCGTGCCGATCACGGCCATCACGAGCCCGACGATCGGGAAGCCGACGAGGAGGAAGAAGTAACTGCCCGCGTTCTGGCTCGCGAAGAGCTCACGGCCGTAGACGGCGGAGGCGGTCAGGTGCTGCCCGTGATAGAGCCAGTCCCGCACCCAGGCCGAGTTGACCAGCAGCGCAGCCGAGCCGCTGCCGGAAACAGTAAGGAACAGGGCGCCGACGCCGCCGGACACCAGCCCGGCGGCCAGGCCCTGCCAGAGCCGGGCCGCGGATGCCTCAGCGGGGTCGTCCGGCACGTGGCAGCGCCGGCCCGCGATGGCGCCGGCGACCAGCGGCGCGCCGAACAGCAGAATCCAGGCCAGGGTACCGACCACAACCGCCTCGGAGCCGGGCAGCCATGGCCGGTCCGGGTACTTGACGTTGAACCCGAGCGGCGCTACCGCGTACATCACCGCGCCCAGGATCAGGCCCGCGCCGCCGCCGATGGCCAGCGTGGCCGGGGCCACCGGGGCACGCCGTGCGGTCAGCGCGAGGATGACCGCCAGGTAGCAGGCGGTGAGGAGCAGTATCCCTACTTCGCCGCCCCAGTCGGGACCGCCGGATGAGCTGCCCGGCACCCCCGGGCCCTGGAAGATGTCAAAGGTGTGCCGGTCGATCCCTGATCGCGGCACCGTGCCCACGAACAGCCCGACAGCGGCCTGTATCGGCAGCCCGGCCAGGACCGCGGCATAGAACCCGGCCCGCAGCCACCGCGCCGCGCGGCTAGCGGGCGGCCCGAGCCTCCAGCGGCTTAGCAACGGCAGGCCGATCAGCAGGCCCACGGTGATGATGATGCCGCCTCGGACCGCGGCGCCATGGCTGACTGGGGAGCCCGGCCAGGCTCCCCAGGCCGCCGCCCCCGCCGCTACCGCGAACAGCACGAGGATCCCCGCCCTGCGCACCATCTGCGCCTCCTTCGCGATCAGTCGCACGCCGCCGACTCGCCAGGTCAGCCGCGGCCAGCCCGCCGGCACCTCATGCGCCTCGGCCCATACCGCCTCGGCCCAGTCCCGCCGGGCCGCAGGCAGCAGCCTGATGGCGCCCCGGCCGGCCGCGGCGGCGACGCCGTTCAGCCAGCTCATGGGATCACGGGCGCCGCGACCCCGCGCCCGCGCCGCGGGCGCGCGCCCGGACGGACCTGGGTGCTGGCCGGCTCCGCGGCGGCCTGTTCGGCCTCGGCGACGGCCGCTGCCGCGCTGGCCAGCCCGTCGGCCGTGAGCCGGTACAGGTGACGCCGCGGCCGGCCTGGCGCCGGCTCCTCCTGCCAGCAGGCCTCGACCAGACCCCGGTCGGCCAGCCGGATCAGGATCGGGTACAGCGTGCCCGACTTCAGCCCGGTCTGCCGGGCCAGAGCGTACCCGTGCTGCCATTCCGACGGCTGTCCGCACAGCGCGGCCAGCACCGACACAGTCTGAGGCGAGAACTCAGCACGCGATCCCATGCGGGGCAATCTACCTATGTAGACCCGTCTTGTCTACATAGGTAGAAGGTCCGGGTGACAGAAGGTCTGTCACTGCCCGGGAACGCACGCCCTGCGGAGATGTCCAGCCCGCTTCACCTGCATAAATGCCTGTCAGGGCTTACAAGGCCATTCTAGCAGCCGTGCCGCCGCGTGCCGGGGAATGCCGTTCTGGCCGGGTTGTCGTGGTGTTGACCATGCCGACAGCCGCGCTCGGTCATGGGGCGTTCGCGTCACTGCGCCGGCTGGCGTCTCGTATTGCCCGTCAAGGTCCAGTGCGGTCATGCTCTCGGCTCCGTTTCTCCCTCCGGCGAGCGCGTAGACTACCGCCCGGGCCTTGCTGATCTCCGCCGGATCGTTGGGATCGACGAACAGCACGTCATCGCTGTCGGCCGTGACCAGCTCAAGCTCGATGCGCGCACCGGACAGCCCGCCGCCAATTGCGCCTTCGGCGATGAGCACGACCGCGAGCGCGAGCTGCTGGAACTCCCCAAGCAACTCCGTTCCAGGCTCGAGCGGCTAAAGCTGCAGTGGCTGAAGACACGGACCCGCACCTGGCGGATGCCGGAACCGTCGGTGCAGATGGCTGTACCCTGAAGTCGGGTCAGACGGATCTGTGCCGATCCAGACACCGAGATCACGCATTCGGGAACGCCTTTACCGGCAGCCGCTCCCGTGTTTGATTCCCCGACGGATGCACTGCAGCCCTGGTCACCCTCTCCTACGCTCGGCGGAACGACTGCGGCCTTAAAAACGATATGGCGATGTGTGCAGGGCGCAGGACGGCGATCGGCCGATGTCGCGGGTCAGCGTCGCCGACGCGCTGTCCGAGTAGTCTTCTGGCTCCGGCCCGGGGGACACCTGGGGAATGGCTGCCGTAACCATCCGGACATCGTCTCGGCCAGCCGACTCGGATCATCGGCACGCCAGATTCTTTATCAAGACCCAGGCCGGAGGAACACGAAGTACCATGCCCGGTGAACATCCCTAACGACCGCGGGAGCCATACCGGACTGCCGAGCGTCACTGCGCCTCAGTCTGCCGGTCCACTGCCGGTGACCTAATAGCTTCGGCAAGGTCAATAATGCTTTCCGCCGTCTTGACGTGCGCGAGATCGATGAGTTGCCCTTCGAACTCGACCGCAGCGCTTCCATTGGCCTCTGCTGCTCGGAAGACGTCGATCAGCCGCCGGTAGTACTGGACTGTCTCGGCCGAAGGCGTGAAGACGTCGTTGGCCACGGCTACGTGTGACGGATGGATCAATACCATGCCGCGGTAGCCCAGCCGACGATTGTCCTCAGCGAAATACCGCAAGCCAGATAGATCGGCGATATGTTGCCATACGCCGCAGATCGGATGGAGAAGGCCGGCCGCCCTGGCCGCCAGGACGATGCGGCTGCGCAGGTACAGCGTCTCCAGGCCTTCCGGAGTGAACTCGAAGCCAATTTCCCGGCCGACATCGGCAGCCGGGCCGGTTACGCCCAGTACGCTCGCGACCCTGGGGCTGACGGCTGCGATCTGCTCGCAACACGCTATAGCGGCCGCGGTCTCAAAACTGACGAGCAGGCCGATGGAGCCGGGCATAATGCCCTCCCGCTGCTCGAGATGAGACACGACGGCGTCGATGCGCACGACGTCGGCAGAGCTGAAGATTTTTGGCAGGAGGACCCCGCACAGGCCGGCCGTCACGACAGACTCAACATCGGCACCGAAGAGACCGCTCTCCAAGCTGTTAGGCCGGACCCACACATCCACCCGCGCGGTCTCATCCCTCAGGCGGTGAATGGTGTCACGGACGACCTGCCTCGCGTCGGACTTGAGCGCTGCAGGCACTGAATCCTCCAGATCCAGGATCACGGCATCGGGGCCGGCAGCGATCGCCTTCTCCACCCAAGTCGCCTTATGCCCGGGAACGAAGAGCATGGACCGGTAAGGCTTCATCAGACAGCAACTCCTACGCGGCCCAGCCGCTGATAATCAGGGATCGACTGGCCGCATACTAGCGCTGGCACTGGAAAGACGAGGTGGCGTCCTCTCGGGTGGCGCCCAGACCCGCAGATCGGCCTCGGTCGCGTTCCCGTACCGGTAGGCGGAGAAGTCGCTGACTCCGGCGGCGCGCAGCACGTCCTCATCGACAAAGCATTGGTCGGTCATTTCGGCGGCGTCCCGGGAGAGGATGACGTGCGCGGCGTCGGCCATGATCTCGGGCCTGCGGGACACCGCCATAGCGGCGTCACCGCCGACAAGGTTCTGCACGGCGGCGGTCGCGATGGTCGTCCGCGGCCATAGGCTGTTCGCCGTCAGTGGCCGCGGGTGGGCCTGTGCCGCGACTCCGAGGGTGAGCATCGTCATCGCGTCATGACCGGCAAGGTCAGGATTCACGCAGAGATTCGACACATTCGGCCGAACATTGAATGACCTGATCAAGATTTCGCATCGACTTTGCTTACAATCTCGCGCAGAGCGACTATGTCGGCTGAGCGCGGGTTGGGCATCGGCCGAGCGGATCCAGCCGACCGCGGTCCGGCTGTTCGGCGAGAAAGCTATCCAGCGGGGGGAACGGCCAGCATCGGCGACGCCGTCGGGATCCTGCTGGCCGGGCTGCCGCCGGCGTGGCGCCCTCACGCACCCTCGTCCCGCCCTTGTGCGGCCACCGGCGCCTTTGACTATTTATGTGTATGAACATATCCTTACGCATAATTACTGCAAATCCTGGCCAGCCTCGGCTGGCGCTTCTAGCGGGTGAGGACGGCCTATGACCACGGACTCCTTCGAGGATGGCTGGCTACAGCTGGACGGGCTGCGCATTCACTACACCGAGTGGGGCCATCCGACGGCCCCGCCGGTAGTCATGCTGCACGGGCTGAATGTGCAGTGTCACACGTGGGATCCGTTCGCTCGTGAGCTGGCGAACCGTTATCACATCATCGCCATGGACATGCGAGGCCACGGGGATAGCGACTGGGCGCGGTCGGGTTACCGGGTCCGGTCCATGGCGCGTGATGTCCACGGCCTGATCGACGCGCTCGGCGTGGGACCGGTGAAACTGGTCGGCCATTCGGCCGGAGTGCGGGTCGCCATCGCGGTAGCCGGCGAGAGGCCGGACACCGTCTCCCAGCTGGCCGTGTCCGACGCCGGCCCAGCGAACTCGCCGTCGGGCGCCGTGGCGATGCGGGACTTCATCCAGGCCACGACGAACCTGCGCGGGTTCCGTAGTGAGCAGGAGGCGCGCGAGTTCTACCTTTCCTTCCATCCCGAATGGGAAAAGGAGTTCATCGACCTGCATGTGAAATACCAGCTCAGGCGGAACTGGGCGGGCAAGCTCGTGCCCAAGGCAGACCCCGATGTGCAGTGGATCACCGGCTCGGTGAGCCTGCCAGACGTCGATTACCTGTGGAAGATGTCTGAGTTGCTCACCATGCCAACGCTGCTGATGGTCGGCCGGACGAGCAATGTCCTGGACGAAGCTGTCGTCGCGAAGATGCTCGCTACGATGCCCAACGCCTCGGTCCGATGGTTTGACGCCGGCCATTACTTCATGCGCGAGCAGCCGAAGGAATTTCTCGAGGTGCTGACCGAGTTCCTGGCGAAGGAGTAACGCGGTGGATACTCCGCGCAGCCTGTACGCGTCAATGCGCAGCATTCTCGAGGTCCCGATACTCAACGAGAAGTTCTGGTCCAAGGTGCCCGAGGTGCAGGCCGACGCGATCATGATCGACCTTGAGGACTCGGCGACACCGGCCAACAAGGAAGTCGTGCGGGACCGGATCTTGCAGAGCCTTGAACATCCGGAATACTTCGGCGGCCGGCGCATCATCGTCCGGGTCAACAATCTTTCGACGCCCTGGGGCGGCGAAGATCTTCGCGCGCTGGCTACGGCGCCCGGTGATTTTCTCGTCTGCTATCCAAAGGCCGAGACGGCTCGCGAGGTGGCCGAGGTGCGCGCGTTGCTGAGCGCGCACGGCCGGGGGCACGGACTGCATGTCATGATCGAGACCGCACGGGCCATGATCGAGCTGCGCGAGATCGCCAGCGCGGACGGGGTGGCCGGCCTGCACTTCGGATACGTGGACTACGCTGCCGATATCGGCTCCCGGCCCTTCGCCGATTCCGGCGACGAGTTGTTTCCCCCCGCCAACTATTACGCCCAGACCAAGATCGCCGTCGCCGCCGCGGCCTATGGGCTTTTCGCCACCGGCGGGTCCATGGTGCCTGAATACCGCAACCTGGATAAGGTCAGGACGTTCGTGACCCGCTGGGCTGAGCTGGGGTACACGGCGTGCATTGCGGTCTCACCCAATCATCTCGCCATCATCAATGAACTGATGTCTCCGTCGGCCGAGGAAGTCACGGCCGCGCGCCAGCTTTGCGAGGCGTACGAGACGGCCACGAAGAATGGCGAGCCCGCCGCGGTCCTCAATGACAAGGTCATCACCATGCCCGACTACCGGGTTGCCACACTGACCCTGAGCCGGGCTGGCCTCTCAGGAAGCTCCTAAGACACAGGAGCCGCGGTCCGGGATAGTCAGCGCCGGGACCGCGTTTTCTTGGGCGTCAGGCCACCGTTCCGGCCTGGGCTGTATCCTGTGCCGACGCCATGCTGTCGGCTTCCTGCTGGCCCGCCTTGGTCTTGATGGCACGGCGCCGGAGCGCGGTGGGCTTGCCCCGACGGCTCGCCGCGAGCGCCACCGCGAGGATGAGAGCGACGCCGTTGAACATGTCGCCGACCCATTCAGCACCTGACACGAGCTGAAGTCCTTCGATCCCCGTGGCTAGCACGAAGATCGCGAGCATGGTTCCCCAGACGTTGAACCGGCCTGGCTGGAGCTGCGTCGAGCCGAGGAACACGGCGGCGAAGCCCGGCAGGAGCAGGTTCGGGCCGAATGTGAGCGAGGGCCCGGTCAGTGAGGTATAGAGGATTCCTCCCAGGCCCGAGATGGCGCCGGCGGCGATTAGCGACCACCAGGACAGGCGGTTGACCCTGATCCCGGACAGCCTGGCCGCTTCCGGGTTGCCGCCTGCGGCGCGCATCTGACGGCCGACGGGAGTGAACTCCACGACCCACCAGGTGATGAGCGCGATGGCCAGCAGGTAGTAGATGATGACCTGGAAGCCGAAGACCGGGTACTGGGTCATGTTGTTCCAGCCCGCCGAGAGCGGTACCGGCTCGTCCTGCGAGTTGGTGACGAGCAGCGTGAAGGCGGTCAGCACCGATCCCATGCCTAGCGTGGCGATGAACGAGTTGACCCGGAACCGCACCACCACGAACCCGTTCACCACCCCCACGAGCAAGCCGATTGCGATCGACACCAGCAGCGTCGGGAGCAGCGGCCAGTGCTCCTTCACCTGGAGCACGACCGCGACCATGCCGGTGAGGTTGGCGTTGGCGCCGACCGACAGGTCGTACTGGCCGCAGACCATAGGGACCAGCACGGCCAGGGCGATGATAGCGGAGACGGCCTGCGTCGAGGCAACGAGGTGAACCGTCGACATCGACAGGAAAAGGCTCGGAACCCAGAGCCCGAATATAAGGATGAAGGCTGCCCATAGGTATAGCCCGCTGAACCGGTCGAGTCCGATATTCAGTCTGTGCTTAGGCATTCTCGTTACCATTATTTCCCGCGGCGGCCGATTCGAGGTGGAAGCTGCGATTGAGCGTTGTCGTGGTCAGGTCGTCGCCGGTGATCTCCTCCAAGATCCGCCCGTTCCTGACGACGAGGACCCGGCTGCACAAGGTCACGAGTTCGTCCAGGTCGGTGGAGCTCACGATGACCGCCGCCCCCTGCCTGGCCGTGGCCAGTATCTGCCGGTGCAGTTCGGCCTTCGCGCCGACGTCCACCCCTTGCGTGGGTTCGTCGAGCAGTAGCACCTTCGGGGTTTCCCGTAGCCACTTGGCGAACAGCAGCTTCTGCTGATTGCCTCCGCTGAAGGTGTTCAGCGGATCTGAGATGCCGTCCCTCGGACGCACGTCGAGCTTCTCGAACCAGGCGGCAACTTCGGCCTTCTCAAGCTTCTTGCGCAGCAGCAGTCTCCGCCAGAACGGCTTGAGGTTGACCAGGGTTACGTTCTCTGTGGCCGTCATGTCCATGACGCCGCCGCTGGTACGGCGGTCGGGCGGCAGGTAGGCCAGCCCGGCCTCGATCGCCAGGTCGGTCCGGTTTGGCTTCAGCGTCTTCCCGGCCACGCTTACCTGCCCGGCCCGCGGCAAGGCACCGAACAACGCTCCCAGGACGGACTCCCGTCCTGAGCCGGTCAGGCCGCAGATGCCGGTCACCTCGCCGGCCCACGCCTCGAGCGAGAGTCCTTCGAGCGGTCCGGCCTGCAGGTCGGCCGCGGCCAGGACAGGTGGCCTGGTCCTGGTATCAGCGTGCGGCGTTTCGAGCCGTTGTACCTGCTCCAGTTCGGAGCCGATGAGCTGGTGAATGAGCCGGCCGCGATCCAGGCCTGGCACCGGCCAGGTCGCGATCAGGACGCCGTTGCGCAGGACGGAAACCCGGTCAGCGAAGCCTGTTACCTCGTCGATGTAGTGCGTCACGTAGAGGACGGCAGCCCCGGTGCCGGCCGTAGCCCGCAGGTTGGCCAGCAGCCGCTCGACTTCGTTGACCGGGAGTGCGGCGGTCGGTTCATCCAGGATGAGGGCGACTGGCTGCATACCGTCCTCGGACAGCATGGCCCGGGCGATAGCCACGCCGGTACGCTCGGCCGACCCCAGTGCCCCTACCAGCGTCGCCGGATCAGTGGCCAGGCCGACCCGGGCCAGGGCCTCCCTGGCCACTCTGGCGGCCTCGCGGCGTCTGATCGTACCGGTCACGGTGGGGAAGCCCACGCCGATCAGCAGGTTGTCCAGGACGCTGGACGTTTCTACCAAGCCGAGGTCCTGGTGAACGAACCGGCAGCCCAGGGCCCGCGAGCTGGCCGGCGAGCCGAACTGAAGCTCACGTCCGGCGATCCGGACGATCCCGCCCGGATCCGGGTGATGGTAGCCGGAAAGGATCTTGATCAGGGTCGACTTGCCTGATCCGTTCTGGCCGAGCAGCACGTGAATCTCACCGGGCGCCAGGGTCAACTCGACCGCGTCAAGAACGGTCTTGAGGCCGAACGTCTTGGACAATCCCCGGATCTCCACGGCGGGGAGCGTCCCCGGCTGCGAGCCGGGGACACCCCAGGACACGGCGGTCGAGCCAGGTCCGTTATGAGAGGCCCGGTGACCGTTGTTCTGTGCCTCATTCGCCGACATGTGTCACCCTGGTGTTTTTTTTAGCTGGCGGCCGGAATGTGCCACAGCTTCTCGTACTGCTGGAGCGAGTTGGCCGGGAAGTCGTAGTACGGCCCGGTAATCTCCGACACGTTCGCCTTCGTGATGAGCTGGGTCGGGATGACGTCATCGTTGCTGACGCCCGACGCGTTGAGCAACACCCGCAGCGCCACGTCCATGATCGCCTCGCCCTGGAGGAAGTAGCTCTGCCCGGTCCAGACCTGCTCGGTACCCGCCTTGATCGCGGCCTCGCCGTACGGGTCGATGCTGCGGCCGCCGATGATCATCCCGGAAAGGCCTGCGGCCCGCAGAGCAGAAAGAACCCCGTCGCCGAACTCGCCATTGTCAAAGAAGATGTACTTGTAGCTGGGATTCACCCTGGCGGCCGAAACGACGGTCGAAACCAGCGTGCCCGCGTCCACGTTGGCCTGGGTGACGGGGACCACCTTGGTCTGGCAGTCCGGGCAGTTCGCCTTGACTTCGGCGATGAAGGCGTCACGGAAGACGTTCAGCACCGGGGCCGAGGTGTAGTTCTCCAGGAGGGCCCGGCCCTTGCCGCCGGAATCGGCGATGAACCAGTCAGCGAGTTCCTTGCCCACGTTGACCTCAGAGGCCTGCCCGGCGGGCGTCCCGTAGATGGGGTCACCGAGCTGGACCGGGGCCACGCTGCCGAGCACGATCGGAACGTTGGCCTTCTTGTAGGCGGCAATCGCGCTAACGCCGAAAGTCGACTGCGGCGAGCCGGCCTCGGCGACCACGGTGGGTTTCTTTGCCAGCGCATTAAGTAGTGCCTGCTGGAGGGTGGCAGGACTCGCCGGGTCGTAGTTGAGCTCCGAGTACGACCAGCCGAGGGCCTTCGCCGCGGCCTGCACCCCGGCGCCGATGCGGGCCGTAGCCGCCAGGCCGTCGAAGAGGAAGATCACCGACTTGCCCGTGGGGGGCTTTCCCGGCAGTGCCACCGTCTGCGGGATCGATGTGGGCACCGCCAGGTACTTCTGAGCCGCCTGCTGCATGGCGGCGACGTCGCCGGCGGTCACCCCGGCCGAGGCTGACGAGTTCGCCGTGCTCGAGCTCGAACCCGAGCTCGAGCAGGCAGCCGCGGTGATAAGCATCGCAGCCAGGGCGGAGAGCGTGGCCATGCGCCTTCCCAGCCCACTTCGGTGGTTGATTCCCATGCTCAATTCCCTTCGCCGGGCGCCGGCCGCTGGCCGGCCTGCTGGCTGCGACGCTTTGTGATTTCTCGACGGATCTCCGGGACGTGTGCCCCGGGGAACTGGCTCGGCGGCCGGTGAGCCGATCCGCGCCCATAACATTGTTATGATAAGCATAGATTTTAAGATACGCCTAGATTTCGGGGCAAGATCGTTACGCTGCTGTTACGGGCCCGTATACCGAAGCGGCCGTGGGGCCGGCGGTGCGGCGAGGCCATTCACAGGCGCGGCAGGAGGCTTGTCCAGCGCGGGCGGCGTATTCCGCCGGGCGGAAGCGCGTTCAGCGGCGACCGGAGCAGATCGCCCGGCTCGCTTCAGATCCGAGCCAGGCCTGGCTGGCGTCGGTCCGGCACCGTTCCGCCCCGCGTCAGATCCGGGCCGGGAGCGGCTGCTCGAGCAGGCGGCGGGCGATCACGAGCTGCTGGATCTCGTTGGTTCCCTCGCCCAGGATCAGCAGGGGGGCATCCCGGTACAGTCGCTCCACCATGTATTCCTGCGAGTAGCCGTATCCGCCGTGGATCCGCATCGCCTCAAGGACCACCTCCTGCGCGACCTCGGTGGCGAAGTACTTCGCCATGCCGGCCTCCAGGTCGGCACGGGCGCCGGAAGCCTTGCGGCGGGCGGCGTCGAACACGAGCAGCTCGGCCGCCCTGATCTTGGTCGCCATCTGGGCTATCTTCAACTGGATGGCCTGATGCTGGCTAATCGGGACGCCGAAGGCCTCGCGCTGCCGCGCGTAAGCCAGCGCCTGTTCGTAGGCGCACGTGGCGACGCCGAGGGCACGCGCGCCGACGTTCACCCGCCCGAGCTCGACTGCGCCCATGAAGTATTTGAATCCCCGGCCGATGCCTGCCTCCCCGCCGAGCACCGCATCGCCCGGCGCGTGGAAGTCCTCGAAGACGAGCTCGGTGGACTCGACGCCCTTGTACCCGAGCTTCTTCAGCGGGCCGGGCACCGTGAGGCCGGGCTGGCAGGCCGAGCCCGGCTCCTTCTCCAGCAGGAACGCCGTCATGCCCCGGTGCCTGGGCTCGGCCTCGGGATCAGTGACGGCGAGCAGCACCACCAGCCCGGCCCGCAGGCCGTTCGTAGCCCACATCTTCTGCCCGTTAATGACCCACTGGCCGTCCTCACGGCGCGCCCTAGTGCGGATAGCCTGCACATCGGAGCCCGCGTGGGGCTCAGTCATGGAATACGCCGAACGCAGCTCCCCCGATGCCATCCTGGGCAGGAAGCGCTCCTTCTGCTCCCGCGTCCCGAACTGATCGATCATCCAGACGGCCATGAAGTGCGTATTGATCACGCCCGATAGCGAGATCCAGCCACGCGAAAGTTCCTTGATCACCAGAGCGTAGGTCAGGACGTCGAGGCCGAGCCCGCCGTACTCGGCCGGAACCATGATGCCGAACAGGCCCATGTCCTTCATCGTCTTGACGAGCGCCTCAGGGAACTCGTCGGCGTGGTCGAAGGCGGAGGCCTGGGGCAGCACGTCGCGGTCGACAAACTCCCGTACCGTCCTGATGATCTCGCGCTGCTCCATGCTCAGGTCATCCACCGGGACGCTCCTTACGAGGTCGTTGATCAGCTGGTGACGCGCCACGGCGGGATAACGCCGAAGACCACGGAGTGAGACAATTACTGCGTATAATTATATCCGAATTGACCGGGCCTGCAATAGCCTGCCCGGCCACGCGACCGGGGGGAAGGAGCCCATGGCGGCGGACCATGGCCACCTAGACGCAGCGGCGGCACTACTACGCGGCCGCGAGCAGGCGACCGTACTTTCCGCTATGTGGCCCGGTCAGCCCGACCGCCTGCTCTCCGCGATCCTGGCCGAAAGCCGCGCTCGTGACATCGGGCTGACCCTCCTGATCGCCGACGTGTCCGGGCGCTGGAGCTTCCTGGACGACCGCAGCGAGCAGCGGCTGAGCGACGGCAGCCTGCGCCTGGTCACCCTGGCCGGCGGCGTGCCCAGGCGTCTGAGCTCCGCCGTTGAGTACTACCCCGACTCGCTCTACGAGATCGACCGGTACATCGCCGGCGGGCAGATCGCGGCGGACATCTTCGTCGCCCGGGTCAGCCAGCGGACCGTGGCATCCGGATTTACGCTCGGCACGATGGTGGGCTACTCCCCCGCCGCGTTGGCCCGGATCGGCTCCGCAGGCTTCGAGGTGGGTCATCGTGAGTCCCCGGTCGGGAAACAGCCCGTGATCGAACGCGAGCGGCCCATGGTTACCTGCCCCGCCGGCCAGCCAGCCGGAGCGGGTGACCCTGGACGGCCCGCCGCGACCTCCGCCGCACATGACAGGATCGGCCGACTCGCGGCCGGGCTGCTGCCTGACGACGCGACTCTCCAGCTAGGGCTCGGGGCCGTGCCGGAAGCGGTGGTGCCGCATCTGGCTGGAAAACGGTCGCTCGGCCTGCACTCGGGGATTTTCCCGGCCTCGCTCCAGCCGCTGGTCGCGTCCGGCGCCATCACCGGCGCCAGAAAGAGCTACGGGCAGGGGCTGCATCTCGCGACCGGTGTCCTGTCGTGGGGTCCGGGGAGCGGGCCTCGCGATGACGACGGCCGGCTGCGGCTGGTGCCGGTCTCCGTCACGCACTCGCCGGAGGTCCTCGGTCAGCAACACCGGCTTTGGGCGGTCAACTCGGCGTTCGAGGTCGACCTGCTGGGGCAGGTGAACGCGGAGTACGCGGGCCAGGTGCGGATCGCCTCGGCGGGCGGCCAGGCTGATTTCTTCCGCGCCGCCCACCGGTCTGACGGCGGCGGTGCCGTGCTCGTCCTTCCGGCGCGGACCAAGGATGGCCACAGCCGGATAGTGGCTGACCTAGGCTGCTCGCGGCGTGTGACATCGGTGGGCGCCGATATTGACTATGTGGTGACGGAATTCGGCGTGGCCCGTCTCACCGCGGCGACGGCCGGCGAGCGGGCACGGCGGCTGATCGCGATCGCGCACCCCGAGGATCGAGAGACACTGGCAAGGAACTGGAATGACCTATCGGGTTAGTCCCGGCGCGGCGGTCGTCGCGGTCGGCGGCGCCATGCCGAAACAATAGCTTGGTTGAGTGAGCCGGATAAAATGCCGGATAAAGGAGCAAGAAGTGACATCCGCAAGTCAGGGCCTGGCCGAATCGACGGAGGCAAGCTCGAATCTGTGGACGATCGAACGGTCGAAGGCCGGCATCGATCGCGGAACTAAGATCTCCGAGCGTGTCGCCAGCGCCATTGTCGACGACATCGTCGGTTCCGGCCTCAGTCCGGGCGACCGGCTGCCGAACGAGGCAGCCATGATCGAACGGTTCGGTGTGGGCCGCGGCTCACTGCGCGAGGCGCTGCGCATCCTGGAGGTCCACGGGTTGATCAGCCTGCGGTCGGGTCCGGGAGGCGGGCCAATCGTGCTGGCCGTCGATCCGCAGTCGGTGAGCCGGACGCTGTCGCTGTACCTGCACTTGAGCGGCTCGACCATCGGCGAGTTGGTAGAAACCAGGCTGCTCATCGAGCCGATGGTGGCCAGGCTGGCGGCGACCCAGATCGGGGAGCGGGACAACGCTGAGCGACTGCGGCGAGCCCTCGATCACGAGCAGGCCAGCTCCGGTGAGAAGGACAGCTACATCGACGCCGCGAACGAATTCCATTACGTCCTCGGCTCGATCACCGGGAACCGGGTATTCGACATCGTGGCAACTGCGCTCAAGGAGCTTTACACTACGCGGATCGTGGAAAGCGGGCTTGCGTCGATGACGACCGAGCCCAGCATCAGGTTCGAGCACCAGGAGATCGGCGAGGCGATCCTGGCCGGTGATGCCGAACGCGCGGAAACGCTGATGCGCAGGCACATGGATGTCTACCTGCACCAGATCGCGGTCGCGCGGCCGGGCATCACGCAATCGGTGATCGACTGGGGCTAGCGCCGCCTGGCCGTCCCGGCCGTCAGTACCCCTTGCCGGCGCTCCAGCCGCCGTCGACGAGCAGCGTCGCGCCGTTGATGAAGTCGGCCTCGTCGCTGGCCAGGAAGGCCACCGCGGACCCGATGTCGGGCGGCGCGCCCCAGCTTCCGGTCGGCGTAGCGTCGACGATGACCTGGGTAAACGCCGGATCCGTGAAGTAGTGGCTGTTCAGCGGGGTCTCGATTACTCCGGGCGCGACGGCGTTGCAGCGGATGCCCTGGCCCCCGAGTTCCAGCGCGATCGACTTGGTCAGCATGGTCAGGCCGGCCTTGGAGACGTTGTACGCGATCCGATTCTTGAAACCGAGCTCTGCGGCCACTGACGTGATGTTGATTATCTTGCCCTTGCCGCGCCTGAGCATGCTGGGAATTACTGCCTGAGCCAGCAGGAACGGCGCCGTGAGGTTGACCTCCAGGGTGCGCTGCCAGTCATCGCGCGAGTGCTCGCAGAACGCCGAGACCACGCGGATACCCGCGTTATTGACGAGGATGTCGATGCCGCCGAAGTGCTCGCTGGCACGAGCGGTGACCGCGGCCGCGCTGTCCGGGTCGGTGAGGTCGGCCACGATGGTCAGAGGCTTGCGGTCGGCGGCGGCCAGCCGGGCCGCCGCGTCGTTGAGCGCGTTCTCGTCCATGTCGGCGAGGGCCAACTCGGCGCCGGCGCGCTTCAGCCGTTCGGCAATGCCGAAGCCGATGCCGTGCGCGGCACCGGTGACGATGGCCACCCGCCCGGTCAGGTCCGTCACGGCACCGCCTCCGTTTCCGCGTGGCTTCTGGTGGCCGGCCTGAGCACGGATAGCAGGCTAGCGGCGGCCGGCAGCCGCTCGAGCTGCCCGATCAGGCTGATCACGTCCTGCGTCGCCGGGCCGAGGACGGATGCCGCCCGGCCGCGGAACCGGTCGGTGATCTCCCGCGACGTCGGGAAGAGCACGGCCGACATGTCTCCGGCTGCGGTGAGGCGGGTGCCGTCGCGCAGGTCGACGTCGATCCGCACCACCGGGTCATCCGTGCTGTGCAGCTCGATCAGGGCCGCGAGCGTGGCCACATCGTCGTCGTCCCCGGCGGCCTCGAAGTACCGTACGTCGTCGACCGGCCGACCGAGTAGCGCGGCGGCCGCAGTGAAGCGAGCGGACATCTGACGTTGCAGCATAGTGTCATAGGGCGGACCCGTGCCCACGCCAGGGCTCGCGGTGCCATTACTGGGCGTGGCGGGCCGGAACAAGGCGACCCGCCGGACCGCCTCGGGTGCGAGCGGCACCGGCAGCCGCGCCTGGATGAGGCTCAGCGTCTCCTGGTTCTGCAGACACGCCGCGAACTTCTTGGTGCCCAGGCGGGTTACGGCGTGCCCGGCGTGGCCCGGCGGGATCCGGCCGGCGTCGCCGCCGTAGGTCTGGAAGAAGCCGTACGGGCCCTCCAGCGAGTCGGGCGCGGCGGCACAGCCCGCGGCGGCGAGGCTGGCCGCCAGCAGGCCGTTACGAGCGGCGAAGCCCGCGTGCAGGTACGGCTCCGTGCTGCCGGCCACGAACCCCTGGCCGTAGCCGGCCGCGGTGTTCGCGGCGATGCTGATGGCCGCGGCCAGCTGCCGTCGATCGCAGCCGTAGAGCATGGCCGCGGCCGCGGCCGCCCCGATAGGGCCGAGCACGCCGAGCGGGCGGAAGCGGCGGGCCACGATGGAGACGGGAGCGATCCCGCCTAGCACTCCGACCGCCTCGTACCCAACGACCACGGCCGCGAGCAGGTCCGCACCCGAGGCTCCGACCTGCTCGGCGGCCGCGAAGGCCGCCGCAGGGACGTAGGTGCCGGGATGGCTGCCCTCGCTGAGGCCTCCGGGGCCGCAGTCCTCCAACAGGCTGCTGTGGGCGGCCACCGCGTTCGCGAACGCTGCCGAGGCCGCCGACAGCCGACCCGGGCGGCCGATTACCGTGCAGGGGCCGTCGTCGGCGCGGACGGCTTGCCATGCCGCGGCCGGGACCGGTAGCCCCGAGCTGGCCAGGGTGACCCCGATGACGTGCAGCAGCCGGTCTTTGGCCGCCCCGATGGTGGCGGCGGGCAGCGCCGCGCAGGCCAGCTGGTACAGCTCGCCGCCCAGCCTGTCGGCCAGTCTCGCGCCAGGGTCGGCTGGCCCGGGCCGGCCGGGAGCCCCGGCGGCGTCGATCTCGCCGACGGTCATAGCACGTTCACCGGGACGGCCTCGGTCAGCTCGGCCAGGCGGGTGCCCCGTTCTATGTCCTTGCGGTACCTGAGCACCGCCGAGCCGACGTTGTAGCCGGCCACGCCGATTACCCGGCCCGCGTGCCCGTAGCCGATGAGCATGGCCTCTCCTGACTGCCGCAAGACGAGCGCTTCGTCATGCCCGGCCGACACGCCGACGCTCTGCAGCCGCGTGCCGTACTGTTCGGACCAGAAGTACGGAACCGAGGCGAAGCCGGTCTCCGGGGCCAGCCCGAGCAGCGCGCGCGCCGCGAATGTACCTTGCTCGATGGCGTTGGCCCAGTGCTCGACCCGCATCCGCCGTCCGAAGCAGGGATTGGGCCAGCTGGCGACGTCGCCCGCCGCGGCCACCTGGTCGGCCCCGCTGACCAGGCAGTGGCGATCGCAGGTCACGCCGTCACGGAGGTCCAGGCCGGAGTCGCGCAGCCAGCCGACGGCGGGCTCGGACCCGACGCACGCCAGGACCAGGTCGGCCTCGATCTCGGTGCCATCCGAGAGGACGACCGACTCGACCCGTGCGCGGCCGCGCAGCTCCGTCACGGTCGTGCCGCATCGCAGGCGCACCCCGTGGTCACGGTGCACCCGGGCCAGGCGCTCGCCGAGTGCCCGGCCGAGTACGTGGGCCAGCGGGACCGCGGCTGCCTCGACCACGCTGACCGGCACGCCCATCGACCGGGCCGCCGACGCGACCTCCAGGCCGATGAACCCGCCGCCGACGATCACCACGTGGCCGGCCACCGCGAGCGGGCCGCGCAGCGCCATCCCGTCGGCCACGCTCCGCAGTGAGTACACGCCGTCCAGGTCGGCCGGCGGGCGCCAGTCCCTGGCCCGGCTTCCGGTCGCGATGATCAGCCCGTCGTAGCCGAACCGCACCTCGGTCCCGTCGGCGTCCCCCAGCACGACCCGCCGCCGGGGGTCGAGCGCGCGCAGCGAGACCCCGCCAACGCTGGTGATGTCCAACTCGGCGGGGACGACGACGGCGATGTCCGCCGGCTCATGGTGGGCTGTCAGGATGGACTTGGAGACGGCGGGGCGCCGGTACGGCGCGTCCGGGTCGCAGTCGATCATACGTATCGAGCCATCGAACCCGCTCCGACGCAGTTCCCGCGCGGCGCTCAGGCCGGCGATAGATCCGCCCGCGATCACGACAGTGCGTATGCCCATGGCTGTCATCCAGACGCTTCGGCCTGCGCCAGGATGGGGTGCATGACCAGCGGGAACACCTGCGTGGTGCCCGCGTCCACCGGCAGCGTGACCGCGGTGATCCACCGCGATTCGTCGCTGGCCAGGAACAACGCCGCGTACGCGAGGTCCCAGCCGTCGCCCTCGTAACCCAGCAGGCCCGCCTCGGCCCGCAGCCTGCGCTGGTTCGACGCGCCCTCCCAGCCCTGGAAGCCCAGGCCCATCGGCAGCGCATTGTGGCCGGGAGCCACGTTGTTAACCCGGATCCCGAAACGGCCATACTCGAACGCCATGGCCTTGGTCATCGTATTCAGCCCGCCCTTGGAGGCCGAGTAGGCGATACCGCCGCCGCCGCGCAGCGCCGAGATCGAGGTGATGTTGATCACCGACCCCTTGCGCTGGAGCTTCATCTGAGGCAGTACGGCGTCGGTCATGAGCTTGTGCGCCTTCAGGTTGAGCAGCAGGATCGCGTCCCACAGTTCCTCGGTGTTGGCCTGCTCTCCCGGCGCAATAGCAGCGTTGTTGACCAGCACGTCGATCGAGCCGAACGTTTCGAGCGCATACTCGGCCACGCCCCGACAGCCGACCGCGGTCGTGATGTCCGTGACATGTACGGCGCACTTGCCGCCGATCCGGCCGATCGCGTCGCTCGTGTGCGCGGCCCGCCCGGCGTCCTTGTCAACGATGACGACCCCGGCGCCCTTGGCCGCGAACATCGTGGCGATCGCTGACCCCGAGCCGGTCAGGACCCCGTGCGACCCGGCTCCGGTGACGATCGCGGTCAGTCCCTCCAGCCGGCCATCCGGCTTGATCGGCGGGACCTCCAGCGGCGGATTGTCCATGGCCTGCCCTCCGCTGCTCACACCGTGCCCGCCGCCCGGAGTTCGCTGATCTCGGTCTCGGTCATGCCGAGATAGCCGGTCAGCACGTGCTCGGTGTCCTCGCCCAGGGCCGGGGCGGTCCGCCAGACCGAACCCGTGTAGTTGGCGAGCTGAGGTATGACACCCTGCATGCGGACGCTTCCGAGATCGGGATCGTCGATCTCGATAACATTGCCCCGCTCGATGAAGGTCTGGTCGTTGAGGATGTCCTCGACCGTGTAGATGGGCGACGCCACGACCTCCAGCGACTCCATCGCCCGCACGCACTCCTCGAGTGAGCGCTGGCCGATCCAGTCCGCGACCAGCTTGTCCAGGTGGTCTCGCCGCTCGGCCTGCATGGCGGGCGTGGCGTACTCCTCGACCGGCTCGCCGACCAAGACCGCGACGTTCTGCACGGAACGAGGCGTGCCCGAGGTGACGGTAAGCCAGCGGCTGTCGGCAGTCTTGTAGGTATTGATCACCGCGGCCGGCGCGGCCGCCAGCTGGTTACCCACTCGTTCGGGCACCTTGTGCAGTTGGTCGTAGAAGATTACCTGCCACTCGATCAGCCGGAACAGGCCTTCGTAGAGGGCCAGGTCGATCCACTCACCCTGGAAGTCCGGATCGTGCGCCTTGCGGTAGAGGGCGGCCTGGATGGCGTACGCGCCCATCAGCCCGGTTACCGAGTCGCCGTGCGAGAAGCCGGTGTGCACCGGCGGGCCGTCGGGAAAGCCGGTCAGGTTGACCACGCCGCTCATGGCCTCGCCGACCTTGCCGAAGCCGGGCTGATTGCGCTTGGAGCCGCGGGCGCCGAAGCCAGAGACCTGCAGCATCACCAGCTTGGGGTTCACTTCGTGGAGCGCGGGCCAGTCCAGGCCCCATTTCTCCATGGTCTCGACCCGGAAGTTGCTGATCACGACGTCGGCCCAGGCGGCCAGGCGGCGGGCCAGGTCCCGGCCCGCCGCGGTACGCAGGTTGACCGTCACCGATCGCTTGTTCCGGGCGGCCACCTTCCACCACAGGTGCGCGCCGTCCTTGGCCGGGCCCGCGTAACGCTGCGGGTCACCGCGGCCGGGATCTTCCACGTGCACGACATCGGCGCCCAGGTCCGCGAGCAGGGTGCCGGCAAGCGGGCCCGCGATCACGTGCGCTAGTTCGACAACCTTCAGTCCGGCCAGTGCGCCGCTGCCCACCTGTCCCACATCACTCTCCGATCGTAGCCTAGTAACGATATTAATCATATTAAGAAATTAGTCAACCCGATGCTCCCGCACCGGGAGCGATGGGCAGCCTCGATCGCGGCCCGGCCCTGCGCCCGGGCCGCGACGATCAGCCGGGGCCGGGCTTACCGGGCTGGGCTGGGCAGGCTCAACAGAATCGCGGCGACCGGGCAGATGTCCGCCGCCTCGGCGACGGCCTCCTCGTCCTCGGCGGCGACGTCGCCGGCCAGCACCTCTACCACGCCATCCGCGTCGCTCTGGTCGAAGTAGCGCGGAGCCACGTCGACGCAGTTGCCCGAGCCGATGCACCGCTCTGGCATGACCTCGATGCGCATATGTCCTCCCTTTCCTGACCGGAGTGCGGTTCCCGCCGCTACCAGCCGACCGGCAGCTCGGCGACGCCGTAGATGATCGAGTTGCGGAAGACCAGGTCGTCCGCGCTGACGGCCAGGCGCAGGTCGGGGAACCGGACGAATAGCTTGCTGAAGACGACCTGAAGTTCCACCCGGGCCAGCGGCTGGCCGAGGCACTGGTGCAGGCCGAACCCGAACGCCACGTGCCGGCGCGCGTCGCGGGTGATATCGACGGTGTCCGGGTCGGCGAACACCTCGGGATCGCGGTTAGCCGCGGCGATCGGCGCGATGACGCCTTCACCCGCGTGGATGCACTGATGGCCGAGGTCGATATCGTCGACCGCGAGCCGGAACGCGACCTGGTGAGCCACGGACAGGTACCGCAGCAGCTCCTCGACCGCGCTGTTGACGAGGCTCGGATCGGCCTTGAGCAGGGCCAGCTGATCGGGGTGCTGGAGCAGCGTCAGCGTGCCCAGCGCGATCATGTTCGCGGTCGTGTCGAAGCCGCCCACCAGCAGCAACTGCAGGATATGCAGCAGCTCGTCCCGGCTCAGCTGGCCCGTCTCCACCTGGTTGGTGATCATGCGGCTGATCAGATCGTCGCCGGGCTGCTCCAGCCGCTCGTCGACCACCTGGGCGAAGTAGTCCAGGATGTCCTGGTTGGCCTGCCTGGCCACCTGCGGCGGGTTATCCAGGCTCATCCAGGTCCGCACCCGGTCCTGGAAGAAGTCGCTGCGCTCGGCGGGAAGGTCGAGGATCCGGCAGATGACGCTCGACGGCACCGGCTGCGCCAGCATCTCGATGAGGTCGACCGGCGCCCCGCGTTCCTCCATCCGGTCGAGCAGGTTATCCACAAGCTCGCTCATGTAGCCGCGCAGTTCTGCCACGTGGTGCACCTTGAAGTCTGGCGCGAGCATGCGCCGGTGCTCGTCATGCGTCGGCGGGTCCATGCGCGCGAAGTTCTTCTGGCCGCCGCGGGCCGCGGCGACCGTGGCGCTCGGTTCGGGGAAGCCCTCGAGCGTGAGGTCGGATGACACGCCGGGATCAGCGAGTACCGCCCGGATATCGTCATACCGCGTGAGCAGCCACGCCTCGTCACCGTTCCAGGTCGAGATCTTGCTAACCGGGCAGCTGGCCCGGCGCTCGGCGAACACCGCCGGCGGATCGAGCGGAGTCGTGCGCTCGAAGGGCCAGACGGGCTCGGTCTCGGCGCTCGTCAACTCACATCGCCGCCTTTCAGTGAGGCTCTGGTCGAGGCCAGTGGCAGGAGAGGTCGTCCGGACATGGCCCGGCGCCATAAGGACTCATGACATGAGATGCACGCGCCCGGGCAGCCGGCCGCTGCGGCGCGTACCGCGTCTTCCAGCTCCGCCGGGACAGCGACGCCGTCGACGGTGACGATGGCGCCTGTCAGCAGCCCGTCAGCCCGCACAGTCGCCAGGCCCGCGGCGTCGAGGGCGAAGATCTCGGGCACGCTGAGCTCGCACATCCCCGAGCCCGTACAGTCCATCTGGTCAACTTTCACGCGCACGCAGGTCTCCTCACGGTGGATTGACCCAGGTCAGCCGGGGTGGTCATGCTGAATCGGCTGGCACGCGCCGGAGCGCGAAATACACCCGGCCGGCGCGCGCCTCGACGGTGTAGATCGCCACCCTGCCGCGTACCGCGCCGCCCACGCTCTGGCCGGTGCTGAGCTCGAATTCATAACCGTGCCACGGGCAGCGGATGATCTCGCCGTCCTTCTCATAGACGTACTCGTTCGGCAGCGACGGCGCCATCGTCCCGGTCACGATGCCCCGGCAGATCGGCCCGCCCTGGTGCGGACAGCGGTTGCCGATCGCGTGAATGCCGGTGCCGGTGCGGATGACGCCGATGGTGCGGCCGGCGAACTCGATCGTGATGAGGCGGCCGACCGGGAAGCTCTCGATGGGGCCGATGTCGACCAGGTCCCGCGGCACCGGTTCAGCCTCGAGCCGGGTCATGCGCGCGCTCCGGCCATGACCGCAGGCAGGACACCGGAACGGCCGAGCACGTCATCCGCATCCGCGCCGAGGACGGCGCGGACATCGGCGACCGTGTCGCCGTCGAATGGGGCATGCGAGCCGTACACGACCCGGGCCTGCGCCTGGCTGCCTGCCAACAGCGGCTCCCATTCGGCCGCCGCCTCGCGGACCGGCCAGGAGCTGAGCCACACCTGGTCGAAGACGTACTCGCTGGGCGGTTTGCGCACCCACGGCACGTCGTGCCGGAACGTACGCCACTCCCGGTCCAGCCGCCAGGCCAGCGACGGCAGCCAGGCGAACCCGAAGCCGCTGAACAGCACCCGCAACGGCGGGTACTTAGCCAGGGTGCCGCCGAAACAGAGGCTGGCGATGTGCGACTCGGCGAGCTGCGGCATGAGCACAGCACGCGCGTAAGCAGTGCGGTGCACGCCGCCGCTCAGCGGCGGCGCTCCGAGATAATGGCCCTCGACGCCGGAGAAGTGCACGATGAGCGGCAGGTCGGTCTCCACCGCCGCCTCGTAGACCGGATCGAACTGCTCGGAGCCGAGCAGCACCGCGGATAGCGGCAGCGCGACCGCCGCGAACTGCCGCGCCGCGCCGTAGTCCCTTATTACCCGGGCTGACCAGGCCGGGTCGTGTGGCGTGACGAGGATGGCAGCTCGCCGCGCCCCGCCGTCGGCCCAGACGTGCTCAGAGTGGGAGTTCAGCGCCCCGATGAAGGCCTTGGCGGCCACCTGGTCCGCCCATCCGTTGATGGTCAGGCCCTGGTGCGGGACAGCGACCGACAGCCCGATCTCCTGACCGGGCTCGGAGCCCTCTAGCACCTCGTCGCCGAATCGGTCGGTCAGGCGGATATGCGCGGCGCCGTCACGGACCGACCCAACGAACTCGTCTCGCTCGAAGTGCTTGCGCCAGGACTGGCTCATGTGCTCGAAGAGCCGGGCGTAGTCATCGACCGCCACATGCCGGTCGTAGTCGACGATCACCGGTCGGCCCCCCGCAGCACCTGAGGGCCAAAGACCCGCACTGCGTTCCCGTAGCAGACCGCCTCCCTGATGGCCGCGGGGATGCGGGACCTAATGACGAAGCCGGGGTCGTCGGTGTCGTAGTGCGGGTAGTCGGAGCTGAACAGCAGCATCTTGTCCAGCCCCTCCGGCCCGAACAGGGCCGCCCGTTCCTGTCGGGTCTCGACTTCGTCCAGCGGCTGCGTGGTGAACGTGAAGTGCTCGCGTGCGTAGTCGCTTGGCCGCCGCTTTACCAGCGGCGCCGCCCCTGGATCACGTTCCCAGAACAAGTCCATCCGGGCCAGTAGCGGGCTGAGCCAGCTGAAGCCCCACTCCACCATTACGACCTGCAGCTGCGGAAATCGCTCGAACGTACCGCTGACGATCATGTCGACCAGGTTGGCCCCGCCGACCTGGGTCAGGACCACGTGCCGCTCGCCGTAGGAGCGCGGCACTCCCCCGGCCACGGCCTGCGAGGTGTAGTAGCAGCCCTCGGATCCGCTCTGGTGCACGGCCACCGGCAGGCCTGTCTCGCAGGCGGCCTCGTAGATCGGGTCGAAGGAGGCGTCCCCCATCATCCGGTCCATCAGCAGGAGCTGGATGCCGACGATGCCGGGCTGGCCGGCGTGCCGCCGCACCTCCCGGGCCGCGGCCGCCGGATCATGCGGCGAGATCGTGACCGCGAGCGTATAACGGTCGTCGTGCCCCACCCAGGCATCGCGGAAGTAGTCGTTGCTGGCGGCCAAGAATGCGTAGACGGCGTCCGGATTGCCCCACGCGGTCACCCCGTACGGCTGCTGAGGCAGCAGCAGCGCGGCCGCGATGCCGAACGGCAGCACGTGCGTAGCGAGAGTGAAGTCGGGATCCGACCCGGCGGCGCCGCCCCGCTCGGGCAACGCGTCGACGCGGTAGGTCTTGTTCGGGTGGTTGTAGCGGTCGCGCGCCCGGGCATAGGTCCGCACGCCCCGGTCCTCGAAGTGGCGCCACCAGCTCGCCGACAGATAAGGCGCTAGATCTTCGAGGCGCTCGTACATCGGATGGACATCGCAGTCCACGATCGGCATCGTCCCTGCTGCCTGCATCGGAGTCTCCCATCGGCGCGCACCAACCTAATGCGCACAACCATGCGAATGATTATACTCAGAACGACTGGCTACGCTAGCCCCGGCTTCGGGCGAGGTTCACCCGGCCGCCGACCGGAGCCGGCAAAGCTCGGAATCCCAGCAAGGAAGCGAAGGCAGCATGGACCAGCCCGGTAAGTGGGAGCACATCGCGGTAACGCGCAACAGCGACATCATGGAGCTGCGATTTCATCATGGCGACGGACCGCTGGTCTGGGATGCCGACGCCCACCGGGAGATCACCGAGGCATTCAGCTGGCTCACGATGCAGCGCGACATCAAGGTCGTCATCCTCACCGGGACCGGTGACATCTATTGCAGCGAGCTGGACGTCACGAGCTTCACCGGGATCGAGTGGGGCGATATCTGGTGGGAAGGCAAGCGAATGCTGTCCAGCCTCAACGACATCGACATACCTGTTATCGCGGCTATCAACGGCCCGGCGACCGTGCATGCCGAGATCCCGGTAATGGCCGATATCGTGCTCGCCGCCGAGCACGTGACGTTCGCCGACCGCAGTCACTTCGCGACCCGGGACACCGTACCCGGCGACGGCGTCAACCTGGTATGGGGTGAGCTGCTCGGCCCGACCAGATCCAAGTACTTCCTGCTGACCGGCAGCACTATCGATGCTCAGGAGGCGCTGCGGCTCGGCGTGGTGAATGAGGTCCTGCCCCTGTCCGGGCTCTCGGATCGCGCCTGGGAACTCGCCCGCCAGCTCGCGATCCGGCACCTGCCCGTGCTCCGCTATGCGAAGGCCGCCGTCTCGGTGGGCTTCCGGCGCGACTTCACCGAGAACCTCAGCCACAGCCTCGGGGTCGAAGGCTGCGGGCACTGGTCCCTCGGCGGCATCAAGGCCGCTCACATCACCGACTGACGGCACAGGTGACCGTTGTGCCGGACCCTGGCGGGCTCAGGGTCGGAATCGTAGGCGCCAGCGTGAGCGGCGGCTGGGCGCTGCAGTCGCACGTCCCCGCCCTGCGGGCGCTACCCGGATTCGCCATCGTGGCGGTATCGACAAGTAAGCTGACCACGGCCGCGGAGACGGCGCGGCAACTAGCCATCCCCCGCTACTACGCATCCGCGGCCGCCCTCGCGGCCGATCCCGACGTCGACCTGATCGCGGTCACCATCAAGGTGCCGGACCACGAGGCGGCGGTACGAGCGGCGCTGGGCGCGGGCAAGGACGTGTACTGCGAGTGGCCGCTGGCCGCCAGCACGGCATCCGCAGCCGCCTTGCGCGACGAGGCCGGCGCGGCCCGGGTCCGGACCCTTGTCGGCCTGCAAGCCCGCTGCGTCCCGGCCGTCCGGTTCGTCCGTGACCTGGTCGCCGACGGCTACCTAGGCCGGATCCTGTCGGTAAACGCCAGCTCGACGGGCCTTGGGAACGGCGGGCCCGTACTGGCCGAAGACCGCGCCTGGACCGCGGAGGACAGCAACGGCCTGTCCGCGCTAACGGTCCGTGCCGCGCATACCCTGGACGCCGCGCAGTACTGCGCCGGACCAATCCGCTCGGTGTCGGCCCACGTGGCAGTAGCCACGCCGACCGCCGTCATCGGCGACACCGGCCGCCGCGTGCCCCGCAGCGCGCCGGATCAGGTACTGGTACACGGCGAGCTAGCCAATGGAGCCTCACTGAGCGGCAGGTTTCTCCTCGGGGTGCGAGGCGATGAGGCGCCGCTCCTCACGATCTCCGGCACGGACGGCACGCTGACCGTCAGCGGCGAGGGCAGCGAGCCACAGATCCAGATGTCGACGCTGCGAGTTCGCGCGGCCCGTCACGGCTCGCCCTTTACCGACCTGGCCGTACCGGGTCGCTACCGCCGCGCCCCGCACGACCTTCCCGCCGGACCCGCCGCAGCCGTGGCCGAGAACTACCTGGGGCTGGGCCAGGATGGCGCAAGCCCGAGATTCGGCGACGCCGTAGCCCTGCATCAGCTGCTGGACACTATCCGGCTGGCCGCAATTCGCGGTCAGCGGCAGTACGTGCAGTGAGCCAGCGGATCGGACCCGCCCGAATGCTTGCCAATTTATGCGAATGAATCTATTGTAAGGCATATTTGATCTGCCAGCGATGGACTTGAGTCCCGTGCCGCTACCTGGAGTGACTTTGACCAGCTACCTGGACTACATCGATAGCGACCCGTACGACTACTACGCGGCGCAGCTCAAGGCCGGCCCGGTGCACTGGGACGACGGCATGCGCGCCTGGCTCGCCTTCGGCTACGAAGAGTCCCGGTTCGTGGCCACCCGGCAGGATTACTTCCGCCATCCGTACAACGAGCTGCGCGGCGCCAAAGAGGTACAGGGCGGGACGCGCGGCATCCTGATGCTCCAGGGCGGCGAGCACGACCGCATGCACAATTTCCTGCTATCGCACTTCACCCCGGCCGTGGCGCGCCGTTACCGCGAGGAGCTGATCCGGCCGCTGGTCCGCCGCCGGATCGAGGGGCTGGCCGGCCATGGCCGCGTGGACCTGGCGGCGGAGTTCGCCTCGAAGATCCCGAGTGACGTGATCGCGGCGCTGCTGGGCCTGGACTGGCACGATGACGATCTGCTGGCCAAGTGCCAGGTGTGGAACCACCTTCTGTTCCGGTGGAGCGAGACGTTCGGCGAGGACGAGCGGGCCCTGCAGGATTCGCTGGGCGCGGCCGAGTCGCTAAACGCGGTGCTGCTGCCGCTGGTGCGCGAGAGGAAGCTGCGGCCACAGGACGACCTCGTCTCGATCCTCTGGGCCAAAGGTCCCGAACTGCTTCAGCCGTGGACGGAGGTCGAGGTTCTGGCCCAGTGCCGGGTACTGTTCTTCGCCGGCAGCGACACCACGGCCCACCTGCTCCGCAACGCCATCTACGTGCTGATGACGCAGCCGGAGTGGCAGTCGAAGCTCCGTGGCGACGACGACGCGATCCAGGATTTCGTCGAGGAGATCCTGCGCTACTACGCCCCGGTACACTTCCGGGTTCGCGTCGCGATCAAGGATGTCGAGCTCGGCGGCCAGATGATCCAGGCAGGTGACCGGGTCCACCCGATGAACGCGGCCGCGAACCGCGATCCGCGGCACTACCCGGATCCGAACACTCTCAACCCGCAGCGCAAGCCATTGCGAGACCACCTCGCTTTCAACGTCGGCCCCCGGTTCTGCGTCGGCGCGGCGCTCGCCCGGGCCGAGGGCGCCGAGGCCGTCTCGCAACTCCTAGCCGGGTTCAGCGAAATCACGCTCGATGCAGAGGGCGAGCCGCCCCGGTTCGTCGGCCACATGCCGCGATCCCACGAGCCGCTAAACGCCGTGCTGACCCGCCATGCCGAGGCCATCGCCTGATCCGGTAAGAAGACGACGACACTGCGCGCGAGATCCGAGCCGTCGAGCGCGGCCAGGCCGGCGTTGACCTCGGCCAACGGGATGCGCTGAGAGATCAGCTCGTCCAGCCGAAGGCGTCCTGCCAGGTACAGCTCGCAGTACCACGGGATATCGAGCCGGAACCGGCGCCCCATCTTGCTTCCCTGCAGGCGTTTCTCGGCGAAGAAGACGTCCGATGGGACCGGCACGATCTCGCCGGGGCGGGGCAGCCCGACGACGGTCACCGTTCCCCTGACCCGTGCCATCGCGCACGCCTGCACCACCGTAGCCGGGCTGCCGACGACGTCAAAGACGTGGTCGCAGCCACCGCTAATGATCTCCGCGACCATCTCCGCCGGGTTGGTCCGTGACGCATCGACCGTCGCGGTAGCGCCGAAGGCCGTCGCCCGGGCCAGGGCGGCAGCGTTCAGGTCGATCGCGACGATGTCCGTGGCCCCCGCCATTCGCGTCGCCTGCACGATGCTCAGGCCCACGCCGCCACAGCCGAGCACGGCCACCGTCTGGCCCAGAGTGACCCTGGCGGAATGCCTGACCGCCCCGAAGCCGGTGTGGACCGCGCAGCCCAACAGGGCGGCGCGGTCAAGCGGCATGGTGGCGGGAATCCTGACCAGCGCCCGTTCGTGCAGCAGTAGGCGGGATGCGAACCCGCCGATGCCGACGAATGCCTCGACCCCGACCCCGGCTAGGTTCAGTCGGGGCGGGCTGCCGGGTGGCCGGGCGCGGTGCATCGACTCGCAGTGCTGCTCCTGCCCCCGCGCGCACCACTGGCAGCGACCGCACGAGGCCGCCGCGCACGCGACGACCGGGTCACCCGGGCGCACCCCGGTGACCCGCTCGCCCACGGCCTCGACGACGCCGGCCACCTCATGCCCGAGCACGACCGGCACCGCGCGGGCACGCGGCGACTGGCCGGCCTGCGCGAGCCGGTCGGAGTGGCACAGGCCGGACGCGGCGGTCGCGACGACGACCTCGTCGGGCCACGGCCTGTCGACTTCCACCTCGGCGAGGCGCAGCTTGGCGCCGAACTCGGCCAGGACGGCGGCCTGCACGCGAGAACAGGGCTAGTTAGTAGGTGGTGGCCGCGGACAGCTCGGCGTACCGCCTGCTGACGACCTCGAGCACGTTGCCCCACGGATCCTCGCAGTAGCAGACGAAGGTCTCCCCGTGCACGTCGTAAACCTCGGTCCGGGTACGGCCGCCGTGATCACGGATCCGGCCGAGGGCCGCGTCGAAGTCATCGACCGTGAAGGCGATGTGGTGCGCGCCGTACCGCCAGTACTCGAAGTTCTCGCCCGGCTTGACGGCCTCCGGCTCAAGGAACTGAAACAGCTCGAGGCCGCAGTCGTTGGCGGTCAGCATGTGGGCGAGCTTCATGCCGCCCCACCGCTCGCCGAAGACGTCGCGGCGTCGTTCAGCGCCCGATGTTGTCCGGTCACACAACATCGGCCCATCCAGCAGCCGCAGGCCGAAGACGCGGGCGTACCACCGCACGGCGGCGTCGATGTCGCCGACCGTCAGCCCGATGTGATTCATGCTCGCTCGCGAGATGTCCGCCATCGTGTTCTCCTGTTCACTCGGCCGGGCCTAGGAGGCCGGCTCGCGACGGCCGGCCGGTAGACGGGCGAGACCCACTGCCAGGACGACAGGGCCTCGCCTCGGGCCACCGCGAGGTACTGGTCACGCAGCTGCCTGGTCAGCTCGCCCGCCTGGCCGTCCCCGCACCGGTGACCGTCGACGGAAGCGACCGCGGTGATTCCCTCGCCGCTGCCGCAGACAAAGACCTCATCCGCCGAATACAGCTCGGTCCGGTCCACAGGGCGTTCCTCGACCGTGCGGCCCAGCTGCGCCCGGGCCAGCCGGATCACGCTGTCGCGCGTTATGCCTTCCAGGATGCTCTCGGTGACCGAGGGCGTGATCAGCATGCCGTCCCGGACGAGGAAGACGTTGTAGCCGAAGCCCTCGGACACGCGGCCCTGGGCGGTCAGCATCAACGGCGCGTCGTAGCCGTGGCGCTGGGCTTCTATGCTGGCCAGCCGGCCGTTGTGGTAGTTCGCGATGGACTTCATCCGGGGCGGCATCGACCGATCACCGATCCTGGCCCAGGTGCTGACGCCGAGGTTCAGCGCCGCCCGGCCGAAGTAGGGCGATACGGGCACCACGGCAATGGACGTGCAAGTCGGGCCGGTATCCTCCGGCTGGCCGTTGTCACTCGCCAGGAAGACCTGGAGCCGCATGTGGACGTCCTGCCGGAACCCGTTGGCCGCGATCAGCCGGTGCACGTCCCCCTGCAGGCTGCTCACGTCTCCGGCGAGGTCCAGCGCCGCCAGGTCGAGCGAGGCTCGCAGCCGGCGCAGGTGATCTTGTATGCGGAAGGTGTAGAGCTCGCCGTGACCGGGATTCCAGTAGCCGCAGAAGCCCTCGAACACGGCGATGCCGTACTTCAGGGCCGGGCTCAGCACGTGCAACCGGGCCGCGTCGTACTCGACGAGCTCGCCGTCGAACATCACGTAGCGGGGCCGGGTACCGGGTTGAGCCGGGACCTCGGTCACCTCGTCACCGTCCCGCCGCCCGGGGCCTGGTCGACCTGCTCGGCCGACGACGGGCTGACCTCGTGCTCGCCAAAATCGTGATCATCAGGATCGTCCTTTGCCCGGCCCCGCGCTTAGATTTTCATCTTAATCATATTCATGGAACATGAAGCTTTTCTTGCCGTCAACCCTCGAGAGTGGGTCAGGCGGTCACGGAGAGCAAGTGTCGGCCGGCACCGGCCGACGGGGCGGGTTACCCCCAGGTGATCATGGAGTCGGCGAACCCTGGGTACGCCGCGACCAGTCCCAGGTAGTACTCGGTGTGCTGACGGGCCAGTCGTTCAGCCCGGTCTGCCTTGCCGTCCATGATCGCCTCGGCGATCTGCCGGTGCTCGGACCTCAGCGGCCCGTGTTCGAGGCCGTTGACCAGGCCGCGGGCGACGACGCGGGTGGTGTACAGATCCTTGAGCGAGGTGGCGAGCAGGTCGATGACCTTGTTCCCGGACAGGGTGGCCAGGACGTAGTGGAAGTTGTTCGATGCGAAGACGAACTGAGGGTCGCCCTCAGGGATCGATGCCTCGTAGGCGACGGCTTCGCGGAGCCGCTCGAGCCCGGCGGACTCGTGTGTCTCGGCGGCCATCCGCGCCAGGATGGGCTCGATGACCAGGCGCGCCTGGATGAGCTCCCGGATCGTCGCGCGGTTCAGATTCAGGTAAAGGGAAAAAGACCGGGCGACGTCCCTGGGATCGGTGGCGAGGATTACCGGGCCGCCCCCGGGCCCGGAGCGCAGGCTGATCACCCCATGTACCTCGAGGATGCGCAGCGCCTCGCGCAGCGAGCCACGGCCCACCCCGAACTGACTCGTCATGGCCGTCTCGTTGGGCAGCCGGTCACCTTCCTTCAGTCCGTTGGCCACGATGTCGTCGACGATCGCGCTGGCGATCCTCTCGGAGATCTTGACGGCGCGGCCGAGCCGCGGACTGGGGGCGGCGGGCAGGGGGTAAGGGACAGCCATAGCGTCCTCGGTTCCGTTCTGTGATGCCCGGGCCGCGCTGAGGCGCGGACTTAGCATGCGTGCAGCGTAGCAAGGGAGCTACCCGCGGCAGTTGGTCGCGAATCGGGATATCTTCCCCTCTGGCGATCAGGAGACCTTTGACTTCATCGTATCTATGCATATGATATTAAAAAATTATAGGAAGGGGCACAGGTGGACTCAACAGACGTGGCCGCAGCGAGCGCCCTGGAGCCCACCGTCGCGGGGAGGCAGCCGTGACCGTCTACCGGGCCCAGCTCGGGCGGTTCTTCGAGGATTTCGAGGTCGGCGACGTATACCAGCACCCGCTGGGCCGGACGATCAGCGAGGCCGACTGCACCTGGTTCACGCTGCTAACCTGCAACACCAACCAGAACCACTTCAACGCCCACTACGCCGCGTCCAACCCGGTCTCCGGCGGCAGGATCCTGGTGAACTCTGGCCTCACGATCGCGCTTGTGCTCGGGCTCTCCGTCCTGGACATGAGTCAGAACGCGGTCGCCAACCTGAGCCTGACCGACCTAGCGCTCACCCATCCGGTGTTCGTCGGCGACACGCTCTACGCCGAGAGCATCTGCACCGGCACCCGTGCCAGCGGGTCCCGGCCGGGCTTCGGCATCGTCTCGATGCAAACCCGCGGCCTGAACCAGGACGGCTCCGAAGTCATGTCCTGGCATCGCTCAGTGATGCTGCCGGACCGGGCCAGCGGCATCGGGCAGGACTACTTCCCGGCCGCCACCAACGGTCCGCTCGAGCTAGCGCCTGCACACTGAGCCCTCTTCATCCTGCGATTTCGCGGGTCTGAAGAACGTGGATCGCTTTGGCGATTTGTCCGGCGCGCCACGGGCAGCAAGAGCTTGTGCAACCCAAGATCAAGATGAAAGGCTCACTGGCGCGATATATCGCCAGGATTGCCGGCGGAGAACACTAGCTGCAGGTCAGTTTGCACGGCTTGATCGGCACATGCCAGACCGTCTCATACTGTTCGATCGAGTTGGAAGGCAGGTTGAACTGTCCTCTGTCCAGTTCACTTACATTTGATCTGGTCAGCAGCTGCATCGGCATCACGTCGTCGCTCGACGTACCTTTCCCGGTCTCGACTACGTGCAGGGCAACGTCGACGAGGGCCTCACCCTCGAGGTAGTAGCTCTGTCCCGTCCAGACTTGCTCAGTACCTGCCTCGAGTGCAGCCTCGCCATACGGGTCGATACTGCGGCCCCCAACCGTGAGCCCCGACAGTCCGGCGGCAGACAGCTGCGCGAGGACGCCCTCGGCGAATTCGCCGTTATCGAAGAAGACGTACTTATACGTGGGGTTGGCTCGGGCCGCGTTCACGACCTTCGGGATGAGCTGATCTGCCTCCAGGTCGGATTGGGTGACAGGCACCACGAGTACGCCGCACTTTGGACAGTGCAACTTAACCTCATCGATGAAAGCGTCTCTGTAAACGCCCAGAATGGGTGCCGACGTGTACGTCTCGAAAATCGCCTTGCCCTGGCCCTTCGAGTCGACTATGAACCAGTCGGCCAGAGCCTTCCCGATTCTCTCCTCTGACGCAGCGCCGGCTGGCGTTCCGTAGATCGGGTCACCCAGTGTGACCGGCGCATCGCTGCCTTGGATGAGGGGCACGTGAGCAGCGGCGTAAGCCGAGATGGTGCTGGTGCCGAATTGCGACTGCGGCTGGGCGGAGACCATAACCGCTGCTGGCTTCTTGGCCAGCGCGTTCATGAGGGCTGCCTGGAGCGTGGCCGGGTTGGAGGCGTCATAGGTCACCTGCGAGTACGACCGGCCCAGCGCATTCGCCGCTTCGTGAATGCCGGTACCCGTACGCTCGTCGCCCGCCAACCCGTTGGACGCAAAGACGGCCAGCCTGCCGGAGGGCGGTTTGGAGGGCAGGGCCTCCGTCTGACTTATCGATTTGGGCGCGGCCAACAGCCGTTGCACGGCTGCCTGCAGGGATTGCCAGCTGGAGGTATCGCTGGAGGAGGTGGCTGTCCCGGCTGAGTCCAGGACAGGAGCCCGCGACCCCAACACCGCGTACTTTAGGCGTTTTGATTTCTCCGAGGTGTTACTGCCTTTGTGTTCCGTGTCGTTCTTTGAGTCGGTTCTTTTGATGGCGTGATCGGGTTGCGGGCATTGTTGCGGCCCGCGTGCCGCAGCGGGGGTGGCGTGCGGTTCCACGATCCGCGGCCCCGGCATGCGCGGGGCGGGTCCTCCTTCCTGACGGCTGTGCCTGGGATAGCGGCTAGGAGAAGCCGGGCGCGAACACAGTGGCCTGGGGTTTTCCGGTGATGGTTGTCTTCGTGGTGGTGGCGTGCGGGAATTTCGGCCGTGCTTTCTGTGCCCGTTTTGAGTGCCGCTGCCGGCCCGGCAGGCTGAGGGTGTGCAGGCAGTCACGGGCGGCGGCGTCCGCTGCGGCTGCGGGTGCTTGCAGTGATGATGAGGCCGTGACCTGCGTGGATGTCATGGACCGGATGGCGTGGTGCAGGCCGGCGGTAAAAGACTCCTCATCGGCGGTGACCGGGGCGCGGGACCTGCGGCGCAGGGCGCGGGCTGCGGCAGCCTCGGTGCGGAGCGCGGCGGCGGCGCTGGCGCGGACGAGCTGGGTGCCGGTCAGCCAGGCCCAGGCTTCCTGGATGACCAGCCGCGGCGAGCCGGACCGCAGGACCGGGCCGCTGGTGCGGTTCCCGGCGCCGGTGATAGTCGTCTTGTCCTCGCCGAACGTGGTCTCCGATGCGCTCCACCTGGTGAGATAGGTGTCCCGCAACTGGCCGGCGGGCGCGGCCCGGTGATCGAGGAGGGTGGTGATCACGGTGCAGGTCTGGGAGGCTTCTTCCGTCCCGCCCGCGGCGGGCATGACCACGTTGTGCTCGGCGGCGCGGACGGGCAGCCGGTCGGCCTTCCTCCCGGACGGCGCGTTCAGCCAGGTCATGCGGGATCCGTCGGGCAGCCAGCCGCGGTCCGGCCCGTCGAAGGGCAGGGGGATGCCTTCTTTCACGCGGGCGATGACGTGCCCGCCCGCATCCAGGATCGCCGTGATCAGGTCATGGCCCGGGAAGTTCCTGCCGGAGCAGGTGACGCGGCCGGCGAACAGGCCCGGGCGGCGCCGCACGAGGCGCTTGAGCAGGGTCTGCTCCCCGGTTCCGGCCTGGCCCAGGATCGCCCCGGGCATGGCGCGGCCGGCCCGGGCGGTCACCGCGACAATCCTGAGCTGCGGGAACGGCGGGGAATCATCCGCAGTCCCGGTCGACCCGAAGGACGCCCGGTTCGCCAGGGTGTCCGCGAGGTTCACCAGCATCCCGTCGGCGGCGAGCACCATCATGCCCGCCAGCAGCACCGCTGACGGCTCGCCGTGACCGATCAGCGGCCCGGCCGCCTGCCAGAAGATGCTCTCCGTCACGTCCGGAGGGACCGGCCGCCGCCAGTCGGTGACCACTTTCTCCGTCGGGACATGCCCTTCCCGGGTGAACGGGATGCCCGCGAGCAGCCCGGCGATCTTGCGCAGTGCCTCGCGGTATGCGGCGTCCGGCATCAGCGTCATCGCGATCATCAGCCGGATGACCAGCGGATAGGACATGATCCGCCGCCGCTGCCGGGGCCTGAGCCGGCCGTCCGCGATCGCGGTGTCCACGGCCGCCTCGATCACGCCGTCGCCCAGGTAGCGCTCCAGCTCGCCCAGCCGCACGAAATCTGGCAGCCACCCATCCGCCAGCACCGTCCCGTCCCGGCGCACCACGGCAGGCGCGGTCACCACCGGACGGCAGAACACCGCCAGCTCGCCCGCCGACGGCACCTGCCCGCCAGCCGTCACCGTCACGCCCTGAACCCGCAGGCCAGCGGCCCGGACCACGACCGTCCCCGCCGGGGTCCCGGCGACCGGGACCCCCGTCACCCGGCTTGCATCAACGACGGCAGGCAGATAAGAACGCACAAGGGACTCCTGTGATGGGCGCTGGACCAGACACCCAACGCCTGCCAGGAGTCCCCCCCGTCTCCAAAAGCCCTCAAAACCCCAGGTCACAGCTTCATCAAAGCGACACGGCAAAGCTATGCGGCGTCCAGGCCCAGCCTCGCCCGGAACACCGGGACGGCCGGCAACTGGCTCTTCAGGCCGGGCACCCGCCTCAGCACGCCGAGCAACCGGTCGCCGCCCGCCTGCGGGACCTCGTGCAGGTCTGTCAGGCCGGGCAGCTCGCCAAGCCGGCGCAACTCATCAGTGTCCACGGTCCAGGCCCACTCCGGCGGGCGGTACCCCTCCGGCAGCGGGTTACGCCGCCGGGCCGCCTGCAGCGGCGCGGTCACCGCGTCGAACAACAGCCACGCGCCGGGCAGCAGCCGAGCCCAGGCGGTGAGCAGGCGGTGCACCTCGTCCCGCCCGAAGTACGGCAGCAGGCCCTGGGCCGTGATGACCACGGGCCGATCCTGGTCGACCTGGGCAGTCCAGTCCGCGCCGGCCGCGGAACCCGCCAGCGTCCGGTTGCGCGGGCCGTCGGGGAGCACCACGCGCCGCACCGCCACCACCTCAGGCAGGTCGAGGGTGAGCCAGCGCAGCCGCCCGTCATCCACCCGCCAGAACTGAGTCTCGAACCCCTCCCCGAGCGCGACCACGGTGGCGCCCGGGACACCCGACAGCACCCCGCGCAAGGCGGCATCTACGGTGCGCACTCGCTGCGCGTGCAACCTCGCCGCCAGGCCACCGTAGGGCACGTCGAACCGCTCAAAGGGATAGTCCAGCCGCACGAGCACCTCGACCGCGCCCGGGTCGTCCAGGTGCCCGGCGCGCGCCGCGGACGCACGCTGATAAAGGTTCCACAGCGCCGTCTCCGGCACCCCCGTCAGCTCTACCCTCGTCAGAGGAGCGTTCATCCGCCAAGCTTAGTTAGTCCGCTCAGAGCCGGCTTCCGGGAAGTTCATGGCTTGACCTGCTGTTACTGCAGCCCGTCCGCGACTGTGGTGGACCCTCACCCTTAAGTACGTGGTGTTGGCCCGCGACCCAGCGGCGCGAAAGGAACCAGGCCTATTCCTAGTTCGTCCAAGACGGCGATCAGTCCGGCTTCTGGGTCACGGGTGAACAGCGAATACTCATTTTCCACGGCAGTCACCGGATGGATCGCATGGGCTTTCCTTAGCGTCTCCATGCCCGGTTCGGACAGGCCTAGAGACAGCTTCTGGCTGTCCTGGGACTACATCACTGACGAGTGGGCATCCATGCTCGAGGCCGACGGCGCCGATGTCACCACTTGGCGCGCGCCCGTGGGAAAAGGAGACAGGGCAGTCGTCGCCGGCGGTGAGGAGTACGATCGGTTCCTTTCCGTGATTGATATCGCCGTCATCGGGCTCTGCAACTGCGGATCCTGCTCGATGTGGGCGGTGCACGACACGGCGGGCGCGCTGGCCCGATCACTGCCGACGGTGACGGTGGCGACCGAGCAGTTCGAGCCGCTGGTCCGGATGCTAGGCCGTCAGCGGGGCTACCCGGAGCTGCGGATCGAGCTTCTTCCCTATCCGCTGGAGGGACAATCGGAGAGCTTCCTGCGCCAGCTGGCGCGCGAGCACTACAAGTCCCTGCTGCACACCGTCGGCGCGGTAGCTTGACATGACGACAGCCATAACTGGCCGTATAGACATAGTCGACGGCTTCGATGCCTTCGCCGCCGAGGCGGCCCGCCGCGGCTGGGCCGACGGTCTGCCGCTCGTGCCGCCCGTCGACGATCTGGTCGCGAAGTTCGTCGCGGCCAGCGGGCTCGGATCGGAGTTCGTGCTAGGTCGTCTTTATCCCAGCGGTGCACTGTGCACGGTGGAACTGCTCGCGGCTAACACGATCATGGCCGGTGCCCCGGCCGAGGCCATGCCCCTACTGTGCGCGGCGGTTTCGGCGGTGGCTGATCCGGCGTTCGACCTGGCCGGCGTAAATACCACGACCGCTGCAGTGGTCCCGGCGTTCGTAGTTAGCGGCCCGGTACGCGACGAGTTGGAGATCCCGTATGCGCATAGCGCTCTCGGTGGGGTCGCGTGCAGCGCGCCGGCCATCGGCCGGGCACTGCGCCTGGTCATGCGTAACGTGGCGGGGCAGGTGGCGGGGACCAGCTCAGCTTCGGTGTTCGGGCAGCCCGCTCGGGTGACCGGAATCCTGACGGCCGAATGGGAAGAAAGGTCACCGTGGCCTTCGCTCGGCGTCCGGCGAGGTGTCAACGGCAGTTCAGTGACAGCGTTCGGAGTTATGGGGACCGCAAACATCATCGACACTCTCGGGACCGATGGTGCTGAGATCATCGAGGTCGTCGGGCGCTCGCTAGCGCTACATGGGCTCGAACAACATGGATAAGGGGTCGACCTTCGCCCACCAGCTGGTAGCAATCAACCCAATCTGGGCGGAGAAGATCGCGGCCGCATATCCGCGAATGGAAGACGTGCAGGAGCGTCTCTACTCGTTCGCCCACATCGAGAGCGAGAGATTCCCGGTGACGCTACGTCCAGTCCTGGAGAACGGTCGGCGATTCCACGACGGGCGGGTCTACCTGATGGATTCACCTGAGGACGTGTCCGTTATTGTTAATGGCGGCACCGGAAATCTGCACGCGACGATGTTGCCGGAGATGTCCAACCTTCTGCCGGTGACCCGATCGTTGGAGCAGTCCACCTGGCCCGATGACAACCGGCCACATGGCCAAGGAATAACAATGAGTTCGGGTCACCGATATGAGGGAACGTCGAAGTCACACGGCATGGCCAGGTGACAGAATTGCGGTTCCACGACGACAATGGCCCGCCGAGCTGGATGGCCGGCCTATCGGGAGCTGTTGCACGGGCGTGGGGAAGGGCGCGGTCTCCGGCTTGCCAGCGCACCTTGGCCAACCGCGGGTTGGCAAGGTAGCCGCGACGATCTGCCGGGTGTGCCGGCTGGGCGGCCTACTACCGGACCTAAGCGGACACACCCCAAGAAGTCCAGGCGGTGGAGGATGGACTGGTACTTCAGCCGGTTCGATTCCGTGGGCCCTCGGGGTGTGTGGATTGGCGAGGGCTTCGGCGGCCTGTTCGCGGGCTCGGCTGATCCGCTCACGGGCGCGCCCGGCGCGGCGATCCTCTACGTGTTCCTCGCGGTGCTCGTCTGGCCGTCGGCAGCCCCGCGTTCCGGTAGGTCGGTGGCCGTGACCAGATGGCTGGGCCCAGTAGCCTCGCGGGTCGGTTGGGTCGGGTTGTGGGGCCAGCGTCGGGTACCTCGTCCTGCGGCCTGCCAACCACATCGGCACTGAGGTCTCGGTAGGGCTCGCCGTCTCGTGCGCGGTAGCAGCCGGGACGGTGGCGGTCGGGCGCTTCACCAGGCTCGGCCTACTGATCGCGGTCGTTCTCGGTGCGGTCATATGGGCGGTGGAGGACTTCGGCGGCATCTTCACCGGACAGGGTACCGACCCCAACAGCGGCCTCCTGCTCATCGTCATCGCCGCCGCGTTCTGGCCGGTGGCCGTGCCCGCAAGCCGGAGCCGTCACGCGGTCGGCCCTCGCCAGTACGGACGGGCGCCGGTACGGACGGTCGCTCCCGCTGACCGCTTCCTGTAATCGTCGTGCTGGTGCGCTGGCGCGTTCTGCGCCTGCTCGATCGCGGCCACGGCATCGGTAAAGAACTCATCCAGTAAGGCCGGGTCTTTCAGCGGAAGCCGGGTGACGACGATCACTGGCATAGCTGACCTCCTGAGGACTGCATCGCGTGTGCTCAGCTCGATCCTGCGACAGCTGCCGGCCGGGCGGCATCAGTCAAATAACTGCGGTCGCCCGCTCCTGCGCAGCACCGCGGCTTGTTTCTCCAGCGGAAGGATCTCGGAGCGGAAGTCCGGGTAGGAGTCGAGCCAGCGTTGCAGCACTTTCTGCATGTCCGGCACGACGAGGTCGTCCAGGACGGCGGTGGCGATCGGGCTCAGCGACCCGGACAGCAGCGGCAGCGCCGGGTAGCGGGCCTGGTGACCGGTGGTGGTCGGCGGCCCGTCCACGAACAGGAGATCGATATCCGTCAGGTCCTCCCAGGCCCGCCTCGCGTACCACGAGTAGGT
>Ga0335073_10000701_pt1 | contig 43577 bp, 37 predicted proteins | sample Lox_Sample_22_FD_207093 | JGI IMG/M metagenome (GOLD analysis project Ga0335073, IMG submission 207093) | Soil microbial communities from Loxahatchee National Wildlife Refuge, Florida, United States - Lox_Sample_2.2 | ecosystem: Environmental > Terrestrial > Soil > Wetlands | place: USA...
AATCGCTGCAGTCCGCTGAGGCCAATCCGAACTGAGAAACAGGCTCCCGAGATGACGATCCGGGACGAGCAGGCCGCAGGTCCGCCTCAGCTTTTTTCGGTTTCCTTTTTCAGCGCGGACGCCAGCCGGTCTGGATAATCGCTCATAATTCCGTCCACGCCCGCCGCAATCAGCATGCGAATATGCGCGGGATGGTTCACCGTCCAGCACACTACTTGCAAATCCTTGGCCCGCGCTTTTTCAATCATCGCGGGCGTGACTAAATCGCCGCGCACCACAATTTGTCGGGCTCCGACATCCAGCGCCGCCTGCAGCGGATCCGCTAGTTGTCCGTCGTACAAAACTCCGGTCATTAGGGTCGGCTCGATCTTCCGGAGGCTGCCGAGAATGGACGGTTCGAATGAAATCACCACGACGCGCGCCGCCTCACCCGAATCGCGGAGCGCCCCGATCAGCGCATGTTCCCCGCCCCAGGAGCCTCCGGGCTTCAGTTCCAGGTAGAAAACGACGTCGTGTTTTTTTGCGAACTCGAGAATTTCTTCCAGCGTGGGAATCCTCTCGCCAGCATACTCGCTGCCGAACCAGGAACCCGCATCCAACCGCCGCAACACGGCCAGGGTCTGGTCGTGCACTTTGCCTTGCCCGTTGGTGGTGCGCTCCACGGTCTCGTCGTGAATGGCCACGAAGTGCGTATCGCGCGAGAGCTGCAGATCGGTCTCAATGAAGTTGGCCCCGAGCGTTACCGCCTTTTTGAATGCTGCCAGGGTATTTTCCGGAGCGTGGCCGGAAGCCCCCCGATGCGCAATAATCAGCAAACGTTTCTCCCCTCGACCGCTCTCGTCATCAACTCCGCCCGCCCATCGCTCCACGTAACTGCCCGGCGGCTGTAAGATGGCCCCGGATTCTACTGCGAAACCCGACTACCGCGAAGTCGGTAGCACCAAAACGAGAACTTGACGAATCCAACCCGCAGATCGGTTACCTGTGATCTGCAGGAGGAAACCATGAGAGAGCAATTTCGGACGCTTGCGTTAGCACTGCTCCTGGCCGCGCCACTGGCGAGTCTGCCGGCGTCCCCGTTGGCAGCACAGAAAAACGAACCGCAATCACAACAACAGGTGGTCAAGGAAGTCCGCCATCAACTGGTGATGCTGCCCTACTATTCGGTGTTCGATATTCTGTCCTATAAAGTCGAAGGCGGCGTCGTAACGCTGGAGGGCGCGGTGGTCCGTCCCAGCCTCAAATCCGACGCGGAAGCCGCCGTGAAAAGTGTGAATGGCGTTACGTCGGTGGTCAACAATATCGAGGTCCTTCCGCCCTCGCCGATGGACGATCAGACTCGCCGCGCGGAGTTCCGCGCGATTTATGGCGAGCCGAGTCTTTCGCGCTACGGCTATCAGGCCGTCCAAGCCATCCACATCATCGTGAAAAACGGACACGTCACCCTGGACGGCGTCGTCGACAACGAAGGCGACAAGAACCTTGCCAACCTGCGGGCCAAGAGCGTCCCCAACGTGTTTTCTGTCACGAACAACCTGCAAGTCCAAGGCGAAACTGGAAAGTAACCAGCCGAGACCATGAGTCGTTTCGGGATTGGAACTTATGCCCCGCAATGTGCCCCGCGCTGGCATAGTTTTTCATATCGCTGCGGTGGCTGGAGGCTGCCATGGACGGCACGAACATATCTTATTGAAAACAGAGAGCTTAATGGCTGGCCCGAAAAGACCAATGGCAGGCGAATTGCCCCGCTCACGGCACAGCAGGAATGCTCCTCGATCATGCCAACCAGGATCTGACAAGAACATGGCAACCGCAATTCTGAAGCTTAGCACGGCTAAACCGACGTTACCGTACACGGAACGGCTCCTTCCGATCAACTCGGCGCCCAGCGATTTCGACGCGGAAAGCGGCTTACCCGCCGGCTTTCTGCAGTTCATCGCTCCCCTTCATCAGGCGCTCACCTCGCGGCAGCACGCTTTGCTGGCTCGCCGCGAACAGGCTTTGGCAGAAGCCTGCGCCGGCAAGCTCCCCGATTACCTGCCTCCGTCGCTCGCGACCATGACTCCGTGGAGCGTGGAACTCCCCGACTGGTGCCGCGACCAGCGGAGCCAATTGACCGGTCCGGCGGACGAAGCGGAGCTCGTCGTCAAAATGCTCAACTCCGGCGCGCAGGGCGTGAAGCTTGATCTCGAAGATTCCACCGCCAACACGTGGGAACATACGATCTGCGGCATCGAGAATATTCTCGATGCGCTGGCCGGCCGCCTCACCTACTACGATCGTAAGCGGGAGCGGACCGCTGGCATCTCACCCAGCCCCACGGTGATCTTCACGCGCCCGCGCGGACTGCATCTTCATCAGGCGGGAATTCTCCCGGGCGAGTTGCTGCCGGCGTCCCTCTTCGACGTAGCGATGGTCGCGTACCAGGTCAATTTCGCCGAACTGAAGCATCCGCTGTGTTTCTCGATTCCTAAGTCGGAGTCGGCCGATGAAGCCCTGTGGTGGCGGGATCTGTTCCGCATGATTGCCCAGGCCAAAGGCGCACCCGCAAACGCCATCAAATGCATGGCCCTCGTCGAGGCACATCCGCTCGCTTACCAGATGGAAGAATTTGCGTGGAACCTTCGCGAGCATCTGCTCGGCTTGAATTTTGGCCGTTGGGACTATCTGGCCAGCCTGATCGAATTTCACTTCGAGAATCCCGCTTGGCTACTGCCGGACCGTGACAGCATTCCGCACAACGCTCCCTTCGTTCAGAACTTGCGGGAATTGATGGCGGAAATCTGCCACAAGCACGGCCTGCTGGCTATTGGCGGCATCACGGCCCTGCATCCGAAGCGTGAAAACGCCGACCTCCACGCCCGCGCGCTGCTGGCTCTCGAAGAAGACAAAAAGAACGAGGCGCGGTCGCTCATGGACGGCGCCGCTACCGGCCACCTCGGGCAAAACGAAATCGCCGCAGCGCAATTTCCGGCGCCCAATCAGCTGGACGCTTTGCCCGAAAATTCTTGCGCGCGCGCAAATCTACGGCCGCTGCCAAACGCCGTGGGCCGCCGCACTTTAGCCGGTACCCGCGTCGCGATTCGCTCCATCATTCGTTATCGCCACGGCGTGCTCAACGGAAAAGGCGCCAGCATGCACGACGGGTACATGGAACATCTTGCGACCGACCGCATCTATCGCCTGATGATCGCTCAACGCATGCGTCACGCGGATGCAGTGCAGATTCTCGACGAACACGGCCTGCCCGTTCGGCACACGCCGGAATTGATCGACAAAATCTTCGCCGAGGAAACGCAACGTCTTGTGAATGAACTCAACGACGGCAAGGACTTGGGTTCTGTGGCGTCGCTTCGGGAAGCTGGCCGCTTGGGTCAGGAAATGATCCGCCGCGGAGAGTTCACTCCGGCTTAGCTTTTGCGCCACGATCGAATGCGCACAAATTTAAAAAAGGGGCCGGACTGACCCCTTTTTTCTTTTCTGGCTGTCTGCTCGCGAACTCTCAGCGCGACGGGCTGGCTCCGCTGTTCGCGCCGTTGCCGCTACCGCCGCTGCTCTTTTGCAATTGGAGGTCGTACTTCTCGCCGCTGAAGAATACTTCGGAGAGATCTTTCTCTCCGTTGGGTCCTGGCTTCAGTCCATAGCCGGTCTGGTCGTTGGAAGCGCTTTCCTGCACCAGATGCCCAGGCACCGTAGCTAGTTTGTCTCCATTGTGAAAAATGCTCACCTGAACTTCCGGTCCCATTCCGCTCCATTCGAATTTATAGCTGCCCGGATGGAGTTGCGTGCCCTGAACACTCACTGTTTCGTGGATGTCCAGCGACTTCTTCACGGTGTTGCCCGCAAAAGCGGGCAGTGCGAAGAGTAATGCTGCCGCGAACATAGTCGAAAGCCTCGACGCTTTCATGTACAGCTCCTTGGTTTCCTTTCCGCGCCCCATTTTGGCTGGGCTCGCGGAAGATCGAATTTTCACTTCCTCTTTATTCGACGATTTCACCTTCGCCCTTGTTTCACAAAAGCGCCACAAATCGACGCGGGATCTGTAATTTTTTTCTCCTACAGAGAAGTACTTAGAATTTTTGTCCCCTGGCGATCTGCGGAGCGTGTCAGATCCCGGCTCTCGCCTCAGACGATTTTGCTGCACCAGAACGGATAGACTTCGCACCGCGATTCGCGCAATCTGGGGTTCCCGCCAGGAGGAATTGCGATGAGAACGGCGATGAGCGCAACTACACAGCCCGAAATTGCGCAGCGGGTCTCGCAAATGGACTGGTCCCACATCGACGATTCGCTCTGCGCGCGGGGCTACGCCGTCACTCCAGAACTCTTGCTGCCCCGCGACTGCCAGGAACTCGTTGCTCTCTATGGGGACGACAAATGCTTTCGCAGCCATGTCGTGATGCAGCGCTTCCGCTTTGGCGTGGGCGACTACAAATATTTCGGGCAGCCTCTGCCCGAAATCGTCAGCACCTTGCGGACCTCGGCGTATCCTTACCTCGCCTGTATCGCCAATACCTGGGCGGCGGCGTTAGGTGATGCCAGCAATCCTTACCCGCCCGACCACACCGCTTTTTTGCGGACTTGTCATACAGCAGGCCAGCTTCGCCCCACGCCCCTTTTGCTGCACTACGAGGCCGGCGGTTACAACTGCTTGCACCAAGATATCTACGGTGAGGTCACCTTCCCTCTGCAAATGGTTGTGTTGCTGGGGCAAGCTGGCCGCGATTGGCAAGGCGGCGAATTTCTCTTGGTCGAGCAGCAACCGCGCGCGCAGTCCAAAGCGGAAGTCGTGCACGCAGAGCAGGGCCAGGCCATTATTTTCACGACGCGCTATCGTCCGGTGAAAGGATCCCGCGGCTACTACCGCGTCAATCTGCGCCATGGTGTGAGCCGCGTCCACAGCGGCACGCGCTACACGCTGGGTATTATTTTTCACGATGCCAAATGAACGTGGCCGCGGTTGGAATTTCTCGCGAAACTGTCAGAAAATGAGATGGCGTACTCGATATGGATTCCGCCGAAACCAATCTCTCCTCCGGAGAAAACGACTCACCTGCGCGAAAGAAGCTGGTGGCCCTTCGCGTCGCACTCCTCAAACTCCACAAGACGCTCCTGGATATGGAGCGCCGCGAATATGAACGCGCTAACGGCCATGTTTCTGTAGGTGAGCTCTTTCGCCTGGTCGTCGATCATCAGCAGTTCGCCTGGCTCCACAACATCTCCGAATTTGTTGTGCGGCTGGACGAGACGCTCGCCGGCGAGGCGCCGGTCACACCGCCCGACGTCCACACGGCCATCTCGCTCGCCCGCAAAATGTTTGCCCCGTCCGAATCCGGTGATGCGTTCCAAAAGAAATACTTTGACGCGATTCAGTCCGACCCTGCCGTCGTGATCGATCACGCCGAATTGGCTCGGCTCTTTCAAAACGAGCCGCAGGACACCGGCAGCACGCCGTGACCACCCTGGCTCGGCCTGCTGTCGCTTACCGCCGCATGCGCCGCTCGGAATTTCCCTGCGGCACCTTGCAGGTAGCTTGTTTTCTGATCGGGAAAATCATCGTGCACGACCTTCCCGAAGGCCGCCTCAGCGGACGCATCGTGGAAGCGGAGGGCTATCCACCCGGCGATCCTGCCGGTCATCACTTTCGCGGTCCGACCCCGCGTAATCGCTCGCTCTTCCTGCGGCCCGGCCACGTCTACATCTACTTCAACTACGGCATGCACTTCATGCTGAACGTCTCGAGCGAGCCCGCCGGCATCGGCGGAGGCGTGTTGATCCGTGCTATCGAACCGCTGGAAGGCGTCGCGCTGATGCAAAAACATCGCCGCGCGCTTCCGTTGCTCGAACTAACTCGCGGACCGGGCCGACTGGCCGCCGCGCTGCGCATTGACCGCAGCCTCGATGGACTGGATCTTTTCGCCAAAGAACCAATCTGGCTTGGCATGCCAAGAGCGGTCCAGCAAAATGGCCATGCGCCGGCGGCTCCAGAACTTGGCGCCATTGCCGCGACGGTGCGCATCGGCATCACTCGCGCTGCCGAACAGCCGTTTCGCTTCTACGAACGCGGCAATCCGTTCGTAAGCGGACCGAAGCGCCTGCTTACCAGCGATCCAAACAAAATTATCTTGAAGGTTCCAGACTGAACAAGCGGGTTAGTCGCCGCAGGCATATTCGGCTTGCGCGGCCATCGCCGCAAACCGTTCGTGTTGCACTGCCGTCGCGGATTTGGCTCCGCCTGCCACGTTGCTTTTCGCCGCGGGGCGCCGCTTGTTCCGCAGCTGCTCGCGCAATCCTTCGCGCAGCCGGCGGTGCGCGCGGAACAGCCGCAGCCGCACGGCCACCGCGGAAATGCCTAGACGCGCCGCCACTTCATGCGTCGAGTACTGCAGCACATCGCGCAGCAAACAGATCTGCCGGAGGTCCGGCGCGAGTTGCGCGATACCGTTGGCAATCAACCCGCGCATCTCTTGCCGTGCATAAAGCTCTTCCGGATTGTCCGCGCGCGCAGGGAGCCGGTTGCCTACCGTCTCTTCTACGGAAGAAGAGCTCGGCTCCTCCAGCGACACGTGCTTGCCGTCGCGCCGTTGCCGGATCAAGTCAATCGACGCATTCGTCGTGATCCGCGTAACCCAAGCGTGCAGGTCGTCCTTGCCCTCTTCCTGTTGCCCAGCGAATTGGTTGATGCGCGAAAAGGCTTTTAGCAGCGCTTCTTGGTGCGCGTCTTCCGCGTCCGCCGGGTTGCCGGTCATGCGCAACGCCCGCCGGTACAAACCCGTTGCATAGGGCATCACCATTTGGCCGAAAGCTTCACCGTCGCCCGCTCGCGCATCGGCCAAGACTCGCCGTCTGGCGGCCAGGTTCGCGGCAGCGCTTGCCGATTCCGGGTGGTAGGCTCCGAGGACTACGCTTGAAGCGCTCATGACGCTGGAAGAGTGGCATCCCAAGCGCCACCTAGAAAAGCGCGTAAGTCATTGAAAATAGGCAGATAGCGGGATAGGCCCGGCCATGATTTTTTGTAGGAACCGTCCGCTTCTGGGACGCACTGTTGCGTTTGCGGTCAACCGCGTGCCAACCCTTGGCTTTAATGGCGAGAATCTCAGGCCTAGTTGAGCGGCGGTCGCGAAATCGCGAATTGTTCTCCGCGCTCGGCATTCAGTTGTCGCGTTTTCTCGAAATCGATTTGCGATAATGGAACCGAATTTTGGCCGCCGTAGTTGGTCACGTAGTACAGGCGGTTATGCGCCGCCCAATAGTCCCGCAATCCGTACATCGTTCCGTCCGTAAGTTGCAGAATGGCGTCCGGTTCGTGCGGCGAACGCCGGTGATGCGGCACCCGGTCGACAGGAGCCGCTGGCTCTTCTTCCACGATCACGTCAGGCTGAAATTCATCGGATTCCGCAGCGTCCGAATCAAGATCAGCCGCCTGCGCGTCTTCATCCGGTGGCGTGCCCGTGAAATCCGGCGAATACCCGCCGCCGAAATAAGGATCGAAAAGGTAATCGCCGGGCGTGCATCCCCAATCCTGCAAGCCGTAGCCGGCAAAAAACCCCTCGAATGGACTGCAAAAACCTAAACCTCCAAATCCGAAAAGAAAACCATTCTGCGGACGAAATCCGAATACCCGTAGTGGTCGGCGTGGCGTGAGCGGTCGAACGTCGCGCCCTCCGGGGCCCGACAATTGCACCAAGCGTCCACGCACTATCGCCGCGCCCGCCAGCGGTGGCGGTTGCCCAGCGCCGCGCTCTCGGCCGCTCCCGCGCGCTTGCGAACGGCTGCCGAACAAACGCCCCACCGAGTGTCCAACGGAACTTCCCATGGCGCGCCCGCCCATCGCGCGGCCGCCGCCAAAACCGCTTCCGTGCCCGCCGCCATGCTGCGCCCTGGCAGGAATGGCCATCAACAAGACTGCACTGACAACAGTAAGAAGTTTGCGGTTCATGTGCAGCAAAGCGTCGCGATGACGCTGACGTTAGAACAACCCGGGGATTTTCAGGCCGGCCATGCCCGGCATGCCGGCAGTGAGATTCTTCATTTGGCTGGCGAGTTCGTCGTCCACGCGGCGGCTCGCTTCATTCACCGCGGCGCGCACCAAATCCTGCAACAACTCCGCATCCTTGCTGGCAAAAACTTCCGGCTCCACTCTTAAATTCAGGATTTGCTTCTGGCCGTTCATCTTCACGGTGACCATGCCACCGCCCGCCGAGGCTTCTACATTCACGGAGTTTACTTGCTGCTGCACGTCTTCCCACTGCTGGCGAAAGCGCGCAAGCATTTGTTGGATCGCGTTCACATCCATCAGGATTCCTCTTGGCGCCATTTCACTTCGGAAATTTTTCCTCCGAAGCGCTGCAACATCGACCGCACCATCGGATCGCGTTCAAATTGCGCTCGCAACTCTTGCGTGCTGGAAGCTGCGCGCGCCGAACCAGCTGCAGCTAGGTCTACTTTAGCACACACTCGCACTGCCCGGCCCAACACTTTGCTCGATGCGGCACGTACTTTTTCCAGAGCGTCACGTCCTTCCATCATCTCCGCGAACGTGCGTTTGTCCGCCGGAAAATAAATCCGCAGCTCCGCACCTTCCAATTCCCAGCGCTGGCCGTGGCCAATAATTTCGCCGAGAAATTTCTGCTGCGCTTGAATCGCCGACTGGATTTCCGCGACCTGGTCCGGGGTGATGCCGTCCGTGCGCGTCGCGCCATTTGCGGCAGACGCTTGCACTTGCGTGGCCGGTGCTTCGTCCGCCACGGCTGCCACGTCCGCTTCCGCCTCCGCGAAAGCATCATTCGCTTCGGAAATCTTCGATCCGGAGGGCGACTCCTCCGACTTTCTTTCCTGCCGAATTTCTTCGCGCGCCGGCGCTGGAGCCGCAGCCGCAAAGCTGGTCGCAGTCATTGGACGTAGCGGCTGGACCGCCGCGGGAGAAAACGCAGCAGGTGGAGCAATTGGCGGCGCGCCGGGAATTTGCCACGGCGAAGCCGCAGTTACTGCCGAAGCGCCAGCCGAGAAGGACCGCGGCGCCGTTGCGGGAGCGATGTTTTCGGCAGCGCCCGCCCGGCGGCCTCCGGATCCCGAACTTGCGGCTCCCGCCGCGCCGCTTGCCGGCCCTCCTCGCAATTCCGCCAACAACTCTTCCATCGGCGCGAGGCGCTGCGCGTTGATCAGCCGCAACAACCCCATCTCCAGATGCACGCGCGGATCGGGCTTGCGCCGCAAATCATCGTCGGTCTGCAAAAGAATCTGAAAAAAGCGCGTCAAATCTTCTTCGCTGAACTGCTCCGCGGCTTTCGCCAGCGCGGGCCGCTGATCTGGAGTGGCGGCGATTAAATCCGATTCCGCGCCGCACACCCGCGCAATCAACAAGTTGCGGATATGCCGAATCGCTTCCCGGCAAAAATGCTGCAAGTTCCGTCCTTCTTTTTGAAAACTGTGTACCAGACCGAGCGCCCGGTCCGCCGAGCCTTCCGCAATCGCGGCCACCAACTCGTTTAGCGCATCCTCCGGCACGACACCCAACAGTTCGCGCACGTCCTTGTCCGCAATATCGTCTCCGCAATAAGCTCGCGCCTGTTCCAGCAACGAAAGCGCGTCGCGCAGGCTGCCCTCGGCCATCCGCGCAATCACGGCGACCGCACCCGGCTCGATCTTCAGATTTTCCAGCTTGGCGATTTCTTCGATCCGGCTGGCGATTTCCGCGAAGGTCAACGCGCGGAAATGGAAATGTTGCGAGCGCGAACGAATCGTATCGCCCAGATCTTCCGGCTGCGTCGTAGCCATCACGAAGACCACCCGTTCGGGCGGCTCTTCCAAAGTCTTCAGCAGCGCATTGGACGCTTCGTCCGTAAGCATGTGCGCTTCGTCGAGAATCACCACTTTGCTGCGCGAGGCTGCCGGCGCGTAACGCACCATTTCGCGCAGTTCGCGAATCTGATCGATGCCCCGATTCGACGCCGCGTCGATTTCGATCACGTCGAGCGAATTCCCGGACGCGATCTCCTTGCACGCATCGCACACGCCGCACGGCTCCGGCGTCGGCCCGTGTACGCAATTCATCGCTTTGGCGAGGATCCGCGCCGCCGTGGTTTTTCCCACGCCGCGCGCGCCCGAAAAAATGTACGCATGCGCTACACGATTATTCTTGATGGCGTTGGCCAGCGTCGCCGTCACGTGGTTCTGGCCCACCAAATCGCTGAACGTCTGCGGCCGGTATTTTCTCGCAATAACCTGGTAGTTCATCGTGTCTACGGTCGCAAGCTCCTACCCGTGTCCTTTGTGGCTGCCGCCGAGGTGTTGCGCAGGTCTTTCCGCAGCGAACGCACAAACAATGCGGCGGCCACACCGCCAAAAAGAAGCGTGACGATCATTGCCGCTGCCAGCACCATGGTTCACCTGCCAAAGTTGAATTGCGCTTCGTCCCTGCGCGCGATGAGAGGAACTTCGGGACATCCGCGGCACCCGAGGTAATCCCGTTACCGTTGCTCCCTTCCGGGCCTGGCGGGGTTCGCGGGACCTCGTTGCACAGAGCCCGAAGTTCCACGCTCCGGCAGCGTGCGCATCACTCACGCACGCCGCGAGGAAAAGTCTAGCATACTCACTCACCGGAAAAAGTCTTGGCGGATGACGCAAACAAGCGGTTCTGAATCGCGCAACTCTTTCCGGACCGAGTTGCTGCCTAGCTACTGCTTTTTCGGAGCAGCGTCGGGGGGCTCGACTTCCGACGGATTTACCCAGTTCACTTTGAATGGACCGATGCCGTGCGCCTGTATGATCGTTTCGCCCTTGCAGAGAGCAAAATGACGCATCTCCTTGGGCATAACCGTAAAGTTGCCGATGTTCATCGGTTTCAACTTTGCTTCGTCGAACTTCTCGCCTTCTCCCACTAGAAATGTGCCCTTCAACACCGTAATGTTTTCATCGGTCGGATGCCAGTGGGGCGGAGTCTTCGCGCCATCCACGCATCGGAAGCGAATAACAAAAGGCGTGCCGTCGGCATTCATATCACCAGCTACAGAAGCGATGTCGCACCCTTTGATGATGGGAGTCCATTTCAAATCGCCAGAATGCAAAATCCTGTGGGCTGAATCGACTTCCTTTTTCTCCTGAGTTCGGCTGCCCACCGCGAACACTAGCGGCACGACCGCCAGGAGACAAGCCAGCGTCTTGTTCATGTAGGTTCCCTCCGCCGGAACATTGCGCGAGAACATACGCCCCTCTTTCGTCGCGGGCAAGAGCGATATCCGTGAGGCCAGATAGCTTGTTAGTTCTTGGGGTAGTTGGGGTCGGCTTTGACTTCGAGGATCTGCTTCGTGTGCCGTTCGCTGTGCGCCGCGATCAGCAAAACAAATTCGTACCCGTCGAGTTTCCCCATCGGGCTGTCGGCCGCGTGATCACGGAGCCCCGGCGTGTTTTTGACGAACTCTTCCGTCTTCTCGCGGCTTTCCACGAAATGCTTCAGCGAATTGTCCGGCGAACCGAAACGATTCGTGGGCACCAGCGGCTCGGGCGCCTGAATCTTGTGCGAACGGTCCGGAATGTTGGTGAGCACCGCGTCATCCGTCTTCTTCGCATCATGATCTGCCGGCGCCGCGGGCGCTTTCATCACCCGTTCGGCATCCACGCCGCGAATGTAATCTTCCGCCGCCGCGATATGCTCCATCACTTGCGCGATGGACCAGCGGTCCGGGCCCGCTTTGAAATTCCATTGCGCGTCGGACAGGCCCTTGGTCGCTTCCAGCACACCTTGCTTCGTCTTCTCCAGATATTGCACGGCGCGGTCTTTGTCGGCCTGCGTTACGTCCTGGGCCGCCGCAAGCGCCCCGCTGCTACAGAAAAGCACCACAAATGCCGCTGCCGCCCTCAGTTGCTTCCTCATGGATTGGCTCGCTTTCTGATTTTCTGCGGAAAAAAGAAAAACGTTTTGACCTGGCAGAGCCGCGGCGCCCGCCGGCTGGTGTACACGGTGGGCCGCAATCTGCGTTGCCAAAACTGTAGCAGGGTTGGATGCGAAAGGCGACGCTTGGTAACGCGGCTCTCCAGGTTGGCCAAACCCGGTTGCCCTACGTCATAAATACAACGCGGGCTTGCCCCGCGTCACGCCAGGGCGAGCCCGCGTTTAAGGCTGCACCAACACGGTCTGCTGCTCAGACGTTGAGCAGGCGCGAGAAGAAAGAGCGGTACCGGCGCAGGGCTACTCGCAGATCCTCGGTCGAAACATCGCTCCCGCGATCCCATTCGTGTTCCAGCCGGGAGCGCTCCTCCGCAAACTGCTCCGCCAGCCGCTTCATCGCCACAGCGACCAGGCCGTCCGCCTCTTCCACCGATTTGCGCGGCTCATCCACAAAGCCCACTTGAATCGCGTCCCATCGCTGGCGCAGCTTGGCGGCTTCCTCGCTCGAGAAAAGTGGGCCGGAATTTTCGTCGGCGCGGGCCGGTTCACGCGCGGGTGCAGCTGCGGCCGCGCTCATGCCCCCCGTCGAGTTTGGCCCTCCAGTGGCGCGCGCCGGGACCGGCGTATCGGAGCGATCCAGATCGCGGTCGCCAGACGGATCGTTCGGTATCTTCACAACTTCGACCGCCGTTCCTTCGATCACCGTGTGGCGCTCCTCCTGTCCCACTCCGGCCAGATCCGCCGTAGTCAGGTGTTCTTCGTCCGTGGCCATGCCGTCGGTTCTCTTCAATGATTCGTCCACGTGCGTATCCTCCCTCAGTCCCTAAGACAGTTTCTTCGTGTTCTCTCTTTTGTCGGTACCAACTTCGCCGCCGGGCTAGCCGTGGCGATCGACGGTCGTCCCCACTTCGGTCACGCTTTCGCCCATGCTCTGGGACCGCGCCAGTTGGGGCTCTTCCACCAGCTCGGCAAACAACTTGCGGTAGTGGATCATGGCTTGCCGGAGATCTTCTGTACTGCCGTGACCCCTGGCTTGGCGCACGGCGATTTCGTGGCCGGCGCGGTAATGCTCGACCACGTAAGGGTGATGCACCGAAAGATCCGCGGCTTGCCGGTCGAAGTCCGCCACCGGATAGCCCCGGTTGCTCATAACGTCGCGAATCAACTGATCGGCATCGGCCAGCGCTTGTTGCGGATTATCCACAAAGCGCGCCTGAATCACGCGCCACGTTTCGACATACTGCGTGCGTGCCGCCGCTGAAAGGGGATGGATATGAAAACGTTCGACCCGCTGCTCGAGTTTCGCCAGCCGCTCCTCGGCGCGGAACCGGCTGCCCGATTCCTCGACCGCTCGACCATACTCCGGCCCAAACCGCTCGCGCAGGCGCTGGCTCTGCCGGATCCGGAACAAAGCAAAACCAATCACCGCAATCGCGATGATTGCAACAACAACGATAAGCACTACAGCTGTGGTGGACATCTCAACGCTCCTGCTGCCTTGATATGCCTCGCACGCCGCCCGGCCCATCGGTGCATTGCTGTAACCCCTAGAGAGAAAAGGATTAGAGCGCGCGACGCAAGTAACCGCCTCCGAAAGGGCGGACCGGCTTGTTCCAGCAGGCGCCCAAGCGCTTTATAGGAAGAGCAACCGGGATGCAGGGTGCACCGGCCCGCGCAAGAAATGCAGTTAGGATCGTTAGGTTGCGCGAAACTCGGGACCACTGTCGAGACGCTCGTTGAGAGCTTCGCAAGGAGATGCTTGCTTGGATAGTGCGGAAATCCTGCAAAAGCTCGAAGGAATCTTTCGCAACATTCTCGCCGATGCCACGCTCGTCCTGCGGCCCGAGATGACCCCGGCGGATATCGCCGGATGGGATTCCTTTAACAATGCGAGTCTCATTGCCGCAATCGAGAAAGAATTTGGCGTGCGCTTTCGCACCGCGGAATTACAGGAATTAAAGACGGTCGGCAATTACGTCGCCTTGCTTCGCGGCAAGCTGGCGCAGCGAGGGTAGTGTGGCGCAATCGGTCATAACCGATATAGGAGAGCGTGCGGAGGGCGCAGCAAGTGCTGGCGGACAGAACGGGAGCGCGCAGCCTGCGGGACTCGGGTCGGCCGTTGTCACGGCCACGCGAACGGCATATGTCCGTTACTGCTTGACCCTGGCGTTGGTACCGGTCTTGGCTGTGGTCGGTGCGATGTTCATTGCACGGTCCTCCTGGTATCTGCGCCACCAGCGGAACTCCTACCTCACCATCTCCGATTACGCCTTCCTACAAGCCGATAAAAATTGCGAAGTGGTTATTTTTGGCGATTCATCAGCCTTAACCGGCGTGGCCCCACGAGTGCTCGAGGCGGCCACCGGGTTGCGAACTTGCAACATCGCGCAGCCGAATACCGCGCTGGCCGTGGCCGGAACGCTTGCGCTGGACGCTTATCTGCAAAAAAACGCCCCGCCCAAAATTCTGCTGTTTCAGTTCACTGCCCCAGATTTCCGGCCGCGCGAGGGGCGAGATCAGCTCTACGAAGAAGGCGCATTGCAGCTGGTCCGCCACAAACTGGACCCCTCCACGATGCAATTGTTCGCCGAGCATCCCCTGGCTTTTCTGGAATTCTCGGAGTTCGTGCTGCGCACCGCGCTAATAAATCGCGACTGGAGCGGCGCAACCTATGAACGCACTTGGGCCGCGGTCCGCGAAACCAACGGTCTCTTTACCGCTCCCGGCGGACCGCTCAGCCAATGCGCGGGAAACCTAGCGGTGCGGCCGCCAGATCCCGAATGGATTGCCGCCTTGCGCCGCGAGTACTCGCGAGCCGGAACCCGCGTGTTGATTTACGTCGCTCCCTATCCGGCCTGCGACCAATCGTACGCCTACTATGCCGCCGCCCTGCAGGGCCTCTCGGACAACCAGCTCTCACGGTTCGACATTCGCTTCTTCAACGAGCAAAACCATTTCACCCGCGAAGGAGCGGAAATAAATTCGCGGCGCATCGCCTCCGACCTCGCGAAATTGCCGCCAGATTGATGCACGATGCCGCTCGGCCCACCCTCGGCTTAAAATTGGAAGTACAGGAAACGCGAAGCGGTCTTCATCAATACAAACGCGGCGAAGAACGCCACGCCCAGCACTAGGCTCCAACTCCAAGTCGGTTGCCATTGCCAGATTCGGGTAAAGCGCGGCTGCCGAGATGGCGCCAGCGCGGGCTGGCTTTCGGCGTAAGGCGCCAGGATTTCCTGCGTGTTCGGTAAACCCCAGATCACGCAAAAAATCACCACCAGCGCCACCCACGGCCACAGCGCGGCGGCGGTGCTGGGAAGTGCGCCGAACCCGTGCAGACCGAGCGCGCCGCCAAGCACGGCGAAGGCGTCCTCTGAGGAGTCCGCGCGGAAGAACACCTGAGCGCTGAGCACCGCCAGAAACGTCACCGCGATACTCGAAACAGTGCGAAGTCGACTTGGAAAAAGTCCGGCGATCCGTTTGGGCGAAAAGATGCGCCAGGCATGATTGATGCAAATAAAAATGCCATGCAGCAGGCCAAACGCCAGAAACTGCCTTCCCGCACCGTGCCAGATCCCCGCGACGAGCATCGTCGCCAGCGTGGGAAAGCCAATGATGCGCAGAAAGCCGTCGAAGGTAAGCACGGCGCGGCGGCCAATGGGCAGGCCGGCGGCCAGCCGCCGGCGGTTCACCCCCAGGGCTAGCGGATTGTAAATGTACAGCATCAGAAAATTCGTCAGGGTCATGTGCCAGCGCTGCCAGAAATCGATGATGTTCTTCGCTTTGTAAGGCGAATTGAAGTTCAGCGGAAAACGCAATGAGAACATCCGCGCCAAGCCGATCGCCATATCCGAATAGCCGGAGAAATCAAAGTACAACTGCGCGGCATAGCTCAGGATGCCGCACCAAACCTTTACCGCGGGTTGATTGTGCGGAGCAGCAAAGAGGAAATCCGCGGAGGCGGCGATCTGATCCGCGATGACTACTTTTTTGAACAGGCCCATGATGAACCAGGTGGAGCCGACAGCGAGATCGCGCGAATTCAGGCCAAAGGCCGTGGAATGGCTAACCTGCGGCATGAGATCGCGGTGATGCACGATGGGCCCCGCGATGAGGTGCGGAAAGAAGCCGACGAAGAAAAGATGGTCGAGCAGGTTCATTCGAGCAGCTTCGCCCTGCTGCAGATCAACCAGATACGCAATCTGCGTTAGCGTGAAGAACGAAATGCCCAGCGGCAGAACGACGCTGCCGAAATAGCGCTCCGGATGAGTCAGTGAGCCCAGGCTGTTCAGCAGTGGGAACCAATACTTGTAGTAGCACAGCAGCGTCACATTCCCGATGATTCCGAGCCAGAGGAACGTGCGTTGCCAGAACGGCCGGCTGGCGCTGCGCGCAATCGCCTGCGCCGCGGCAAAATTCAGCACGATCGAACCCAGCAAAAGCAGCGGTACCGTTTTGTTCCAATAGCCATAGAAAAAAAGTGAGGAGGCGCCCAGCCAGGAAAGTGCGGCAACCTTTCCGAACCGTCCGAGCAGGTGAAAGCCCACCAGAACGATCGGAAGAAAGCCGAACAGAAATGGGAAAGAGTTGAAAAGCATGCGCCAGCCAGACCAAAAAAAAGCGTCGAACGTGAAGGCACTACGGTTTCGAATGCCGCCGCCCACAACCAGTGTGTGGAAGGGCTCGCTACGGCACAACGTCCGCCGGAGCGCGCGTTGCCGATGAAGCAAGTACCGCATAGGGTTCGCCAGCGCTGTTCGGCGCATTCCGACGAAGACGCATCGGGCAAGATTGATACTGTCCATGACGATTCCGATTGCAGGGTATCGCACACTTATCGAGGCGCTGGAAGCCGCGCCGCCCGAGCGGCTTTTTGTGTTGGAATGGCACGATGAGAACGATCGTCACGCGGTGACCTTCGGGGAATTCCGCGATCGCAGCGCAGCCTGGGCTTCCTTTCTGCGGCAGCAAGGCGCGCGCAGCGGAGAGCAAGTCGCCTTCATTCTGAAGCAAAGTATCGGGCTGATGGCCGCGTTCGCGGGCGCCATGCGCATCGGCGCGCTGCCGGCGATTTTGGCGTACCCCAGCGCAAAGGTGGAACACAACAAGTACCGATCAGGCCTGCGCGGCATCAGCGCAAATCTGCAAGCGCCATTGCTCGTGGTGGACGAAGCATTTCCGGAAGAGCTGCTTGTGGAATTGGCGGCGGGTGCTTCGGCGAACATTGTGCGCGCCACTTTGTCCCCACACCCACGCGTTACCGCGAGCAGCGAACCGGCCGCGCCCGCTAGCGGTGATAGTCTCGCATTCCTCCAACATTCGTCGGGAACGACCGGCTTGCAGAAGGGCGTTGCGCTGACGCATCGCGCGGTGCTACGGCAGCTCGGCCATCTCATCGAGGCGCTGAAGATCGGCGAGGACGACAAACTTTATAGCTGGCTGCCGCTGTATCACGACATGGGGCTGATCGCGTGTTTTCTGCTGCCGATGGTCTGCCATTTGCCCGTCGTGATGCAGACGCCCACCGAATGGGTGCAGCGGCCTTCCACCATGTTGTACCTGATTCGCCAGCACCGTTGCACTCTGGCGTGGATGCCGAATTTTGCGTTCCAGTTCATTCCGCGTCGTACGCCGGAGGAGGAAAGAGCGCGTATTGATTTGTCTTCGCTGCGAGCGCTGATCAATTGCTCGGAGCCGGTGCGCGCGCAGAGCATGGAAGAGTTTCGCGCCGCGTTCGCCGGGTGCGGATTGCGCAAAGGCGCGCTGCAGAGTTCGTATGCGATGGCGGAGAATGTTTTTGCCGTTACGCAGTCGGATGAAAACGGGCCGCTGACGATACACGTGGACGCGCGGCGCTTTCGTTCTGAAGGAGTGGTCGAAGAGGTTGCCGCAGGAACGCCGGGCGCCGTAGCGCTGATTTCGTCGGGGCGGCTGCTGGCGGGCAACCGCGCGCGAATTATTTCCGGACAAGATGAAGCAGTTGGAAGCAGCGAGAGTTTGCCGGAGCTGCGCGTCGGCGAAATTCTGATCCAAAGTGACTCGTTGTTTGCGGGATACCATGGCCGGCCGGAGTTGACGGCGGAAGTGATGAAGGATGGATGGTACTGCACGGGCGATTTGGGATTTTTTTGCCGCGAAGAACTTTTTGTGGTGGGGCGAAAAAAAGATTTGCTGATCATCGGCGGCGAAAATATATATCCGCAGGATGTGGAAGAGGCGGTGTGCGCGCATCCGGGGATACATGATGGCCGGGCGGTGGCGATTGGTTTGCTCAACGCGGAACTGGGGACGGAAGATCTGGCCGTAGTGGCGGAAGTTGAAACCGCAGAATTGCTCGGGCAAAAAAAACAGATCGAACGCGAGATACGCGCAGCCGTTTTGGTGCAGGTGGGAGTGGCTGTGCGGTTTTTGTTTTTGAAGCCGCCGAAGTGGATTGTGAAGAGCACGTCGGGGAAGGCGTCACGCAGCGGAACGCGGGAGAAGCTGTTGAGCGAGCATCCGGAACTCGCCGCGCGCGATGCGTCGTTGTGATGTGTTACGAAGTGCTTTCCGGTGTGCATATTTAGCGGCGGAGGCGGCGCATCCAGTCGCCCCAGGAGAAGCCGAGCGCGATGGTGAGGATAGCGGCGACGACAGCGAAACCTATCCTGAGACCAAACTGCGCGGCGTCCGTTTCCGTGGGCAGCCACTCGAAGCGCGCCCAGTGTGATGCAGGTGGTATGAAATAAGGCGCTTTGTCGGTAGCGAAGAAAAAGTTGCGCGATGCGGGCGACATCAGGAAGTTTCCGAACGGCCATTGAACGGCAAAGAAGCTGGCCAGGCACGCGGCGCCCAGGACGACAGTTTGCGCGAAGCGATTCCAGTTCGCGATGACGCGGCGGAGCAGGTCGAACACAATCGCCGGAACAATGATCAGCAGCGGAAAATCCGGCGGGACCAGGTGCGTTACTTTTTGGTAGACGGGGCCGAGTTTGGGCTCGGCGGGAACCAGTTCCAGCACCCACATCGAGCAAAGATGCACGGCGCAGTAGGCGGCGGTCATGATCGTGGCGGCCCATTTATTGTCGGACGCGCGCGAAACCGCGGCAAACCAGATCGGCACCGTGCACATCACCACGAGATAGAACTTGGCGCCGTGCATGAAGATGCGCAGGGTGTCTTCCTGCATGACGCCGAGGGTCATGGCCAGGAGAAAGGCAAAGCAGAAGAAGAGGATGCGCTCGAGACGCACGCGATATTCCGCGGTGGCGGCGCGATTGGTGGCCGCGAGTACCAGAGCCAGCGTGCCGAAGCGGACTCCGAGCAGGCCGAGAGCGAGAATGATGTGCGGCGGGCTGAGGATTTTGACGTCCAGGCCGTAGGCGTTGTGCCACCAGTTGTCGAAGGGTGCGGAAGTGATCATGCAGGCACCGCCCCAGGCGCAGATGAACGCGCCGAGCGGCCCGCGAAAGCCCCAGATGGAAACGGAAGCATCGCGAAGTGGCGCGTCTTTGAGGAAGGTGGTGGAGAGAATCAGATAGCCGCAGGAGAGGCCGGTGAGAATACCGCCGAACTGGATCAGCAGGTGGGCGGGAGTCCAGAAGGAGTCGCGGCCGATGCTTTCGTGCCAGGAGATGTCCCAGATGAGGCCGGCGACGCTGCAAGACACGGCGATGACGTTGCACCAGATGTACCAGGGGATGGACGCGGTTTGAGCGGAAGCGCGCTCGGCGCTGCGGGCTTGGAGAACGGGAGAAATGGGGAGGGTGTCGGCCATGGTTGGTGCTACTCCATCGATTTCTTTCTGCTCATTGGATAGATACGCGGCATCGGGGCTTGGGCTTTCAGTCTACAAGGCGAAATAAGGAAGTAAAGACCGTGGCCAGTGAGCCGTGGTCCGGGAAGAAGCGCAGGAGAGGCGTAACGCACACACGGAGGTCGCAGAGAAGAGTGCGCGGGAGTGGGCTTGCGTTTTTTCTGCCGGGATTCGGGAGATTGTTGAGGGGGGTACACCCCGGTGTTTTGGGCAAAGAGTGTGGAAGTTGTTGAGGGGATTGTGGTTGTGGGAGATCCAGAATTCTGAAGAGTTTGGAAGTGCTTGAAAAAAAGAGGGTTGGGAAAAAGCGTTTTTGCGGAAAGAGCGCAAGAGTTTGGAAGGTGATGAAAAGAAAGCGGATAGCGACGCAAAGACGGGGGAAAGGAGTTGACGGAAGAGGACAGAAGGGCAGAGGAGGCGATGCGAACGAGTTGAAAACCGATTATCACACGAAATGTTACCACAAAAGTTACTATTTGTCAAGAGAAATCTGAGAATTCTTGCTCGGCGGGGGGGCGAAGGTGGTTACCGCGCCTCAGGGCTGCGCGATGTTATACTTGGGTGCCGATTGAGGGAGACTGCGATGTATCTGCGATTTGTGATTTCGGAGAAGGATGCCGCGTCGAAGGTGAGGATGGGGTTGTTCCACGCAGCGGCGTGACTGCGGGATCGCGGAGTGCTGTCCAGTTATGAGGAAGTCTGACTGGATGAGCTGAGAGAGTGGTTCAGCACCAATCTGAAAAAGCCGACGAGGTTTGATCGAAGCCGCGAGGTGCGCGGCGCGGGCCGAGGTGTGTGCTGGTTCAAGGCGTCGGCAACGGTGCATCTGGCAAAGATGCATGAGATGCGCTGCGTGGTGGAGCAGAACGGGATGTTTGTGCAGGTGCTGCGGACGCGCCGGCCGGGGTATGTTGTTTTTGAGGATGAGTATCAGGTGGTGGCGGAGCCGTTTGCGGATTTGCGGCGGTGAGGAAGGCGACGGCAGGCCCCAGGTTTCAGAAAGCGGAATTGGGGGCGCCCGGCTTGCGATGCTTCTCGAATCTAGATAATATCTAGATATGCTGCGTTTCGCGTGGGACGAGCGGAAGAACCGGGCCAACCGCGTCAAGCATGGGATCTGGTTTGAGGAGGCGCAGGGCGCCTTCGACGATCCACACGCGAGGATATTCGGCGACCCGGAGCATTCGGAACGGGAAGACCGGTTTCTCTTGCTGGGCATGAGTTCGGTGGGCCGGGTACTGGTGGTGGTGCACTGTTACCGGGAAGCTGAGGAATTGGTGCGAATTATTTCGGCGCGGAAAGCGACCAAGAGGGAGCTGCAAGTCTATGAAGAAGGAATATGATTTCGCGAAATTGAAGGAAGTGCAGAACCCGTATGCCGGGAAGAAGAAGGCGGTGGGGATCAACTTGAGCCCGGAAGTGCTGGACTATTTCAAAGGGCTGGCGGAGGAGACGGGGCTGGCGTATCAGAAGCTGATTGATTTGTATTTGTTGGATTGCGCGAAGAAGAGGAAGAAGCTGAATTTGAAGTGGGTGGCATAGGGATTTGGGGCGGCCCGGCTGTTTCTCGCGAGCCGTCTTAGAAAGTCCCATGCAGATTGAAGTTTTGGTCTAGTGTTACAACTCGTGCTGCGCGTCGGTCGATTATGTCGAACTGAAACTGCTCTACAATACGAAGGTGCACCTGCATCTGTAGTTCGCGAGTGGTCTCCTCTACCGATCTCTGTTTGCCTTCGTGGTCCGTGAGGAGCTTGGAAGACCTCTCAAGAAGTCCTCTCGCTTCTTCCGCAGTAATTGCCTTCAATAGAAAAAGAAAGCATTCATTGAGAGGTGTCTCATCCGGCGTGGACCGTAGTGGCTCAAACTGGCGCCATACTCCTATTTTTCGAAGGTCCACTAGAATAATTTGTGGATCGCCTGGGACCCGGTGCTGCGAGACCGAGACAAAACCCGCACCCTGGAAAGCGCAGGGTGCGGCACCCTCACCATAGGTTCGAGAAAAGAAAGAGCCCACGTATGTAAAGGGCGCAAACGTGGGGCACCCGCTGCTGGCTCTGACCCGAAACAACTCGCCGGTCCGTGCGTATAGTAGATTGCGGCTGTTGATAGCCGCCAGGTGGAAGGGTTTTCCGGAAAGGGTTGCCATGAAGAAAAGAGTTGGTTTTCTGTTGGTTGCCATACTCGCAGCACCGCTGGTTTTGGTGGGGCAGGAGAAGCCAGCGGCGTCGTCCAGTGCGCCGGCGCAGTCCGCCCCGCCGACGAACCCGATTACGAGCAGCGAAAAAGGGCTCTATTCGTTTGTGAGCGGAGCCATTGTGCGTGCCGCGGAGAAAATGCCGGAAGAAAATTACTCGTTTAAACCCACGCCGGAGGTGCGCAGTTTTGGGCAACTGGTGGGCCATCAGGCGGATGAGGCTTATTTTTTCTGCTCGCAAGCCGTGAGCGAAACAAACCCCAAAACGGGCATCGAGAAAACGGCCACCTCGAAGGCGGAGCTGGTGGCGGCGCTGAAGGACGGAGTGGCCTACTGCAATAAGGTCTACAGCGGCATGAGCGACGCCAAAGGCAGTGAAATGGTGAAGTTCTTCAACTTCAATATGGCCCGGCTGACGCTGCTCTCGCTAAACGCGGCGCACGCCGATGAGCACTACGGCAACATGGTCACCTACATGCGGCTGAAAGGGATCGTGCCGCCGACCAGTGAAAACCAGCCGGCACCCGCGTCCGCGCCGAAGTAGGACTCCTGCGACGGGTAATTCAGAGCCCGGCTCTATCCTGCTGAGCGCGGGCACCCGGCCTGGGCAGTTGGCTGCAAGCGGATCGAAGATAGAAAAAGAAAGCCCCACGTATGCCAAAGGCGCAAACGTGGGGCACCCACGTTTTGAGATCGCAATTTGCGACCTCAAACGGTGAAGACGGCAAGAAAGGTCGGAACCCGCACCCTGAAAAAGCGCAGGGCGCGGCACGCAACTCGCCGCTAGGCGATCAGAACCAGCCGCCAGAAGGCACGCCGCCATTGATGCGGAGATAGGTAACAAGATTGCCGTAATGCAGGGCGTCGTGATTTCCGGCCTGCGTGAGGATAAACATCTTGTTGGTCTTGAAGCCCCAGAAATCGGCCGGGTCATTGAGGTGCGCATCGGTGAACGCGGAGAACGCGCCATCGCAGTAGTCGAATGAGCTTTTGAGGTAGGCGATGATCTCGACCTTGGAACCCTTGCCGGCAGAGGCGGCGGGGCGCGATTCCCCCTTCATGTTGGAACACAGGTAGTAGGAGATGTCCGCGACATGCGTGACAATTTCGCCAAACGAGCGAACCTCTTTCGTGGGCCGGTAGCTGTACTTGGACTCGGGCATGGCTTCCGCCGATTTCATGATTTTGTCCTGCATATTCTTGCGAAAAATGGAGAGGGTGGTGGTCAGCGGATTGGCCGCGGCGGTCGGATTGGGGAAGTCCGGCGAGATTTGGGCGTTCGCTCGAGATGCCAGGACGGAAACGGCGGCCATACCGAGAAGAACCGCGACGCGAGGCAGGCATCGGAACATTAGAAATCCTCCGGCATCTCCGAGTGAACACACGTCCGGTGGGGATGCTACAGGCTAGACGATGGAGAAGGGCGAGCGTTTCGTAGGCAAGCCAACCCAGCACTTTTTGTGCAGATGCATTTTAAGGCACGGAGGCCGATCGGGAGATCGGCGTTCCCGGGATTAAATGCGTTGCGTTTTCCAGCGGCCTTGGCGGAAGAGCAGGATGCTGACGGCGGCCATGGCGCATTCGGCGGCGACGATGGAGATGTAGACTCCGTTGGAACGGAGGTGGAGCGGGAGGGCGAGCGCGTAGCCGAGGGGGATCTGGAGGAGCCAGAAGCCAAAAAAGTTGACGATGGTCGGCGTGCGCGTGTCGCCGGCGCCGTTGAAGGCTTGCAGCATGACCATGCCGTAGGCGTAGCCGACGTTGCCATAGCTGATGATGCGCAGCGCGGACGCGGCGAGCGGAATGACCGCAAGGTCGTTGGTGAAAAGGCGGATGACCGGTTCGGCGAAGAGAATGAAGAAAAGGCCGACGGCGCCGAGAAAGAGCATGTTGTAAAAGCCAGTGCGCCAGACGGCTTGTTCGGCGCGGTCGGGATGCTTAGCGCCGAGATTTTGGCCGACGAGCGTGGCGGCGGCGTTGCTGAGGCCCCAAGCGGGGAAAATGACGAAGTTGACGATGCGAATGGCGATGGTATAGCCGGCGAGCGCGATCGCGCCAAAGTTGCTGACGATGCGGACCATGAAGATCCAACTCGTGGTGGCAATGGTGAATTGGAGGATGCCCATCAGCGAAACGCGCAGCAAGCGGAGCAAAACGCCCCAATGGACGTGGAGTTGATTGCGGAGGATGCGGATGCGTTCGGTGCCGCGCAGGAGGCGATAGAACTGATAGAGCACGCCGATGCTGCGGCCGGTGAACGTGGCGACGGCGGCGCCGGTGACGCCGAGTTTGGGAAATGGTCCCCAGCCGAAGATGAGGCAGGGATCGAGGATGAGATTGATGATGTTGGAGACCCAGAGCAGGCGCATGGCGATGGCAGCATCGCCGGCGCCGCGGAAGATGGCGTTGTTGAGGAACAAAAGCATGATGGCGCCGCAGCCGCCGAGAGCGACGCGGGTGTAACTGGAGCCCATGGCGACGAGTTGCGGCGACGCGCCCATGAGGCGGAGCAAGTTGGGAGCGAAGTAAAGAGCCGGCGCGCCAAAGAGGATCGAGAAGGCGATGCCGATGACGATGGCTTGCACGCCGGCGTCGGCGGCCGCGGTAGGATTTTTTTCGCCGATGCGCCGCGCAACCATGGCGGTGGTGGAGAGGCTGAGGCCCATGCCGACGGCAAAGACGAGATAGAGCATGGATTCGGTGAGGCCGACAGTGGCGACGGCGTTCGGGCCGAGGCGGCCAACCCAGAAGACGTCGACGACGGCGAAGAGCGACTCGAGGACGAGCTCGAGAATCATGGGAATCGCGAGAAGAAGAATGGCGCGATTCAGATTGACGGCGGTGAAGTCCTGATGCGAGCCGCGTAGCGCTTCCCAAACGGAAGCCCAAAGCGACGCGGGCAGCGCAGGAGCGCGGAGCTCCTGTTCCAATTGCATTTCCATAGATGCCTACAGGTTCTTTCTGCGAAGGCGGCGTGTGCGCAAAGCAGGACGCGCTTCGACGAATCCGAAGTTGATAGAAAAAGATTTCGCTAAAAATCAGCGAAATCGAAACTCGATGAAAAGCGGAAGAAACGCTGTGCGCTGGAACTGCTTACGCGACCCGCGGCATGAGAGCGATGAACATTGTGTTGTCCTTTGCGCCTCTCACCCGCAGTGCATGCCGAGAGAGAACGACTAAGAGGAATTTCCGTCCAGTGGGATGAGTATAACGCGGAGAAGTAATGGGTGCCAGAGCCAAATTCGGCGGGGCGCGGGCGACGGCGGTGTGATGGGCGTTTGCGATCGAGCGAGGTGGCAGTAAGATTGTGCGCGTTTGGTGGCCCGTGAGCTGGGCGGCGTTCTGAGGGAGCGAACATGTTGAAATTTGTGGCTGGAGTTTTTGCGTTGCTGGTGGCGGGAGTGTGCTGCGCAGACGAGAATCCGCCGTTGCTGCTGCGGCACCCGACGGTGAGCGCGACGCAGATTGTTTTTGTGTATGCGGGCGATTTGTGGAGCGTGCCGCGGAGTGGGGGAACGGCGCAGCGGTTGACGGCGGGAACGGGGCACGCGTCGTTGCCGGTATTCTCGCCCGACGGAAGCGAGATTGCGTTTACGGGGAACTACGACGGGAACGCGGATGTGTATGTAATGCCCGCGACGGGAGGGACGCCGCGGCGGCTGACGTATCACCCGGCGGTAGATGAAGTGATGGGCTGGACGCGCGATGGGAAATCGGTGCTGTTTACGTCGACGCGCGAGAGTTCGTCGCGGTACTCGGAATTGTTTACGGTTTCGCGGGAAGGCGGGTTCCCGACGAAATTGCCGCTGCCGATCGGGGCGGAGGGTTCGTATTCGCCGGACGGAAAAGAGATTGCGTACGTGCCACTGGATCATGCGTTTGAAATTTGGAAGCGGTATCGTGGCGGGCGAACGTCGAAAGTGTGGATTGCGCGGCTGGCGGATTCCAGTGTAACGGCGGTGCCGCGGGAGAATTCAAACGATTTCAACCCGGTGTGGGTGGCCGACAAAGTGTTTTTTATTTCGGACCGCAATGGAGCGATGTCGCTGTACAGCTATGACACGAAGACGAAGCAGGTGGCGGTGGCGCTGAAGAATGAGGGGCTGGATTTTAAATATGCCAGCGCGGGGCCGGATGCGATTGCGATTGAGCAGTTCGGAGCGATTTTGTTGTTCGATCCGAAAACGGGAGCGGCACACAAGGTGGACATTCACATTGTGGGGGACGAGCCGCAGTTGCGGACGCGATATGAAAGTGTGGGGAGCGAGATTCGGAACGCGGACATTTCGCCGAGTGGGGCGCGGGCGGTGTTCGAAGCGCGAGGGGAGATTTTGACGGTGCCGGCGGAGAAAGGCGACATCCGGAATTTGACGAATACGCCGGGAGCGGATGAGCGTTATCCGGCATGGTCGCCTGACGGAAAATCGATTGCGTATTTTTCGGATGAGTCGGGCGAAGAGCAACTGTTTATCAGGAACCAGAACGGGCAAGGGGATGCCCAGAAAATAGATCTAGGCACGCCGGGGTCGTTTTTCTTTTTTCCGACGTGGTCGCCGGACGGCAAGAAAATTGCGTACACGGATAAGCGGCTGAATTTGTGGTACGTGGATCTGGAGAAGAAGACGCCGGTCAAAATCTTTCAGGACCGGTTCATCGGACCAGAACAGATTTTCCGCGCCGGGTGGTCACCGGACAGCAAGTGGCTGGCGTACACGCATCAGGAAGTGAGCCACATGCGGTCGGTGTTTTTGTACTCGCTGGAGACCGGGAAGAGTTCACGGGTGACGGATGCGATGAGCGATTCGTTTTCTTCGGTATTTGACCACAGCGGAAAATATTTGTACTTGCTGGCGAGCACGGACGCGGGGCCGACGATGGATACGTCGATGCTGAGCTACGACCGGCCAGTGACACGTTACGCGTATGTGGTCGTGTTGCGAAAGGATTTGCCTTCGCCTTTGACGCCACTGAGCGACGAAGAAGGAGAAGGAAAGGGTGACATCGCAAAAGCCGATGGCGCGAAAGGCGAGGCTGGAAAGTCCGAGAGCGCAGACAAAGAGAAGAGTAAAGAGCAGGCACCAGAGCCGGTGCGCGTGGATTTCGAGAAGATCAGCCAGCGCATTCTGGCGTTGCCGGTTCCTGCGCGCAACTATACGGAGCTGATTCCGGGGAAAGATGGCGTGCTGTTCCTGGTGGAAGGACCGCTGGTCGAGCCGCTGAATGGGCCGGCGACGCTGACGGCGCATCGCTTCGAATTGAAGACGCGAAAGACAGACAAGCTGGTTGAAAACATTTTGGCGTTCCATGTGGCGGCGGACGGCGAAAAACTGCTTTATCGTGTAGCGGGACCGCAGCAAATCAGCGGCATGCCGGCACCACAAAATTGGGTGATTGCGCCGCTGCCTCCAGCTCCAACCGGAAATTCGACGGGAATCTCAGGGCCGCTGCCGCAGGCGAAAACGTTGAGTCTGGCGAGCATGGAAGTGCGGATTGAGCCGGCGGTGGAATGGAAAGAGCTGTATCACGAAGCGTTTCGGCTGGAACGAGATTTTTTCTATGATCCGAACTTTCACGGCTTGGACCTGGCAGCCACCGAGAAACAATTTGCGATGTATTTACCCGGCGTAGCTTCGCGCGACGACCTGAACTACATCTTTGAAGAAACGATGGGCGAGTTGAGCGTGGGGCATTTGTTCGTTCGCGGAGGCGACGACGGGCCGCAGATGAAGCACATTCCCGTGGGACTGCTGGGAGCGGATTACAAAGTGGAAAATGGCCGTTACCGTTTTGCGCGGATTTATGACGGCGAGAATTGGAACCCGCAGTTGCACGCGCCGTTGACGCAGCCGGGAGTAAATGTTGCGGAAGACGAATACCTGCTGGCAGTGAACGGCAAAGAGGTGCGCGGCAGCGATGACGTGTACAGCTACTTTGAGGAGACGGCGGGGAAAACGACGCTGCTGCGGGTCGGCCCGAACGCGGATGGAAGCGGTTCGCGTGAGGTGAGCGTGGTTCCAGTTGAGAGCGAAGCGGGGCTGCGCCAATTGGCGTGGGTGGAGGGCAACCGGCGGAAAGTGGATCAGCTGAGCCACGGGCGATTGGCCTATATATATCTGCCGGATACGGCGAGCGGCGGCTACACGTACTTCAACCGGTATTTTTTCTCGCAGGCAGGCAAAGAAGGCGCGGTGGTGGATGAGCGGTTTAATGGCGGCGGCACGAATACCGACTACATTCTGGATTATCTGCGGCGCACGCTGATGAATTACCGGACAACGCGCGAAGGCGAAGACATGACCACGCCGGTGAGCCTGATTCAAGGGCCAAAGGCGATGATTATTAATGAATACGCGGGATCGGGCGGCGATGCGATGCCGTGGCACTTCCGGCAGGCGAAGGTCGGCGTGCTCGTGGGCAAGCGGACCTGGGGCGGATTGGTGGGCTTCTTCGGGCCAGGCGAATCGCTGATGGATGGTGGTATCGTAACGGCGCCAAGTCGTGGGTTCTGGACACCCAATAATCAGTGGGAAGTGGAAAATCACGGTGTAGCGCCGGACGTGGAAATAGACCAGGATCCTAAGCTGGTTCGCGAGGGGCACGACCCACAACTGGAAAAAACGGTGGAAGTGCTACTGGAGGAGTTGGAAAAGAATCCGATTCCGAAGTATCACAAGCCGGCGTACCCGAACTACCACAACGGTGGGAAGGCGACGGCCAGCACAGCGAAGTAGTACAGTAGAGGCAGCAACTCTCCCTGAGCAGGTCCAAGGCGTAATCTTTCGCAGGTCCACAGCGTAGTACCTAACAAGGAGCGGTGTACATGAAGCGGCGGGTCCACTTGAAGGAGCCGGTCGGCGTAGCCGTGGAGACACTGCTGGCGCACAAGCTGCGGTCGTTTCTGATGCTGCTGGGGATCATTCTGTCAGTCGCGACGCTAATCACGGTCATTGCGCTGATTTCCGGGGTGAACCAATACATCGCGAATAAGGTGGCCAACCTAGGCTCGAACGCCTTCACGGTGATGCGCTTTCCGATCATCACGGAAATGGAAGAGCTGGTGAAGGCGACGCGGCGCAACAAACTGATCACGTGGGACGATTACGAAGCGCTGCGCGACAACCTGAAGCTGCCCGCACGGATCGGGGCGGAGGTGTGGACGACCGGCAAGGTGCGGGTAGGTTCTGTCGGCGTGGACTCCACGAGCATTCGCGGCGTGACCGCTTCGATGGGCGAGATTGATCCGAAAGATCCCCCCGCGGGCCGGTACATCACGGAAGCGGACGAACGGAGCCGCGCGGCGGTAACCATGATCGGTTCAGAATTGGCGACGAAGCTTTTTCCCAATGTCGATCCAATAGGCCGAGAGGTGGACATTGACGGCCGGCCGTTTATCGTCGTTGGCGTGGCGAAACCGATCGGGTCGGTGCTGGGACAATCGCAGGATAACTTTGCCTATATTCCCATCGAGACGCTGATAAAAATTTATGGGGCGTATCAGGGCATTTGGATCAACGTGCAGACGCGCGGGCCGGAATGGATGGAGCGGACGCAGGATGAGACACGCGTGTTGATGCGGGCGAGGCGGCACCTGCGGCCGAACGAGACGGATAATTTCGGCATTGTGGATTCGGCCTCGCTGATGGATTTGTGGAAGCAGTTGACGGGAGTGATTGCCACGGCGATGGTGGGCGTGGTGTCGGTGTTTCTGGTGATTGGCGGCGTGGTGATTATGAACGTGATGCTAGCGACGGTGACGGAGCGCACGCGGGAGATCGGGATTCGCAAGGCTCTGGGGGCCAGCCGCGGCGATATCCTGCTGCAGTTTCTGGTGGAGTCGTGTTTCATGTCGGCGATTGGCGGAGCCCTCGGGGTGATGGTCGCGTATGGACTGGCTTTGCTGGCGCGCTCGACGACTGCGATTCCGATGAATGTTCCGATTGTCGCGGTCCTCGCGGCAGAATGCATCTCGGCGCTGGTGGGGATTTTCTTTGGTGTCTATCCGGCGCGGAAAGCGGCGATGCTGCAACCGATTGAAGCGCTGCGGACGGAGATTTAGGGCGCGATGGCTCTCAAGATCAAAATGTCGTTTGGCGAAAATGCACAGATGGCGCTGGCCACACTGAACGAAAACAAGATGCGCTCGTTTCTGACAGTGCTGGGGGTGGTGATCGGCATTACGGCGCTGCTTTCGGTAGTGGCGGTGCTGGTTGGCGTGTACAACGATGTCGGGGCATTTCTCAGCGACTTTGGGCCGGATACATTTTTCATTTTCAAGTTCGATCCAGGGATTCATACGTCCGGCCGCTTGAGCGTGGAAGAGTTATCGCGGAAGTCCTTGACGCTCGAAGACGCGGAGGCGATTGGCGAACAGTGTCCGGATGTGCGGGCGGTGACGGCGGCGGTGCTTCCGCCTTTTCAGAACGGCACGCCAGGCGGGCGTCCGATACAGAGCGCCCGCTACAAGAGTAAAGAGGTGGCGGGCGTGGACTACCACGGCATTCTGCCGGAGGACGAAATCGTTTTTAATTCGCACGTCGAGCGCGGCCACTTCATCACGGCGGCCGAAAATCTGCATCGCTCGGATGTAGCGATGATCGGACCAGACATCGCGAAAGCGCTGTATCCGGATCAAGATCCGCTGGGTAAGCCGATCCTGATGGATGGAGTATCGTACGAAGTGATAGCCGTGATGGCCAAACGCAAAGGGCAACTGATCAAGGACCAGGCAGCGGACAAGGCGATACTGGTGCCTTACCGCACGTATCAGAAGCATCGGCCGCAGGACAAAGAGAACCTGATTGGAGCGGTGGCGTATCCCGGACGCATGGCGGAGGCCAAGGACGAAATTCGGGCGGTGCTGCGGCGCCGGCGGCACGTCCCATGGGACAAGCCGGACAATTTCGGAGTTTCCAGCGCAAAAGAGATCGCCGATCAATTTCGGCAGATAACCGCTTCGGTGGCGCTGCTGATTTCAGTGGTGAGTTCGATCGGGTTGCTGGTGGGCGGCGTGGGCGTGATGAACATCATGCTGATGTCGGTGACGCAGAGAACGCGGGAAATTGGCGTGCGCAAAGCGATTGGCGCCACACGGCGGGATGTGATTTCCCAATTTTTGACGGAAGCGGTGGTGCTAACCGGTTCAGGAGGCGTGATCGGAGTGCTGCTGGGGCTGGGAATCAGCCTGCTGATTCACCTTTTTGTACCCTCGCTACCGTCGGCGGTTCCGCTGTGGGCGATCGTGGTGGCAGTAACCGTTTCGATGAGCGTGGGACTGTTCTTCGGAATGTATCCCGCGGTGAAGGCGGCGCGGCTCGATCCGGTCGAGGCACTCCGTTACGAGTGAGCGGGAATCACAGCGGGAGTCATTCGGAGTGCCGAGTGCGTCATTCATAGCGCAAGGCGTGCATCGGGTCGATGCGCGCGGCGCGATAGGCCGGAAGGACTGCGGCGAGCAAAGCCACGGCAGCCAGAAAACAGGCCGCGCCGATCAAGCTCGGCGGATCATTGGGCCCGAGGCCGAAAAGCAAAGCCTGAGCGCCGCGCGTCGCAGCAATCGCCAGCACCAGCCCGACGGCCACACCCAGCGTCAATAAGCCTAGGGTTTGGCGCAGCACCATACCGATGACGTCTTCGCGCGTGGCACCCAAGGCCATGCGAATGCCGATCTCGTTGCGGCGCATGGCAATGATGTAAGAGATCACGCCGTAGAGACCGAGCATGGCCAGCAATGCGGCCAAAGCGCCAAAAAAACCGGAGAGCAGCGCCATCATGCGCTCCCGGACCAACCCCTCTTGAATGCCGGTTTGAAACAAGTGGTAGTCAACTTTCATGGCCGGGTAGAGCTCAGCAAACTTTGCGCGAATCGCGGGAATCACTTCGGCGGCCGGAGCCGAGGAACGCACAAACATAGCGGTCCAGTACCATTTTTCCGGGAACTGTGGCGCGGGCGCGAAGCTAATAGGGGGAACCGCATCACGGAGATCCGCATACTTGGTGTCTTTGACTACGCCGACAACTTCATACTGAGTTTCGGGAAAATTCGGCTCGGCATTGGTTCGAAAGGTTTTGCCGAGGGGATTCGCGCCGCCCAGGAAGACGCGCACAAAGGTTTCGTTAACGATAGCGGTATGCGGAGATTGCTCAGTGTCGCGTTCATCAAAATCGCGCCCCGCGAGAAGCGGGATCTTCATGGTCTGAAAATACGCGGGACTGACCCAGGTAAACTTGGATTCGCCTTCGGTTCCCTTGGCGCGCACACCAAGCGACCAACTGCTATTGTTCAGGGGAATGTGCGTGGAGGTTGCCGCCGCGTCGACGAGCGGAAGGGCGCGAACTTCCGTCAGCAACTCGTGCTTGAACGCTTCATAGCGCTCGGGCGGAAGATTGAGCCAGCGAAAGTTGGCTTGCACGAGCAAAATGTCGCGCTCGCTGAAGCCCGGATCGATGGTCATCAAATTCCAGAAGCTGCGGACAAAAAGCAGTGCACCCGCGAGCAGAACCAGGGAAAAGGCAATCTGGGAAACCACGAGCGTTCGCTGGAAGGAAAACCGTTGCCGACCGCCGGCGACGCCGCGCCCGCCAATCTTGAGCACCGGGGCGGGATCGGTTCGCGAAGAGCGGAAAGCGGGCGCCAGGCCGAACATCACGCAAGTAGCGCCCGCCATGGCCATAGCAAAAAGAAGCACGCGCCAGTCGAGCGACATCTCGAGCTGCAAGGGGTCGCGCTCGGTGGTGAGGAATTTCACCACAGTGCTGCTGAATACCGGCGCCAGGCAGGTGCCCAGAAGGGAGCCAACCACGGCCAGTAGCATGCTCTCGACGAGCAGCAGTTGCAGGATGCGGCCACGCGTCGCACCAAGCGCCAGGCGAACGGCCATTTCCTTTTCGCGCGCGCTGGCCCGCACCAGCATCAGATTGGCCAGGTTCGCGCAAGCGATCAGCAGCACCAATCCGGTGATTGACAGCAACAGCCAGAGCGAGGTGTCGTAGCGCTGGCGGAGTGGGCTGACACCGCGACCGGAGGCGTACGCTGCCAAAGTAAACTTTCGGTAGGTGGTGAGTCCCGTGCCGTTGTAACCTTCCGGCGCGGTAGCCTCGAAAATGCCGGGACTGATGGATTCGAGTTGGGAGGAAGCGGTCGCAACGGACCAGCCCGGCCGCAGCCGGCCCGTGACGTTCAGCCAGAAATAGTCGTGCCGAGTGAGCGTGACGTCGCCGGCATACAGGGCCGGGCGAGAGCATAACGGCAAAGCGACCTCAAAGCGCTTGCCGATCTCAAGCCCAAAAAACTGTGGTGGAGCAACGCCGATGACTTCGACGGGAGTGTTGACCACGACGATTTTGTTGCCGACCGCGGAGTCTTTTCCAGCGAATTCGCTCTGCCAGAACGAATAGCTGATGACCACGCCGGGCGTGCCGCAGCCTGGCTTGGTGTCTTCCGTAGTGAAGAAACGGCCTCGATAGGGGACAAGGCCCAGAGTGGAAAACATCTCCCCGGTAGTCCATAACCCCTGCGCCAGCCTCTGCTGTTCGCCTTGTCCTACGCCGACTTGGCCGGCGGCCCAGGCAAAAATTCCCGAGAAGCCTTCTTGATGATCGCGAATCTGTTCCCAGAGCGCATAGGTCAGGCTTTCATCATTCGAACTGATACCAAACCCTTTGAGCCCGCCCTGGATTTGTACGGTGGCCAGCGAACTCGGATCGGCCACCGGCAACATACGCAAGCGCACGGCATCGACCAATTGAAAAATCGCGGTGTTCGCGCCGATGCCGAAAGCCAGGGTGAGAATGGCCACCAGCGCGAAAGCCGGGCTCTTGCGCATGGCGCGCACGGCGAAGCGCACATCCTGCAACGCCATGTGCACTCGCTGCGCTAGAGAGGTCCGCGTGTCTTTCTCGTCTTGCATCGTGTCGAGCGTGCTGCATTCTCCCGCTAGACAGTCGTAGGCGCCGTGACTTACGTCACTTCAGCCACCCCAGAATTAAGTTACGCCGCTCGCCGGGCCCCAAGGAGGACACCGTCCTCGTGAATACAGCACGAGGGCTTCAGTAACCGGACCGTCTGATTTGTAGCCAGTGCGGATGATAATAAAGCTACACGTGCAGGATGTACAATCGAAATTGCGCGGCGATGTGGAAAATTCTAACAGCCGGTGCGCAACCAAGCCGCACTTTGCGCTTTTCACCCCCCGCAAATTCAGCTATAAAGCCAACGTCCTGCAACCATCCATCCAGGCCAAGGTACGTGATGAAGCTGAACCGCTCCCTTCTGTTTTTTGTGTCGCTTTGCGTGTTTCTTGCTGTTTTCCTGGCTACTCCCGCCAGGCCTCAGAATGCCCCCAGAGTGCACTCCCGGATCGGCGCGATTGACGAATCGGCGTTAGTCCGACTGCCGGGCAACCGGCATCCCCTGGCAAACCTCGCGAATGACCGAGGAGAAGTGCCTCCGAGTCTGCCCATGCAACGGATGCTGTTGGTGCTGTCCCGCGATGTCCAGACCGAAGCCGACCTGCGGGAGCTGCTAACCGCGCAGCAAGACAAAACGTCGTCGAGCTTCCACAATTGGCTGACTCCCGCGCAATTCGGCGAACGCTACGGCGCTTCTAACGAGGACCTGCAAAAACTGAGCGCTTGGCTGACGTCGCACGGCTTCCAGGTCAGTCGCATCAGCCCCAGCGGGATGGTTATCGAATTCAGCGGCACTGCCGGACAGGTTCAAGAGGCATTCCACACACCAATCCATGCCTACGTTGTGAACGGGGAGCCGCACTACGCCAACGCCACGGACCCGCAAATTCCCGCCGCGCTAGCCAACGTGGTGGCAGGGGTCGCGACGCTGCACAACTTTCGCAAAATGCCGGCGGTCCATCGCCTGGGAACAGCGCACCGTCTTGCGAATTCCAGCCTGTGGCAGCCGGATTTCACTTTCGGCACGGCGGCGGGTGTGGAGCATTTCTTAGCGCCGGGGGATTTCGCGGTCATCTACAACACCGCTGCTCTGTATCAAAACGGCGTCAACGGCACCGGCCAGAGCATCGCCATTGTGGCGCGCAACAACATCAACCTTTCCGACGTGCAAATCTTTCGAATCGCCTTCGGACTGCCGGTCAATGATCCGCAAATCATTCTGGATGGACCCGACCCCGGGAACGCGGGAGGCACGGAAGAAACCGAAGCCGATCTGGACATCGAATGGTCCGGCGCCATTGCGCCGAATGCGGCCATCAAATTCGTCGTTTCGGCCAGCACTAATTCCACGGACGGGGTCGATCTTTCTTCCCTGTATATCGTGGACAACAATCTTGCGCCGGTTTTGAGCGCCAGCTTCGGCGAATGCGAACAAGCGCTCGGTCAGACCGAAAATACCTTTTTCAATAATTTATGGGAGCAAGCGGCGGCGCAGGGCATCACTGTTTCGATCTCCAGCGGAGACAACGGCCCCGCGGGCTGCGACGGCGCGCAACAAACGACTCCGGCCGCGGGGGGCCTCGCCGTAAACGGTATCGCCTCCACGCCCTTCAACATCGCCGTGGGCGGAACCGAGTTCAACGAAAACGGCAATCCGAGCGCCTATTGGTCGGCGACGAACAGCGCCAACGAAACTTCCGCTCTGGGTTACATCCCCGAAAATGTTTGGAACGAAAGCTGCTCCGATCCCAATCAATGCGGGACATTTTCGTTGTTTGCCAGTAGCGGCGGGGCAAGCACGCTCTACGCCAAACCTTCCTGGCAAGTCGGCACTGGCGTCCCCAACGACGGAAAGCGCGATCTGCCCGACGTTTCGCTGGACGCGGCAGGGCAGCACGATAGCTACTTGCTTTGTCAGGACGGGATTTGTGCCACGAATGCGAGCGGCCAACTGGTCAACGCCGAACTCGTGGGCGGTACTTCGGCTGCGGCGCCCACGTTTGCAGCGATCATGTCGCTCATCGTGCAGAAAACAAATTCGCGCCAGGGCCAAGCCAACTTTGTTCTTTATCCGCTGGCGGCAGGACAAAACGTCGCTAACTGCAACGCGAGCGGGCCACCGCAAGCGCAGTGCATCTTCAACGACGTCACGCAAGGCAACAACAACGTGCCCGGCCAAACCGGCAGCACCGCCGGGCCCGGCTACGATCTGGCCACCGGCTGGGGCTCCGTCAACGCTGCGAATCTCGCCGCGGCGTGGGCCAACCAAACTTTTAAAGGCACGAGCACCAGCTTGCAGCTTTCTCCAACGACGATCACGCATGGGCAGCCGATCACTGCAACGGCCGGCGTAACGCCTACTGGCGGCTCAGGGATTCCGAGCGGAGATGTCGCGCTGCTGGCGAACGGCGCGCAGGGAGTAAATCTCGGCACGCTCGTGAACGGTTCGGCTTCCGGTCCCGTTACTTCCCTTCCCGGTGGAACCTACTCGGTTACTGCGGCGTATGGGGGTGACGGCATTTTCGGTGCCAGCATGTCCAGCGGCGTTCCGGTGACGATTTCTCCGGAACCGAGCAGCACGTCATTCACAGCTTTTCTCGCTGCGCAACCCGGCAATCCAGGAACGAGCGTCAACACAACGTATGGAAATTTCCTCGATTTGCAAGTCAACGTTGTGGGAGCGTCGAAACAAGGCACGCCTACGGGTACGCTGACGTTCTCGGATACCTTTGGCGGAAATACCAGTACTTTGACGAGCGCGCCGTTGAACAGCCAAGGCAACGCGACCGTACAGGAGACGCAACTAGCGCTGGGCACGCACACCCTCAGCGTCGCCTACTCGGGCGACCCCAGCTTCAACGCCAGCAATGCCGGCCCGGTCACGGTGAACGTCGCCAAAGGCCCCACACAGACGATTTTGCTCACGCCGGTCGGGGCGCTCCCCAATGCTTCGGTGCTGCTTGAAGCGATCGTTCTGCCGAACGGCGCGATTGATCCGACCGGAACCGTGCAATTCTTCGACGGCAAAACCGCGTTGAATCCCGCCGTAAAAGTGAACAACCTCGTCGCCTCGTTTACCACCACGCAACTGAACAGCGGCCCGAACAGCATCACCGCGACCTACTCGGGCGACGCCAACTTCCTCACTTCTACTTCCGGCGCAGCCAACGTAGTCATCGGCAATCCTGATTTTCAGCTGGGGGTGAATCCGGGCAATATCAGCCTTTCGCCTTCGGGATCCGGAAGCACCAGCGTTGTGCTAAGCCCGGGTCCCGGTCTGGGATTCGCTGGGCTGGTCACGCTGGCCTGCTCTGGTATGCCGACCGGATCGACTTGCGCATTTGCTCCCGCGCAGCCGCAGCTTAATGGCTTTTCACCCTTGACCGTAACCATGACGGTCACGCGTCCTTCAGTGCAAACCAGCTTTTTGCTTTGGCATGCGCCTGGCGAGGCAAGCTGGCGGGCTGCTTCGATAGGTGGGTTGAGTCTGGCGGTTTGCGCGCTTTTTGTCTGGCCGCGCAAACGGAGGCTCTGGGGCGTGGCCGTACTTCTCTTTTCTGTGGCTTTGCTCAGTGAATTGACCGGTTGCAGCCACGCCGGCAGCACGTCCACCGGCGGCGGAGGCTCCTCGGGCACTTCTTTCATCGGCACGGTAACCGCCAGCGGCGGCAGTGGCGCGCAAGCCGTAAGTCACAGCGCCACATTTCAGGTCACGCTGCAATAGCGAAAAACCAGTCGCGCCTTTCCGCGGGCGCCGCGTGCTGCACCCGGTCTCACCAACCTTCGAGTTTCGGCTTGGCGCCTTGGACCTGCGCTGGCGTCAGTAGTTCTCTCTCTTCGTGTGCGCCTTCGCCTGCTCGCCGCGATAGGCCTTCCACGCGCCATCAATCACGAACGCATGCAGCGCGTCGGCATCGGCTGCGGTCATCTTCTCATTCGGAAAGGCAAACTTTGGCGGATCGGCAAATCCCGGCATGCCCTTGTCCCAATGCGAGCCGCCCAGCACGATAGCGTACCAATTCTTGTGCACGTCCGGCGGCGCGTAACGCAAATCCGGTACTGCGCCATCCTCCACCCAGGCGCCGCTGCCATCCAGCCCCGGCGAATGGCAGCCATCACACACAAATTTGCGATACAGCGCGGCGCCTTTTTTAACCGTCGCGGCATCCGCCGTTAATTTCGGCGGCTCCGGCACCGGCGGCACATCGATCTTCGGCGTGGGAAACGGAAGCGCTCCGCCAAGCTTAAACGCCAGCAAACGCACTGGCCCACGCTTCGACTCCGGCGTCGCCATGGTCCGCGCCGGCGCAAACAGCCGCGAGCCCGAACCCCAGCCCACCGCCGTCACCACGTACTGTTCCCCCTTCACCGAAAATGTCACCGGCACGCCTTCACTTGCCGAGCCCGTCTGCACCGACCAAACTTTATTTCCCGCGTCCGCCGTATACGCGGCAAACTCCCCAGTCCCTTGCGGCTGAAACACGAGATTGCCCGCCGTCGCCAGCACTCCACCGTTGGTAGCAATCGGCTCTTCCACGCTCCACTTCGCGGACTCCGCCACCGGATCCCACGCAATGAGCCGCCCCAGCAACCCGCTGCCGCTTTCTCCCGACTCCACAACCGCCTTGTTGTCCGCTTTGCGATCCGTTGTTGGGATGTACACCAGTCCGGTCTGCGCGCTGTAGCTCATCGGCCACCAGTTGTGTACGGTCCACTGCCGCCCGCCGCCATCCGATGCCGCCACTTCCAGTGCGTGTCCCGCCGCTACGTCGTAGCCCGTCGCCCAGGTCGTCTTCACCAGCGGATTCGCCGCCAGTAATTTCCCGGTCTGCGCATCCAGCACATAAAAGAAACCGTTCTTCGGCGCGGTCATCACCACATGATGTTTTTCGCCACTGATCGTCAAATCCGCCATCAAAATGTGGTTGTTCTCCGTCTGCATTCCCGGCGAACTCGTTTGGAAGTGCCAGACGTATTCGCCCGTATCGGCTTTCACCGCAAGAACGCACCCCGAAAAAAGCCGCGGTCCGCTGGTCTTGATGTTTTCAAACTCTCCGTAGTCCACTCCCGCGCCCGCCGTTCCAAAAATCACGTAACCCGTCGTGTCGTCATACGTGATCGCGTTCCACACATCCGCGCCGCCAATCTTCCACGAATCTTTTCCTTGCCAGGTCTTTGCCGCCATTTCCAGCGCCTTCGTTTCGTACGGCTTCGCCGGATCGCCCGGCACCGTCCAGAATCGCCACACCTCTTTCCCGCTGTCCGGGTCATACGCCGCAATCGACCCGCGGACGCCATCATCCGAACCGTTGTACCCAATCACTAAACGCGCGGCGCCGCCTTTTCCAAAAATCACCTTCGGCGGCTGCGTAATACCTGTCTGCGTCGGCTCGCACACCGTTGCTTCCCACACTTGCGTGCCCGCCGCCGCGTCCACCGCAATCAACCGGCAATCGCCTGTGCCCACAAAAACCTTTCCGTTCCACACCGCCACGCCGCCATTCACACGCGCCGAATACGAACCATTGATGGCCTGATTGAGGCGAATCTTCGGATCAAATTTCCAAATCAGCTTTCCCGTGGCCGCATCCACGGCGTACACGATCGAAAGCGGCGCGCTCACGTACACCACGCCGGCCACCTCAATCGGCTCCGCCACGACTCCCATTTGCCCCGGAATATCGAGATACCACGCCAGTCCCAACCCACTCACGTTTTTGTCGGTAACCTGCGTTAACGGACTGAAGTGCTGCGCATCCGCCGTGCGCCCGTTTAACAACCAATCATTTCCGCTCGCTGCACCCGCCGCGATCCGCGTTTCGTTCACGTCGCCCGCTTTTGCCGCCGGATTTGTCGCCGGCGCATTCGTTCCGGAATGGCATCCAGCCGTGAGCCAAACCCCAACCCACACGACTGTCATCCCCACAGTTCGCAGCGTTTTCATGGGATCCTCGTTTTGCAGGAGCGCGCCGCCAAAGCGACAGTTGCTATCGCCTCGAGGCAGCCAAGCACGGCGCCATGTTAGGTTCGGCGCTGCCTCAAGTCAACGCGCCTGCCGCGAAGCAAGCCGCTGCTCTGCGCTTCGAGCGCCGGCTTGGTTCCGCTTCATTCTGCGCTATACTTTTTTGCCTTGCGAACAACATGCCCAAGCGGATTCGCCGAAATTGTATACGCCAAATTTAATGCCGTTGCTTAGCCGCTCCGCGTAATGGATTACCTCGACCCGCTGTTGCCCCTGTCGCTGGCCTTTGCCATTGCCTGTCTCTGGTTGGCGTGGCGTTCCTCACGCCCGCGATTCTGGCTGCTGGCGCTCGCCCTGGCCAACTTGCTCATTATTACTTCCAGCCCGCTCTCTTCGTTTTTCGCCAAGCCATTGGAGAGCCACTATGACGGCCACCCCTTCGTGGACACCGGCGAGGCGATTGTGATTTTGGGCGGCGGCTGCAATGGCCCAGACCGATACCGCCCGTTTACCGAGCTCGCCATAGACAGCTATCGCCGCACCTTGGCGGGCGCGTCGGTTTACCACTCCAAGCCGCTGCGGCCGGTCTTGGTGACCGGCTCTGGCTGTGCCCCCGCGATGGCGCGCGTCCTGGCCTTTGAAGGAGTTCCCCAGAATTTGATCGTGCTCGAAGAGCGCGCCACCAACACGCATGAAAACGCTATCTATTCGGCCAATATTTTGCGCGCCGCTCACCTCGGAACCGTGGTGCTGGTCACCGACGCAAGGTCCATGCTTCGCGCGGAGTTATCCTTTCGCAAGCAGGGGATCACGGTCGTTCCCTACCCGGTTGGCTTGGGATCGTTTGAATTCGGCGTTTTCGATCTGCTCCCGAGTTGGCAGGCGCTGCGCAACAACGCCGACAGCGTGCATGAGTATCTGGGCCTGCTGCGGTATCGCTGGTCCCGCTGGATCTGAATCGCGCAGTCCAGCGCACCCAGAGCCGCGCGTTCAGGCGATTCGCCTAACGCTTGAAGGGGCCTGCGGTTCTCAGCTCCACTGTCCGACAACTTCAAAGTGTCTTTCCCCGCCCGTGGCGATGACCACCGTATCGCCGTGCCGGCCGGCTAACTCCGCCGCTTGACCATTCGCGGTGACGCGGCGCAACGGGGTCTGCTTCGGCACGGGCAACTTCACGTGAATCTCTTTCGGCGCTCCCGCGCGCGCCAACTCTACCTTAGCGACCACCGACTTGCTCGCCGGATTCGCCGCGAGATGCAAACTCACGCGCCAGCCTGGTCAGCCGACGCAAACGGTCGGTCATCGCCTGCCGACTCGGCAAACGACGCCGCCTTTCCCAGCGGCACGCTGGCCACGCTTCCGGTGAGGTTGCCAATAAATTCTCGTCGTTTCATGGCCGAACACTCTAGCCCGACGCTCCAGATTTGCAAGCGCTTGCAGGAATTGTCAATTCAATGTTTGTCGGTCTTAGAAAGCCGGAGGAGAAGGGTGCCCGGCCCGCTGCTGATTTAGTTCTTTCCGCACTTGGGGCGTGATCCACACCAGCTTTGCCCCTAGCCCTTGAATTGTGTCGATCGCATAAATCGCGTCCATATTCAGCGTGTCGGCGTCCGCCTCGAAGTAAACGGTCCATTCCGCGCGACGGTTCAGTTGCTCCTGCAGTTTCGATCCCAACTCATCCTTGGGCACCGTCTGCCCGTTTACATAGAAAAGGTCGGACTTGTCGCCAACTGCCAGATAGACGCTCAGCGTCCCGTGCCATGGATTGATCGGCGTGATCGCTGTTCGCGTTTCGCGAAGAGAAATCGGCAGTCCCGTATAGGGTAGATGGTCAGGAAAAATCATAAAGATAAACACCACGATCAGAATTACAGCTCCGCAGACTAGTCCGAAGTTCGGCGGGGCCGAAATTCGCCGCTCGGGTGGGTGGCCCATCCAACGGATGTGGTTCTTCGGGACCGTCTCAGGAAAGATCCGCGGCATGGGCGACCTGTCAAAACGTCGACGGATCCAACCGATCAGCGTGCCGGGAAGGGTGGGAGTTTCGGAGTGCACAGATCCAGTGTATTGGACGCCATGCGCCCAGAATTGTTCCCGTGTTTAGCTGCGCAACAGAGCCCTCGGCGCGGCCTGCGACAAAACTATGGACGAACGCCAATTGCTGCGACTAAGCTAAACGCATGACTCTATCCGCACGCAATCGTCTGCAGGGCAAAATTGTCGAACTGCAGTTTGGTGGCGTCATGGCCCACGTAGTGGTCCGCGTAGGCGAAAATCTGATCGAAAGCGTAATCACCAAGCGCAGCGCCGACGAAATGAAGCTCAAAGTAGGCGACACGGTCTCCGCCATCATCAAGTCCACCGAAGTGATGCTGGAAAAGTAGTTTCGCCCGGGAGTCTCCACTAAAAGAGCAGTTTCAATGCGAACTGCACTTGCCGGGCGGTGGTCGACGTGCTCGTGATCACCCCGGCTGTGGGCGAAATCCCGGAGGGCGTAAACGCGACTTCGTTCGGCTGATTGAAGTTGGCGTGGTTCAGGATGTTGAAAAGTTCCGCGCGAAACTGCAGGCTGAGCCGTTCGCGGATTTTTGTATCCTTCAGCACCGAAAAGTCCCACGTGGCGAGTCCCGGCCCGATCAGCGTGTCCCGGCCGAGATTGCCATAGAACCCAGCATTGGCCGCAGTGTTGGACGGTGCAAGAAAGGCATTCGCATTGAACCACTGGTTCGGCGAACCGACGATCACCGGCCCAGTGAAAGCGGGGTTCGCGAACGGCCGAACCGGATTGCGGGTGTCGCCGTTGTTCGATGGGTTGTAGCTCAGCTGCGGGGAAAACGGAAAGCCATCTTGCAGAGTCACGATCGAGTTCAGGGTCCAGCCGCTTAGGGCGGTGTTGGCCCAGCCTGTCGCGTCGCCGAAAAATCTCTGGCTATTCCCAAAGGGCAAGGAGTAGGACCCGCTCAACACGCCAATGTTGCGCACGTCATAGCTCGCCAAGCCCCAGTCGGAATGCAGGTTGAACGGGTTGGAAGCCAGCGCCGGGCCGCCGCCGGAAGTCGTCGCGTTCAGGGAATCGCCGTCGTCCAACGCCTTTGCGTACGTGTACACGCCGCGGAACGTGATTCCACTGCTGAAGCGCCGGTTCACATCCACTTGCAGCGCGTTATAGGCGCTATCGCCTTCCGAGAACCACGACCACGTATTCGCCAGCGCCGGGTTGGCGCGCACACTCGTCGGGACAAAGTAGCTTCCCGCAGGCACCGGCGTTCCCGCTAGGCCCACGGGAAATGTCGCCGGATAGTTCGCGGGGCAAGGCGCTGCGGGGCAGATCACTGGAAATGGCTCGTTGCCGTCAACGCCGATCAGTTCGTGATAGCCGTGCGAACCGACGTAGCCGATAGTGATCGAGGTGTTACGGGAAAGTTCGTGTTGGATGCGCAGCGAATACGAAATAAGCGTCGGCGTCTGCATGTCCGCCTGCACACCTCCAGGCACCAGCTTGGCGGCCGCCGGAATCGGGCCGGCCGGGTCGATGGGGAATTGCGCCACGGTGAACGGCACACTGTACGTCGGGTTGAACGGGGCATTTTGATCGGCACGGTAGCCCAACGCGTCCTGCAAATCGTTGTACATGCCGAAGCCGGCGCGAATCACCGTTTTTTCGTTGAAGGGCGTCCACGCGAGACCGAGGCGCGGCTGTGGGAGGAACGTCGCGTTGTTGTCGGTGAAGAGTGAATCTCCCACCCGCGGCGCGGTCTGGATCACGCCTCCACGGTAGAGATAGTTTGCGGCCCGTCCATGCGCTTCGTTCCAGCCAGTAGAGAATTCATCG
>Ga0335073_10000702_pt1 | contig 43543 bp, 28 predicted proteins | sample Lox_Sample_22_FD_207093 | JGI IMG/M metagenome (GOLD analysis project Ga0335073, IMG submission 207093) | Soil microbial communities from Loxahatchee National Wildlife Refuge, Florida, United States - Lox_Sample_2.2 | ecosystem: Environmental > Terrestrial > Soil > Wetlands | place: USA...
ACGAGATGCGGTTGATCGTCGCTTCTCTGAAAATTACCAACGACCTCGAGCGTATCGGCGATCTGGCGGTGAACCTGGCCGAATGCGTAATTTCGCTGCGCGAGATGCCTTCCGCTCAGCTGCCGGAAGAATTGGCGCCCATGACTACCGCGGTTCGGGCGATGGTCAGCAAGAGCCTGGGCGCCCTGATCTTTCGCAACGTGGACATGGCCGGACAAGTCTTGCAGAGCGACGACGTCGTGGATCAGTATCGCGACCGCATCTTCGAGCAGCTCATGCAGAGCATGACCCAGCAGGCAGCTCTAGTCAGCCCCGGCATGCAGTTCATTCTGGCAACGCGGCACCTCGAACGCATCGCCGATCACGCCACGAACATCGCCGAGGACATTATCTTCTGGGTTCGCGGCCTGGATGTCCGCCATGGCCGCGGGCTGGCAGCGGCCGGGCGAGAGCCCGCTCAGGATGTGGAGACCGTCGTTAGCGGGATTACCGAGAATTCACAGCCGCTTCATGCAGACGTGACGGCGCCTGGGGATACTCAACGCGTTTAATCTTCGTTCCACGTCCTACCTTGGGGACTGGCGCACCCCTGGCTCCGGTCCCCATCTCCTCCCATGCCATACCTGCAAGTGCCACGTTCTTGTTGACTTACCAAGTACTCTCGCGAAGCATCCTCTTGACCTACCGGCGCCGTCCTATTATGGTGTCTGAATAACCAGCCGAATGGCTTCTTTGACCAAATTCCGCCAAACCCATCCCGCACTGTGGGCGTTGCTCTGCCTGCTGCTAGTTATCTCCTTTCTTTACAATCCGTACCTGCAAGCTCAGGTCAGCTCGGGCGAGTTGAACGTGCGGCATCCCTTCAGTAACCGGGCCACTGTAGGTGCCTCTGAACTTGAAAAGTATGCGTCCATGGCTAGTGAAACCGGCCATGTCGTCATGCCGTGCCTCCCCCTGGCTTTCTCGCCTGCGGTGTTGCAGAGCGTACACTTTTTCCCACCCGGCGCGAATGAGCAGATACCGCCGCAAGTCGCATTGCGCGGCAGCGTCTGGTTTCGTCCGCCTCCTGTCCTTTAAGCTCCTCAGTGAGGATTCCGGTTGCAGATTACTGCAACCAGGCTAACCCTTTTGTAGTCCCACTTCTTTGGGCTGTCAGGCCTTTCAGGTCCACGGGCAATTTGCGGGATTCAGCGGCGTTCCGCCAAGCTGCCGCTGTCGGGAATTATCTATGACTAAAAAAAAATGGATCCTCACAGGATTGGGCTTGGCCGTCGTCGCCGGCCTTAGCTGGTTGTGGATGGGGCGCGGTACTTCGGAAGCCGAGAGCGCTGATAAATCCGCAAACACGGGCCATGCCACCGCACCGGTAGTACTCGCTGAACCGCACGATTTTGGCGACACACTTTCCATCTCGGGCGCCTTCAAGCCGTTCCAGGACGTAGACATCCACGCCAAAGTCGCCGGCTACATCAAAGTCATCCATGTCGACGTCGGCGACCATGTCACCAAGGGGGAGACTCTCGCCGTTTTGGAAGTGCCGGAGTTGCAGGCCCAACTCGCCGGTGCCGATGCCGCCGTCCGCCGCGCTAAAGAAGATATCGGACGCGCGCAGGGCGATCTCGAGCGCGCCAAATCGAGCCACGCTGCCGCCCATTTGATGTACACGCGCCTGAACGATGCTTCCAAAACCCGCGAAGGACTAGTAGCCCAACAGGAAATTGATGATGCCCAGGCCAAGGATTTGGAAAGCGAGGCACAAGTCTCCAGCGCCAAGTCCGCCCTCTCCGCAGCCGAGCAAGCCTTCGACGTCGCGCAGGCCAACCAGAAGCAAATTTCAGCGCTCTCGGACTACACCCGCATCACCGCTCCGTTTGCTGGCGTCATCACCAACCGCTACGCCGATACGGGCGCTCTGGTCGCGGCAGGAACATCCTCCAGCACGCAGGCCATTCCCGTCGTCAAGCTGGCGCAGGTTTCGGTTTTGCGCCTCGTGCTGCCCATTCCCGAATCGGTGGCCGGGCAGATTCGCGTCGGCAAAGTCATAAAGGTACATGTGTACGCGCTCAACCGTGACTACGAGGGAAAAGTCTCGCGATTTGCGGATGCCCTTAACGAACAAACGCGAACAATGGAAACGGAAATTGATTTTCAAAATCCCACCGGTGAACTGATGCCGGGGATGTACGTGGAAGCCTACTTCCAGCACAACCAGAAGAAGAATGCTTTGGCCGTGCCAATCGAAGCGGTAGTACGAGAAGGCGACCAGGCCAAGGTCCTGGTGGTCGATTCGCAAAATACGATCCAGGAGCGACCGGTCCGGCTTGGGCAGGAAGACAGCTTGTTCGCTGAAGTCACCGGAGGGTTGAGCAAAGATGACCGAATAGTTGTCGGAAACCTCGGCGCTTTTCGAGCCGGCCAGAAAGTATTGCCAAAAGAGGCCGCGGCCACACCCGTCAACCCCTCGAGAGATCAATAATGCCGAAGTTTGCCCTGGCTTACCCTTATTTCATCATCATGTTGTGCTTGGTGGTCGCCGTGGTTGGTGTCACCACGGTCGTGCGTATGCCGGTCGACCTCTTTCCCGAAATCAATATCCCCGTGGTCGTTGTGGCAACCTTTTATTCGGGTATGCCGCCACAGCAAATCGAAGCGGACATCACCAATACATTTGAGCGGTTCTTCACGCTGGGGAGCAATATCGATCACATCGAATCGCGCTCCCTCACCGGCGTGAGCCTGATCAAGGTGTACTTCAAGCCGGGAACGAATGCGAACGCCGCGCTCAGCAACATCGCGAACCTCGCCATGGCCGACCTTCGCCGGTTACCGCCGGGAACGCTCCCGCCGGTGGTGTTGAAGTTCGATGCCTCCAGCCTGCCGGTTTGCCTGATTACCTTGAAGGGAGAAGGGCTGAACGAAACGCAGCTCAAGGATCTCGCGCAGTTTCAGGTTCGCAACCAGGTCGCCAACGTCAAAGGTGCCTCGGTGCCGCAGCCATTTGGCGGCACCTATCGCCAGATCCAGGTGTTTGTCGATCCATCGAAGCTCGAAGCCTATCAACTGAGCTTGATGGATGTGGTCAATGCCGTGAATGATTCCAACTTGATTCTCCCGGCCGGCGACGTGCGCATAGGCGACCGCGACTACAACATCTATGCCAACAGCCAGGTTCCCGTGCCAGCCGACGCCAATCAGATTCCAGTGAAGACCGTCGGCCTGGGTTCCGTGATGGTTGGGGACGTAGGCAAAGCGGAGGATGCCGGTGCGATCCAGACGAACATCGTCCGCATTGATGGCCAACGGTCCGTCTATATTCCCGTGCTGAAGCAGGGAGGCGGCAGCAACACTATCGCCATCGTAAATGGCGTGAAAGAAGCCACGAAACATCTGGTCGACATTCCATCCGTGTTGAAGACCGCGGTCGTATTTGATCAATCTATTTTTGTTAAGACCGCCCTCAAGAATCTCCTCAAGGAAGGTGGAATCGGTTTGGTCCTCACTGGGCTCATGATTCTGCTTTTTCTTGGCAGTTCACGGGCGACTCTCGCCGTGCTGCTCTCGATACCTCTTTCCGCCTTAGCGTGCTTCATGGTCATCGACGGGATGGGTGGCTCGATCAATACGATGCTGCTTGGCGGATTGGCCTTGGCCCTCTCACGCTTGATCGATAACGCCGTGGTTGTTCTCGAGAACATTTTTCGCTTCATGGAAAATGGCGCGCCCCCGCGGGAAGCCGCGGAGAAAGGCGGCATGGAAGTGGCGCTGGCGGTACTGGCCGCGACTTGCACCACTTCGATCGTGTTTTTCCCCGTGACTCTGTTTTACGGCGTAAGCCGGTATCTCTTCACCGATCTAGCCCTCGGCGTTGTGCTTTCCATCTTTGCCTCCTATGTCTTCGCGCTGACCGTAGTGCCGTTGTATTGCGCGCAATTCATCCGCATTGAGCCGCATGGCGAAAAGCAGCAACACCAACCGTCGGGTGGGCTCGCGAAGCTGGTCCAGCGGTTTAATGATGCCTTCCAGAAACTGCTGAACGTCTACGAGACCTGCGTAACCCGTTCGATGGCCAGACCTGGACTGACCGCCGCGTACATTCTTGGCGGCATTGTGGCATCTGTTGCGCTGGTCTACCCGTTTGTCGGGCGCGCCTATTTTCCGCGAACCGATCCCGGCCAATTCGTGATCAATCTCAAAGCGCCGACTGGAACACGCCTGGAAGTGACGGACGACTATGTCGCGCAGGTGGAGAACGATATCCGCAATGTCATTCCGCCACGCGATCTGGACATGATTGTCTCGAATATTGGCATTACCCCGGATATTTCGTCGATTTATACGAGCAACTCGGCGATGCACACCGCGTTTATCCAGGTCAACCTCAAAGACGGCCACCGCGTCGGAAGTTATGCCTACATGGAGCGCTTGCGACGCAAGCTCGCTACGGGGGAACCGGAGCTGAGCACGTATTTCCAAGCTGGCGGGCTGGTCGATGCCGTGGTGAATCAAGGATTGCCTGCGCCGCTGGATGTGCAGGTGAGCGACAACGATTCGGACGAAGGGTATGGCATCGCGCGGAAAATCGCGCTGCAACTCAAGGGATCAAAGCTCGTTAACGATGTGCTGATTCCCCAGGACATCGACTATCCGGGCTTGGAATTGAACATCGATCGCCAGCAGGCCAGCTTGTTGGGCCTTAGCCCCAAAGACGTCGTGGACAACGTAATCACCGCGCTGACATCCGACGGCATGATCGCTCCCAGCTACTGGATCGATCCCCAGAGCGGCAACAACTACATGCTGACGGTGCAGTACTCCAACGAAAAAGTCGGTTCGATGACCATGTCGGCGTTTCGAAACATTCCGCTGCGAGCCGCGAATTCCTCGATGTATACGCCCCTGCAATCGGTGGCCAAGATTGAGCACATCAACACGCCCACCGAGGTTGACCACTACCAGATTCGCAGAGTAGTCGACGTTTTTGTCATGCCGAAGAGCGAGGATTTGAGCGGCGTAAACTCGGAAGTCAACCGATTGCTGAAAGGCCTGGTGCTGCCGAAAAACGCGCGCATCCGTGTGCAAGGAGCGGTCGTCGGTATGACCCAGTCCTTCGCGCGTTTCGGCGTCGGCCTGCTGCTGTCCGTCATTCTCGTTTACCTCATCCTCATGGCGCAATTCCGTTCGTTCATCGATCCTTTCATCATTTTGACCGCCATCCCGCCGGGGCTGGCCGGCGCGCTCGTCTTTCTCTGGATGACCCACAGCACCCTGAACATCATGTCTTTGATGGGCATCATCATGATGACCGGCATCGTCGTGTCCAACAGCATCCTGATTGTGGAGTTTTCCGGAATCCTCCACGATCGCGGGATGAACTTGAAAGAAGCCGTTATTGAGGCTTGCAAAGTGCGCTTGCGCCCCATTTTGATGACATCGCTAGCAACGCTGCTCGCTTTGCTGCCAATGGCCCTCGGAGTGGAAGCCGGCAGTGAGCAGTACGCACCGCTGGCGCGCGCGATGATTGGCGGCCTCGGTGTGTCCGTCGTTTTGACGGTCTTCTTGGTGCCGGCGGTGTATCTCGTAATTCACGGCCGCCAACAGGTACGGGAGGCCCCATGAGCAGAAAAAAACGTGGACAGCCTTAGCCGGGAGTGAGGAATGCCGAAATTTGCGCTCGCCTATCCATATTTCATCATCATGATTTGCCTCGTGGTCGCCGTGGTTGGCGTCACCACGTTGGTGCGCATGCCCGTAGACCTGTTTCCCCAGGTGAACATTCCGGTAGTCGTCGTGGCGACCTTCTACGCTGGGATGCCGCCACAACAAATTGAAGCGGACATCACCAACACGTTCGAACGTTTTTTTACTCTAGGAAGCAATATTGATCACATCGAGTCGCGTTCGCTCACGGGGGTAAGCCTGATCAAGATTTTTTTTCAACCCGGGACCGATTCGAACGCCGCGTTGAGCAACATCGCGAATTTGGCTATGGCCGACCTGCGGCGCCTGCCTCCCGGAACCCTCCCCCCGGTCGTGCTGAAATTCGACGCCTCTAGCCTCCCGGTGTGCCTGCTCACGTTAAAGGGGCGCGGACTCAACGAGACACAACTCAAGGATCTGGCGCAATTTCAGGTAAGGAATCAGGTCGCGAACGTGCCTGGCGCTTCAGTCCCGCAGCCCTTCGGAGGGACTTACCGACAGATCCAGGTGTATGTCGACCCTGTCAAGCTGGAGGCTCACCAACTGAGCCTCATGGACGTAGTGAATGCTCTGAACAGTTCCAATCTGATTCTGCCCGCGGGTGATGTGCGTATCGGCAAGCGCGACTACAACATTTACGCCAACAGCCAGGTGCCAAAGGCGGATGAGATCAATCAGGTGCCGCTCAAGAGTGTTGGCTTGGGCTCAGTTATGGTGGCCGACGTCGGCAAGGCCGAGGACGCGGGCGCCATCCAGACCAACCTGGTACGCATCGACGGACAACGTTCGGTGTACATCCCAATCCTAAAGCAAGGCGGCGACAGCAACACGATTTCCATCGTGAACGGCGTAAAGCAAATCACCGCTCACTTGGTGGATGTGCCCGACGTGCTCAAGACCGCAGTGGTCTTCGACCAGTCCATCTTCGTCAAGGTCGCCCTGAAAAACCTGCTGAAGGAAGGCGGCATTGGCCTGGTGCTGACCGGCATCATGATCCTGCTGTTCCTGGGCAGCCCCCGGGCCACGTTCGCCGTGATGTTGTCGATTCCACTCTCCGCGTTGACCTGCTTCCTGGTGATGAATCTTTTGGGCGGTTCGATCAACACCATGCTGCTGGGCGGCCTGGCTCTCGCGTTTTCCCGTTTGATTGATGACTCTGTCGTCGTGCTCGAGAACATTTTCCGCTTCATGGAAAATGGCTCACCACCCCGTGAGGCTGCCGAAAAAGGCGGTATGGAGGTCGCGCTGGCCGTCCTGGCCGCCACCTCCACCACCTCCATTGTCTTTTTCCCGGTGACTTTCTTCTTCGGTGTCAGCCGCTACCTCTTCATTGACTTGGCGCTCGGCGTGGTCATCTCCATCTTCGCCTCATACATTCTTGCGATGACGGTTGTCCCGCTCTATTGCGCCCAATTCATTCGCATCGGCCACGGCGAAGGCCAAGCCGATGGACAAGCTCACGGAGCACGGCCCAATTGGTACGCCCGCTTGATTCAGGGATTCAACGGCCTGTTTCTGAAGCTGCTCTTGATTTACGACCGTTTCGTCGTCTGGGCTTTGCAGCGGCCGAAACGCACCGTGGCCGTGATTCTCGCCGGCGTTTTGCTCTTGCTTTTCGCGTTGTTTCCCTTCGTCGGCATTGCCTACTTCCCGCGCACCGATCCTGGCCAATTCGTGATCAACGTGAAAGCGCCTACCGGAACCCGCATCGAGGTCACCAACGGCTACATCGCCAAGGTGGAAGACGATATCCGCGGCACGGTTGCTCCCGATGATCTAGACATGATCGTATCGAACATCGGCATCACCCCAGATCTCTCTGCAATTTACACCAGCAATTCCGCGATGCACACCGCTTTCGTGCAGGTCAACCTCAAGGAAGAGCACAAAATCGGCAGCTATGAATACATGGAACGCCTCCGGCGCAAGTTGGCTACCGATCTACCGCAACTGAGCGTCTACTTTCAGGCTGGCGGACTTGTAGACTCAGTGGTGAATCAGGGGTTGCCGGCGCCGCTCGATATCCAAATCAGCGACAACAACCTTACTGAAGCCCACGCTCTGGCCGACAACCTCGCTGGCCGGCTCCAAGGTTCCAAGAATGTCAGCGACATTCTGATACCGCAGGATATCGACTATCCGGGGCTGGAGCTGAACATCGACCGCGTGCAAGCTGCGCAACTCGGACTAACGCCAAGAGACGTCGTGGACAACGTCATCACAGCGCTTACTTCCAATGGCGTCATCGCCCCCAGTTACTGGATCGACCCCAAAAGCGGCAACAACTACATGCTCACCGTTCAATACTTCAATAAGCAGATCGGTTCCATGACCATGTCCGACTTCCGCAACATCCCGCTCCGCGCTAGTCGTTCGAAAGAATATACGCCGCTTCAATCCGTGGCAGATATCAAGCCCATCAACACGCCCACCGAAGTCGACCATTATCAGATCCGCCGCATCATCGACGTCTACGTGATGCCCAGGACCGAAGACCTCGGCTCGATCAGCAAAGAAGTGAACAGGGATATCAACGACATGAAAACCGGCAAAAACGTGCGCATTAGCGTACGCGGCGCAGTGGTCGGCATGCAGGAATCGTTTAAACGCTTTGCCATCGGTTTGATCCTCTCGATTATTCTGGTCTACCTGATTTTGATGGCGCAATTCCGCTCGTTCATCGATCCCTTCATCATCCTCACTGCGATTCCGCCCGGTCTCAGCGGCGTAATGCTGATCCTCTTTTTGACCGGCAGCACCCTCAATATCATGTCGCTCATGGGGGTCATCATGATGACCGGCATTGTGGTTTCCAACAGTATTTTGATCGTCGAGTTCTCCGGCATCCTGCACGAACGCGGCATGGAGTTGCGCGCCGCGGTGGTGGAAGCCTGCAAGGTCCGCTTGCGGCCTATCCTGATGACCTCGCTCGCGACGTTGCTCGGCTTGCTGCCCATGGCTTTGGGCATCGAGGCCGGCAGCGAACAGTACGCGCCGCTGGCCCGCGCCATCATCGGCGGACTCGGAATTTCCGTCGTGGTAACCGTCTTCTTGGTGCCGGCGGTTTATTTGATTATTCACGGGCGCCGCTTGGCGCACGCGCAGGAGGCCGCATGAGGTTGCCGCGATTCGCACGCAGCGTCCTGGCTGCCTCCGCTGTTTTAAGCCTCGTGGCACCGACCTCCGTTCGCGCTCAGGCCGGCACACCAAACCCGGCGCCAGCTTCGTCGGCCCTGCCGCCGTCCGCGCAAACTCCGGCAAACCAGCAAAACAGCAAACCCCTTACTCTGGCCGAAGCCGAAGCCATCGCCCTGAAAAACAATCCCCAGATCACCATCGGCAAGCTGCGCTGGCTCGTCGCGCAACAAACGGTTCGCGAAACGCGATCGGCGCTCCTGCCCACCGCGTTCCTGAGCCTCACCGCAGTGGACGCCTATCCTGGAAGCCGCATTTCCGCGGGCGCCCTGAACAATCCTCTCGTCTTCACCCGGGCCGCCGGCGGGGCATCCGTCAATCAACTAGTCACCGATTTCGGCCGTACCACCAACCTGCTCTCCAGTTCGCAATATGGCGAAAAAGCCGAGCAACAAAACGCCGCTGCCACACGCGATGACATCATTCTCGCCGTCGACCAGGCCTTCTACAATTCGCTCGAAACCAAAGCGCTCGTGCAGGTTGCCGAGCAGACCGTGCGCGCTCGGCAAGCCCTGGTCGACAAAATTCAGGCGCTTACCAATGCCAAACTCAAATCGGACGTCGACCTCAGCTTTGCCAACGTGGATCTGGCGCGCGCCCAACTGCTGCTACTCGAATCGCGCGTCAATTCCGAAACGGCTCTCGCCGGGTTTTCGGCTCTGCTCGGCTATCAGGACGAGCAGAGCTTTCAGTTGGTCGAAGAAAATGTCACGCCGGCGCCACCGCCGCAGGCTGTCACGCCGCTGATCGAAACGGCCCTCAAACAACGCCCGGAGATTCAGTCGCTGCAATTTCAAGTGCAGTCTTCCGAAAAGTTCGCCAGCGCCGAGCACGACTTGAAGCGGCCCACGGTCAGCGCGCTTGGCGTAATCGGCCAGGCTCCGGTCCGCCCGGACACGCTCTCCAGTTGGTACGGCGTGGTCGGCGTGAACGTCAACATTCCGGTGTTTAACGGTTTTCTGTTCAGCGCTCGCGCCAAAGCCGCCGATTTACAATCCGAAGCCCAGAAGCAGCAGCTTGCTGACACGCGCGACAATATTGCCCGTGACGTCCGCAATGCGTGGGAGGACGAACAGCGCGCGTTCGAACGCTTGTCCGTCACCAAACAAATGCTTCAGCAGGCCGCCCTCGCGCTCGATCTTTCGCAAGCGCGCTATAACCTCGGTCTCGCTTCCATCGTCGAGTTGACCCAAGCCGAACTGCAAGACACTCAAGCAGACATCGAGGACACCGACGCGCGCTATCGTTATCGCGTCTCGCAAATCGTGCTCGCTTACAGCATGGCTACCCCGAAATAGGCGGCTCAATTTCTAAGGTGTTTCCCGTACATTTCTATTCTGTGAACGAAGATCTGCGAAGCTCGTAGACCTTGCCGAAAGGCTCTGATTTGCGATCCTCAACTTTTCCTGATGCTTCTATAACCGGTTCGCAATCAATGAATTACATCGGCCGTACCTGATGTGTTACAGGATATTCACATTCAGTTGACGCGGCAGTAAGACATCCATTTTACTTTCCTCACCCGGGGTGGTTCGCATCCTTATCGCCACGCGGTCGAACTTTGCTCTAGAAGAGAGAGGAAATGAAAAAAATCGCAGCATTCGCACTATCGCTGTTCCTCACTACCGGAATAGCGTTCGCTGATACACCGGCGGATACTCCGAAAGACGCCGACGCGCAGCCGGCCAAACCTGCCGCGCCGAAAGCGAAAGCCGCCAAAACCGACAAGTCCGATTCGGCGATCGCTGCCGAGATTGAAGAGCTCCGCCAGGCCCTCCAATCCCAGCAGGAGGAACTCCAGCTCCTCAAGGAAGAACTGGCTAAGCGCGACCGCCAGATCGATGAAGCTCGCGACGCCGCGGCTGCCGCCAACGCTAAAGCCTCGGAGGCCACCAGCAAGGCCACCGAAGCCGTAAACTCCACCGCCGAAGTGAAGAGCAACGAAGCGGCGATCACCAACACGGTCTCCGACCTGAAGTCCACCGTCACGACCGTGGTGAATAAGGAAGCCCAGGACAACAAGGATCAGGAGAACAACTACTCGATTCGCTACAAGGGCATCACCTTCAGCCCCGGTGGCTTCCTCGTGGCCGAAACAGTTTTCCGCAATCACTCAGATCTCTCCGACATCAACACCAACTTCGGCGGCATTCCGTTCCCGGGGAACGACTCGAGCAAGATTACCGAGTTTAATGCCTCCGGGCGCCAGTCGCGTTTGACCTTCCTTGCGGAAGGCGGCGGTGACAACGTGAAGCTCCGCGGTTATTACGAAATGGATTGGTTGGGCACCGGCGTCACTTCGAACAACCGCCAAAGCAACAGCTACGTCGCTCGCCAGCGGCAGATGTGGGCGCAGGCTGCGTTTTCCAACGGCTGGACCGTCACCGGCGGCCAGATGTGGAGCCTGGTTACGGAAACCCGCAAGGCCATGGACAACCGTACTGAAGCCACACCGCTAACCGTGGACTCTCAATATAACGTCGGCTTCAGCTGGGCGCGCCAGTACGGCTTCCGCGTCACCAAAAACTTCAACGACAAGTTCTGGCTGGGCGCCTCGGTAGAAGGCTCGCAGACCACGCTTACCAACCACAATGCCCCAACTCCGTTCCTCGCTGGCGGCGTAGGGGGCGGCGGCGGGTTGCTCAACTTCGTCGACACCACCGGCTACTCGAACAACAAGACGCCGGACTTCATCGTCAAGGCGGTTTCCGAACCAGGCTGGGGCCACTACGAGGTCTACGGCATCATCAGCACCTTCCGCGATCGTATTTTCCCCTGCGGTCCAGCGGCAACAGCGATCCTTCTTCCGACCGTTTGCGACACCGGTGCTGGTGGAGCTGCCGTCGGCGCTTCGGCCGTCGGGCAGTTCAACAGTAGCAACGTTGGCGGCGGCATCGGCGTGAACGCTCGCTTCCCGGTGGATCCGGCGAAAAAATTTGAGCTCGGTCTCCATGCCCTCTTCGGAAGCGGTGTCGGCCGCTACAGTTCGGCGCAGTTGCCCGATCTGACGGTTCGCCCGGACGGCTCGCTCGCTGAGGTCCGGGGCGGCTCCGCTCTTGCCACCATCGAACTGCACCCGAATTCGAAGCTAGACATTTATTTTGACTACGGTGTGGAATACGCCTTCCGTGGAGCCTATACCTTCGCCACGAATCCTGCGACCGGGGCGCCGGTAATTCAGGCCGCCGGTTACGGCTCGCCCTACTTCAACAACTCTGGTTGCCAAGCTCTGGATCCGCTGCCGGCGGGAGCAGGCGCCCTTACGGGCGTCACGGCACCCGCTGGCTTCAACCCCAGCTCGGCGACGTGCACCGGCGACATCCGCAACATTCAGGAACCCACCCTCGGCTTCTGGCACAAGCTTTACCAGGGCCCGAAGGGCGGTCTCCGCTGGGGGATTCAGGCCTCCTACATCTTCAAGAACACCTGGTCCGGCAACAACAGCCAAGCGAACATCAGCAACGCTACTGGCGGCATCAACGGCAAGGCTAACGACACCATGATCTTCACCTCGTTCCGCTACTACATTCCGTAACCCGGAAGTTTTAGCGCGCGGTATTCCGCTCTCTTGGGGACGGCAACGGGCAGCTCTTCACTGAGCTGCCCGTTCTTTTTTGGGCCTGCACTACTTTCTACCAAGCTCTCAGGAATTCCATTGTGCGGCAGTGCGGGGCATTCCGTTGGCTGGAACTCGTTTCTCAATCTCGGCTAACCTGCTGCGCCCAATCCATTTATTTTTCTCTTTTCGCTTCCATTTCTCGCCTTCAATCAGAAATAACATTGTAACAATCCTGTAATACGAATCCGTCAGACTGTTCTCCCCGGGTACGACCAACTTTTCGTGTGGAGATGACGGATGAAACGACTCGCAGCGATCCTCCTGATGGCGTTCGGCTTGGCCTCCGTATTCGTCGCCAGGGCAGTACTTTCCCTAAATGGCGCAGGTGCTTCTTTCCCCGAGCCCATCTATACCAAATGGTTCGACGAGTACCACAAGAAGGATCCCAACATTCAGATCAATTACCAGGCCATTGGTTCCGGCGGCGGGATCAAACAGGTTACGGAAGGCACAGTGGATTTTGGTGCTTCGGACGGCCCCATGAATGACGAGCAGCTCAAAGCCTATCAGGACAAGCATGGATTCCCGATTCTGCACTTTCCCACGGTCCTCGGCGCTGCGGTTCCCACCTACAACATCCCCGGCGTTACCGCCGAGCTGAATTTCACTCCGGAGGCCCTGGCTGGAATCTTCCTGGGAAAAATTACTAAGTGGAATGACCCGGCCATCGCCGGCCCGAACTCCGGCGTCAAGCTGCCCGCCAATGACATCATCGTGGTGCACCGCTCGGACGGTAGCGGCACCACGTACATCTGGACTGACTATCTCTCCAAAGTCAGCGAGGAGTGGAAGAGCCGCGTCAATAAAAATACTTCGGTCAACTGGCCCACTGGCCTCGGCGGAAACAAGAACGAAGGCGTGGCCGGCCTGGTCAAGCAAACACCGAACGCCATTGGCTATGTCGAACTCATCTATGCGATCGAGAACAAGATGCCTTATGGCAAGGTGAAAAACTCTGCCGGTGAGTTCATCAAAGCCGATTTGGCCAGCGTAACGGCTGCGGCGGCGGGTGCCGCCAAGAACATGCCCGATGACTTCCGCGTCTCGATTACCAACGCGCCGGGCAAAACTGCTTATCCCATCTCCAGTTTCACTTGGCTGCTGATTCCCTCGAAGTTTTCTGACGCGAGCAAGCGGGACGCCGTCAAAGGCTTCGTCAAGTGGATGCTCGCCGACGGCCAGAACGACACCGAGAGCCTGGCGTACGCCAAGCTGCCTAAAGAAGTCGTGAGCAAGGAACTCGTTGCCCTGAACAAAGTGCAGTAACGGCATCCAGCCACCAGAACGCAATGGCCACCACCAGCACAATGCATCCGAGCGCGGGCCCCGTCTTGGGCTCGCGCTCCTTTTTCGCGCGTCTCCGCGACGGCGACGAAATTGCCCGCCTCATCACCTTCCTCTTTGCAGCCACCGTTGTGCTGATCACCTTGCTCATCGTTTTTGAACTGTGGCAAGGCTCAGTGCTGCCGCGCCACAAGTTTGGGTTCAACTTCTTTCGTACTTCCACCTGGGATCCCAACTTCGATCAATTCGGCGCGCTGCCTTTTATCTTCGGCACGCTGGTCACCTCTACAGTGGCGCTGCTGATTGCCGTTCCGCTCGGCATCGGCGCCGCGATCTTTCTCGCGGAGTTGGCTCCCGCGCGCCTTTCCGACGCTCTCGAATTTTTCATCGATCTCCTGGCCGCGGTGCCCAGCGTCATTTACGGTGTATTGGGCATCTTCATCGTTGTCCCCATAATGCGCGACGTGATTCAGCCCGCTTTGAAAAGCACCTTGGGCTTTCTTCCGCTCTTCCAGGGTCCGGCTTTCGGCATCGGCATGCTCACCGCCGGCCTGGTTCTTTCCATCATGGTTATCCCGTACATCATTTCGGTTTCCCGGGAAGTCCTTCTTTCTGTCCCGCGCGATCAGCGGGAAGCCGCACTTGCGCTCGGCGCGACGCGTTGGGAGTCCACCTGGAAAGTCGTTGTGCCGTTCGCCCGCACTGGCATCATGGGCTCCATTTTTCTGGCGTTGGCCCGTGCTCTCGGCGAAACGATGGCTGTCACCATGGTCATCGGCAATACGCCAAAAATCGCGGCTTCGCTCTTTTCTCCGGGCGACTCGATCGCTTCGGTCATTGCCAACCAGTTCACCGAAGCTACTGGTGATCTCTACACCCAGTCGCTGATCGAACTCGGCCTCGTCCTTTTCCTGCTCACCTTTATCCTCAACGGCCTGGCTCGCTTGTTGATCGTCCTCACCTCGCAGCGCGGAGCGAGTCACGCATGACCATCAAGATGAATGCGCAACTCCGCTGGAGAAAGTTTGTCAGCAATTTCATGCTGACTATGACCGGCGTGTGCGCCTTGATCTCCGTTTCCGTGCTTTTCTTCATCCTCGGCTATCTCGTTTACCACGGCGGTGCCTCCATCAATTGGGACTTCTTCACCAAGCTTCCCGCGCCGGTCGGCGAAAGCGGCGGCGGTATGGCCAACGCGATTCTCGGCAGCGCCAAGCTGCTGTTGCTCGCGACTCTCATCGGCGTGCCCATCGGTTTCTTTGGCGCCGTTTACCTGGCGGAATTCAGTGGCAGCACGGTCGCCTTCGTCGTACGGTATGCGGCCGATTTGCTTAATGGCGTGCCCTCCATCGTGATCGGCATCTTCGCTTACGCCGTCGCCGTCCATCCCTTCGGCCATTTCTCGACTTACGCGGGAGGCTTCGCGCTCGGCATCATGATGATTCCCATCACCCTGCGCAGCACCGAAGAATTTCTTCTCGGCGTGCCGCGTTCGCTTCGCGAAGGCGCCATGGCGCTCGGCGCGAGCAAATGGAGAACCATCGCCACGGTCATTGTCCCCGCGGCCTATCGCGGGATCCTGACCGCTATTCTTCTCGCCTTCGCCCGTGTGGCTGGCGAGACCGCGCCGTTGCTGTTCACGGCTCTCGGCAACCGCTATTGGAGTAATGGTTTTAACGAGCCTACGGCGTCGCTGCCGGTGATGGTCTATAACTACGCTATTTCGCCGTTCGATGATTGGCATCGCCAGGCCTGGGCGGCCGGACTGGTGCTCCTGGGCTTGATTCTGGTTATCAACATCATCGCTCGCGCCGTTCTCGCTCGTGGTATAGCGATTCCGAGGTCCTAGTCCTATGCACGCGTCTGTGAGGCAGGCAGTGTCCGTGAACATAACACCACCAATTACGACCGCCACGGGACGCGAGACATCCGCGCCTCCCGCCATGCGCATGACCGTTTCTAAAGTCAACTTCTGGTACGGTGCCAAGCAAACCCTCTTCAACATCAGTCTCGGCATCGCCACCAGCAAAGTGACCGCGCTCATCGGCCCGTCCGGTTGCGGCAAATCCACGCTGCTGCGCACCCTGGACCGCATGCATGAAACCGTGCGCCACGCCCGCCTCGAGGGCGAAATCCTGCTCGATGGCCAGAACATCCTCGCGCAGGACGTCACGCTCCTGCGCCGCCGCGTCGGCATGGTCTTTCAACGCCCCAATCCTTTTCCCAAATCGATTTTTGAAAACGTGGCCTATGGCCTCCGCATCAACGGCTCGAAGCTCCCTCTGGCGGAAGCTGTGGAGAAGAGTTTGCGCCACGCCGCCCTCTGGGACGAAGTGAAGGACCATCTTCACAAATCGGCTTATGAACTTTCTGGCGGTCAGCAGCAGCGCCTCTGTATCGCCCGCGCCCTCGCCGTCGAACCGGAAGTCCTGTTGCTCGATGAGCCTTGCTCCGCTCTGGACCCCATCAGCACCGCCAAAATTGAAGAACTGCTCGTCCAACTCAAAGATCTCTGCACCATCGTGACCGTCACCCACAACATGCAGCAGGCCGCCCGCATCAGCGATTTCACCGCCTTTTTGCTGAACGGCCAGCTCATCGAGTTCAATCCGACGCCCAGTCTCTTCACCACTCCGAGCGATCCCCGCACGGAGGCCTATATTACCGGCCGTTTCGGCTGATGCCTGGTAAGCGAAACGTATTAAGATGTGCCCCAATTCCTCAATCGCCCAAGGAAGCGAGTTCATGGAACGCCACTTTGAAAAAGACTTGAACGAACTGAAAGAGCGTCTGCTCTGGATGGGCAGCCTCGCCGAACGCGCCGTGCATCAGTCCGTCCACGCCGTGCTCGACACCGACGAGCAGCTTGCCAAGCGCGTCCTCGACGAGGAAGACGCAATCAACGAATTGCAGATCGAAATTGACGATCGCGTCGTCCGCCTGCTGGCTTTGCATCAGCTCATGGCTGTGGATTTGCGTTTTGTTCTCGCCGTCTCGCGCATCAATAACGATCTCGAACGCATCGGCGATCAGGCCGTGAATATCGCGCAGGCCGCTTTGCGCATCCTCCGTCATCCGCGGGTGAAGCCGTACGTGGACCTACCGCGCATGAGCGAACTCGCCGAAGAGATGGTTCGCAACGCGCTCAACGCCGTCGTCCGCCGCGACGTGGATCTCGCACAAAAAGTTCTGGCCACCGACGATCAGGTTGATCAATACCGCGATCAGATTTTCCGCGAATTGCTCACCTACATGATGGGCGATTCCAGCGTGGTCTTCCCGGCTTTCGAGTTGATTCTCGTCGCCAAAAACCTCGAACGCATCGGCGACCACGCCACCAACATCGCCGAAGACGTCATCTACATCGTTCAAGGCCAGGATGTTCGCCACCCCTCCGTGGATCGCCGCTGAACGAAAGCCACGATAACCTTTGTTGTGGCGCCCGCTCCAAAAAGCGGACGTGCTACTCCGAGCGCCTCCAAGCCAGCCACAACGCCAGCAGCACGCTGAGCAGGGTCGAGATGGCTCCCAATGTGCGGTCCCAGGTGTGCACAAATCGCACCACCACGCGCGACTCCCCAGCCGGCACTGCCACGACCATCATGTTGTAGTCCTCCCCACCACGCGGCGAAACTACGGTGCCGTTCAGCTCTACGCGCCACGCCGGATAATTCAGCAGCCGCAGCCCCAAATAGAACGGCTGCGGCGCGCTGATCGCTACTTCCTTTTCCTCTGGTTTCCAGCGCTCTACGCGCACCATCGGCTTCTTGTTCGGGCCTTGCATGGTGTCCGTGTCCAGCACCTGCACTTCCGGAGACTTTGTGGGAATGTTGGTGTGGTCGTCTCCCAATGGGTCATACTCATCCGTTCCATCGAAGCCTTGCCCGTTCGCGATGGCTGCACGGAGCGCTGGAATATCCTCCGTATCCCACCACGCCGATTTCGCCAGGCCCACCGCGGCACTCGCCAGCAAACCGAACGTCACCGCAACCCACACCCAGCGCAGCCGCCCCCGTGTCATGGCACTGCCGAGGCAAACTGCAAACGGGACCGCCAGCAGCGACATCCAGCGCCACGGAAACTGCACAAACCGCAGCTTGGGCAGCATCGCCCAAAGCGGCAAACTGAAGCGCAGCATCAGCAGCGCAGCCACCGCCGAGAGTATTAGCAAAGCTCGCCACAGCGGCTCGGCAATTCCGCGCCCCTGCTGTTCGTTTCTTCGCCGCGCGGCGAGCGCTGCGAATCCCGCCAGCACGATCATCAGCACGGCAAGCGTGGACGCAATCCAGTTGAAGAGCGTGTGCTCCGCGTCCAGAATTTGCGTGTACAGGAAATTCTCCGCGGGCAGCAAACCGGTGGAAAGCGCCTGCGCAATATTCACCCAGCGCTGCTCGTACGCCGCGGGCAGCAGGTAGCCTGCGGTGATCGCGAATCCCAGCAATACTCCCGCGGCGCCTCGTGCGAGCGGCTGCCAGGACTTCCGCGTCCATGCCGCGAACGCCAGCAGGGCCGCGATGCTGTAGCTGGCAATTACGCCGGCCGGTGCGTTGCACAGCCAGATCGCAGCAAAGACCGCCGCGAACGCCGCAATCCTCCTGAACGGGTATCGCTCGCCTGTCGGTTCGGCATCGTTCAGCAAACCGCAAAGCTCCAGCGCCGCCAAAAGCAATAGCGGGAAAAACGCGTCGGCCAACAGCTCCGCGAAGTCACTCCGCCAGTAAACGATCAGCAGCGCATACGGGTTCGCGACGTAAACGGTGGCGCAGAACAGCGCCGCGGCGCGGCTTTCGAGAAGCCGCCGGCCCAAGGCGAATGCGCTTGCGCCCGCCAGCGTCTGCGTCAGCACAATAAAAATAACGGGCACGCTGCTCCAAGGCGCGAACAAACCCAGCGCCGCGCCGAGCATCCACGAAAACGGCGGATAAAAAATGAAGCGTGGCTCGCCGAAGCCGTAGTTCGCCCATTCCGTCCAACGCGGGTAAAGCACGCCCTGCTTCCACTGGCCCGCCGCGTCCAGCCAGGAGCCCGCGTGATACTGAAAATCGTGCCCCGTCGCATTGCCCAGCCAGAAGAATGGCGACACCACGGCCAAAGAAACCAGCGCTGAGAGGAGAAGCGGAGCGAGCCCCTCGCGAGAACGCCTGCTTGTGGACGTCGCGTTCGAATCGGGCAATTCCGGGGCCGTCATGCAATATTCACGCGATTGTAACCAGCTACCGCCACGCGCTCCTCACAGTCTGCAGGTATCTTCACCTTTCGTGCGCCTTAGAGAAACTTGAGGGATAATACACGGTCTCATGAGCACGGCGACACCGCCCAGCACCGCAACCTCTGCGCTCGCGCCCATCATCGAGGCGCGCAAGCTGGAGAAATTCTATCCGCAACCGGATGGTAGCCGCATCCAGGTTATCTCGGCTACCGACTTGGCCGTTTATCCTGGCCAAATTATTGCGCTCCTCGGCCCTTCCGGCTGCGGCAAGTCCACGCTGCTGCGGATGCTTACCGGCCTCTCGCCAGCCAGCGCCGGCTCGGTGTATTGGCACGGGGCGCCGGTCAACAACGACGGCGCACCCAACGTCGCGATCGTCTTTCAAAGTTTTGCGTTGTTCCCGTGGCTCACCGTTCTGGAAAACGTGGAAGCGCCGCTTGAGGCGCGCGGCGTCGTGCCCATCGAACGCCACAAGCGGGCGCTACGCATCATCGACGCGGTCGGCCTCGACGGTTTCGAATCCGCTTATCCCAAAGAACTTTCCGGCGGCATGAAGCAGCGCGTCGGGGTGGCGCGCGCTCTCGTCGTCGAACCAGAAGTTCTTTTTATGGACGAGCCGTTCTCCGCGCTCGACGTACTCACCGCCGAAACGCTGCGCGGCGAACTTCTTGAGTTGTGGCTCGAACACAAAATTCCCACGCGCGCCATTTTCATTGTCACCCATAACATCGAAGAAGCGGTGGTCCTTGCCGACCGCATCGTCGTCCTCGGGCGCAATCCCGCGCACATTCACGCCGACTTTAGAGTGGACCTGCCGCATCCGCGCAATCACAAGTCGGAACAGTTCGTCGACCTGGTGGATGCCATTTATCGCGCTCTGACCCGCAGCGACATCGATCATCAGCACGGCGCCACCCCGTTGCGCTCTGCTGAACCGGGCAAACCCGCGCCCCGCAAAATCATCATGCTCCCGCACACGCGCCCCGGCGGTCTCGCCGGCCTGTTGGAAATTCTGCTGGATCAAGGCGGCCGCGCCGATCTGCACAAGCTGGCCGACGAGCTCAGCCTCGAAGTGGACGCGCTGCTTCCCTCTGTGGACACCGCGCAACTACTCGGCATGCTCCGCGTCGAAGAAGGCGACGCGATCATCACTCCCGATGGCGACGCTTTTGCTCGCGCCGACATCCAGGCGCGCAAAGCCATCTTCAGGAAGGCCGCTCTCGCCAATATTCCCCTGCTCGCCCAGATGCAAGGGGCGCTGCGTGCCAAGTCTAACCGCACGCTCTCCGACGAATTCTTCCACGACATCCTCGACGAGCACTTCAGTGAAGACGAGTCGCGCCGCCAACTCGAGACGGCCATTCAGTGGGGCCGCTATGCCGAGATTTTCGACTACGACTCGGCCTCCGGCAAGCTCACGCTGACCGAGGCCTGACCCGCCCGTGCCCGACCTAGCGCCCGCGGTAGAAATCACCACGCCGGTTCCTCCGCCCATCCGGCGGCCCGCCGGTTCGCACTTGACCTGGTCCTTCTTAATCGACTTTTCGGTTTTCTTGTTTGTAATGGCGGCCATCTACGGCGTGTACGCCATCGGCCGCACGTGGCTCGCGCCGGTCACGACGCAGACCGTTATTTCGCAAAGCCCCCGCGCGCTTCCACTGTACGCGCTCTATTCGCTGGTGCGTCTGGCCATCGCGTACGCACTGAGCCTGGCCTTCGCGTTGAGCTACGGTTACCTCGCCGCCCGTTCGAAGCGCGCGGAAATTGTTCTGGTGCCGCTGCTCGACATCCTGCAATCCATTCCGGTGCTCAGCTTCCTGCCGGGCGTAATGCTGGCTATGGTGGCGCTCTTTCCGCATAGCCAGATCGGCATCGAGTTGGGTTCCATCGTTCTGATTTTCACCGGCCAAGTCTGGAATATCGCTTTTAGTTTTTATTCGTCCCTGAAGACCATTCCACGCGATTTGCGCGAAGCGGCGATCATCTACCGCTTCAGCAGTTGGCAGCGCTTTCTCCAGCTCGACGTGCCGTTCTCCACGATCGGCTTGGTCTGGAACTCGATGATGTCCGTAGCCGGGGGGTGGTTTTTCCTGATGGCCTGCGAAATGTTCGTCCTCGGCAACCGTGACTTTCGCCTGCCCGGTCTGGGCTCTTTTCTGCAAACCGCCGCCAGCAATGGCGACACGCGCTCCATTCTTTGGGGACTCGCGGCCATGGTTGCGGTCATCGTCGTCTTGGATCAGCTGATTTGGCGGCCCGTAATCGCTTGGGCGGACAAGTTCAAATTCGAGCAGGTGGAAAGCGCCAAGGCCGCTTCCACAAATCTGCTGACCGTACTCGGCCGCGCGTCGCTGGTGATTCGTCTGTACCGCACGGCCATCCGTCCCGTCACCGAGTGGATCACCCTGACCATCGCCGCGGGCGCCCGTCGCGCCGCTGCGGCGACCTTTCCGCTCACCAAACGCGAATCCACTCGCAAGGGCCTGGTAATCGCCCTCGCTGCCGTCATCCTCGTCGGGCTCGGCTTCGCGGTCTTCCATGCTGGCCGCGAACTCTCTGATCTGCACCGCGCCGACTATTTCGAACTGCTGCGTAGCGCCATCTTCACGCTCCTCCGTGTCAATGGAGCTCTGCTGATCGGCGCGTTGTGGTGCGTGCCGGTCGGCGTAGCTATCGGCTTCAGTCCGCGGCTCGCGCGCATTGCCCAGCCCCTTGCACAGATTGCCGCCTCTGTTCCGGCTACCGCGCTTTTCCCGGTGATCCTGCTGTTCCTTATCAAACTGCGCGGCGGCCTCGAACTGGCTGCCATCCTGGTGATGCTACTCGGCACGCAATGGTATGTCCTCTTCAACGTGATCGCGGGAGCTATGGCCATTCCCACCGATCTGAAGGAAGCCGCCACTGTTTTTCGCTTCAGCCGTTGGGACCGCTGGCGCTACGTGATCCTGCCTGGAATTTTCCCGTATCTCGTCACGGGCCTGGTCACTGCTTCCGGCAACGCCTGGAACGCCAGCATCATCGCGGAGTATTTTCATTTTCAGGGCCGGATCGTTTCTACGACAGGACTGGGCAGCGCCATCAGCAGGGCCAGCGACGCGGGACGTTTTGACGTGCTCCTGGCGGCCACTCTGGTCATGGCTACCATTGTGGTGCTGATCAACCGCCTAGTGTGGCGCCGACTCTATCGACTGGCCTCCACGCGCTTTAAGCTGGAAGCCTAGGCGTTGCACCGGCCCTGCCATCCGGAACCAGCGGTGCTCTCACGAGGATCGCTTTACGCTTTGGCCGAGCGGGCCCCGGCCTGTTTGGCAAACTCTTTGTTGAGAAAAACCAGCTGTCCTACGTGATGATAGGCGTGGCCAGCGCAGCGCAGAAAAATCATAAAGCGCTCCTGCGCCTCTGGTTCCCGCTCTCCCGAGTAGGGCGCGAGCCAGCCTGCGGGTTCCTGCTTTCGCGCCGTTTTCACCACCATCGCGATCGCTTCGTCAAAATTCCGCAGCACGTCTTCTTTTCGCAGCTTCACCGGCTCGCTAAATTCTAAATCGCGGTGCCGTACATAGCCGGTTTCCGCAACGCGCGCTCCGATGTAGTAGTTCAGGTTGCCGGTGAGGTGCAGGATCAGGTGCCCGGCGCTGTTTCCGTAACCGTAGGGGTTCTGCCAGAACTGCTCTTGGCTCAGCGGTTCCACCCATTTGTGGACCTGCTCGCGAATGTATTCATAGTAGCTCGCCAAATCTCCCGCAATGGTACTGGCCAAATCCGTCATCGAAGCACCTCACTCTTCGCCAGAATTCCAGCTGGCGCGGCGTACGAACTAACGCGCAGCGCCCGGACGCTCGTTCTTGTAAATCACGCCTTCTTTCATCACAAAGAAGACGTGTTCGGTCTGCCGAATATTCTCCACCGGATCACCGGGAACCGCCACCACATCCGCCAGCTTGCCGGCCTCGAGCGTGCCAATCTTGTCTGCCAGGCCCAGCAGGTCCGCGTCCGCCGATGTGCCCGCTTTCAGCGCCGCAATCGGCTTCATGCCCAAGTCCACCATCTGATGGAACTCTTCCGTGTTGCGGCCGTGCGGGTAAACGCCAGCGTCGGTTCCCATGCCAATCTTCACGCCCTTGGCCAATGCCTTTTGAAATGTCTGATGTACGGAGGCGATGGCCGCTTGCGCTTTCACCAGGATCGGCGGAGGGATGTATAGACCTTTTTGGATTTGTTCTTGCAGCCCCTCTGGCGCCATGAGCGTCGGCACATAGTACGTGCCCCGCTGTTTCATCATGTCCAGAGCTTCGTCGTCGAGGAAGGTCCCGTGCTCGATCGAATCGATCCCGGCGCGAATCGCGCGTTTCGCGCCCTCCGCTCCATGTGCATGCGCCGCGGTTTTGAGCTTTAGCGCGTGCGCCTCATCCACCAACGCGTTCAGCTCCTCCTGCGTGAGTTGCGGCGTATCTACCGCATCCGCCAGTGAGAGCACGCCCCCCGTTGCACAAGTCTTGATGATAGTGGCGCCATACTTGTGCGCCAGGCGGACCGCGTAACGTGCTTGATCCGCGCCGTTGATCACGCCAACTTCCGGCCCCGTTTCCTTTCCGAAAACTCCCGCCCGGTACCCGGTCTCGTCGCAATGTCCTCCGGTCGCGCCAATCGCGTGCACGCACACCAGCATCCGCGGGCCGGGAACGACTCCGGCGTTGATCGCGTTGCGCAACCCCACGTCGAGGTAGTCGGCCGACCCGACATCACGCGCTGTCGTGATACCGGCCAGCAGGGTTATGCGCGCATTCACACTCGCGTCCAGCGCCTGCTCGGCCACTGTCTTTTGGAGGTTATCCAGAGCCGCTTGCTTGTAGTCGTCGCTATACATCGAGGTGAGGTGCGTGTGCGCATCAATAAAACCAGGCAGCAGCGTCGCATCACCGAAATCAATGACTTCCGCGCCCGCCGGAACTGCCGCTCCCGCGCCGACGCCTGCGATCTTTCCGTCGCTCACCACTACCAATCCTGGCTTCGTCAGCGTGTCGCTCTTGCCGTCGAACATTCGCGCCGCTTTCAGCACATAGGATTTGCCAGCCGGTTTTTGCGCCTGGGCGTGCAAGGGTGCGATCCCGCCTGCCGCCGCAAGACACAGCCCCGCTGCAACTTTCAGCCAAAACAGTCCGCGCATGGTTTTCTCTCCTTGAGATGGGCCCAACGTGAAACGCAGACGATAATCCCCCGGGCCAAAAAGTCAAGCAGCGCACTCCGCCAGCTTCGGAGCAGTCGGTTTGTCAGCCGCCTTCAGGCTCCTATATCCTGAAAATCAGCCTGTTTCGCTGGTCCATTCAGGAGGAGGAGTCCTGCGTGTCCGTTCCGGCAATACGCATCCGCGACGGCAATGCCGCGCCTATTCGCGCCAACGGCGGCTATGTCCTTTACTGGATGATTGCGAGCCGCCGCCTCGCGTACAACTTCGCGCTTGATCGCGCTCTCGAGCACGCGCGCCAACTCCGCAAGCCACTCCTGATTCTGGAAGCGCTGCGCTGCCGCTACGAATGGGCGAGCGATCGCCTGCACGCTTTCGTGATGGAAGGTATGGCGCAGAACACCCAAGCGTGCGCTTCCCGAGGTGTTTGCTACTACCCCTACGTCGAGCCATCGGCCGGTGCTGGCTCCGGCTTGCTGGCGGCTTTGGCCGCCGGCGCTTGCGTGGTCGTCACGGATGAGTATCCCTGCTTCTTTCTTCCGCGCATGGTTGCGGCTGCGGCAAAAAAATTGCCCGTACGACTGGAAGCAGTAGATTCGAATGGTCTGCTGCCGTTGCGTGCCGCGGCGCAGCCGTTTCTCACGGCCCACGCCTTCCGCCGTTTCTTGCAAAAGACGCTGCCACTGCATCTCAGCGAATTTCCTGCCGCGGACCCCCTTGCGCAGCACGCTCTCCCCATCGCCCAGGTGTCCAAAGAAATTTCCCAGCGTTGGCCCACGGCATCCAGAGCGCTGCTCGATGCCGAGGCCACGGCGCTGGCGCAACTCCCCATTGATCATCGCGTGCAGCCGGCGATTCTGGGCGGTCACGCGCAGGCCCGGAATCGCCTGGAGAAATTTCTCGACGTTCAGCTCACCGCTTATTCCGAAGCGCGCAGCGAGCCGGATTCCGATGCTTCCAGCGGTCTCTCGCCGTACTTGCACTTCGGCCATCTCTCGGTTCACGAGATAGTCAGCGAACTAGCGCGCCGCGAAAAATGGCAGCCGGAGAAGCTCGCGTTGCGCGCCACGGGCGCACGCGAAGGCTGGTGGAATATGAGCGCCAGCGCGGAATCCTTTCTCGATGAACTGGTCACCTGGCGCGAACTGGGCTACAACTTCTGTTCCCAGCGCAACGATTACGACCGTTTCGAGTCCCTTCCAGACTGGGCGCAGAAAACATTAAAAAAACACGGGCGCGACGATCGGGAAAGCCTCTACACACTCGAACAATTCGAATCCGCCGCCACGCACGACGTGCTGTGGAACGCGGCGCAAACGCAACTCGTCCGCGACGGCCGCATCCACAATTATCTGCGCATGCTGTGGGGCAAAAAGATATTGGAATGGTCGCCCTCGCCCCGCCAGGCGCTGCAGGTCATGATTCACTTGAACAACAAGTACGCCGTGGACGGCCGCGACCCCAATTCCTACAGCGGCATCTTCTGGTGCCTCGGGCGCTTCGACCGGCCCTGGGCGCCGGAACGCCCTATCTTCGGCGTCGTTCGCTACATGAGCTCGCAAAATACCGCGCGCAAATTTTCCGTCAGAAACTATCTTCGAAAATATGCGGATGCAGGACAAGCCCGTCTTTCTCTGCTAGACTAGCCGCGTTGTTTCCCCGACGTTCACCTCAGCCCGCGGCGGTGCGCACCCGCCCCAGCGTCGCTTCCGAACGCCATTTTAATTCGCCCGGGAATTGCATGCCTCGCTCCTCGCCAACATCGCCAAAGCTTGCCCACCGCGGCGCTCTGCATGCCCTGGCCGAAATCTGGAGCAACTTCCTCCTGCGGGTCGGGTTCACGCACAGTAGCGGCCGTTCCCATTCGCATCGCCGCCACGAAATGCCGACCGGCGCGCACAATCGCCACCTTTTCCCTGCCATGCCGCGCGATTACCTTCGCCGTCGCCGCATGACGCGCCGCCTCTCCAATCTCATTGTTATCCCGCTCCTCAGCATCGTGGCTGCTTACGTGATCACCCGGCAGCCGAGCGGCGGTTTCCTCGCGCCCCAAGCCGGCTCCGTGGACACAACGCCGAAAGGTTCCCCGCTCCCAGCCGTCGCGCCGGCCGCCGGCTCAAAACCTTCTCCAACGGGTGCCCTCGCTGCGGACGGATACAAGCTCGGCGATGGCCCGCGTGCGGTGGTCGAAGTTTCTGACCTCGTGTTGCACGACACTAAACGCAACAAGGATCTGCACGTCCGCATTTTCTATCCGCAGGACGCTGGCCCTTTTCCCGTGATCGTTTTTTCTCATGGTGCCGGGGGCTCGCAAGCGTGCTGCGACTCGCTCACCCGTCACTGGGCTACTTACGGATACGTTATCCTCCAACCCACACACGACGATTCGGTTTCGCAGCGCCGCAATTCCGGCGAAAACGAGGTCCGCTTCCTCAGTGGCGTGCGCGACGCCCTGAAAAATCCAGCTTTTTGGCAAAGCCGTCCCGAGGACATTTCCTTTCTGCTCGATTCGCTGCCCGCGTTGCAAAACCGCGTTTCCGCTCTGGCGGGCAAGGTCGATGCAAACCACATCGGCGTGGGCGGCCATTCCATGGGCGCGTTCACCGCGGACGCCCTCGCCGGAGCGCGCGTGGATCTCCCGCAACATCCCGGCACGAGCTTCGCGGACTCCCGTGTCCGGGCCGCCCTCCTGCTTTCTCCGCAAGGCCCCGGCGAATTTGGCCTGAACGACCATTCCTGGGACCTGCTCTCGATTCCGCTGATGAGCATGACCGGCTCGCTGGACAAGGCGGCCAATGGCGAAGGTCCGGAGTGGAAGAAAATTCCGTTTGACCGCTGCGAACCGGGGGACAAGTACCACGTTTTTATAGAGGGTGCGAACCATATGTCGTTCATTAGTTCGCGGACACTGCTGCCGGCGCGCGCGGCGCAGGGGCAGATGATTCTCGGATACACGAATTCGGCTGCGCTGGCCTTCTGGGATGCGTATCTTAAAGCCGATCCGGCCGCCAAAGCGTATCTGCAGTCCGACGCACTGCCGAAATACAGCGGCGATGCAGTGAAACTCTACCGCCGTTAAGGCTTTCGCAAAAAACCCGGCAATTCACACCCATTCCTCAGTTTTTCCACTGGTTTGGCCAGGGGAGTCCTTCCGTACCATTGACCATGTTACTTGCGCCTTCGGACACTAAGGGCAATATGGCGCGATACTCTGCGTTTTTGGGGCGCAAAGTCGAGGTGCAATACCGCGCCGGCGATATCCTTTTGCCTGCTTCGGGCACCTTCGTGGCCGACTCTGGCCGCTCCATCTTTCTCGAGCAGAGCTTCGAGCAAAAGGGCCAGCAGAAGCATTTCCGCTGGGAAATTCCCTACCAGTACATTGTCCGCCTCGAAGAAAAGAAAGAAGAAGTGCCTAACGAGCCCGCTCCGACCGCCAAGCCTTCGCCAGTCAAAGCCGAGTCCTCATCAGTCCCGGCTCCCGCATCGCGCGCAAACGAATGCACCAACTCGCTGTCCACCGGTGGCGCACCCGCCATCCTGCCCTTCCAAAACCGCCCCAAAACCGCCTGAGTTCAAACTTCCCGCCTTCTTCCTAAACCCTCCCGCCTTTTCGGCTACAATCATCCGGCCGTTCACATCCAATTTCCCGCAGGCGTAGCCGGTTTCTGGCCGCCAGGCAAGGAGTTGCCGTGAGTACTGAGCCGAATCCAACCCCTATCAAAACAATCGGTCCAGGCTCCAAGGTTGGCCTGATCGGGCTCGGCCTTATGGGGAAGCCCATGGGGCACAATCTCCTCAAGGCTGGCTTCCAATTACACGTCTGGAATCGCACGCCCTCCCGCGCCGATTCCCTCGTTGCTGCTGGTGCAAAACTCGAAAACTCGCCCCGCGATGTAGCCGTCGCCTCCGACGCACTCCTCACCATCGTCAGCGATCCCCCCGCCTTGCAAGAAGTCCTCTGGGGCAAGCCTGGCAAGGACACCGGAGCCTTGGCCTCCCTGCGTCCCGGCTCCCTTTACATGGACTCCAGCACCGTCTCACCTACCTTGGCGCGCAAGGTGGCCGCCGCCTGCTCTGAGCGCCAAGTCGCCTTCCTGGATGCCCCGGTCACGGGCGGCACCTGGGGCGCCGAAAAGGGTGAACTCGTCTTTATGGTGGGGGGCCAAGCCGACGCCCTCCAGGCCGCGGAACCTCTCCTTCGCGTGATGGGTAAGCGCTGGTTTCATCTCGGGCCGAACGGAGCGGGCCAAACCATCAAGCTGGCCATGAACCTCATCCTTGCTCTGCAGGTGGACGCCCTGGCGGAGGCGCTGGCCCTCGTCACCGCCGCCGGCCTGGAGGGGCAAAAACTCGTCGAAGTCATGCAATCCAGCATGGCGCGCGCCGCCGTGCTGGACGTCAAAGCGCCACTCTTGCTCAAAGGGGACTACCCGCCCAGTTTCCCGCTCCGCCTCATGCACAAAGACGTGGGCCTGGCCCTTGACTTGGCCCGCGAAATCGGCGTCACCCTCCCCGCCGGTGCGGCTGCCTTCTCCACCTATTCCGCCGTCAAGGCGAAAGCTCAAGAAGATCTGGATTACGCCGCGGTCATGAAATTCTGGCAACGCTAATCCGCCTCTTTTGATCAAACCCACTCAGCAACGGCCAATCCTCCGCGCCACCGGTCGGTCCTGAGGACGTGCAACATGAACATCGCCTCCGCCACGCGAAGCCTTTTCCAAGATAGCCGTCTCGCACTCCGCCTGCTGCGCAAAAATCCCGGCTTCTCCCTCGTAGCCGTACTTACCCTGGCGCTCGGGATTGGCGCCAACACGGCGATGTTCAGCATCGTCCACGCGGTCCTGCTCGCGCCGCTGCCCTATCACGAACCGGATCGTCTGGTCATGGTCTGGGAAACGAATCCGCGCTTTCCAAGGGTCTGGGTTTCCTACCCGAACCTCCAAGATTGGCAGCGCTCCACCCGCTCTTTCCAGCAAATGGCCGCGCTCCTCAATGAGGGTGCCGATCTTACGGCTCCCGGCGCACCCGCGCATCTCGACCGTCAGGCCGTCTCTGCCAATTTTTTCCGTACGCTAGGAGTCGAGCCGTTTCTCGGCCGGGAATTTTCTCCTCAAGAGGATCAGCGCGGCGGTAATCCAGTTGCCATGCTTGGCGAGCGCCTGTGGCACGACCGCTTCGCTGCGCGAGCCGACGTGCTGGGCCAGACGATAACTCTAGACGGCGTCAACCACACCATCATCGGTGTGGTAAACACTGCACTCACCTTCGGCTCGCATCCCGCCGACCTGTACACGCCGCTCGGTCAAGCCGAGCCGCTGCTTCTCGACGACCGCGCCGCCCACACCGGTATTTTCTGCATTGCCCGCCTCGCTTTCGGCGCCACTCTAGCCCAGGCGCAAGCTGAAATGGGCACCGTGCAAAACCGCCTGGACGCGCTCTATCCCGACGCCAATCGCGACCTCGGAACCTACGTCGAGCCGCTTAAGCAAGTTCTCGTGATGGATCTAAGCAAGACTCTGGTCCTTCTCTTCGGAGCCGTCGGCCTGGTGCTCCTGATCGCCTGTGCCAATGTTGCTAGTCTTCTGCTAGCTCGTTCCGCAGCGCGTGCCCGAGAGTTCGCAGTGCGCTCCGCTCTGGGAGCTAGCCCCTCACGCCTATTGCGCCAACTTCTGACTGAAAGCGTGTTGCTCTCACTCCTCGGAGGCGGCCTGGGTGTGCTACTTGCCCTTTGCGTACTGCGCTTGCTCTTGGCGGTATTCCCGGCGATGCTGCCGGCTGGTATTGAGATTCGGCTCAGTCCGCCCGTCCTGCTCTTTACACTGCTGGCCTCCGTTGGCGTCGGCATACTTTTCGGCTGGGCGCCCGCGGTGAAGACTCGCAGCAGAGATTTGCAAGTGGCGCTAAAAGCCGGTGGCCGTGGCTCCGCGGGAAGCCATCACCGCGCACAGAGCCTGCTCGTCATCGCCCAGATGGCTCTAACGCTGGTGCTGCTGGTCGGCGCGGGCCTCCTCTTTCGCACCCTGCACCGCCTGCTGAACGTCAACCCCGGCTTCGACACCCAAAACATCATCACGTTTCGCGTCGGCATCTCTCCGTCGGTGATGAAAACCGCAGCCAATGCACGGACCGCTTTTCAGCAGCTAATCGAGCAGATTCGCAGCATTCCCGGAATAGAAGCGGCGGAGTTCACCGACGACGTGCCGCTGAGCGGCCAGGGCGGCACCATGCCCTTCTGGCTCAACTCACAAAAACCAGAATCGTTGCAGGCGGCTCCGCGCGTCGTTATGGCGCTTACTGGTCCGGACTACCTTCGCGCCATGCACATTCCATTGCTTCGCGGCCGCTTTTTCACGTTGCAGGATACGGTCAGCTCGCCCTGCGTCATCGTTATCGACAGCGTTCTGGCGCAAACCTTTTTTCCACACAGTGACCCGCTGAGCCAAACCATGTCCGCGGGATTTTCGCCCGTTGGTCCTTGCCGCATCGTTGGCGTTGTCGGCCACGTCAAGCAGTGGCACATAGATGAACCCAATTCCGTTCCACAAAACCAGGCCTATTTCTCGCTTTATCAGGATCCAGACCAATGGGTGCTGGTGAACTACCCATACCAGACCATCGTTGTCCGCACCCCGCTGCAAGCCGCCGCGATCATACCGGCCATTAAAGCCGTGGCGTCCGGAGTTTCCAGCGATCAACCCGTTTACGCTGTTCAGACTATGGCCGAAATCATTTCACAATCCACGTCCGGGCAGCGTTTTCCGATGCTCCTCTTGCTCGCCTTTGCTGGTCTCGCCCTGCTGCTCGCTTCTATCGGCGTATACGGTGTGATTTCTTATTCGATCGCGCAGCGTATTCAGGAGATCGGCGTCCGGCTCGCCCTTGGCGCAACGAAGGCCAATATCCTGAGGCTTGTCGTCAGTCAAGGTCTTCGCCTGGCTGGCTTCGGGTTGGTCATCGGTGCCGTCGTGGCCTTGGCACTGACCCGGGTATTGTCCGGTTTCTCGAACCTGCTGTATGGGGTTTCGGCGAGCGACCCGGCCACCTTCCTTGCGGTCTCCGCCATACTACTAGCAGTCGCGTTTCTGGCTTCTTACATTCCAGGGCGGCGCGCCACGCGGGTGGATCCGATGGTCACCCTGCGCCACGAGTAGTCCGTTCTCATGAATGCTAGGGTCTGGTCGAGGCGCGACTTGCGGCACCCGAGGATAGCACTCTCTTCGCTTTGCGTAGATTAGACGGAACGGGTTGCGGCGCGGCGGTCCAGATCGAGCGCCAGGTTTTGATCCAGCACGACGGCCACGTAGCGGCTGCAAGTCGCCATCTCGCCGGACGCCCATTTCGCCAGGCTCGGCACCAGCGACGCACAAGCTCCCTGCACCTTGCTCAGCACACGGTAGTAGCAACGCACCTCGCGCAGCCATGGCGTGGCCTTTCGCACATTCGGCGAAAGCTCGTCACAGAGCTGCAACAACCCGGCAAAGTCAGTGGCCCGAATAGCGCCGTCGTCAATCCCGGCGGCGGTGCGCAAATTCTCGGAGATCGGCTGATTGGCCGTCGTGAGCCAAATCAATCGCCACTGGCTCACTGCAAACTGCAGCAGCGCCAAAACAGAAAACGCGAGAATAAGGGCGGCGACCATAGTGCTTGACTCTGCAGGGAAGTCTGGCAGGCGAATACGTGGCTTCCAATAGAACGCTCGTACCAAAGGCCAGGTGCTGGCCCAACGTTCAGGAAACTTTAATCTTTCTCCAACCGCCTTCTTTTGTTCATGTTGCCAGACTCCCCTGGCTTCTTGCGCGGGTGATTACCTCTTGGGCCGCACTTTCCCGGAATGCGCTTGACCCTTCTTGGCCCTCACCTTAGCGTGGAGAGACGCAGTTCGCTTCGGCGTGGTATCCCTCTCATGAACGCGGAAAACAAAGAGCGATTTCTGCCGCTCCAGGATGCTAACGAGCAGGAACTGGCGGAGAACCTTCGCAAGCTCGAGAAGCGCGATTGGTGGATTTGGGCCAATTCCATTTTCATCATGCTGCTGCTCACCGGTGCGTTGGCTACCTTCGTTTTGCCCGCCTTGCGTCAGGGCGCTACGGCGCTCTTCCAGATTAAATTCAGCGAAGCCATCTATGGGCTGATTGCCTTCGTCGCCCTCTTCAACGTCTATAGCATTTACCAGCAAGTTCTGATCAAACGGCTGCGGCGCCAGCTCGCCGAGAAACAGTCTCACGCCTTGATCCTTCGCGAACTCGCGATGATTGACTCTCTCACCGGCCTCTACAATCGCCGCTTCGCTGAGCAGCGCCTCGCCTCCGAAGTGGCGCGTTCCGCTCGCAAGGGTCACCCGCTGACGATTGTTTTGTTGGACCTCAACGGCTTCAAATACATCAACGATACCTACGGCCATGCCGCCGGGGATTCCGCGCTCCAGGCCTTTGCCACAGCCCTCAACCAGGCTATTCGCAGCGGCGACCTCGCCGTCCGCATGGGCGGCGACGAATTTCTCTTGATTCTGCCCGAATGCAACCTGACACAACTGCGGCTCGTCCTCGAGCGCATTGGCGGCATCGAAATTTTCTGCCACGGACAAAAAGTCCCGGTGCGCTATTCCGCCGGTTGGAAGGAATACGCCCCTGGCGATAAGCCCGACTCCATGCTGGCCGCTGCCGACGAGGCGCTCTATGCCAACAAGCGCGCCGTGAAAAGCCCGGTCCTGCCCGCTGCGGTTTTGGCCTGACCATCGTGGGCCTGCTCGTTGCCGTGTTTCTCGCGCGTCGGTCTTTACTTCTTTCCCCCAATTCTAGCCACCAGCGCTGATGTAGAATGTGCCGTATTTTTTCGCGAAGTTTTCTGAGGGATGCGGGCTGCGGAGACACACCTGAGGATCAGGCGGCCCGCGAAAATTATCCTTCCTGGAGCAGCGCCATGAATCGCAAACTCGCGGCGTTCCTAATTTGTGTGGCGGTCGTCTGCGTCGGTGCGCTCTTCACCGCGTCCGCGCAAAATCACGACCTCGGCGTTTTCACCAATGAGGGCAGCGTGGGGCCAACTCCGCCAGGCGTGAAACTCGTCTTCGACACTGCCAAAGGCGAGTACACCATCACCGGCGGTGGCGCCAACGTCTGGGCCACCTCGGACGCCTTCTATTTTGTCTGGAAGCAAGTCTCCGGCGACGTCACTCTATCCGCCGATGTGCAGTGGACCGGAACCAGCGCCACTGAGCATCGCAAAGCCATGCTCATGATCCGCCAGACCCTCGATCCGGGCTCCGCGTATGCCGACGCCGTAGGTCACGGCAACGGATTGACCTCCCTGCAATTTCGCGGCGCCGCCAACGAAAACACCTACCAGGTCGTAGCCGCGGACGAAGGCCCGCGTCCAGTCCAGCTGCGCATTGCGCGGAAAGGCAGCCGCATCACCATGTACTTCGGCAAGCCCGGCTCGGAATTGCAGGCGGCTGGACCAGTCGAATTTATCGGCATGCAAGCACCGTTCTACGTCGGCCTCGGCGTCTGCTCTCATGTGGCCACCACGCTCGAAACCGCCGTCTTTTCCAACGTGAAGCTCGAAGAGTCGCCGGCTGCGAAGTAGACCGGACGCGGCTTCCCGCTCGTCTACGAATTATTCCTCGCGCAGCGCCCGCATGGGGTCGGTACGCGTCGCCGCCCAAGCCGGGAAAAAGCACGCCGCCAGTGCCGCCAGCAGCATCACTCCGCCCGCCGCGCCAAACGCCAGTGGATCGTGCGGGCTCACATGAAAGAGGTAACTCCCCATCAGCCGCGTCAACGCGAGCGCAACCGCAGCGCCGAGCACGATCCCGCCGATGGTAAGCCGCATCCCCTGCGAAAAAACCAGCCGCAGCAGGTCGGAGCCATGGGCGCCCAACGCCATCCGCAGTCCCAGTTCGCGCGCGTTCTGCGAAACCGCATAGGACATAACGCCATACAATCCGACCGCCGCCAGCAACAGCGCAAGGCCGCCAAGCACCGCCAGCAACGTCACCGCTACTTTTTGCGGCGATGTCGAACGGTCCACTTGCTCTTGTAGCGTAATGACTTCGTACATCGCCAGATTGCCATCGAGCGATTGCACCTCGCGGGCCAGCGCCGTCGCCATCGTGGGCGCGCTTAGCGGCGTCCGAATATTCAAGCTCCCGCCGATCGTGAAGTTCTGCCGCCGCGCCACGTAAAAGAACGCCTTTGGCAAATCGCGCATGCTCTCGTATTTCGAATCCTTGGCCACTCCCACGACGGTCATCCACCGCCCTTTCACTTGCACTCGCTCGCCCAGCGGACTCTGGCCTTTCCAGAATTGCGTCGCCATCGTCTCGTTCACGATCGCCACCGGTGGGGCATTTTCATCGTCGGAGCGCTCGAATTCCCGGCCCACCACCAAAGGAATACCCATAGTCGCAAAGTACGCGGGCCCAACTTCGTTGTATCCCACCGTGGGCTCTTCTTCGGCAGGAACGTTGTACCCGTCCACGGCAATAGGACTGGAGGAATACGAGCCGTAGCCGAGCGGCGTAACCCGCGCGAACGCCGCGGACTCCACGCCCGGGAGCGCCACGACGCGATCCAGCAACTCGTCCTGAAAAGTCTTCGCCCGCGCCGCATCATATCCCGCGGAAGCTAGGTCCACCGCCGTATTCAGCACGCGATGCGTCGAAAACCCCGGGCTCGTCGTGCGAATCTTCTGCAGGCTCTGCAACACCAGGCCAGTACCCACCAGCAGCACGAAACTCAAGCAGACTTGCAGCACCACCAAAACCGAGCGCGCCCAGGAGCGCCCGTGGCCGCCAACCACTCCGCCCATTTCCGATTTCAACGCGGAAGCCAGATCAATCTTGCTGCTTTGCATCGCCGGAAACAGGCCCAGCAGCAGCGTCGAAAGCAGGCAAACGCCCGCCGTCAAGCTCAGCACCCGCCAATCCAGGTTCCCCGGCAAGTACATCGAGACGCCCGCACGCGCCGGAAACAACAAAACCAGCGCGTGCCTGCTCCAGTACGCTACCGCCAACCCGCCCACCGCCCCCAAAAACGACAGCACCAAACCTTCCGTGAGCAATTGCTTCAACAGCCGCACCCGCCCCGCTCCAATCGCCTCGCGGACCGTCATCTCATGCCGCCGCGAAAACGACCGCACCAGCAACAGATTGCCCACATTGGCGCACGCAATCAGCAATACGCAGATCACCACCACCAGCATGATCTCCAGCGTCGGCAGCAACGTCCCCGCATTGTTGAACGGCGTTGCCCACAGCGGCCACAGCTGTGCGCCGCGCCCGCGATTGCTCAACGGAAAATCCTTCTCTATACGCCCGGCGATCGCCGCGATTTCTTCTTGGGCCTGTCCTCGGCTCACTCCCGGTTTCAGGCTCGCGTACGCCTCCACCCACCGTGCGTTCCGATCCTCGAGTTTGTAGCCGCCCGCTTCGAAAAGCTCCTCCATGGAAGCCGGCACCCAGAACTGCATGGCCCAGCCTACGAACGTCCCTCGGAAATTCTCCGGCGCGACGCCCACAATCGTGTGCACCACGCCGTTGAACCGTTGTATCTTGCCAATGATCGCCGGGTCGCCCTTGAAGCGATTCTGCCAAAGCTGGTAGCTGATCACCGCGACGGGGTGCGCCATACTGCCCACGTCTTCCCCCGGCAAAAAACCCCGCCCCAGCATCGGGTGGACGCCAATCGCGTCGAAATAATTCGCCGAAACGATGCTCCCGATGGCTCGTTCTGCGCGTTCTCCGATGCTCAGCGTCGTTCCCGTAATTTTGCTGACGAACAAGCTATCCAGCAGTGTGCTGTTCTTTTGCAGGTCGAGAAAATCCGGCCAGGACATTTCGGTCGCGCCGATTTCTCCCCGCGACGTCCCAGCCACCGCCACCAGCCGCTCCTGATTCGCTACCGCCGGATACGGCCGAAACAGAATCCCTTCCACCCAACTGAACACTGCCGCGTTTGCGCCGATGCCCAACGTCAGGCACAGCACTGCCAGCACCGAGAAACCCGGATCCCGCCGCAGCATCCGCAGCCCGATCCGCAGGTCCATACCGAACTGTTCCAGCCACTGAAACTGCCACGCTGCCCGCGAATCTTCCCGCGCCAGTTGCGTCGAGCCAAACTCCGCTTTGGCCTTACGCAGCGCTTCGTCCATGGTCATTCCACTCTCTCGCAGTTCACCGGCTCGCGCATCGATGTGAAACTGCAACTCCTCGTGCATTTCCCGATCGAAGCGTGCCTGCTTTCCTAAGAAACCCAGACGACTGAACCATTCGCGAAACGTGGACATGGCGTCCCTCTCAAGCCGTCCCCATCACGAGCTGAATGCTCTTCACCAGCTTCTCGAATTCCTTCGCCTCCGCCTGCAGTTGTTTGCGTCCCTCCGGCGTAAGCCGGTAAAAGCGCGCCTTGCGGTTATTTTCTGAGACGCCCCACTCCGCCTTCAGCCAACCCTTCACCAGCATCCGGTTCAACGCGGGATACAACGACCCGTCTTCGATCTCCAAGCTATTCGCTGACGCATTTTTGATGTGCTTCGCGATGGCATATCCGTGCAGTGGCCCTCGCGCCAGCGATTTGAGGATCAGCAAAAACAGTGTTCCGGGAAGCAGTTGCGAGGAATCGTTAGCAGCCATTTTTGCAGCTCTCTACGCCTTGGAGCTCACTCCCTAGTCCTGACTAGGTATAGCCGCGAAAGGGGAATCTGTCAAGCCGTCCGTCCGGCTTCGTCGCGGGCGGAGCCCTCGTGTACCTCCGCGTCCCGCCACCGCGGACTTTAATTTCCTGGATGGTATTCCTTCTCGGTGTGTCCCTTGAGCTGCTCGCGGTAGTAATACACTTCGCGCAGATTCCCCGTCGCGTATCGCTGCGCCTCATCGTCAAAATGTTTCGAATCCGTATGCCCGGACTCTCCGCCCGCCGTCACCGCTAGCGCGTGCACCTTCTCTCCGAATTCCACCACCGCCACAAAACTATTTCCGCTTGTTCCATACCACTTTTTCGTCCCCGGATACGGCCGCGCCCCAAAGGAAGCCAGCGAACCCCACACTGCGGATGTAAATTCCACCGGAATGCTCGGCCCCGCATCGCTAAACGTGGGCGCAATGTCGTCATTCAGCCGCTGAAAACGATTAATTTCCCCCCACGGCGTCTTCCACGTCCCGAAATCCGCCGTCAACTTGTCCGACGCATTCGCCAGCGCTTGCAACAACACTTCCGGCGCCGTCTTCATACAAATATAATCGCTCATGAAGACGCCTGTCTTGCGTGCCTCCGGCCCGACTTGCCGCTGAATATCCTGTCCCCAAAATACCGCCAGCGAAGTCGGCACCGAATCCACGCCCCAGCGCGTATCCCATTTCCCTAACACATCGATCTGCGCGGACAGCTTCGCTTTCAACGGATTCTCCGTCGGCGCGTCGTCCCACGCTTTGACCAAACACGGAATCGGCTTCTCAAACCACGTCAAATAGCTGTCGTACGCCGCCGCCATCAGCGAGTTCAGCGTGAAATCCTTTTTGTTCTGCAACACGCGAATCGCATGCAGTCCGCGCGCCGATTCCGTCCCCGTCTCCACGTACGGCGGGAAATCGTCTTTCTTCGGACTGCTCAACCCCGCCGCCGACCACGGCCAGTTATTCGAGTTATACAACCATCCGCTCGCCGGATTCAGCAAGTGCGGCGTTTCGTCCACAGTAAGCAACCCATGCCATTCGGTCGCCGGATTGCTCCCATCTACCGGCTTCGTCCAATCAAACGAGGCATCGCGTCGCGGAATAAAATTCCCGTGAAAATACGCAATGTCGCCGTCCGCATCCGCGAAAATCGTGTTGTTCGAAGAATTCGTATGCAGCTCCAGGCTCTGCCGAAACTCCTTGTAATTTTTCGCTTTGGTTCGTGTGTAGGACTGCGTCAGCGCCTTCACCGGCTCGTTCATCAAATGAATCGTGAGCCACTTCCCGCCGGATTCGCCAATCACCGGCCCGTGCGATGTGTAATAGGCCGTGAATTTCTTCTGGCTCAGCCCAGAATCCGTCTTGTACGGCACTACGATCTCCTTGCTCGCGAGCGGCCGTTCTTCTTTCCCGTATGCGTATACGTAGTGATCACCTTTCTTTTCAACTGTCTCTAAGTAAAAACTCAACTGGCTCACCCCGCTCGACGTATGCATCCATCCCGCGCGATCGCTGAAACCCTGGTACACAAAAAATTGTCCCCAGGTCACCGCTCCATACGCATCCAGCCCTTCCTCGCTCGCCATCTGCAATTCCGAACGAAAGAAAAACGATGTGTGCGGATTGATCAGCAACAACGCATGGTGATCCGCCGTATTCGATGGCCCGATCGCCATTCCATTCGAACCCCGCGGCTCTTCCACTTCATCGTCATCATCACCCGACGCCGCATGCGTCTGCGCCATCGGCACCTTCCCGTAAAATGCCTCCAACTGCTGCACGTTCACATGCTCAATGTCGCCGCCAATGCTGCCTTCCGTAAAACTCAGCGCCATCCACGGCTCGAATTTCTGGATCACCCGCGGTTTCACGTCTGGATGCTTCGCCAGGTAAAAATTCAATCCATCCGCCCATGCGTTCATCAACTTCTTCAGCCACTCCGGACTGGCCGCAAAATCCTTCTTCAAATCCGCCGGATCGATGAACAGCTTCTGCCGCAAATCCTGGTAAATCTTCCCTTCGCCTTCCGCCTCCGCTAGCCGCCCCAGCGAATTCAGATAGTTCGTCTCCACTCGATTAAAATCATCTTCCGCCTGCGCATAAATCATCCCAAACACCGCATCGGCGTCGGTCTTCCCATACACATGCGCAATACCCCAGTCGTCGCGCACAATCGTCACGTTCTTCGCTTCCTTCTCCCACCGCCCCAACTCGCCGCTATCCGCGCCCCGCGCGCCTCCAGCGAAAAGCGTTGCACCCATCACCGCCAAAACCAATGCGAGCTTTCTCATCCCAACTCCTCAGTCCCTGAAATGCCGCAAGATTCTCCCTCGTTTCGCGCTACCATTCCATCTGGCCATGCCGCTTCACGTCTTCGTCCGCTTCGAACCTCTCCCCGGCAAGGAGCAGCAACTCCGCGATGAACTGCTCCGCGTCATCAGCGCCACCCGCACCGAACCCGGCTGCCTCGTCATTCATCTCTTCCAATCCGTCCGCGAGCCACTCATCTTTTCCATTCATTCCGAGTGGCTGGACGAAGCCGCCTTCGACGCCCACTCCAGCTTTCCCCACATGCAGCGTTTTCTCTCCGTCGTCCCGGCGCTGCTCTCCCATCCCATCCGCGCTTTACGCACCAGCCAAATCGCCTGAGGCTGTCTATGGATACCTTTGCCGGATTTTCACCGTCCGCTCCAGTTCATCCATCACTTCCAATATCTTCAGCTGCAAATCCTGATCCACCGCTCCGCTCTGCAAAAACTCTTGCATTTCCGCCAGCGCCCCCGCCGATTGCTGTCCGCCCACAAATGCATTCAGCCAACCCAGCACAAAAAAGATCTTCCGCTCCCGCTTCATCTGCGGCAACGCCTCCAGCGCCGGCCGCAAATACGGCTCCGTCAACTCGCTCTCGTTCCAGTAGTTGAAAGCTCCCAGGCTAGACTCAATCCAATCTTCTGGCCGCGCCGCATCGTGCAAATACTCATCAAAGTATTTCTTCTTCGTCGCCGCATCGGGCCGTGCCGCCTGCGCCACATACGCGTACTTCAGCCCATCTCCCGTACTGTCCCGCTTCTGTTCCGCCGCCAAATACGCACCCGCTTCCCGATCCCCCAACGCTATCAACGCCGTCACCATCGTCCACCGGTCCAGCGGCCGCAGCTCTACTCCCGGCACTGTCAATTTCCCGCTCAACAACTCTTTCAGCCGCGCTCGCCCTTCTTCGCTCTCCGCCAGGCCTCGCAGCGCGCGGAACCAGATAATCCGGAAATCCTTCTCCTCTGCATTTTCCACCTGCTCCGCCGCCGTTTTCTCCGCTCCTGGCACAATTTGTTTCCGCACTTCCGCGCTCACATACCGGTGCAGCCCGGTAGTTACATGTCCAATCAAGCTCTGCGCCACCTCTTCGTCTCGCTCGCCCGGCAACTGCCGCAGCGTCACCTCCACAAATTCCCTCGGCGCAAAATTCGCTTCCCGCACACCATCCCATAGCGAGCCCCACAAGAGCGCTCGTTCAAACACATCTCCGATCCCGCCAATCTGTTCGACCACCGTCTTCCGGCTGCGCTCATCCAACAAAAATCGTCCATACGCATAATCCCGATCATTGGCAAAAACAAATTGCGGACACGCCTTCCCAATCGGCTCTTTCAACTCGCCTCGCTCCGCCGCCAAATCCGCGCGGATGCGGTCGGTCTTGCCATCCCGATACGCCAGCAAAACCTCCATCGCGATCGGCCAAATCCCGCCTTCCCCCAACACATCTTTTTGCGTTAGCAGAAAACGATCGATTTTCCCTGCCCCGTCGCACGACCACTGCACATCCACCTGCGGCATCCCCCGATGCCGGATCCACATCGCCGCCCACTCCTGTAACTTCCTCCCCGACACGCGTTCGAACGCTCCCACCAGATCGCTCCACTCCGCATTCCCGTACGCATGCTCTTTCAGATACAGCCGCAACCCATCGCGGAATTTCTCTTCGCCCAGCACAAACGCCAGTTGCTTGATCACTCCCGGCGCCTTCGAATACACAATCGCGCCATACGCCGACTTCGCATCCTTCAAGTTCGCGATGTTCTGATAGATTGGCGTCGTGCCCTTGGTCGCATCAATCCCGTACGCTCCCGGCTTGATCGACAGATAAAATCGCTTCCACACATTCTCTTTCGGCGCAATCGCGTCCAGCGCCTGGTACGCCATGTACTGCGCGAATCCTTCCTTCAGCCACAAATCATCGAACCAGCGCATCGTCGTCAAATCCCCGAACCACTGATGCGTCAACTCATGCAGCAAAAGAATGTCCCGATTTAAATGGTCACTATGCGTCGGCGCTGTGCGGAAGAGCACCGACTCTTCTCTCAAAAATGTTGCGCCAGCGTGCTCCATGCCGCCGTACGCAAATCCCGGAATCAGCACCTCGTCATACTTCGGAAACGGAAACGGCTGCGCAAAAAACTTCGACAAATAGTCGATCCCCTGCTGCGTTACCGTCTGCACTTCTTCCGCTTCACTCTGCGCCTTCGCCAATTTCGACGCTCGCACATACAACCCCGGCAATCCCGCCGTCTCATGCACCTTCTTGAACGGCCCCGCCGCAAACGCAAATAAGTACGTACTGATCGGCTCCGTCTCGGCAAACTCCGTCGTGTGTTCCCCAATTCTGCCGCCGACTCGCAGTCCCGCAGCCGTGTTCGAAATCACCGTCCAGCTTGTCGGCGCCGTTACCGACAACTTGAACCGCCCTTTCAAATCTGGCTGGTCAAAACACGGAAACGCCATCTCCGCATCCATCGGCACAAACAGCGTGTACAAATACTCCGACCCGTCATCCTTGTCCTCAAACCGCGTGATCGCTTTTCCCGCTGCCGCCACCGGCGCCGCAAAATCGATGGCCACCGAATTCTCGCCCACCCGCAGCGCCTTCTCCGGCAACTCCACGTGGCCATTCTCGATCTTCGTCGCTGCCGCTGTCCCGTTCACGCTCAGGCTCGCAATCGTGCCCTCACGAAAATCCAGCCACAGCGCGCCGCTGCCGCTCACCTCGAATTTCAGGTCCTCGTGCCCCGCCACCGTGGCTGCCTTCGGCGTGAGCATGAACCGCAGTCCATATCGCAAGTCCGAAATCCGCGCCGCCCGCGTGCGCGCGAATTCCCGCGGTATCCCGTCCGGCGCCTGCGCCCGCACGCCAACGCCGCACGCCAACGCCAAAATCACCGTTCCCGCCTGCCATCCACGCATACCGGTCACCATCCGCGCCACTTTATATCTCATCTCCTCAACGATTTGCGAAGCGATTCGAACCGTAACTAAAAACTACTTGACAAATCCTCTAATCGTGTGGTAACCTGCCTATGGTTGTGGTGCCCGGAGCTGCCCGTCCAAACGCCGCTTCTTTGTGGCTCGACAACTTAGCTCCGCAGTCGGCCTCCCCTTGGGCTCGCCGCGAATTGGGAGTTCCTCGATGTGCTTTCGCTGTCGAATACCTCAAACCCAACCGTCTCAATACTTTGCAGCCGATGGTGCACCATCTTCTCGCTCGTGTACACCCCCACCCCCCTCCCCTTTTTGGGAAGAATATGAAACGAAAGCACTTATATCGAGGGGGTCTACGAAGAATATGAAAGGAAAGAGTTTACGGTGCGTTTCCAAAGCCACAGCGACCCCACTCGAGGGCCAGCGTCAGGGCTTGAGATCGAAAACGCCTACTACGGTTTGGCGTTTGGCGAGAAAAACCCGATCGGCAGGTCGCGCGCCGTGCGCAGACCCGCCGGAGCGTCCAGAATCACCGGAATCGAATTGACCACCACCGATGCTGTCGCCACATCACCATGCGTACCGCCAGGAATCGTCAAACTGATATTCGGATGCCCGGTCAGCGTCACCGTATCCGCCGGCTCTTTCGCCCCGACGTACATTTGCAGTTCCAGGTAAATCAATTCCTTGCCGCCCGCGAGGCCGCGCGCGATCTGGTGCACTCCCGCCGCCTGCCCGGCTTCCACGGTGAGGTACTCCGTCTGCACGCGTGCCTCCGCCACTTTCGGCTCGATCATTTCCGTGATTTCGTCCACTGGCAGATTCAAGCTGTCCGCGATCATCGCCACCGATTCGGGAAGTCCAACGTGTTTAATCACGCCCTCTTTAACTTTCGCGCGAAACTCTTCGACCGTCATGCCCGCGCCGATTTTTTTCTGCAACGGCAGCCGCCGCTTCCCGCCATCGACGATACGCACCGCCTTCGCGTGCTCGATCCGCTGCGAAACCGCCGCCAGCGTGATCACCAGCTTGTCCATCACAAAACCCGGATTTACGCCGGTGCCGACCAGCGCCACGCCCCAATCCTTCGCCGCGGCATCGAGCTTCGCCGAAAGTTCCGGGTACGTCCGCAACGGATACGAAAGCTCTTCGCAGGTGGACACCACGCAAGATTCCGCTTCGAGGCACGCCAGCAACTGGTCCATCACCTTCGGCAGCGAGGAAGAGGTCGAGTGAATCACCACATCCGCGGCCTGTTCCAAAACCTCTTTGGCGTCCGCCGAAACGGTCACACCCCACGGAGCATCCGACGCCCCGCACACTTCGCCGAGATCGCGGCCCACCTTCGCAGGGTCAGTATCAATCGCGCCGGTAATTTCAATGGCCTGCTTCTCGCGCATCAAGCGCGCAATCGACGCTCCGATGGGCCCGATGCCG
>Ga0335073_10000703_pt1 | contig 43542 bp, 40 predicted proteins | sample Lox_Sample_22_FD_207093 | JGI IMG/M metagenome (GOLD analysis project Ga0335073, IMG submission 207093) | Soil microbial communities from Loxahatchee National Wildlife Refuge, Florida, United States - Lox_Sample_2.2 | ecosystem: Environmental > Terrestrial > Soil > Wetlands | place: USA...
CCGTTCTACCGTGGCCTGACGCTCGAGGAGATCGGTGGGCGCGGCGTCCGGTGGGTCGAGCGCGACGCGGCTTCGGAGATGCCGGCTTCCGGCGACGAGTCCCGGCCGACGAAGGCCGCCGCGGCCACCTTTGACGGAGCCGGTGCCGCACCTTCTAACGGGGGTCTGCGACTCGGGACCTACCGCTCGATCTGGGCTGCGCCGGAGGTCGAGATCTCACCGGCCCTCCTCTACACCATCCCCCGCCAGCAGGTCGAGCTCTCGCCGGAGGACGCCCTGGCGCTCGGGATCGCCGACGGAGACCCGATCGGGCTGTCACAGAACGGGACCCGGTTGCACGGGTGGGCCCGTATCCGCTCGGGCGTGCCCGCCGGCACGGCGTTCCTGGCCGACGGCATCAGCGAGGATTCGGCCAACGCGTTCACTGAACCCGTCGTCGAGGTGCACAAGCGCTGATGCTCACGCTCGCCGAGGTCAACTACTTCGAGCCGTGGTGGGTGCAGATCATCAAGTCGCTCGTGATCTTCGCGGTCATCTTCGGGATCCTTCCGATCCTGATCGTGTACGAGCGCAAGCTGCTCGGCCGATTCCAGTCGCGGTACGGCCCGAACCGCGTCGGGCCGTTCGGGCTGCTGCAGCCGCTGGCCGAGATCGTCAAGTTCGCCATGAAGGAGCCCTTCCGCACGGCGACGTCGGTCGGCTACCTGTTCCGGGTGGCGCCGGTGATCTCGATCATCACCGCGGTCGCGGCGCTCGCGATCATCCCCTGGGGCGACGTCCAGCACATCTTCGGTCAGCAGGTGGGCCTGTACGGGATCGACGTATCGATCGGCCCCCTGTACGTGTTCGCGTTGGGCGGGATCTCGTTTTACGGGATCATGCTCGGCGGCTGGGCGTCGGGCTCGAAGTACTCGTTCCTGGGGTCGATGCGGGGCGCCGCGCAGCTGATCTCCTACGAGGTGTCGCAGAGCCTCTCGATCGTCGGCGTGATCATCACGGCCCAGACGCTGTCGCTGACCGGCATCGTCCACGCCCAGGAGGGCATGTGGTACTTCATCCCGCAATTCGCGGGCTTCCTGGTGTTCCTGGTGGCGTCGTTCGCCGAGACCAACCGAGCGCCGTTCGACCTGATCGAGGCCGACTCCGAGATCATCGGCTACTTCACCGAGTACGGCGGAACGCCGTTCGTGGCCTACCTGTTCGCCGAGTACGCGAACATGATCGTCGTGTCCGGCATCGCCGTGACCATCTTCTTCGGCGGATGGCTGCTGCCGTTCGGGATCGACCCCCCGGGCTGGGTCGACCCGTTCGTCGTCCTGGCGAAGATCCTGATCGTCTTCAGCTTCTTCATCTGGATCCGCGCGACGCTCCCGCGGCTGCGCTATGACCAGCTGATGTCGTTCGGTTGGAAGATCCTGCTCCCGCTCGCGACCCTGAACCTGCTCGTGACCGCCGTCCTCGTGGTGTCATGACCCCGTACGACGTCTCAGACGATGTGATCGAGGTGATCCGGTCGCCGTCGCCCAGCCCGGTGGCCGGCGCCTACCGTGTCTTCGGCGAGACCCTTCGCGGCCTCAAGACGACGTTCGCGCGGATCCTCGAGGGCACGACCACGATCCAGTATCCCGAGGAGAAGACCCCGGTCTATCCGCGCTTCCGCGGACGCCACCGGCTCCACCGCTTCGAGGACACCGGCCTCGAGAAGTGCGTCGGCTGCTCGCTGTGCGCGGCGGCCTGCCCGGCCGATTGCATCCGCGTGGTCGCTGCCGAGAACACCCCGGAGAACCGCGTGTCCGCCGGCGAGCGCTACGCCGCGGTGTACGAGATCAACCTGAGTCGCTGCATCTTCTGCGGATACTGCGAGGTCGCGTGTCCATTCGATGCGATCACGATGGGACACGACTACGAGATGTCGGACTACACCCGCTCCGACCTGATCTTCACCAAGGAGATGCTGCTGGCAGACGCGATCGAACGCACGCCGCTGAGGCGGGAGGGCGAGTAGGTGGTGTTCACCGCGATCCTGTTCTTCATCGCCGCGATCGGCGCGATCACGGGCGCGATCGGCGTCGTGATGCTGCGCAACCCGTTCTACAGCGTGCTCGCGCTCGCGTTCCACCTGGTGTCGCTGGCCGCGCTGTTCCTGCTCCTGCGCGCCGAGTTCGTAGCCGCCGCCCAGGTGATCGTGTACGCCGGCGCGGTGATGGTTCTGTACGTGTTCGTGGTCGCCTACATCGGCGGCGGCGAGCAGCAGGCCAGCGGCGGGGTGCTGCGCGTGTTGGGCCCGTTGTTCGCGCTGGCGCTCGCGATCGAGCTTTGCATCGCGATGCTCGGCGCGGGCCTGTCCGGCGTGAACTCGAAGGGCGCCCCGTACATCCCCGGCTTCGGGACCCCCGCCCACATCGGCAGCCTGTTCCTGACGACGTACCTGTATCCGTTCGAGATCGCGTCGATCCTGCTGCTGGCGGCGGCGGTGGGCGCGGTCGTGCTCGCGCGGCGCCGGCGCGGGCTCGAGCCCGACGAGGAGATCGACAAGCGGATCGAGACCCCCCGCCCGGCGTGGACCGGGACGATGGCCGAGGCCGCGGGCATCCGCGTGCCGATCCAGGAGGGGTGGCCGGGGACGGAAGACGGACAGCGGGTCGGAACGACCGGTGACACCTCGGGCGAGGAGGGCGGCTGGTGAACATCGGCTGGTACCTGGTCGTCTCGGCGCTGGTGTTCTGCATCGGCGCCGGCGGCGTGCTCATCCGGCGTAACCCGCTCGTGGTCCTGCTCTGCCTGGAGCTGATGCTGAACGGCGCGAACCTCGCGCTGGTGGCGTTCGCGCGGATGTGGGGGAACCAGTCGGGCCAGATCTTCGCCCTGATCGTGATGGTGGTGGCGGCCTGCGAGGTCACGGTCGGACTCGGGCTGGTGGTCGCGATCTACCGCCGCCGCCTGCCGATCGACGTCGATGAGCTGAACGAGCTCCAGGGATGACCGCCACGACTTTCGGATGGCTGGTCCTCGCGTGCCCGCTCGTGGGCACGATCGTGCTCGCGGCCGGCTATCGGATCTGGCCCGGCCGCGCGGCCGGCTGGATCGCCACGTTCGCGATCGCGCTGTCGTTCGTGTTCTCGGTGCTCGCGTTCATCAAGCTGCTCGGCTACAGCCCGGACCACCGCCAGCTGACCTCGGCGCTGTGGGACTACGACTTCTCAGCCGGCGTCGACGCCAAGCTCCAGATCCTCGTCGACCCGCTGTCGGTGTTCATGATCCTCGTGGTCTCCGGCGTGTCGACGCTGATCCACCTGTACTCGGTCTCGTACATGACGCTCGACCGGGGCTACGTGCGCTACTTCAGCTACCTGAACTACTTCGTGTTCTCGATGCTGCTGCTGGTGCTGGCCGGGAACTTCATCCTGCTGATCGTCGGATGGGCTTCCGTCGGCACGGCCTCGTACCTGTTGATCTCGTTCTGGTACCGGCGGACTACCGCTACGAGCGCCGGCATCAAGGCGTTCGTGATCAACGTCGTCGGCGACGTGGGCCTGGTGATCGCCACGTTCATCATCTTCCAGCACGTGGGCAGCGTTCAGTTCCTGCCGGTATTCCATTCCGTGCACGCTGACTTCGCTCGCAACGGGGCCCCGATCGTCATCGCCTGCCTGCTGCTGCTCGTCGGAGCGTTCGCCAAGTCCGCCCAGGTCCCGCTCCACACGTGGCTCCCGGACGCCATGGAAGGCCCGACCCCGGTCTCGGCGCTGATCCACGCCGCGACGATGGTGACCGCCGGCGTGTACCTGATCGCGCGCATGCACGCGCTGTTCGAGTGGGCGCCCACCGCGGCCGACGTCGGCGCGATCGGCGGGTGCGTGACGTTGCTGATCGCGGCCACGATCGCGCTCGTGATGACCGACATCAAGCGCGTGATCGCGTACTCGACGATGTCCCAGATCGGCTACATGATCATGGGCGTGTCCCTCGGCGCGTACTCTGCGGGGCTCTTCCACCTGATGACTCACGCCTTCTTCAAGGCGCTGCTGTTCATGGCCGCCGGTTCGATCATCGGCGCGATGGCCGGCAATCAGTCGCTCGACCGCATGGGCGGCTTCCGTCGCGTCCTGCCGTTCACCTTCGCCTGCTTCATCATCGGCGGCCTGGCGTTGAGCGGGCTGCCCCCGTTCTCCGGGTGGCTGTCCAAGGACGACATCATCGCGTTCGTCAACCACCGGGGTGGCGCGTTCGTGATCCTTGGGATCGCCGCCTATATCGGCGCGCTCATGACCGGCATCTACACGTTCCGGATGATCTTCCGCGCGTTCCTGGGCGACCCGGTTCCCGAGGCGGTCGAGCTCGAGCACGGCCATCTCCACCACGCCGAGGTGCCGACGAATCCGAAGACCGGCGAGGAGGAGGACACCGACGTCGGCTTCCCCGGTCCCGGCCACTTCATCGCCGAGCGCGAGTGGCCGATGAAAATCGCGATGAGCACGCTCGCGGTGCTCGCGGTGATCGGCGGCGTGCTCCAGATCCCCGGCATCGACGACGCCGTCACGAAGTTCCTCGATCCGACGTTCGCCGACTCCAAGTACGCGCACACCGAGGTGGCCGCCGGCCCGGCCTGGGTGGGGCTGGTCATCGGGGCGCTCATCGCCATCGCCGGCATCTCGATTGCGTACCGGATCTGGGTGGCGCGGCCGGGCACCTCTCTGCGGCTGCAGGAACGGTTCTCGAGCCTGTACGTGTTCCTCTCGAACAAGTGGTACTTCGACGAGATCATCGACACCCTGATCGTCCGCCCGGTTCTGTGGACCGGCCGGTTGATCGACACGACGGGCGAACGCGGCGTGATCGGCGGGATCACCGACGCCGCCACGGGCGCCGTGCGCGCCACCTCGGCCGCCGTCCGCCGTACGCAAACCGGCTTCCTCCGCTACTACGCGGCGCTGATGATCGTGTGCCTCGGCGGGGTCGCTCTCTACTTCCTGATCTCGAGCACGTGAGATGACGCTTTCGATCCTCATCTGGCTGCCGCTCTTTGTGTCGCTGCTGGCGTGCTTGGTGCCGCGTGCGTTCGTCGGGCGGTTCGCTTTTGTGGGGAGCCTGGTCACCCTGGGAATCGCGATCTCGTTCCTCGCGCGCTTCAAGCTCGGACACGCCGGGCTTCAGTTCGTGACCGACGACGTGTGGATCTCGGCGCTCGGGATTCACTACAAGCTTGGGTTGGACGGGCTCAACGTTGTCCTGGTCGTGCTCACCACGGTGCTGTTCAGCGCATCGCTGGCGTGGGCGTCGTTCCGCGAGTGGCCGCGGCCGCGGAGCTTCTACTTCCACTTCGGTCTGGCCGAGAGCGCCGTGCTCGGTGCCTTCTGCGCCCAGGACCTGGCGCTGTTCATCGGGTTCTTCGACCTGATGCTGATCCCGTTCTACTTCCTCACCGGGATGTGGGGCTCGGGCGAGCGGGTGCGGGCGACGACCAAGCTCGTGATCTACACGCTCGTGGGGTCGTTCTTCATGCTCGCCGGCGCGGTCGCCACCGGGGTCCTGGCATCCGATCAGACCGGTGGCTCATTGACGTTTGTGCTCTCACAACTCCAGCAGGTGCATCTCTCGCACGCCTCGCAGGAATGGATCTTCCTTTGCTTCGCGGTTGCGTTCCTGGTCAAGATGCCGCTGGTCCCGTTCCACGGCTGGCTCGCCGACGGCTACAAGTCGATGCCGATCCCGGCGGTCGCGGTGTTCAGCGGCGTCGTCTCGAAGGTCGCCGCCTACGGTTTCCTGCGCATCGTGCTGCCGCTGTTCCCGTACGCATCGGTGCACTTCCAGATGCCGATGCTGATCCTCTGCCTGGTCTCGATCATCTGGGGGACGCTGGTGGCGTTCACCACGAATGATTCGCGGATGGTGGTCGCGTACTCGAGCGTCGCCCAGCTCAGCTTTATCACGCTCGGGATCTTCGCGCTCAAGCCGACGGGCGATCAGGGCGCGCTGCTGCAGATGGTCAATCACGGTCTCGTGACCGCGCCCCTGTTCTTCATCATCGCCGCCGCGGCCACGCGCGCCGGCGGGTCCGAGGACCTGCGCGACATGGGCGGCATCGCGTTCCGGGCGCCGGTACTCGCCGCGCTCGCGCTGATCGTCGCCCTGGCCACGCTGGCGATGCCCGGATCGTCGAACTTCATCGGCGAATTCATGATCCTGCTCGGCGTGTTCCAGTCGAAGACGGCGATCTCGGTGATCGCGTTCCTCGGCGTCGTGGGCGCCGCGTACTACGCGCTACGGCTGTTCATCACGGCGTTCCACAACCGCGTCGGTCGTCCGGTGACGTCGCGTGAGCTGGTGCTGGCCGAGGGCGTGGCGATCGTCCCGCTCGTGCTCGTGATCCTGGTGCTCGCGTTTTACCCGCAGTTTGGGCTGAAACGTTCGGAGCCGTCGGTGCGCGCGACGATCGCGGCCGCCCAGGCCCAAGCCGCTACGGGTCATGGTGCGACGGTGGCCGCGGGCCGTCCTCTGAAGGTGGCGAGTCGATGAGCACGCTGGTTTTCGCCGCCGCCCACATCAAGGGGCCCCACATCGATTGGAAGGCGTTCTCGCCGCTGCTCTGCCTGGTGGTCGGCGGTCTCGTCGTCCTCCTCGTCGGCCTGTTCCGTCCGGCCGTGATCCGCGAGAAGGTCGTACCGGGTCTGGCGGTCGTCGCGTTTGCCTGCACGATCGCGGCCTGCGTCTGGCGCTTCCACCACCCGACGACGATCATCTCCGGCGCGCTCTCGATCGACGACCTGTCGCTCGAGCTGATCGGCCTGTTCTCGGTCGCGGGGATCGCGATGGTGCTGATGTCATGGCGGTCGGTCGCCCCGCACGAGTCCGGGCACGGCGAGTACTTCGCCCTGCTGCTGTTCAGCGCGCTCGGGATGGCGACGTTCGTCGCGGCCCAGGACCTGATCACGCTGTTCATCGGGATCGAACTGCTGTCGATCCCGCTGTACATCCTGTGCGCGTCCGAGACCCGGCGCGAGGGGTCTTTGGAGTCCGGTCTCAAGTACCTGATCGTCGGCTCCGTCGGCTCGGCCACCCTGGTCTACGGGTTGGCGTTGGTGTATGGCGCCACCGGCGCCACCGCATTCGGCGCGATCGGTCACGCGATGTCGCTGGACAAGCTGTCCGGCGGCGTGCTGGGCAACGCGATGGTGCTGACCGGCCTCGGGTTGACGATCGTCGGGTTCGCCTTCAAGGCCTCGGTCGCGCCCTTCCACCAGTGGACCCCGGACGTGTACGAGGGCGCCCCCACCCCGATCACGGCGTTCATGGCCACCGCCACCAAGGCGGCGGCGATGGGAGCGTTCCTGCGCTTCTTCGACGTGGCCGCGCTCGGCGCCCAGAGCACGTGGGCTCCGCTTTTGGCGACGATCGCCGCGATCACGATGATCGTCGGCAACTCCGGCGCGCTCGGGCAGACCTCGCTGAAGCGCATGCTGGGCTACTCGGGCGTCGGCCAGGCCGGCTATATGCTCGCCGGCGTGGTCGTCGCCACCCGCCTCGGGATCCAGGCGACCGTCTTCTACCTGTTCGGCTACCTGTTCATGAACCTGGCCGCGTTCGCGGTCGTCGTGTGCGAGGAGCACGAACGTCCCGACGGGGATTATCTGAGCGCTCTGTCCGGCCTCGGCGCGCGCAAGCCATGGCTGGCCTGGCCGATGACGATCGGGATGCTCGGACTCGCCGGCATCCCCGGCACGATCGGCTTCATCGGCAAGTTCCAGCTGATCAGCGCCCTCGTGTCGGGCGACTACACCTGGCTCGCGATCGTGCTCGTGATCGGCTCGATGATCTCGCTCGGCTACTACCTGCGGGTCGTCGCCACGATCTGGATGCGGCCACCGGTGGCGGCACCCGCGGTTACGGGTACCGGGGAACTGGCGCCGATCGCCGGCGGGTCGATCGAGGCCGACGAATGGGAGGAAGGTGCCGGCGCCGCCGGCGCTCGGTTGCGCTACCCCGAGGTCGTGTTCGTGGCCGTGGTGTTCTCCGCGGCGACGATCTTCTTCGGCATCTTTCCGTCGCCCCTGTTCCATCTGGCGACGCACGCGGCGAACGCGCTCGGTTTGTCGTTCTGAGGTAGGTGGGTGGCGGGTCGCCGGCGGGCGGTTGGGGCGCCGTTTGCGGTTGGGGCGCCGGCGCGCGGTGGCCGTGCGCAGGGTCGCCGGGCGCGCGGTCGCCGGCGCGGACCATGAACAACTCCCCAAACCACCCCGCCACCGTCGGCCCCTGGGGACATAAGCATCCCCCAGATGCTTATGTCCCCAGGGTCGCCTCGCCGTGCCGGGCTTTGGGGACTTCTACAGGGGTGACGCGCCCCTGTTCGGCCAGGTTGAACTGCCGCGAGGCTTCGAGCAGGCGATCGGCGGTCCCGGCGAGCTCCGCCAGCGAGGTGCTGAGCTCGCGGGACTGGGCGCTCGTCTCCTGGGTCGCGGACGACATCTCCTCCGCCGAGGCGGACGACTGCTCGGCGACGGTGGCGATCTCGGTGGAGGTCTCGGTCATGCCGTCCACGCTCTCGGAGATGCCGGCGATGGCGTCGCCGATCTCGGCGAACGCCACCCGGGCGCGCCCTGAGCTCTCGACGCCGTCGTCGGCAAGCTGAGCGGCCTGCTGGACGAGCTCGACGACGCGGTCGATCTCCTGCTGGATCTCCTTGACCAGCTCGGCGATCGTGGTGGCCGAGTCGCCCGACTCCTCGGCGAGCTTGCGGACCTCGTCGGCGACGACGGCGAAGCCGCGGCCGTGCTCGCCGGCGCGCGCGGCCTCGATCGCGGCATTCAGGGCGAGCAGGTTCGTCTGGTCGGCGATGCCGGTGATCGTCTCGAGGATTCCGTTGATCTCGGTCGACTTGCGCGCGAGCTCGTCGATCCCGGCCTGGGCCTCCTGCCCGGATACGCGGACGCGCTGCATCACGGTGTTGGCCAGGACGGCCGCCTCGACGCCCTGATCGCCGAGCTCCTGGGCCTTGGCGGTGGCGGCCGAGACCTCGTCGGCGAGCTCGCGGCTGCGCTGGAGCATCATCGCCTGGCGCTCGGCGCCCTGGGCGACCTCGCTGCTCGCGGCGGCGATTCCGGTCATCGCGTGGGACGTCTGCTCGACGCTGTCGTGGACCTGGGCGAAGACCTCGTTGACCTCCCGCGAGGAATCGATGAACAACCGGAGCGACTCGTGCACGGTCGACTTGAGCTCGGCGGCGCGGTCCGAGAGGTCGGTGCGCGCGCCGCGGCTCCGGATCCCGGTGAGGTCGACTCCCATCGTCGCGAACGTGTCGAAATAGAACGCGTCCGTGATCGCCTGAAGGTCGTAGTTGAAGACGATCGCGATCGCGCGCTCGGCCTCGGCCAGGACGGCGAGATCCGGGCCGACGTCGCGGTGCCGGCGGAGCCCGCGCCGGCCGCCATCCCCGACGGCGAACTCGGGCGGACTGCAGCGCAGGTGCCGGCGCACCGCGTCGAGATACGCCGGGTAGCGCCCGACGTACCACTTCATCGGCAGGTTGACCCGGTTGTACTCGGCGCCCGCTCTGAGCAGAGTGGCGAAGTACTCAATTCCGAACGGCCGGGGCTGCGCCGGCTCGGCGAAGATCCGCCGCCAGTGGACCGCCCGGGCCTCTTGCCATTCGGCTCTGAGAGCCTCCACTGCGACGCCCTGATCGGCCGCCGAGCTGCGGAAGAAGTCGGCGGTTCCCGAGAACTCGAAGTGATGGTCGGTCAGGTCAGCCGCGACCGCGTCGGCAACGTCCTCGGCCCACGGCTGGAGTTTCGCCAGGAGCGCCACCACGTCCCCGTCGAGACCGATGAACTGGCGTCGAAGCGCCAGGTTCTCCGGCGTGACGTGGTACAGGGCGGCCAGTGATTCCATGAATGTGCGTTCTCCTCGTGCTCTTCAGTGGGCACGCGAGAAGCGCGACCCCCCGGTCCTTGGACACCTAGATCGTCGTGCGCACCGAAAATCTTTAGTACGGGGACTGAGGTCACGGGGCGACCGCGCCAGCCGCTAGCCTGCGACGTCCGTGGACTATCCGGTCGAGAGCTTTACGGAGGCCGAGCGCGAGCGCCTCCGCCCGCACTTCACCAACCTCGACCGCCCCGTGTTCGCGCTCGTGAACCTGCCCGAGACGGTCAAGGCGGCACTGTTCGCCCGGTACTCGCGCTACCCCGGCACGCTTAGGCGCCTGTTCCTGGACGAGTTCGCCGACGACCTCCCAGGCGACGCGACCGCGCCAATCGAGCAGGGTGAGGGCACGCGGGCCGCCCAGCTCTACGAGCGCATCTTCCTCGGCTACGGAGACGACTCCGTGGCGCAGCTGGGCGGCGCTCATGTCGCCTGCGAGTGGGTCTCGAACGTCCTCACGAAGCTCCTCCAGCGGCCCCGGCTCGCGGCCTACCTCGAGCAGTCGACGCGCTACATCGCCTACGACGCGCCGATGCCGGACCCGCCCGGCGGCTACCGCTACTACCGCGACCAGTCGCTCGGCCCCGCCTACGAGCAGGCGATGGACGAGCTGTTCGGGATCTACTCGAGCGCGCTGCCGCGGGTGTGCGCGTGGGCGGAGAACGAGTTCCCGCGCGCGGGCGACGAGCCGGCGGCCGCGCACGTGCGCGCGATCAAGGCCAAGGCGCTCGATCTGCTCCGCGGGTTGCTGCCGGCGAGCTCGTTGTCGCACATGGGCATCTTCGCGACCGGCCAAAGCTACGAGCAGCTGATCCTCCATCTGCTCGCGCATCCGCTCGAGGAGGCCCGGAGCTACGGCCGGATGATCCTGGAGGAGCTCAACTCGGTTATGCCGAGCTTCCTCACCCGGGTCGAGCGCCCCGAGCGCGGCGGACAGTGGGTCGAGTACCTCGAGTCCCGCGCGCGCGCCGGCCGGCGTTGGGCGCGACGCCTCGGGCTCGACTCCGCGCACAGTCCGGAGGGCCCGTCGGTCACCCTTGTCCACGTCGACGGAGACGAGGACGATCTCCTGGCGGCGCTGCTGTTCGAGGCCGGCGCTGCCTCCGAGGAGCAGATGCGCGACGCGGTCGCGGCACTCGATGCCGACACCCGCGCCGAGCTGCTCGCCGACCTCACCGGCGAGCGCGCGAACCGCCGCCACCGCCCGGGCCGCGGGCTCGAGGCGCTCCGCTACAGGTTCGAGATCGTCGCTGACTACGGCGCGTTCCGCGACCTCCAGCGCCACCGGATGCTGACCGTGCAGTGGCAGCCGCTGACGCCAGACCTGGGCGCGGATATCCCCGAGCAGGTGGAGCTCGCCGGCTGCGGCGAGGACTATCGCCACGCGCTCGACATCTCCGCGGCGGAGTACCGGCGACTCGTCGATGACGGCCTCGTCACGGCCGCCCCCTACGCGCTCTGCCTGGGCTACCGGATCCGGTTCGTGCTCGATCTCAACGCCCGCGAGGCGATGCAGCTAATCGAGCTCCGCTCGGCGCGCGAGGGCCACCCGAGCTACCGCGCGGTCGCGCACGAGATGCACGCGCGGATCAGCGCCGTTCACCCGGCGGTCGGCGCGATCATGACCCACGTCGACCGCGACACCGAGCCCCGGCTCGAGCGGATCCTGTCCGAGATGCGGAGCCACGCCCGGATCGCCACGAGCTAGCCGGACCCCTTGACGCGCTCGTATTCGCTCTGGCGAAGCTCGATCCGCCGGATCTTCCCGGTCAGCGTCTTGGGCAGATCCGGAACGAACTCGACCAGCCGCGGGTAGGCGTAGGCCGAGAGGTGGTCGCGCACGAACGCCTTGATCTCCTCGGCCAGTTCCTCGGACGGCTCGTGTCCGGACGCGACCACGACGAACGCCTTGACGACGTGTCCGCGGCGCTCGTCGGGTGAGGCGACCGCGGCCGCCTCGGCCACGGCCGGGTGCTCGAGGCACGCCGACTCGACCTCGAACGGCCCGATCCGGTAGCCGGCCGAGATGATCACGTCGTCGGCGCGACCCTCGTACCAGTAGTAGCCGTCCTCGTCGGCGCTGGCGGCGTCCTTGGTGTGGAACCAATCGCCGCCGAACGCCTCCTGGGTGTCCTCATCGGGCCGGTTCCAGTAGCCAAGCGGGTAGTGGGGGTTCGACCGCGCACGAAGGCAGATCTCGCCACGCTCGCCCGCCGCAACTGGGCGCTCGTCCTCGTCGAGGATCGACACCTCCCACCCGGGCATCGGCCGGCCCATCGAGCCCTCGCGAACCTCCATGAACGGGTAGTTGGCGCACAGCGGATAGGACTCGGTGAGGCCGTAGTAGTCGAGCACGGTGATCCCGTACTGATCGCGGAACCAGCGGATCGCCTCGGGGTTCAGCGGTTCACCCGCCGAGCACACGATCCGGAACCTCTGCGGGTACCGCGTGCCGGCGTCCGAGATCGACATCATCGAGCGGATCGCGGTCGGGGTTCCGAACACGTTGCTGACCCCGTGACGCGAGAGGAAATCGAGCTGCTTGTGTGGGTTGAAACCGCCCTCGCGCTGGTAGACGGCCTGCACGGCCCCGAGGCGCCATGGTCCGAGCAGCGGGCAGATCCCCGCCGCCCACGCCCACTCACCCATGCCGTGGAAGACCTCCCCCTCCTGGAGGTCGTGGCAATAGATGAACTCCTCGTGGGCGAGGATGTATCGGTGGGCGTGGAGGATGCCCTTCGCCAGACCGGTCGTCCCCGACGAGTAGTAGAGCTGGGCGGGATCGTCGGCGGCGGTGTCGACGACCTCGAACGCGGTCGACCCGCGCCCGAGCAGTTCGTCGTCGAGGATCAGCACGTGCTCGACCAGATCGCGCTCGACACGGCCCGCGTTCGCCTCGTTGGTCACGAGCACCCTGGGCTGCGAGTCGCGCACCCGGTGCCGGATCCCATCGTCGCCGTAGAGCACCGACATCGACAGCAGGATCGCGCCGGCCTTCCACACGCCGAAGAACGCGGCGGCCGTCTCCGGCGTGGGCGGCAGCAGCATCGCGACCCGATCCCCCCGCTCGACGCCGTGGGCGCGCAGGACGTTCGCGAACCGGTTGGAGTCGTCCTGGAGCTCACCCCAGCTGACCTCCTGGATGCGGCCGCCGAAGTCTTCGTGGATCATCGCCAGCTTGTCGCGCGGGTGCCGATCGCACACGTCGACCGCGATGTTGTAGCGCGCCGGCACCTCCCAGCGGTGCTGCTCGCGCGCCTGCTCATAGGAGGAGAAACTGGTCGTGGAGCTCATCCACCCATCATCCCGCTTCGTGGGCAGGGGGCACAAGGTGAAAGGGGAGGCATGCGCCCGTGGTCAGCTAGCGGACATCGGCCCGAGTAACAACCGTCACAAGCGCCGGTAACCTTATTAAGGCTCACCATGGATCTGGCTCTGGGCGTAGGACTCGGCATCGGGATCGCCGCCGCCCTCGCGGCGGTGTGGAGGGCCGTGCGCGGATCGGGCAGGACGGGAGTCCCCGAGGACGCGATGCGGGCCGCGCTGCACGCCGCCACCGCGACGCTCCCCCACCTCCGACGTGGCCTGAACGGCCGCACCGCCGAGCGAGCCGCGCCGAATCTGCGGGCGCTGACCGGCGCAGCGGCGATCGCGCTCGCCGACACGCGGGCCGTGCTCGCGATCGACGGCGAGGGGCGGGAGCAGGTGCGGCCCGGCGACCTGCTGTCGCGCCTGCTCGAACGGACCGGCGACGACCGCCTCCATATCGTCCCGCGGCTGGTGTCCTCGGATCCCACGTGCCCGCTGCGATCGGCGGTGCTCGCGCCGCTGGTCGCGCAGGACAAGCGGATCGGCACGCTGATCGCGTTCTACAGATCGGTCGGGCGCCCGAGCCATCACGAGCTGCGGGTCGTCCAGGAGGCGGCGAGCCTCGTGTCCGCGCAGGTCGAACTGTCGCTCGTGGCCGCCCAAGAGGAGCGGCTGGCCCAGGCCGAGCTGCGAGCCTTGCGCGCGCAGATCTCGCCACACTTCATCTACAACGCGCTGGCCGCCGTCGCCGGCGACATCCACGCCCGCCCCGAGGAGGCGCGCGACCTGCTGATCGACTTCGCCGAGTTCACCCGCTACCTGTTCCGCGACGGCCGCTCGTATGTGACCCTCGGCGAGGAGATCGAGCACGTCGAGCGGTACCTGCGCCTCGAGCAGGCGCGGTTCCGCAACATCCTCCACGTCACGATCGACGTCCCCGAGGCGACGCGCGGCACGGTGGTGCCGGCGATGTCGGTCCAGCCGCTCGTCGAGAACGCGGTGCGCCACGGCGTCGAGCGGCGCGCCGGCCAGGGGCACGTGACGATCTCGGCCGAGATCATCGGCGGCGATGTCGAGCTGCGGGTGTGCGACGACGGCGTTGGCATCGAGCGCGAGCGACTCGGCGCGGTGCTGGCCGGCGCCGGCGGCGGCATCGGCGTGTCCAACGTCGACGCCCGGTTGCGAGCCACGTTTGGCGAGCGCTACGCGCTCCGGATCGAGTCAGAGCTCGGGGAGGGCACGACCGCGGTCATGACGGTTCCCAACCTCCGGGGCGAGATCGCGGATCCGCAACTCGCCTTCTCGGCATGAGCTCAGATCGGCTGACGATCCTCGCCGTCGACGACGAGCACACCCAGCTGGAGGACCTGGCCAGGCTGCTCCGGAGCTTCTCCGGCGTGCGCGAGGTCGAGTGCGCGTTCGGCGGCCACGACGCGCTGCTCAAGGCCTCTGGCCAGGCCTACGATGCGATCTTCCTCGACGTCCGCATGCCCGACCTCGACGGCCTCGAGCTGGGACGCGTGCTCCGCCGGTTCGCCTCGCCGCCACAGCTCGTGTTCGTGAGCGCGCACGACACCGCCGCCGTCGACGCGTTCGAGCTTCGCGCCGTCGATTATCTGCGCAAACCGGTGAGCCGGCAGCGCCTCGAGGAGGCGCTCGAGCGGGTCGTCGCCGCGGTCGAGGCGGCCGAGGATCCCGGCGAGCGCAACGGGCGTCGCGCGCGTTCACAGCCGGTGGCCGAGAGCGAGATGATCGCCGTCTCGGGAGCGCGCGCGGGCTCGACGCGGCTCATCAACCGCAGTTCGATCCTGTACGTCCAGTCGCACGGCGATTTCGTGCGCATCATCACCGACGACGGCCGCTATCTGCTGCGGACGACGCTCAACGAGATCGAGCGGCGGTGGGAGCAGTTCGAGTTCGTCCGCGTCCACCGCCAGTACGTCGCCAACCTGTCTCGCGCGGTCGAGCTCCGCCCGCTGTTCGGCGGCACGGCCGAGCTGGTGTTCGCCGGGGGCCAGACGATCCCCGTCGCCCGCCGGCACGTCGCCGACCTCAGCCGGCACCTCGAGGTCTGAGCCCCGGGGAGCGGCCGGCGCCGCTCCCCGCGACTCACACCCTCAGGACTCCTCGGCTTTTTGCTCGTCCTTGATCTTGCCTTCGAGCTGGTTCATGACGTCCGGGTCGCGCAGCGTCGTGACATCGCCGAGCGCGCGCCCTTCGGCAATGTCGCGCAGCAGCCGACGCATGATCTTCCCCGAACGGGTCTTCGGCAGGTCGTCGGCCCAGATGATCCGCTTCGGCCGCGCGAGCTTGCCAATCCGCTTGGCGACCGTGTCGTGGATCTCGGAGACGAGCTCATCTGACCCTTCCCCGTCGTCGCCCTCGAGCGTCACGAACGCGCAGATCGCCTGGCCGCTGTCCTCGTCGGCCTGACCGATCACGGCCGCCTCCGCCACCTTAGGATGAGCCACGATCGCTGACTCGACCTCGGCCGTAGACATCCGGTGCCCGGACACGTTCACGACGTCGTCGATCCGCCCGATGATCCAGAAGTAGCCGTCCTTGTCCTTCCGGGCGGCATCGCCGACGAGGTAGGTCTCCTTCCCGAACTTGTCGAAGTACGTCTCGACGAAACGGTCGTCCTCCTTGTATAGGGTCCGCAGCATCGACGGCCACGGGCGCTTGATGACGAGCAGTCCCTGACCGTCGTCGACCGGCTTCCCCTCCTTTTCGTCAACCACCTCGGCGGCGATGCCCGGGAACGGCCGCGTCGCGGAGCCCGGCTTCGTCTCGACGAGCCCGGGCAGCGGGGTGATCATGATCGCGCCGGTCTCGGTCTGCCACCAGGTGTCGACGATCGGACAGCGCTCACCGCCCACGACGACGTAGTACCAGAGCCATGCCTTGGGATTGATCGGCTCGCCGACCGTTCCGAGCAGCTTGAGCTTGGACAGGTCGTGCTTCTCGACGTGCTCGACACCCCACTTCATGCACGCGCGGATGGCGGTGGGCGCGGTGTAGAACTTGGTCACGCCGTAGCGCTCGCACAGCTCCCACCAGATGCCCTTGTGCGGATAGTCGGGGGCGCCCTCGTACATGACACTCGTCGCGCCGTTGACCATCGGGCCGTACACGATGTACGAGTGGCCGGTGACCCAGCCGACGTCGGCCGAGCACCAGTAGACGTCTTCGTCCGGGTGCAGGTCGAACACGTAGCGGTGGGTGGAGGCGATCCCTGTCAGGTAACCCCCGGTCGTGTGCAGCACACCCTTGGGCTTGGCGGTCGAGCCGCTGGTGTAGAGCACGTAGAGCGGATGCTCGGCGTCCAGCTCCTCGGCCGGACACTCGTCGTCGGCCTGCTCGACGATCTCGTGGTACCAGACGTCCCGTCCGTCCTTCATCTGACAGTCGGCGCCGGTTCGCTTGACCACGACGATGTGCTGGAGCGACTCGAGCTCGCCCATCTCCTCGTCCACCGCTTGCTTGATGTTCGCCGTCTTGCCCTTGCGCCGGGCGCCGTCGACCGTGATCAGCGCCTTGGCCTCCGAAAACTCCATTCGCTCGCGGACCGAGCCGGCCGAGAACCCGCCGAAGACGACGTTGTGCGGAGCTCCGATGCGGGCGCAGGCGAGCATTGCCACCACGACCTCGGGGATCATCGGCAGGAAGATCCCGACGATGTCGCCCTTCTCGATGCCGAGGTTCTTCAGCGCGTTCGCGAACTTCTGCACGTCGCGGTGCAGGTCGGCGTAGGTGATGTCCTCCTCCTCGCCTTCCTCGCCGCGCCAGTGGAACGCCACCCGATCGCCGTTCCCCGCCTCCACGTGGCGGTCGACGCAGTTGTAGGACGCGTTGATCTTGCCGTCCTTGAACCACTTGTAGAAGGGCGGATTCGAGTCGTCGACGTCCTCGGTCGGCTCCTTGAACCAGTGAAGCTCCTTCGCCTGCGTCGTCCACCAGCCCTTCCAATCCTTCTCGGCCTCCTCGTAGACCGATGGATCGTTGAGCAGCGCGTGCTTCGCGAATTCCTTGGGCGGCTCGAACGTCTCGACGTCGAGCATCTCCTCGAGCCGGGCCTCGAGCGACTTCTCAGAGGTTGCGGTATCTGCCATGAAAGCTCTCCTTCCTAAGCTCTCACTGGTAACTACCCACGCGACTGCGGCGGACAACCAAGTGGGGCGAATGCAGGGCTTTAACGACCTGCGGCCGACCCGAGGGCCGGCCGCAGGTCAGACTTGGTGGCGCGTTACTCGGCGTGTCCGTACGCCGCGATCTCCGCCTTCTCCTGCTCTGAGAGCTCGCGCGGGACCTCACCGCGGGCGGCCTTCTCGGCCTGCACGTGATGGCGGATGTCCTCGACGATCTCGGGGTTGGCAAGCGTCATCACGTCGCCGACGTCGGCGAAGTTCGAGATGCTCGCGATCACGCGCCGCATGATCTTCCCCGAGCGCGTCTTGGGCATGTCGGCGACGATCCACACGTTCTTGGGCCGTGCGATCGGACCGATCTCCCTGACGATCGCGTCGGACACCTTCTTGTCCACCCCTGCCGGGTCGACGCCGGGCTTGACCGAGACATACATCTCGACGATCTTGCCGCGTACGTCGTCGACGACCGGGACGGCAGCCGCTTCGGCGACCTCATCAACCGTGATGGCGGCGGACTCGAGTTCCTTGGTGCCGAGCCGGTGGCCGGCGACGTTGATCACGTCGTCGATCCGGCCGAGGATCCGGAAGTAGCCGTCCTCGGACTCCATCGCGCCGTCGCCGCACATGAACGGCCAGTCCCGCCAGTCCTTGCTGTTTGGGTCCCGGTTGAACTTGGCGTAATAGGTGTCGATGAACCGCTGGTCCTGGCCCCATACCGTGAGCATCCTGCCCGGCCACGGATTGCGGACGCAGATGTAGCCCGCCTTGCCGGTGCCCCTCGGGATCTCGTTGCGATTGTCGTCGTAGATCACGAGCTGGATTCCGAGCGCCGCCGGACCACAGCTGCCGGGTTTCATCGGTTGCAGCCCCGGCAGCGTGCTGCCGAGGAAGCCGCCAGTCTCGGTCATCCACCAGGTGTCGGTGATCGCGGCCTGCCCCTTGCCGACGAAGTGGTAGTACCAGCGCCACACGTCGGGCTCGATCGGCTCGCCGACCGTTGTCATCGTCTTGAAGTGGTAGCTGTACTTCTCCGGCTCCTCTGGCCCGACCTTCCGCAGCATCCGAATCGTCGTCGGCGCGGTGTGGAAGATGTCGACGCCGAGCTTCTCGGCGATCCGCCACGGGCGACCCGGATCCGGATATGTGGGCACGCCCTCGTACATCACGCTCGTCGTGCCCAGCGCGAGCGGGCCGTACACGATGTAGGAGTGTCCGGTGATCCACCCGATGTCCGCGAAGCACCAGTAGGTGTCGTCGGGGTGGATGTCCTGGTAGTACTTCGAAGTGCCGGTCACGTAGCTGAGGTAACCGCCGATCGCGTGCTGCGCCCCCTTCGGGCGCCCGGTTGTCCCGCTCGTGTACATCAGGAACAGCGTGTCGTCAGCCGCGAGCGACTCGGGCTCGACGCCCGCCCCGGAGTACTTCTCCAGCAGGTCGTCGACGAAGAAGTCACGGCCCTCGACCATCGGGCTCTCGGAGTGATACTCGCCCGGCATCCTCCGCCAGACCAGCACCTTCTCGACCTCGATCCCCTCCTTGCGCGCCTCCTCGATCGCCTGATCGGCCTTCTCCTTGTGGTCGATCAGCTGGCCGTTGCGGTAGTAAGCGTCCATCGTGACCAAGACGGTGCTCTTGGCATCCGCCATCCGCTGACCGCAGGCGGCGCCGCTGAAGCCACCGAACACCTCGGAGTGGATCACGCCGAGACGCGCGCATGCGAGCATCGCGACCGGGAGCTGCGGCACCATCGGCATGTGGAACGTCACGCGGTCGCCGGCCTTCACCCCGGCGAAATCACGTAGCAGCGCCGCGAACTCGTTGACCTGGCGATGGAGCTCGGCGTACGTGATCCCGACGGGTTCCACGTCCTCGGGCTCGGGCACCCAGATCAGCGCATTCTTGTCGCCGCGAGTCTCCAGGTGCCGGTCGACGCAGTTGACGCATGCGTTCAACCGCCCGCCCACGAACCACTTGAAGAACGGCGGATTGCTGGTGTCAAGGAGCGTGTCCCACTTCTTGTCCCAGGTGAGCAGGTCCGCGTACTCGACGAAGCAATCCGGGAAGCGGTCCTCGCTGAAGCGCTCGAGGATCGCGGGATCCTTCGCGTTGGCCTGAGCGGCGAACGCTGTCGGCGGCTCGAAGTACTCCTCTTCCCGCCAGTGAACCGCGATCTGCGCCTCCGAACCCCCTTCGGAGGTCTCTTCCTGAGCGCTCGGCGCCTTGGTCGTATCAGCCATGTATCTCTCCTTCTCCTGCCACGCGATGGCGGCCGGCTGCCGGACAGGCCAGAGCGCCGGCGTCGCCGCCGGCGCTCCACGGTCCTTCGATTTCTACTACGCGCTTCTCGCTAGTTCTAGTCGAAAGCGCCCTAATGGTGGGCTTTTCTCTTAGCTAGCGGCTCAACGGCATGACTGGTGCGACCACCCGACCGAAGGTCGAGTTGACGACCGCCGCGAACGATGCGTACCACGCGGCGATCGCGGTGATGAGGCCGACCCAGCCACCGAGCTTGATCGTGCCGTTCGTGGCGGCGGTGCCACCCGCAAGCGACGCGTTGCCGATGCCGAGGATGAAGAACGTGATCGCCAGCAGCAGGAACACCATCGCGACGGCTCCGGTGGTCCGTAGCGAGGCGATGAACATGTAGGCGGTGAAGATCCCCCACATCCACAGGTACAGCCCCAGCCCGCTGAACACTTCGGTCGGCGCGTTGCTTCCGACGGATTGAACGATGAAGAAGAACGAGATCCAGAACGCGCCGTAAGAACAGAACGCCACGGCACCAAACGTGTTTCCGGTCCGGAACTCCCAGAGCCCCGCGACGAACTGGGCGATCCCGCCGTAAGCGAGCGCCAGTGCCGCCACCATCGGCAGCAACCCGCCGCCCGGCAACCTGTGCGTGCCGACGAGGCCGGCGTTGATCAGGCTCAGCATGAACGTCGTCCCGGCGAACGCCGCCAGGCCCAGCGGTCCCGGATCGGCGGGCGTCCAGCCAGCCAACCGACCACCAGTCGGATCAGCCGGCGCGACGTCTGCTTCGCGACCACCGATGTTTGCGGCTTCCATCCATTCCTCCTAACGAGAGGTTGATAGTCGCCGCGAACGTTTGCACCAGGCGAGCGCTTCACAAGTGGCGGATCGGTGAGCGGAGACGATCCTGCCACGAGCGGTCGCTCCAGCACGATGAACGGTGACCGCCGGACGGCGTTTGGCCGCCCGGCGGTCACGCACTCGAGCCCGCACAGCTCCAGATCGGGTCCCGACGCCCCAGGCGAGGTGCCCCAGGACCGAACCAGAGCTGAGGTTGTTGACGCCCCTCCACATACGGCTGGCGAAGCGAACCTGCCCCGGCCCCCGGCGTGGACAGGAGCCGGGACAGCTTGATCAATGATCGGCAGCCCCCGTATTCACAACGCCCGGGGGGCCACGTTGCGGACGGATGTCTGAGTGGCTGTGAGCGGACGGCTGGATGCCGTCCAGACGTCCCCCTTGCCGTTGAGGGACGGCTGGAGGGCATCAGCCGGCCGCGAACTACTTGCGGCGCTTGCGCTTGCGCTTCGGCGTCGCCGAGCGGGTGGTCCCGGACGCCGGGGCCGCCACCGCCTCTGGCGCGGGCTCCGGCGCCGACTTGCCCCGCCCCCGCCCGAGCAGCGGCTCGCGCGCGGGCCGTTCGCGCGCGGTCCTCGGCCACGGCTCGGCGCGGCCACTGGCCCACGCCGGCGGGACGCCGCTGGGCCAGCGCCCGCTGAACAGATACGCCAGCGCCAACAGGTAATAGGCCTCGACGATCGGGATCGGCACGAGCGGGATGATCGTGAGGACGCCGGCGATGATCCCGAGATAGCCGAGGAAACGCGTGAGCAGGCCGACCCGCATCGCGTTCAGCGACACGAGTACGAGGGCGACCGCGACGAGCAGCAAGCCGAGATCGTTCGTGATCTGTGGGATGACCAGCCAGGGCTGGGTCAGGAGCACGTTGGCCTCGGGGTACGTCTGGGTGCCATGGCTGACGAAGTGATGCGCCTGAATGCCATACGCGGTCACGTACCAGATGACGCTGACGCCGGAGACGGCGCCGCCGACGATCGCGACGATCCCGGTGAACGACGGCTTGACCGTCGGTTCGCGGGCCCGCGTCGAGCCCCAGAGGTACCAGAGCGTCCACGCCAGCGCGAGCGACCCGAGGCCGCTGGCGATCGCCCCGATCAGGTCACGGGCGAACCGCTTGTCTTCGGTGACGAGGCCGAGCGTCTGCTCGTTGACGTTGACGTGGGGGCCGCCGATCTGGATCAGCACGGCGACCATCACCAGGACGCCGGCCGCTGCAGCCAGCACGACCTGCCGCGTACGAACGCGCGACTCGTATGCGAGCCGATCCTCGGGCGTCATCGGACGTGAGTCTAGGTGCTGTCGGGCTCGGCGGAGTCTTGCCGATCGCCGAGGCGGGGTACCATTGCAAACATGGAAGGAAGTGGATTTGGAGGCCTGTTCGGAGATCCGGACGAGCTACAGCGGCGTCTGGGCGAATTCGCCGAGCAGATGCAGGGCGCTCAGCGCCTGGCATGGGCCGACAACGCAATCAAGCTCGCCGTCGATCTAACGGTCGCGGCGATGAACCGCATCAACATCCAGGGGACGACCGAGCAGCAGGCAGAGCAGCTGCGAACGGTGATGGCGCACATCTTCCCCGAAGCCGTGACGCTCGTGCGCGAGGCCCGCGAGGGTCTTCAGTAGAGCGAGCTAGCTCTCCGCCAGCGCCCCGAGCACGAGGTCATCGTGCTGGTCCGGTTTGACGTTCCGGAACACGTCCTTGATCGTCCCGTCGGGACCGATCACGAACGTCGTGCGCTCGTTCCCCATGTAGGTACGGCCGTACCGGTGCTTCTCGACCCACACGCCGTAGGCCTCGGCCACCGCGTGGTCCTCGTCTGACAGCAGCGGGAAGCCGAGGCTGAACTTCTCGGCGAACTTCGCGATCGGGTTGACCGGGTCCGGCGACACTCCCAGGACGACCGCGCCGGCGTTGTCGTAGTTCGACTGATGGTCCCGCACCCCGCACGCCTGGGTCGTGCACCCGGGCGTATCGGCCTTCGGATAGAAGTAGAGGACCACGGTCTGGCCTCTGAAGTCAGACAGCTTCACGGGGTTGCCGTGTTGATCGGACAGCGTGAAATCGGGGGCCTGGTCGCCGGGTTCGAGCATGCGGGAATCGTAGACGAGCGGTGCGCGCGCGACTCACGTCGCCACGGCAGCGGAGGCTTGCATCGTCGCCTCGACGAGCAGATCCTCGATCGTCGGTTCGCCGCTGAGCGGCACGTTCTCGAACACGGGCCGGATCCGGGTCTCCATGAACTCGTCGCGCGCGGCCTTCGACGTCCAGCCGTCGATCACGCACCATCCGCCCTCGTATGGCCCGTTGACGTGGAAGGTGATGGCCGGAGGCATCTCGTCGTTCGGCCGGATCCTGCGGTCCGCGGCGTCAAACGCCTGGCGGTCGAGCCCGGGCATGATCACGCACTGCACGAGCGCGGGCGTCTCACCGCTGCCAAGCTTGTGCTCGTCGATCTCGAGCATGCGGATCTCAGGCGCCGGTAGCCCCAAGGCCTGGGTGTGGGGGACGATCTGCTCGTCGCTGAACCGGGCGAAGTGCTCCATGTTGTCCCATATGTCGATTACCCGCAGGCCGCCCGCGTAGCTACCGGCGACGTGGAGCACGCCTCCCGGTGCCATTCGCCCGTCGAGGTGCATGCGCTCGACGACCTCGTTGTACTGGTCCATCGTGCCACCCGGGAAATCGAGTACGAACGCAACTGGCATGCCGCCCTCCTTCGGTGTTGTCTGACCGCCGCCGGCAAGGATCTGCCTCCCCGCCCCCGAGGCGCATCCGCCAAATGGCCTAACTTCGTCGGTAACGATCGGATGACAGCGGTGCCACGCGGCGAATAGGATCGCCGTTGAGTTGGAGGGGGCACTTCGACTAGCCGAGATCCTCGGGGCACTGTCCCTGACGACCGACCTTGGGGCCGGCGTGCCGTTCGAGAAGGGACTGCGGACCAGCCTGGTGGCCTCGGGTCTGGCCGAATTGCTCGATCTGGGGCTCCAGGAACGGCGAGACGTGTACTTCACGGCGCTGCTCAGGTCGCTTGGCTGCACGACGCACGCCTCGCTGTTCGCGGAGCTGTTCGACGACGACGTGGCGATGCAGCGAGAGCTCAAGGTGTTCGATCTCGCGGACCCGGCCGAGGTCGCGGCGCAGACGCGACGCTTCGCCGGCTGGGCAGGGCCCGAGCGCGCCCAGGAGCTGACCGACCGCTTCCTGACCGAGGTGCCGGCGCACGGCCGGGAGCTGAGCCGCGCCAGCTGTGAGGTGAGCGCCGCGCTGGGCCGGCGGCTGGGACTGCCGGACGGCGCGATCGTGGCGCTCGACGAGGTGTACGAACGCTTCGACGGCCACGGCTTCCCTGTCGGCCGGGCGGGGGACGAGCTGACGCTCGCCGCGCGGATCGTCCACGTCGCCGAGCAGGCGGTGCTCGCGCATTACGACGGGGGCGGCCGCGGGGCGCAGGCGAGGGTCGCGCGGCGCGCCGGGGGCCAGCTCGACCCTGACGTATCGGCGACGTTCCTGTCGAGCGCCGAGGATCTGCTGTCACTGCTCGACGCCGACGACCTGCTGGCGGCCACGCTCGAGGCCGAGCCGCCTCCGCGCGCCAACGTGCCCGCCGACCAGTACGACCGCGTAAGCATGGCGTTCGCGACGTTCGCGGACCTGAAGGGGCGATTCCTGCTCGGCCACTCCGCGCACGTCGCAGCCCTCGCCCGAGACGCGGCCGAGCTGTCGGGCTACGACGACGATGCCTGCGCGACCGTCCGAACCAGCGCGCTGTTCATGGACATCGGCAGGGTCGGCGTCTCTAGCGCGATCTGGGACCGGACCGGTCAGCTCGGGCCGGTCGAGTGGGAGCGTGTGCGGCTCCACTCCTACTGGACCGAGCGGATCCTTCGTCGCTGCCCTGCCCTCGAGCGCCTCGCGCCCCTCGCGTCCGCCCACCACGAGCGGCTGAACGGCAGCGGCTACCACCGCGCGGCCCGCGGCATCGAGCTGTCGGCCGGGGAGCGGTTGCTCCAGGCGGCAGACGTGTTCGCCGCGCTCACCGAGCCGCGGCCCCATCGCGGGGCCCTGACGCGTCCGGACGCCGCGCGCGCCCTCGAGGCCGAGGTGTCCGCCGGTCGCCTCGATGCTCAGGCGGTGGGCGCGGTCGTGGAAGCCGCGGGCCTGCCGCACCGGCGCGCAAGCTGGCCGAACGAGCTCACCGATCGAGAGGTCGAGGTGCTCCGCGTGCTCGCGCGCGGGCACAGCAATCGCGAGATCGCCGACGTCCTCGTGGTGTCCCCGCGAACCGTTCAGCACCATCTCGCCAGCGTCTACGACAAGATCGGCGTGCGGTCGCGGGCCGGCGCGGCGGTGTTCGCGATCGAGCACGGACTGGTGCCCGCGGTCTCCGAGAAATAGGCCATTCAGCCGATGCGGCTCACGGCCGCGAGCAAGATCCTCCCTCCTCGAGTCAACACATCCGAGGAGTCGCCATGCCGTCTGAGAACGAGATGCTCGTGTCCCGCTTCTTCGAGGAGTTTTGCAATCAGCGCCGCGGCCAGGTGGCCGACGAGTTGATCGCGGACGACTACGTGTCGCACGGCCCGCAGGCGCCGCCCGCGGAAGGTCCGGACGGCGTCCGCGAACGAGTCGGCCTCTACCAGGAAAGCGTCGACGGGCACTGGAACGTCGAGGAGATCATTTCCGCCGGCGACCGGGTGGTCGCGCGGTGGACCGGAACCGGCACTCATCGCGGCGAACTGATGGGCATCGAGCCCACCGGATTGCCGATCTCGGTCGAGGCCATCTCGGTCTTCCGGATCGCGAACGGCAAGATCGCCGAGGAGTGGACCGTGTGGGATGCGCTCGGGCTGCTCCAGCAGGTCGGCGCGGTGCCGGCGCCGGTGTGACGAGGAAGGCGTCAGGCACATGCCCGAATCAGACGAGGTCCTCGACATCAGTGCGCTCGGCGCGCGGGTGGTGCTACGTCCCAGCGGGTCGAACGCCGAAAGCCGCGAGACGACCTTCGACGTCATCGGCCGGCCCCGTGGCTTCGTGGCTCAGCCGCACGTTCACACCGATCAGATCGAACACTTCGAGGTGCTGAGCGGGGAGATGCTGCTGGTACTCGACCGCCGCCGGCACGTCCTCCGGCAGGGCGACCGGATGTCGGTTCAGGCCGGAAAGGCGCACCGTCAGCTTCCGTCCGGAGCCGGCGACGCGCACGTGCGCGTGACCGTCAGCCCCGCGGGGCGCACCGAGGAGTTCCTCCGCCGGATTGCCTCGCTCTCCCGAACCGGTCGGTTCACACGTCAGGGGTTCCCCAAGCCGGTCGCCGCGGCGCGCCTGATCCTCGAGTTCGGCGACACCGGTCACGCCGCGTTTCCGCCGGTGCCGGTGCAGCGCCTGCTGGCCAACGGCATCCTGGCCGTGGCCGGTCTGTGGCGCGAGTACGCGTTCGTCGACGAATGGGATGTCGCGGCGCCCGTGTCGGCGGTGTTCGAAGCGCTCGCCGATACTCGCACGTACCCGGACTGGTGGCGCCCGGTGTATCTCGACGTGGAGGCAGACGGGGCCCCGGCGCTCGGCACCGAGTCTCACCAGCACTTCAAGGGCCGGCTCCCGTATCACCTTCGGACTCGGTCGCGGATCACGCGGTTCGAGCCGGACCATGTGATCGAGGCGGAGGTCGACGGCGACCTCCGGGGGCACGGCGTGTGGACGGTGACGCCGACCGACACCGGGTCACACGTCCGGTTCGAATGGACCGTGCACGCCGATCGCCGCCTGCTGCGAGCGCTCACTCCGTTCATGCGCCCGGCGCTTCGCGCCAATCACGCCTGGGCGATTGGGCGAGCGATCGACGGGCTCGAGCCCTATTTGAGCAGGCGAGAGAGCCGCCGGTCCTTCATCAGCTTGCCCTCGGTCTGACACGTCGGGCAGTAGCACATCACGTAGTCCTCGTAGAACACCGCCTCGAGCTGATCCCCGCAGCGTGGACACGGCTCGCCGTTGCGGCGATGGACCGTAAGCGGCATCGGCAACTTGTCGGGAATCGGCAGCGACAGCGCGGACTCGTAATGGGCGATCGCGCCGCCGAGGACGCGGATCGTCTCCTCCCGCAGGCGGACCGCCTCGTCGGCGTCGAGATCCGACCCGCGCTTGAACGGCGAGATCATCGCGGCGTGGAGAATCTCGTCGACCCAGGAGCGGCCGATCCCCGCGATCACGTGTTGGTCTCGCAGCAGCGCGTACAGCGGCCTCGGCTGGTCGAGGAGCTCGGCGAACGGCGGCGGGTCGGGCCAGGCTTCGGGGCCCAGCGCGGCGATCGTCTCCTCCTCGTCGACGTCCGCGGACCGCAGCACCTTGACCCACGCGCGCTGCCGGGTGCCGAACTCGCGCAAGCGCAGCTCGCGGCCGTCCGTCAGCCGCAGCAGGAACCGTGACGTCCGATCGCGCAGCGACGCCCGCGTGTCGAACAGCTGGAGACGGCCGGCCGACATCAGGTGGATTTCGATCGCGAGGTCGCCGTCGAGCTCGATCACGAACAGCTTGCCCCGCCGCCCGATCCGTTCGATCCGGTGCCCCGCGAGCGCCGTGAGCGGCGGGTCGAACGTTTTCAGCGCGTTGATCCCAGGTGCCAGCGCAGACTCAATCTCGGCGCCCGCGACGGCGGCGCCGATATGGCGTGCGGTGATCTCGACCTCGGGTAGCTCGGGCATGGCGCGATATTCAGAGCGTAGCTACCGCGCCCGCCTCCGCCGGTACCCTGGCTTGCTCCATGCCCGTCGCGCTCGCCCCCGATGACATCGTGCGAACACACGCCGAGGCCGCAGCCAACGACCGCGAGCCGTTGCTGGTACTCGAGTCGCTGATCGAGTTCCTCTCGGTGCACGGCCTCGAGGCACCGCCCGACCTGACCGCCGCGCCGATCGGCGATGGTCACTCGAACGTCACCTTCGCGCTTTCGACCGGGGTCGTCCTGCGGCGTCCACCCCGCGGACCACTGCCCCCGAGCGCTCACGACGTGCTCCGCGAAGCGCGGCTGCTGCACGCGCTCGAACCCACACGCGTGCGGGCGCCCGGCGTGCTCGCGGTATGCGACGAGCTCGACGTGATCGGTGCTCCGTTCTACGTGATGGAGCGGATCGACGGCGATGTCATCACCGATGCCGTGCCCGAGACGCTCGACACCCCCGAGGAGCACCGCCGGGTCGCCGATGAGCTGATCGACGCGCTCGTCGAGCTGCACGGCACCGACTGGGCGGCCGCCGGCCTCGAGGGATTCGGCAAACCGACGGGCTACCTCGAGCGGCAGCTGCGGCGCTTCAACGGGCTGTGGGAGCACAACCGCACGCGCGAGCTGTCCCAGGTCGAGGAGGTCGGCGCGTGGCTGTCGGCGAACGTCCCCGAGTCGCCGCCGGCGACGATCGTGCACGGCGACTACCGGCTCGGGAACACGATGTTCGCCTCGGGCGCGCCGGCGCGACTGATCGCGATCTTCGATTGGGAGATGGCGACGATCGGTGATCCGCTCGCGGACGTGGGCTACATGCTCATGCACTGGACCGAGCCCGGCGACGTGCTGGGCAAGTTCAACCTGAACAACGTGACGCTGAGGCCCGGGTTCCCCACGCGCGCCGAGCTCACGGCCAGGTACGAGGAGCGGTCGGGCCGGCCGGTACACGCGCTCGATTGGTACGTGACGCTCGCGCTGTGGAAGGCCATCGTCTTCATGGAGGGGAACTACAAGCGGGCGTTGACGGGGTCGACCGACGATCCGTACCTGAAGACGTTCGGCGACGGCGTGATCGAAATCGCCGACCGCGCCCTCGCGGTCTCGCGGCATGGCCTCTGACAGCGCTACCTATCCAGGACTGCTGATCGACTGGGGCGGGGTGTTGACGAGCGACGTGTTCGCGTCGTTCGGCGCCTTCTGCGATCTCGAGGGACTCGAGCGGGACGCCACTAGCCGAGTCTTCCGGAACGACGTGGAATGCCGGGAGCTGATCTTCGGGCTCGAGACCGGCACCGTCGCGCAAGAGGAGTTCGAGCCGCGGGTGGCCGCGCTGCTCGGCGTGGCAGCGCCCGGTCTGATCGACCGGCTGTTCGCCGGCGCCCGGCCAGACGAGGACATGGTCGCGGCGGTCCGCCGCGCCCGCGCCGGCGGGATCCGGACCGGGCTTGTGTCGAATTCCTGGGGAACAACCCGCTATCCGCGGGATCTGCTCGCCGAGCTGTTCGACGGCGTGGTGATCTCAGGAGAGGTGGGCCTGCGTAAGCCGGCACCGGAGATCTATGCGCTTGGCGCCGAGCGCATCGGCCTCGCGCCGGACGAGTGCGTGTTCGTCGACGACCTCCGAGCCAACCTGGCTCCGGCGGAGTCACTCGGGATGGCGACGGTTCAGCATCGCGGCACCGACGATACGATCGCTCAGCTCGAGCGCTTGCTTGGCGTAAGCCTTCGCCTCCGATGACCCGTGCGCTGGCGCTCGCCGTCGTCGCCCTAGCGATCGCCGGCTGCGGGAGCTCGTCCCCGTCGCTGAGCCGGCTTCGACGTCAGGCGACCCGGATCTGTCAGTCCGCGCTGGCCAAGTCCGATCGCATCGCGCCGCCGGCGCTCCCGTCAGACACAGCGCCATTCTTACGCCGCGGCGCCGCGGTCCTTTCGACCGAGCTCGCCGAACTGCGGACGCTGTCAGTCCCAACCGAAAACGCTGCCTCCTACTCGGCCGCGCTGACGGCGCAGTCCCGTCAGCTGACCACCCTCGACGAGACGATCCGCGACCTCGACCGCGGTGCCGACGCGGTGAGCGCGGTCAGGACGCTTCAGCGGCGGCTCGCGCCGACGGAGTCCGCCGAAGACGCGGCATGGCGCACACTGGATATTCCAGCGTGCGCCGTCCGCTAACCAAGCTGGCAGTCGATCAGGTCGCCGACAGCTTCAGTTTCTCGGTGCACGTCAGGTGGACCGAGTCACCGCTCGTGCACTTGAGCACGCCCTTCTTGCCGGAGGCCTTGGCCCAGGAACCGGTACCGCCGGTGACGGTCACGGTGCCCACCCATGACTCGCTCGTGAAGCTCGTGGACGAAATGTCACCAGAGCCCTCCGAGGGAGTTAGGTCGAACTTCCCGTGCACCGAACCGGTGCCGAAATACTGGGTGTAATTGCCTACGGTGTCACCGCTATCAGGCACCTTGAACGAGGCTGCCTCTACCCCGGTCCCCGCCGATCCACAGTGCACGGTCCCGTACTGGAAGCCCTGCGACGGCGGTTGGTCCACCGAGTTGGATCCGGGGGGCGGCACCGCGCTGACCGAGATGTGGCACTTCAGCACGACGCTGGAACTGCCACCGGCCGCCGACGCGACTCCAATCCCGACCACGAATGGGGCCGCTGCAATCGCGGTCCCAACCAGCCAGTTACGACATCTCACGAGAACCTCCACGTCTTTCTGGTTTCGAACAAGCCTTCTGGACGGCCCGACCCGCCGGCGAGAGGCCGGCGAGCTTGCGCCTCCCTGGCGCCTACCGGGCCCGGCCAACCCGTGCCCGAGCCCGGCAGACCACCGATCATCAACTGATCCCGTTGATCGTCCCTCTGGCCGCGGCGAGAACCACCTTCGGCAGCGGAGCGAAGTCGAGGCTTGGTCCGAACCTCTGCCCCGCGCCGATCGCGTAGCCGAAGAACGACTTGAGCAGGTCTCCCTGCGGCGCGTTCGTCGGCACGATCGCGTAGGTGAACGTCGAGATCGGGTAAGCGCTCTTGGCGCGCTTGGGCGGGTTCACGATCGTGACCTGGTTACCGGCGGGAACATGGTGCACCACCGATGCTGCGGCCTCGATCGCGGACAGGTTCGGCACCACGTACCGACCGGCTGCGTTCCTGATTCCGAGCGCCGGCAGGTGCTGCGCGATCAGGTACGACACGGCGATGTAAGCGATTCCGCCGTTCGCTCCCGCAAGAGCGGTCGCCATTCCGGAGTTGCCCTTCTCGCCGACGCCCTTCGGGAAGCTCACCGTGGTCGAGCTTCCGACCTGCGAGTTGAAGGGACCGGACACGTCCGACAGGTACCGCGTGAACGCGTAGGTGTCGCCCGACGAATCGCTTCGCACGAACGTGGTGATCGGCGTGCTCGGGATGGACGCGCCCTTGTTCAGCTTCTTGATCGCCGGACTGTCCCAGTTCGTGATCTGTCCGAGGTAGATCTGCGCGAGCACAGGTCCGCTCAGATGGAGGTTCGTGCCGCGGGGAAGCCGGAGCCCGTTGATGTGGTAGCTCACGCCGGTCGCGGTCAGCGCCCATGGGATCTGGACGAGGTTGCCCGGTACGCCCGAGTACACCGACAGCGGCGCATCGGAGGCGCCGAAGTCAACCAGTCCCCCTGCGATGTCCTTCTCGCCACTTCCGGAGCCGACGGCGGCGTAGTTGACGGTGTTGCCCGTGGCGTTGGACCACGAGGCCGCCCACTCAGCTTCGATCGGGGCGACGAGCGTCGAGCCCGCACCGTTGAGCGTCGCCGCAGACGCGGCGGCGGCACTTATGGCAAACACACAGCCCGCGAGCAATCCCGCGCAAGCCAGGCTCGCCAATCTCTTGGAGCGCAATGCAGTGTTCCTTTCCTTTTGGGAATCCCGTTACAGCTCTCGACGTGGCCCGGCCGCCCCTCGCGAGATGGCGCTAAGCATCGTGATGCCGGTTTAGCCACTTGTGGCCAACTTGTGACCACGTTGTTGAGATCCTGTGAGTGACTGGAGGCCTGAACGGCGCCCGATGGCGCTTTTCCGTACGCTGCGCGCCGTGTCCTCGGGGACAAGGTTCACACCGGCGTGGGGAGGTTCTCGCGCCCGCGCAGGGAGGCGCACGCGGCCTCGCCCCGCCAGCCGCGTGGGCGATCGCGTGATGTACGGGCTATGCGCGCTGGCCGGCGTGCTCATCGTCATCACGCTCGCCGACGTCATCTACCAGCTGGCGAACAACGGGAGTCTCGCGATATCGCACTTCGGGCTGGGCTTCATCACGAGCACGGAGTGGAAGCCAGGCTTCAGCAAAGAAGGTGCCGGCGCGCTGCTGTTTGGGACGCTGGTGACGTCGCTGATGGCGATCGTCCTGGCAACACCGCTCGGAATCGCGATCGGGCTGTACCTCAGCATGATGGCGCCTGTCAGGGTGCGCGCCATCGTCGGGCCCTTGGTCGAGCTGCTGGCGGCCGTTCCGAGCATCGTCTACGGCTTCTGGGGGCTGGTGGTCCTCGTCCCGTTTGTCGACGGCCTCGAGCCCGGCCTCCACAGCGCGCTCGGATTCATCCCGATCTTCGGTCCCGCTTCGCCGGTCGGGATCAGCGTGTTCGCGGCCGGCCTGGTACTGACCGTCATGATCCTGCCGATCATCTCGGCGCTTACGAGGGACCTGTTCCTGACCGTTCCCGTCGAGCTAAAGGACGGCGCCGCCGCGCTCGGCGCGACTCAGTGGGAGATCATCCGCGGGATCGTGCTGCCGACGACGGTGTCGGGCTGCGCCTCGGCCGTCGTGCTGGGGCTCGGGCGCGCGTTCGGTGAGGCAATCGCAGTCTCGTTCGTGATCGGCGATGCCAACAATGTGAACAAATCACTGTTCCAGCCGGGTACGACCGCGGCCGCGCGAATCGCCGATCAGTTCATCGCACCGGTCAACCCCCTGCACCTCTCCGCGATGTTCTATGCGGGGCTACTGCTCGTCATCATCGGGATGCTGACGAGCGTCGCCGCCAGCACGATCGCGGGCCGATTCGACGTGACGCAGAGAGTGATATGAGCGCAACGTCGGAGACAGCATTCTTCGACACGATGCCGTTCGACCCGACGGCGCCGCTCACGCCGTCCGGAAACCTCCGCCGCCGAGCTGCGGTCAGCCGGACGGTCCAGGTCTCGGCGACGGTGGCCGCGCTGTTCGCGGTCGCCGTGCTCGTCATCGTGCTCTTCGGGGTGGCGAAACGGGGCGCTGCTGCGCTCAGCCTCAGCTTCATCTTCGAGAATCCGTCCGGGCTCGCCAGCGGAGGGATTTTCAACGCGATCATCGGAACCGTGGAGATCGTGATCGCCGGGGCGTTGATCGCGCTGCCGCTCGGGATCTTGACGGGCCTGTACCTGACCGAGTTCTCCGGGGCGCGATCGAGGACGGCGCGGCTTCTCAAGCTCGCGCTCGACATGATGGCCGGCCTCCCCACGATCGTGGTCGGGCTGTTCGTCTACGGCTTGATCGTGATCCCGCAGCATCGCGAGTCAGGATTCGCCGGCGCCGTCGCCCTGTCGATCGTGATGCTCCCGATCATGGCGCGCACAAGCCAGGAGGTCCTGCTGCTCGTCCCCAACAGCCTTCGCGAGGCCGCGGATGCGCTCGGCGTCAGCCGCTGGCGGACAGTGCTGAGCGTGATCATCCCGGCGGCGACAGCCGGAATCGTGACGGGCGCCATCCTCGCCACCGCACGAGCGGCCGGCGAGACGGCGCCGCTTCTGATCTGCAACTCGCTCTACGCGCAGGACAGCACTTCCCTGAACCTGTTTCACGGCGTCCCGAGCATCTCGATGTTCATTTACCAGTCTTACGACCTACCTCTTCCGGACGCCGTCACCCGCGCGTGGGGAGCCGCGTTCGTGCTGATGATGTTGATCCTGATCGCGAACATTGGAGCCCGCCTGCTGCTCGCTCGCAGCCGTGCGAAGATGAGGCGATGACCGACTGGGACCGGACAGCCAGCCAGATACGTCGCGCCGAGGAAGCCCGGAGGCGCATCCGAATCCGGACCGAGCCGGTGCTCCCGGTCATAACCGCGCCGCCGACCGGCAACGGGGCGGCGTTGCAGGAGCACGCCGTCGTGTTCGACATTCGCAACATGACGGTGTTCTACGGCGCCAGCCGCGCCCTGGCCGGGGCGTCACTGAAGATCTACCGCAACCAGGTGACGGCCGTGATCGGCCCCTCAGGCTGCGGCAAGTCCACGTTCATCCGCAGCCTCAACCGGATGAACGACTCGATCCCGGGGTTCCGAATCGAGGGCGAGGTCCTGTACCACGGTCACGATCTGTACGGAGCGCGCGCCAACCGGGTGGAGGTTCGGCGCCGCATCGGGATGGTGTTCCAGAAGCCCAATCCGTTCCCGAAGTCGATCTACGACAACATCGCGTGGGCCTCGCGCAACCTCGGGATGAAGGACCGGCTGGACGAACGCGTCGAACAGGCGCTGCGTCAGGCGGCGCTCTGGGACGAGGTCAAGGACCGCCTGAAGGACAGCGCGCTCAGCCTCTCGGGCGGGCAGCAGCAGCGGTTGTGCATCGCCCGCGCGATCGCGATCGAGCCCGACGTGCTGCTCCTCGACGAGCCGGCCTCAGCGCTCGACCCCGTCGCCACCGCCTCGATCGAGGATCTGATGCACAACCTCAAGCATCGGTTCACGATCGTGATCGTCACCCACAACATGCAGCAGGCGGCGCGGGTCGCCGACCGGACCGCGTTCTTCAGCCTCGATACAACCGGCCCGGCCAGGGTCGGCACGTTGATCGAGTACGGCGACACCGAGACGATCTTCCGCAGCGCCGCGGACCCGCGGACGCGGGACTACGTGGCGGGCAAGTTCGGCTAGAGGTGGACGCGACGACGCGCGCTCGTCTCAGCGAAAGATCGAGTCGGTCGAGACCTGCTGAAGGATCGGCTGCCCGCACTGCCAGCAGTACGACGCGCCGGTGCTGTGCGGCGCCCCGCAGGACGGGCACACGCCGGCGGTGGCACTGTGCTCGAGTTTCAGGATCCGCTCGATCTCCGAGAGCTCGGAGTCCGCATCCTGGAGCAGCGCGGCCCGCTTGATCAGCACGTCGATGTGAATCCGGTCGCGGATCGCCATCTCGTACACGAGCCCACCGAGATCCCACTGCAGCTCCGCGACGCGAGCCTTGAGGACGTCGCGCCGGCGCTCGAGGTCGACGACCTGACTCTCTGTCGGGGCCGCGTTGTTCGACACGCCGGGAGGCGGTGGGGCGACCCCGGGCTGACTCACGCCCGCCGGCGTCGCACCTTGCGCCGGCGCGGCACTGGAGCCGGTCCCGCGCTTTCTGAGGATCGATGGTCCTTTCACTGGCCGAAGAAGTTACCGGTGAATTTGCCGCCCTGGCACCCGGCCTGGGAGCTACTACTACACGATCCGCCGGTGGTGACCGTCGGCGGAGCCAGGTTCTTCGAGTTCCCAAGTACCTTGCCGGCCGCCTGGTTGGCCTTCTGCTGAACCGCCTTCGACGGCGGCGCGGTCTGGGACGCCGCCTTCTTCAGCTTGCCGTTCAAGCCTTTAGCGACCGCGGGCGAGTGCGTGGTGGTGGTCGGCGCCGTCGAGCCCGAGCTTGATCCTCCCCCGCCGTTGACGGTAATGACCTGTGGCGGCGCGGCGGCGGCCTTTTGGTTCGAGTTGTCGTGGCCGATGCGTCCGATCAGGACGCCCAGTCCGATCGCGAGCAGGAGCACGCCCACGCCCGCTACGAGCGTCGTCCCCGATGAGGCGCGCGGGGTGCGCGGCGCTCGCTGCGAGCGGACTCGACGCGACCGCACCTCGGTCGTGGGCTGAGCGGTCGGAAACCGCAACTGACCGCGGCGCTCCCCGCACTCCACGCAGTAGCGCTGGTCGTGGGCCAGCGGCGATCCGCAGTTGACGCACCGGTCCTCCGAGGCCGCGGCGGGAGCCACCGGGAGCTCGCGGGTAGGGGACTCCGCCCGCGTTCCGGTGCCCATCGTGTTGCCTCCGCTGCTGCTCTCTAGATCGGTCGCCAACGGTTCGTCTCCGTGTGTGTCCGTGTCCCGGTGTGGTTCGCGCACGCTTCGCGTTCCCCGGTCGTAGTATCAGATGATGAACCATCCGACTTGTGAACAAGACGTGACCAAAACGGCCCGACTGTTCGGTCGTCGAGGTGTTTGTCTCGATCTCAAGATGTTCACATCTCGGCGGATTACGGAGACCACACTGGCGGACCGGCAATGATCACTTCGGATCCCACGGCGACCGAGCCGCGCAGCGCGTTCCGATGTGAAGAGTGCGGCGCGGGGCTCGCCCACGACCAGCGCTACTGCGTGGAATGCGGAACCCGTCGCGGTCCGCTTCCGCCCGAGATCGCCGGGCTGATCGGCGCCATCCACGAACAGGGACCGGAGCCGGATCTGCCGGAAGGAACGCCGCTCGCGGACTCGCTCTCGGGGGATCGCGCCGCGCCTGACGGAGGGCCGTTCGGCTTCGCGATGCCCGGGCCGCGGGCTGCCGCGGCCGCCGTGATGGCGATGCTCGGGTTCGGCGTGATCATCGGCTCGCTCGCCGGCGGGACGAGCGTCGCGACGCTCGCGAGCGCGCCCCTGATCGTCGTCGGCCTCGGTCACACCGCCGCGACGCCGACCGGAGTGACCGTGACCACGCCGCCGGCGGGCGGCTCGGGCGGCGGCGGTGGCGGCGGCTCGGCCGCGTCCGCCGGGAGCGGAGCGGCGGCGGCATCGCAGCAGGCGTCCGCCTCACCGAGCACGTCACCGACCTCGACGACCGGCACCGACACGACCTCCGCCGGACTCAACGGTCTTCCGCCGGTCAAACACGTGTTCATGATCGTGCTGTCAGACCGCGGCTTCTCCCAGTCCTTCGGGGCTTCGTCGAGTGGGTATCTCAGCGGCGCGCTGAGGCGCCAGGGAGAGCTGGTCCAGAACTACTACGCGGTCGCGGGCGCGCCACTCGCCAACGACATCGCGCTTGTGAGTGGTCAGGGTCCGACGGCCGAGACCGCCACCGACTGTCCGACGTTCTCGCGCATCAAGCAGCCTCGAAAGGGCGCCCGCGGGCAGGTACTCGGCAACGGGTGCGCCTATCCGGATACGACGAAGACGCTCGCGGGCGAGTTCACGAGCGCCGGCGACAGTTGGAAGACATACGTCCAGGGAGTGCCTCGGAGCGCGAAGTCAGCCTGTCGCGTTCCCAAGCCCGGCAGCAAGGTGCCGCAGACGGCACCCTCGAAGAACGCGTATGTCGCGTGGCGGAACCCGTTCCTGTACTTCAGCTCGCTGACCGGGGGGTCGGCGTGCCACAACAACGAGGTCGGGCTCGGCCAACTCAAGACGGACTTGAGGACCGAGACCAAGACTCCGACGCTCGCGTACATCGTCCCCGCGCCGTGTTCGGCCGGAGGCGAGGCGCCGTGCAAGCCGAACGCCAAGCCCGGGCTCGCCGGCGCCAACCAGTTCCTGAAGACGGTCGTGCCGGAGATCAAGAAGTCGCCCGCCTACAAGGACGGAGGGCTGATCGCGATCACGTTTGACCAGGCACCGCAAACCGGCGAGCACGCGGATCCGAGCGCCTGCTGCTCGAGTCCGGCGACGTATCCGAACCTCCGCGGCCTCACGCCAGTCGTGCCGGCCGGGGCGATGGGAACGGCCACGACGACCACGGACACGACGACCACCGTCGCCGGAACGACTACCAGCACGTCCACGACCACCGGTACTGACACGACGACGACGACCGGCACCGACACAACGGCGACCGGCACCACGACCACCGGCACCGACACCACCGGCACGGACACCACCGGCACCGACACCACCGGCACGGACACGACGACCACGACCGGCACGACCACGACGACACCGGTCGACCTCGGCAGCGGCGAGACGACTCCGACCGGCGGCGGCGGCCAGGTCGGCCTGCTGCTGATTTCCCCCTACGTCAAGGCGAACAGCATCGACGTGGTCGACTACTTCAACCACTTCTCGCTGCTCGCCTCGATCGAGAACCTGTTCGGGTTCCACCGCCTTGGCTACGCCGGCGTGGCGGGACTCCCGGTGTTCTCGGCCGGCGTGTTCAACAAGTACGAGGGATAACGACCGCTAGTCGAGGTCGATCGAATTGATCACCGGCGGTTCGACTGGGCGGTCGCCCGCCCCCGTCGGAACCGCTTCGATCGCGTCGACCGCATCCATCCCGTCGGTGACCTGACCGAACACGGTGTGCTTGCCGTCGAGCCACGGCGCAGCATCGGTGGTGACGATGAAGAACTGCGAGCCGTTGGTGTTCGGGCCGGCGTTGGCCATCGCGAGCGCGCCGCGCACCACCTTGTGGCTGTTGAACTCGTCCTTGAAGGTGTAGCCAGGGCCGCCCATCCCGGTGCCGTCGGGGTCGCCGCCCTGAATCATGAAGTCGGGGATGACCCGGTGGAAGATGACCCCGTCGTAGAAGTTGTCCCCGGCGAGCTTGCGGAAGTTGGCGACGGTCTCGGGCGCGTCCTCGTCGAACAGCTCGAACGTGATCGTCCCGTGGCTTGTGTTCATCTGAGCATTTGACATGACCCGCAGCCTACTGCGGCCGGAGCGATTAGCTGTTGCTCGCGGTCTGGATGGCGCTGATCGTCGTGTCGACCGTGACGGTCGGGCTCGGTGTCGCCGGCGTCGGCGTGTCCATGCAGCTCACCGTCGCGGGCTGGCTGCCGCTCGATGACGCCACCGGGAGCACGAGCGGAATCGTCCCCGCCGCCGAGTTCGCGGTCGTCGCGACATCGACGGCAAGCGTCTTGGTCGTGGTCGTCGGATTCGCCGGCGGCGGCGTGCCCGAAGCCGACGGGACCGACAGCGTGCAGTCGACCTCGACGTGTTGGTTTGGAGCGCCGGCCGTGATCACCGCGTGTGGATACGCCATCACGAGGTACGAAAATCCGGCGGCGAGCGATTGCGATGCGACCTGCGTCGAGCCCGCGCCAAGTGTCGTCGCCGCCGTGTTCGACCCGTACTCGTTCGGCTCCACCGGCGTACAGGTCACATCTCCCGACTGGGAGATGGATTGCATCGCGCCGTCGGTGCACGGTCCGGCGACCCTCAGCTGCACCTGGCTCGAGTTCACCTGCGGCGCGCCGACGGCGCCGGGGATGATCTTGCCGGCGCCGACCGAGAATGGCTTGAGCTTGGCGTTGCCCACCGAGAAGTTCTGGAGCTGCGCGTTCCCCACGCTGCGAGGCGGGATATGGATTGCCGCCCAACCCACTCCGCTGAGCGCAACGAAGAGCGCGAGGAACGACACCACAAGCGACGCCGACGGACGTGTAACACGCATCGCAGTACCTCCATATGTGTCCGATCCCGGCCCCGGGTGGCCGGATGTCGTTCGGACGCTATCCCCTCACGCACGATGAGACGAGCCCCATGCGGCCGGCCTCGCACACACAACGAGGCCGGCCGCTACCCCCTGGGACGGGATCAGTTGTTGCTGGCCGTCTGGATCGCGCTGAGAGTCGTGTCGACCTTGACCGTCGGCGCCGGCGTCGCGGGACTCGCAGTGTCGGTGCAGTTGACGGTCGCCGGCTGGACGCTCGTCGACGAGGCCACCGGCAGCACCAGCGGGATCGTTCCGGCCGCCGGGTTCGCCGTCGTCGCGACATCGACCCCAAGCGTCTTGGTCGTCGTCGTCGGATTCGCCGGCGGCGGCGTGCCCGAACCCGACGGCACCGACAGCGTGCAGTCGACCTCGACGTGCTGTCCATCCGCACCGGGGGTGATCACCGCATGCGGATACGCCATCACCAGGTACGCGGACCCGGCGGCGAGCGACTGGGTCGCCACCTGCGTGGCGCTCGTCCCGAGCGTGGTCGCCGCCGTGTTCGACCCGTACTCGTTGCCCACGGTGGGCGTGCAGGTCACGCTTCCGGACAGCCCCACGGACGAGATCGCGCCGCTCGCGCACGAATTCGAGACGCGCAGCTGCACCTGGCTCGAGTTCACCTGCTTGGCCCCGACCGAGCCGTTGATGATCTTCTTCGTTCCGACAGCATTGGACTTCAGCTTCCAGTTGCCGACGCTGCCGTTTTGCAACTGGGCGTTGCCCACGCTGTTTCTCGGCAGGCTCACGGCGGCGTAACCGACGCCACCGAGTGCAAAGAACAGCGCGGTCAGAGCGACGACCATCGGCGCCGAAGGACGTCGGGGCCTGAGCGATTTCGGCAGACGCAAGAGCGATACCTCCAAGTGTTAGGTTCCCGGCCTAACAGCCGGACTACTGAACGCAACACGTCGACGCGACCCGAAGTCGCGGCCGCCCTTCCGGGAGTTGACGGAGATCTGACAGGCTCGCTACGTCGCGGCCGGCTCGAGCCGCACGGGCTGGCCGAGCAGCTCGGTACCGCTGACGCGATCGACGACGCGGTCGACGTCCTGCTCGGGAACCTCGAGCAGCGTGAACCGCTCGAGTACCCGGACGTTGCGAACGTGCTCGCCGTCGAGACCGGTGGCCGCCGTGATCGCGTGGATGATGTCGGACGGCTCGAGCCCGGCGGCACGTCCCATCGAGACGATCACCTTGCGTGCCCGGCCGTCGCCATCGGCCGGGTCGTGCGGCTTTGAGTGGCGCCGCGGCTTGGCCTTGACCGCGGTCGGCGCGACGTGCGCGTCCTCGGTCCACGGCGCGAGCGTGACGCCGGCGTGGTTCTCAATCGCTTTGAGCTCGCGCTTCTGCTGGGGCTCGAAGAAGGTGATCGCGCGGCCACTGCGTCCGACGCGCCCGGTGCGGCCGATCCGGTGCACGTAGACGTCCGGCGAGGTGGGGACGTCGTAGTTGATGACGTGCGAGACGCCGGAGATGTCGAGGCCGCGGGCCGCGACGTCGGTGGCCACGAGCAGCGGCAGGCGGCCGTCCTTGAACGAGATCATGACCCCGTCGCGGGCGCCCTGGGTCATGTCGCCGTGAAGCGCCTTCACGTTCATCCCGCGGTCGCGCAGGGTCCGGTAGAGCTGCTCGGTGCGCGCCTTCGTCCGCACGAACACGATCGCCTGCTCGGGTCGCTCGGCGCTCAGCACCTCCACGAGCTTGTCCGCCTTGTCGCGGGCGCGGACCTCGAGGGCGAACTGCTCGACGGTCTCGACCGTGAGCGTTGCCGCCTTCACCCGCACCGTGACCGGGTTGTACAGGTACTGATCGGCCAGCCGCCGGATCTCCGGCGGCATCGTCGCCGAGAACAGCGCCGTCTGGCGACTCGACGGTGTGAGCGCCAGGATCTTCTCGACGTCCTCGAGGAACCCGAGGTCGAGCATCTCGTCGGCCTCGTCGAGCACGATGAAGCGGCAACCGTGGAGCAGCAGGGAGTGTCGCGAGATCAGGTCCTTGACCCGGCCCACGGTTCCGACGACGACATGGCCGCCGGCGCGCAGCTGCGCCTGCTGGGAGCGGATCGGCGCGCCGCCGAACACGGCCACGACGTCGACACCCTTGCGTCGCCCGTACGCGCGCAGGGCCTGCGTGACCTGGATGCACAGCTCCCGCGTCGGCGTCAGCACCAGCCCCTGGACCTCGTGCTCGGCGGGGTTGACGTACTGGAGCATCGGCAGACCGAACGCCGCCGTCTTCCCGGATCCCGTCTGCGCCTGCCCGATCACGTCGAGGCCCTCGAGCAGCGGCGGAATCGCCTCCTCCTGAATCGGACTCGGCGACTCGTATCCGACGTCGTGGACCGCCTCGAGGATGTCGGGCTCGAGGCCAAGATCGGCAAAACTTGGCATTGCCACTGAAGATAGACGGATATCGCCGATCACCAGTGTCCGCCGCGCGTTTCCGGGCTTGACATGGGTTCGTTCGGAACCTAACGTTTCGGCTCCTATGGATTTCGCGCAGGCCGACGGCACCGGCGATCAGATCAGCGCGCACGTCTGGCGCACGAGCGCGGTCGTCGTCATCGGGTCGATCATGTCGATCCTCGACACGACCATCGTCAACGTCGCGCTGGCGACGCTGAGCCGCGAGCTTCACTCGACGATCTCAGAGATCCAGTGGGTCGTGACCGGATACATGCTGTCGCTGGCCGCGGTGATCCCCGTCAGCGGCTGGGCGGCCCGGCGGTTCGGGGCCAAGCAGGTCTACCTGGTCTCGGTGGTCCTGTTCACGATGGGATCCGCCCTGTGTGGCCTCGCGACCTCGACCACGGAGCTGATCCTGTTCCGGGTCCTGCAGGGCGTCGGCGGCGGCACGATCCTGCCGGTCGGCCAGCTGATGATGGCCGAGGCCGCCGGACCGAAGCGGATGGGACGGGTGATGAGCATCGTCGCGGTTCCCGCGATGCTGGCGCCGATCCTCGGCCCCACGATCGGCGGACTGATCATCCAGAACACCAGTTGGCGCTGGATCTTCTACGTGAACGTCCCGATCGGCGTGATCGCCGTGGCCACCGCGCTGCGCTATCTGCCTACGATCAAGCCTCAAAAGACCGACAAGCTCGACGTCCTCGGGCTGATCCTGATGGCGACCGGCCTCCCTCTGATCACGTACGGACTGGCCGAGATCGGCGTCACCGGCGGCTTCACCTCGGTCAAGGTGATCGTCCCGATCATCCTCGGAATCGTGCTGGTGGCGGCGTTCGTCCTCCATGCGCTGAGGATCCCCAAGCCACTGCTCGACATGCGGCTATACCGTCGGGCGACGTTCGCCTCCGCCTCGTTCGCGATGTTCTGCCTCGGCGCCGCGCTGTTCGGCGGGATGATCCTGTTGCCGCTCTACTGGCAGGGCGTCCGCCTCGAGAGCGTCGTCGACACGGGGCTCCTGGTTGCTCCGCAGGGACTTGGAGCGGCGTTCGCGATGCCGATCGCCGGCAAGCTGAGCGACCGCTACGGCGGCGGCGGGCTCGCGCTTTTCGGAGTCACGCTGTGCACGGTCGCGACGATTCCGTTCGGCCTGATCGGCGCCCACACGTCGGTCGTGTGGCTGTCATTTGCGATGTTCGTCCGCGGCATCGGGATCGGGTTCGGCTTCCTGCCGGCGATGACCGCCGCGTTCGCATCGCTCGAGCGCTCGGAGCTGTCGAGCGCCACCCCCCAGCTGAACGTGCTGCAGCGCGTGGGCGGATCGATCGGCACCGCCGTGCTGGCGGTGGTCCTCCAGCGCGCGCTGGCCGGCGCGCACACACCGAGCGCCGCGGCCGCCGCATACGGCACGGCGTTCTGGGTGTCGGCCGGCCTGACGGCGGCAGCGATTATCCCGTGCGTGATCCTGTTGCGCGCCGAGCGCAAGGCGCGCGCCCGCAAGGGATCAGCGACACCGCCATCTGAGGAAACGCTCGCGGAGGCGATCGCGGCGTGAGCACCGCCGCCGGCGAGAAGCTAGACGCGCTTGGAGACGTGGTAGGCGAGCGCGAGCAGAGCGATGCCGCCCAGCACCTGGCTCGGTCGTTCAAGGGCGCGCTGGCCGCCCTGCGTCGCATGCGCGGGCGCGAGACCCACACTCCGGGCGAGCTCACCGACGCGCAGTACAGCTTGCTGTTCTGCCTTCGAGACCAGAGTCAGATGTCGCTGCGCGACCTCGCGGATGCCGCGGATCTGAGCCCGGCGAGCGTCACCGAGATGCTGGAAGGACTCGCGGTCGCCGGGCTCGTCGAGCGGCAGCGCTCCGACCGCGACCGGCGCGTCGTGCTCACGTCGCTCACCGACAACGGGCGCCAGCTCGTCGAGGAGCGGCGCGCGCGGTTCGAGCCGCGGCTGCGCGCCGCACTCGAGCCCTTCAGCGAGGACGAACTCGTGGTAGCCGCTCGAGTGCTCGACCGGCTCCGCGACATGTTCGACGAGATCGCGGAGGAGCGGCTCGGCGATCACCGGCTCTAGCGCCGGCGCGCGATCGATCTCGATCAGCTCCTCGAGCAGCGCGATCATCGCCGCGTGCTCGTCATCGGACCAGCACCCGACTTGAGTTCCGGGGCCGACCAGGGCTCCGACGACGTAGTAGCCGATCTCGTCGCGCGGGCCTTCGGGATCCGGCGGTCTCAGCAGCGTTCCGCCACGGCTTGCGTGGCGAGCGATCGCCCACTCGAGCGCGGCGTCAACCCGGTGGCGCTGCACGTGATAGTCGCGCCGGGTGTCGACCGCGTCCGCGGCGAAGCGGTAGAGGTCTTGCCGGCGAGGGTCGTCGACGTTGTCGTTATACGCGCGGAGGATCGCTCCGATCACAGGGCACACGGACGCCGGGCGATCGCCGAACCGGTCGCCGGCGAGCATCGAGGCGAGCTCCATCACGCACACGATCTGGCCCGGGCGGGGATGTCGGCCCGGTCCGAGGCGCACGT
>Ga0335073_10000704_pt1 | contig 43525 bp, 36 predicted proteins | sample Lox_Sample_22_FD_207093 | JGI IMG/M metagenome (GOLD analysis project Ga0335073, IMG submission 207093) | Soil microbial communities from Loxahatchee National Wildlife Refuge, Florida, United States - Lox_Sample_2.2 | ecosystem: Environmental > Terrestrial > Soil > Wetlands | place: USA...
CCGCCAGATGTCGCACACATGGCGCGAACTCCAGCGTGCGCGGCACCAATCGCCATGTTGATGACACCAATCTCATCCTCGACCTGCCGCACCATGATTCCCGCTTTGCGTGCGTGCTCCGCCATCCAGTGCAGAACGCCAGTGGACGGACTCATTGGATATGCCGAATAAAATTTCACGCCCGCCGCAGCACCTCCCATGGCCAGTGCTGTATTCCCGCTGAGCACGGCATAACGGGCATCGGTCATAGGCAGCGGCCACTCGAACGGCCTGAAATTCTGGGTCGCGTAGTCATAACCCGCCCGGGCAAGATTGACGTTTTCGTCAATCACCTTTTGCTCTTTCTTGCGGAATTGTTCGGTGAGCACCTGCTCGAGCGCGGGAAATCCGATGCCCATCATGCTGAGCGCTGCGCCAATGGCGAGCGTGTTCTGCGCCACCTTGTTTTTGCTTATGTCTGCGAGCGTCGAGACTGGTATAGGACAGAGCTGCACTCCCGCGGCAGGCGTTCCGGGGCGAATCGAATCCGCGTTATAGAGGCAGGCGCCGCCCGCGCTCAACAGGGTCAGGTGCCGGTCCATCGTGTCCTGATTGAGGGGGATCAGCAAATCGAGCCGGTCGCCCATATTGGAAACCTTTTCCGGCCCGGTGCGGATGGTGAGAAATGTGTGTCCACCGCGGATGATGGATTGATAGGCGTTGTAGGCATTCAGATGCAGCCCACGGCGGCTGAATATCTTCGCGAAGATATCGCCGGGTGTGGCCACACCCTGACCGGCAGCGCCTCCAATCCCGATGGTGAAGGAACGCCCCATAGTCGTCTCCCACGCTGGCTTACGGAAAATTCAGCGACTGGACGCCAGCGATCTAACGAGTGCTCGGATTCTACGGCGCGTTGGGGACGCTGGCAAGCACGGTTTAAGCCTGCTCAGAAGGCGCTGCAGTCAGGTGAAATGTTACCTGCTGCGAACCCAGCACCGGATGCTTTCCCCGCAGAGTTACCGTACCGGGCTGCTCCCTGGCGCGAATCCAGATCGCTCCCGTACCTCCGATGAGAGCAAATGGGTTGTCGCCGATGATCTCAGCCGGACCGTCGAGCTCGAAGATGATGGGATCGTTAGCGAAAGGACGCACCTGCCCGTACTCGTCGTTGACGCGCAGAACGACACGCGTGGTGTCGGCTCCATCGGCGATGAGCGCCGTATCGTCAGGCAGTAGCGCAAACTGCTGATCGATGCCCTTGCCCGAATATTTCTTACTGATCACCAACTTGCCGCCGATATATCCGTCGATGCGCAGATCTCCCCAATCGCGCAACTGCTCGCCAAGCGGCACGGAAAACGGTGCGTACTTCAGGTGGGCGAATTGCTTGCGGTCCGGGTCGCCCTCATTCAGCAGCCGGTAACCCTTGCCGTCATCCACCCAGAACTTCAGGTGATCGCAATTGGACGAGACCAGCGCCACAGTGAATCCGATGGACTCATCATTGCGAGCCCAGTGAAAAGCAGGTTCGAGAACGATCTCCTCACTTGGGTCACACTGCGATTTGTAAAAGCCAGCAGCCGGCTTCGGTTCGCGGAAAATATCCGTCACGCCGTGATAGCAGATCCGGTCGCCCGATCCGAAATTGTTGTGGGTGTTGTAATCGAAGGCGCACCAGCCAATACCGCCCGCGTACTGCGGATTGGAAGCGAGCTGATCGTGCACGCGCGCGTGGCGAATAGTGTGCTCGCGCAGGCGCTCCAGGCTGTCGATGGTCTTGGTCGGATATGTGTGTCCGACGAATTCGGTATTCAGATACTTCGGATGGTTCGGCGGTTTCAGTGGCCACCCGAAGTCGTTCATCGTGAACACATCTTCGAGGAATTCCGATTCCTGGAAGTAGCGGATCCCTCCCGTCTGCCGGCTCGGATCGAGTGAATGAGCCATTGCATTGGTGCGCGTGTAAAAGTCGTGATTGTCTCGTGACTCGTTGATACGCACGCCCCAGAGCACAATCGATGGATGGTTCCAGTCGCGGCGAACCATGCGGCTGACGTTATCCACGGAGATATCCTGCCACGCCTTGTCGCCGATGTGCTGCCAGCCGGGGATCTCCTCGAGTACGAGCAGGCCAATCTCGTCGCAGGCATCCAGAAAATGTCGCGATTGTGGATAATGCGAAGTCCGCACAATGTTGCAGTGGAACTGCTGGCGCAAAATCTGCGCATCACGGCGTTGAACGCGGCCGGGCATCGCCTGACCGACGAAGGGAAATGTCTGATGGCGATCGAGTCCGCGCAGCTTGATGATCTTGCCGTTCAACGAGAAGCCCTGGTCGGTGAAGGTGGCTTCGCGGAAACCAAAGCGGCGGGTGTCTTCGTCAACGACCTTGCCCTGTTCAAGCAGGCGCACGCGAACGTGATAAAGCTCAGGATGCTGAAGATCCCACAGACGGATGGTTCCCAGATTGTTCAGCGTCACAACCTGCTGCGCTGGCTGCCCCTGTGCCGGCGCCCGCCCGGAAACTTTCTGCGATGCTTTGGCCACGACGCGATCGCCATCCAGCAGCTCAACTTCAAGAGTGCGCGCCTTGTTCCACTCCGCCGCCGGTCCATCGAGATAGCAGCGCACTTCGAGCATGCGATTGTCGCTGAGCACATCCTTCGGCATGGCGAAGATGTTTTCGATGAACGTCGACGGCACCACCCGCAGCCAGACCTCACGATAGATTCCGCCGAAAGTAAGATAGTCGACTTCATATCCGAAGGGCGGAATATCCGGCCGCTCCGTTGAGTCGACATCGACCGCAAGCAGATTGTCGCCCTCCCAGTTCAGGTGTTGAGTCAGCTCAAAGGAAAATGGTGTGTAGCCACCCTTGTATTCGCCGAGATTCTGGCCGTTAATCCACACCGTTGACGCTGTCATCACGCCTTCAAAGTCAACAAAGACCCGCTTGCCCTTTGCCTCGGGCGGCAGCTTGAAACGGCGACGGTATAGCGAAACAAACTCGTAGGACTTGTCGTCGAAGCTGTGCCACGGCAGTCGCTTGTTGGTATGTGGCACCACAACCTGATCGAAACCAGAGTCGTCAAATTGGATCGCATGGCCGCCCTCGACGATCTTCGGACTGTAACGCCAGTTGCGATTGATCGGCAGCATCAGGCGGCCCTGCTGTGAACTTGTTGCCTGGCCACTCATCACAGTGCCGCTCGGACTGGCCAAAGAGCGTTGTCCCAGCGCTGCACCGGCCAGCAGAGTCCCGCTCTGCATTAAAAAGTCGCGTCGATCCATTCTTGCTTCCCCTCGCCGGGCGTTCCGGCGTCCTCTGCTTTCGCGTACAAAGGTAAACGATTACACCCGTCAATTGACCATATTTGCGTCAGTAATTCGCTGTCAATTCGTGCCTGAACGATCCCGCCTTAAAAAGTATCGAGGTAGACGTGAACTACGCTGCCTTCATGTTTGAAGTTAAGCCCGCGATCCGTCTGATCGCCATTCCAGATACGCAGGAATTTCCACGTCCCATTTTCGTAGCGGCCTTCATCCGCGTGGAGAATGTCCATGCGCTGCCCGGGCAGCTTGCCGGGACGATGGAAGGAGACGCTGGCCTCGATGCCCGTCACCAGAAATTCGTTCGGCCCCAGCTGAGCGATGAGCGCCCGGCCATTGTGCTCCTTCGTTCCCGGCGGCAACCTCCCATCGTGCTGGGGAAAGCCGAACGACACGGTCGCCTGCCAATCGCCAAAGTCGATCTCCTGACGCGCCTCGCCTTCCTCTTCGACAGCCGTCTTCAGCTTTCCTGCAAACTCCAGTCGCGCTACTTCCGCGTCCATCGGACCGATCAGAGCGTAATTTTCAGCGTGGCCTTTGGGATACTCGTCACCGGAATAAGTCCATCGTGTCGCATCGACTCCAAAAGGCGAGAAGCCCACCGCCCCCTTGCCCAGCGCCGAAAAGAAGTACTTGGCGTAACTGTCGCCCGATCCCGTCTCAGGAATCCAAAGGGGATTGTCCGCCCGCCCGTAGGTATTGATCACGCTGAGGTAGAATCCGGGTTCGTCGTTATAGATGTCGGGCGCGATCATGTCTATTGCCGGAGCGTTGATCTTCCAGACGTCGATCATCTTCTGGACCGCTCCACCGCTCGGGTAGGCCAGCCCCGGGACGGAGATACGCCGCTCGGGCAACTCCGCCGGCGGATAGCTGAGCCAGACATTGATGTACATCGGCAAGGGATATTCCGACTTGCCCGCTGTGGCGACTTCATTCACATACTTCGACTGGTAGTAGGCCTGAAAGGTCTCGTCAGCGTCAGCTCCGAAAACCTGCTTCCATGTTCCGGGCTGCCGGTGCAGGGCTGTCACGAATGCCGCCGGCACCTGTTCGTCGAACTGCTTCTCTGCCGCGGCTGAGAAGTCACGCACCGTGCCGATGGCGCCCGACTCATTTTCGGCCTGCATCATCAGCACCGTGTGGTTCGTGCCATCGATCTCGCGCAGGTGATGCATCAGTGCAGCGAATGCTTGCTTGTCGGCTTCAAGATTCGCCGGGGCATTGGCAGAGAGCACATCGATCGGCTCACCCTGCGGGTTGATCATGCGCGGATAATGTTGCGGATCGCCTTTCACCCACGCCGGCGCGTAATGCATATTGCCGTTTTTCCAGGTGCCGAACCAAAGCAGCACGAGATGAAGCTTGCGACTCCGCGCCTGCCCTACGAGATCATCCACAACCGAGAAGTCGAAACTGCCTTGCGTGGGCTCAATCTGCTCCCAGTACACCGGCGCCTCGACCGTGTTCACATGCATCGCTTCGACTGTGGGCCAGACCTCAGGAAGGACAGCGGGCCACGCGCTCGAATTGTTGATCTGCGCGCCCAGTATCAGATAGGGCTGGCCATCGACGAGCAGGGCGAATCTTCCATCCTTCTTTACGATCTGAGGCATATCCGCCGCGTGAGCGGCCAACGCGAGTAAGCAGAACAGCGAAACAACAAGGCACCCCACCTTTGATAACTGAGACATCCAAACTCCTCCGGAGTGAATTCGTTTTGAAGCATACGCTATGACCCGGCTTTGTCCGGATTTCGCTGTCATCCCTCCGAATTCTGCGATACCTTTCCACGCATGCTCCTTCGCAAACGGCCTGCACTCCTGTTCGGCGGCGTGTTCTGTCTCGTCGCATCCATCAACGCGCAAACAGCGCAACGAGCCCGCGACCTTGGAGTACCCTTCGACGGCATTCCCGGACCGCTCGATGCGATCACGGATGTTCCCGGAGTAGAAGTCGGCCAGACGACGCTGATCTCCGGCAATGGACCTCTCAAAGTTGGAGAGGGCCCGGTGCGCACTGGTGTCACAGTGGTCTTTCCGCGCGGCAAAGCGAATCCCGATCCGGTCTACGCCGGGTGGTTCGCTCAGAACGGCAACGGCGAGATGACCGGCACGACCTGGGTCGAAGAGTCGGGATTTCTCGAGAGCCCGATTGGCATCACCAACACGCACAGTGTCGGGGTAGTACGCGACGCCTTCATCGCCTGGGCCGTCAAACACAACACCATGAAGCAGGACTGGTCCCTGCCTGTCGTTGCCGAAACCTGGGACGGCTACCTGAACGACATCAATGGCTTTCACGTAAAGCCGGAGCATGTTTTCTCTGCGCTCGACTCCGCCCGCTCCGGACCAGTCGACGAGGGAGCGGTCGGTGGCGGCACAGGCATGGTCTGCTACGGCTTCAAGGGTGGAATTGGAACCGCCTCGCGCGTCCTGACCAAAGAGCAGGGCGGTTATACGGTCGGCGTGCTCGTCCAGTGCAATTGCGGACGGCGTCCTCAACTTACGATTGCCGGCGTACCCGTGGGCAAACTCATCCCGCAGGACATTCCGTACTCAATGTTCAAGGATGGCAAGGCGGGAGATGACGAAGGCGATGTCGGATCGATCATCATTGTTGTCGCAACGGATGCTCCGCTGCTTCCGCATCAGTTGAAGCGTGTTGCGCGCCGGGCAACGATGGGCCTCGCGCGCACCGGCTCGACATCCGGCAACGGTTCGGGCGATATCTTCATCGCGTTTTCGACTGCGAATTCTCACGCCGACGCCGAGCCCGGCCCGAACACCGTTCTCGCTGTCTCAAATGAGCGCATCAATCCCATCTTCAACGCGACCGTCGAGGCCACAGAAGAAGCCATCGTCAATGCTATGGTTGCAGCCAAAACCATGACCGGCATCGACGGCCACACAGTCATCGGACTGCCGCACCAGGAACTGCAAAAAGCCCTGAAGCAGTACAACCGCTGACGTTCACGCCGCCTTTGCGTGCTTCTTCTGCGCGGCAATTTTCTCCGAGAGCAGCTTCTTCGCGCGTTCGAGCTTCGCACGGCGCGTGGCGCTCAGGCCTTTGCCGCCACGGTTGATGAAATAAGTTAGCATCCGCATGCCCGACCTTGGCCCCTTGGGCGACACTCGCTTCGATGCCAGCGATCGGGCAATTTCCTCAGGGGATTTTGTGAACAGTCCTTCAGGGGGATGGGTCGAGTCCGTCTTCACGTTCTTTACCCAGCGCCGCTTGGTTGCCATGTAAACCCTCCTGAGAGTTAAGAAGCATGGCGCGGCCAAAACGATGACTCGACCTAAGCAGCGATTTCCATTTCCTCGGCTTCAGCGATCTCGACCGAGGGCGGCCGAGCAATGAGCGCACGAACCGGGTAGCAGACGAAAGTAGCAATCAGACGCGGCATTCGCTTCATGTCACCGACGAACGAATTGCTGTTCCTGCCGACCAGCATGGCTCCGTTCTGCATGACATGCCAGTGAAACATCGCCGAGATCACCGTTACGATCAGTGCTCCGATGCCGAGCGCGCGCATGTTGCCGTGGTCGAGCCACAGGTGCAGCGCGCAGTCGGCCGCGAGCGACCCAAGCGGGATCGCCAGCACCACGATGGACCAGGCCAGCCGGCGCGGCTTCACTCCAAGCGCCTGCTGCTGCCACGCCGAAAAGACCCCGGCGGTCAGCAGGACATACGCCGCCTCCACCGCTCCAAAGTGCTCGCGGGCATGCACTGGACTGTGCCACAGGGCGGCCATGCATGCTCCAGCCCGGCAGACAGCCGTGATGAGCGCTGCCTTCCAGTTCCAGTGGGTCAGCGGAAATAGCAAGGCGTCGAGGCGCGATGTGTGTCTCATCCCGTTGCCATTACGCCTGCCGGGCAACAAGAGAAGATCAATGTTGCGTTACATTTCGCGCAATTCCTGCGCCGATGACTCTGCGGAATAACGGAGTAGCCCGTTTGGCGTAGCCGCTGGCTCAAACCTCTGCCCAACGGCGCAGCAGGTTGTGATAAATACCGGTCATTTTCACCGCGATCGGAGAATTGGGCTGCTCGGCGCTGACACGCTGCGCGGCCTCATCCAGGTCGAACAACAGCGTCCGTTCACCGTCATCGCGAATCATGCTCTGGATCCAGAAGAAGGACGAGACACGTGCTCCGCGCGTAACCGGCCGCACATTGTGCAGGCTCGACGAGGGATAAAGCACCATGTGCCCGGCGGGCAGCTTGACGGTGTGGATACCGTAAGTGTCCTCAATAACCAGTTCGCCGCCGTCGTAATCCTCAGGCGAGCTGAAGAAGAGCGTGACCGAGAGATCGCTGCGCACTCGATGCGAAGTGCCCTTCACATGCCGGATGGCGTTGTCTACATGCGTGCCGAACGACTGCCCGCCCGAGTAGCTGTTGAACAGCGGCGGGAAGACCTTTGCCGGCAGCGCGGCGGAAATAAAGAGCAGATTCTGCCCGAGGGCTCCGAGGATCATTTCCCCGATCTCCTGTGCGACCGGGTGGCCCTCGGGGATTTGCAAATTGTTCTTAGCCAGCGAGGATTGGTGCCCCGCGGTAACGCGCCCGTCCACCCACTCGGCCGACGCCAGCTTCTGGCGCGCAACGGCCACCTGTTCAGGCGTGAGCACATCGGGAATTGTAAGCAGCATTCTTTCTCGTCCTTTATCGCTTATCGAAATGTGTATGTGAGGCCGAACAGCGCCGAGGTTCCCGCGCCGGGCACGATATGCGCCGGGTGAATCTGATCGATGTAGTTGCGGTCGAGCAGATTGTAGACGTTCACCTGTGCGCTCAGCCGATCCGAGATCTCGTACTTGGCCATAGCATTCGCAACCCAGTAGCTCGGCACCGCCTTGGGCAGTCCGGTTGTGGGATCGTTGGGAACGGTAGAGCTGGCCGTCCGGCTGTCGACGAAGTTTCCGCCGCCGCCGACTTCCCATCCGTGCGGCAGATGGTATTCGGTCCAGAGGTTGAACAGGTTGTCCGGCACATTTGCGAGTTGCGATCCGACCGCCGCCGGAAAGAACAGCGATTTCACCACTTCGCTATGCATGAACGTGTAGCTCGAGAGCAGCTCCCACCGGTCGGTAACGTGACCCTGCATCGCAAACTCTGCACCGGTGACACGCTGGTTGCCGGCCAGGACAACCAGGGCGGAATTGGTCGGCGAGGTTTCGCGGGCATTCTCTTTATCCGTGCGGAAGAAGGCGCCACGCATCGTCAGTCGCCCGCCTCTCACGTCCCACTTGCTTCCTGCCTCATAGGTCTGGTTCTCTTCCGGGGGCAGATTCGCCGTTCCCTGGCTCAGCGCCAGGGTTTCCGCCGAGGGATTGAACGATGTGCCGTAGGCGAAGTAAACGCTACCGTTAGCCTTCGGCTTGTAGACGAGAGCGCCGCGCCACGTCGGCTTCTCGTCGACGCGCTCGAATTGCGAAGCCGTGGCCACCGACTGCCCGGGAGCGGGATAGGTCCAGTTCACCGCGTTGTAGTTCGTGTCGAAGCGATCCCAGCGGATACCTCCGGTGAGCTCCCATTTCGGATTGATCAGGATGTCATCGAGCAGGTAAACACCCACGCTGAGCGCGCTGGCATGCACGTTCGAACTCGGCAGAGGCGTGCCGCTGAATGGCTGGCTTTCATTGGGGTCGAGCAGATTCGTTGTCGGCACGGTATTAATGCTGACCACCTTGCCGTTCACAACTTGTGGCGCATAGAACGTCGGTCTTACAGGCGACGACGTTTCGCGTCCGCCTTCGACGCCCACCACGCCCGTGTGCCGCATGCCAAAGATCTGTCCGGTGAGGCTCGCGTCTGCCTGATCCCACATGAATGTCTCGGTGCTGTCGGTGGCGATCTGGTTGCGATTGACCAGTACTTGATCCAGAGGTGTCTGCGGAGTGATGCTGCCGCTGGTCGCGGTATTCAGTTGCGGCTCGGTAATGCGCGCGCTGCGAACATAGTTCGCATAGCGTGTGACGTTCCGCAGGATGCCGTGCGTTCCGAGATCGTGCTCAGCCTTCACCGTGCCGATATTCACGTCAGCCCGGAGATAGTTCAGATCGGAAAATCCGTAGTAATTGTGCCGCGCCACCGGTGCCTGCTTGTTGAAGTACCAGGGGATGCCGTAGTCGGGGATGTCGTCTTCGGTGAAGTGGAAGTAGCTCGCGGTGAGCCGGTTGGGCGACTGCAGCCCGAACGAGATTGATGGTGCCACACCGTAGTGCCGGTTTACCGTGACGTCACGCTGGGCAACATTCGCGGCATTGCCTACCACGTTCAGTCGAAAGGCCGTGCCGCTCCCGAGCTTCGGAAGAGGCTCGTTCACATCTGCCACAAATCGTCTCGTGTAATCCGTGCCCAGATCTCCGCCAACACTGACGTAGTGCTTCGACAGCGGGACCTTGCTCTCCTGGTTCACCACGCCGCCCGTCGAACCGCGGCCAAAGTCCACGCCTGCAGGCCCCTCGAGCACGTCCACCTGCTCATAGTCGAACGGGTCGCGATAGTAGCTGCCGTAGTCGCGCATCCCGTCGAGGAAGATGTCATTCCGGGCGGTGAATCCGCGAATGGTGAGATTGTCTCCCTGCGATCCACCTTCGCCGGCCGCCAGGCTGATGCCCGGCGCATTGCGCAACGCATCGCGCAGCGTGGTCGCGCCCTCTTGATCGAGCACTTGCTTCGGAATCGCCGTGATGGACTGAGGTGTGTCGAGAAGTGGCGCGGGAAATTTGGTGAGGGCAATGCTGTCGGGAACGGAAGACTTCACTTCCACCGATTGATCGCTCTTTACCCCGATAACGATCTGGTCTTGTCCGGAATAAGTGAAGCTCAGACCGGTCCCCCTCAGGATCTGACGAAGGGCCTGCTCCTGCGAATAGAGCCCGGAGACACCGGGGGATTTAAAGCCAGGGACAGTCTCCGAAGGTATGGAATAGCTCACGGCTACGCCGCAGATCTTCGCAAACTGGGCCAGCGCGGTATCCAACGGCCCGGCAGCGATGTCGAAGCGCCGCACAGGAAGTTGGGCCTGGCTTCCGGCCGGTGTGTTCTGCGAAGTACTACTCTGTGCGAACGCGATAGCAGCTTTGCTGGCGCCGGCGGCGGCGTAGGCGGCGATTGTTCCTGCTGCCAGCCAGGCGCGACGTCCCGTCAGCGTGCGGCGCTTCTTCTCGTGCTTCTTGCTCACCGTGTCTCCAAGTGAATCGCCCGAGGCGGCAGCGCGCACGCAGCACAACTGACGTTCTCCGGGGTTGGAAGGCCACGCTGGCGGACTTATGATTGGGGAAGTCCACCGTCGATCCGGCCGTGGATGCCCGGTCCTCGCGTTGCTCCAGCCAGAGTCAGGCGCGGGGGCCGGGTCAGATGTCAATCTCGGACTTCTTCGGTCCGAGTTCAATATACGACAAGATCAGTCGTAGATACAACCTGTACCGGCGATTAATTTCTCATGACAACGTCGTCATGTGTGGATATCTTCTAAGGCGTATATTGCGCACGGGAGGATCCCCATGACTTCTCTCCACAACGGGCAGTGCGGTCTCTGTACGCACTTCGGCGAGTCGCATCAATCTTCAGACCAGAAGCTCATTCAGATCAGGTCCAGTAAGAGCGCACCCGAGGACTTTGTCGACGACTGCGGCCATCCGCGGCATTCCTCGCTGCATTTGAAGGTCACGCCAATTAGCGGTTGTGACGGCTTCGAAGCCGCAATGGCGGCCTAGACGCACGTCACGGGCGCGTCGCTATACTTGTTTCAGGAGCAAGACTTTGCACCTGGAACGCATTCTCCGCACGACTCGGGCGACCGTCGCCGATCGCAAGCCGCGTGTGCCTCTAAGCCACCTGGAGGGCAGGGCCGCTGAGCACACTCCGCGGGGATTTGCGCGTGCGCTTCGGGCTCAGTCGCAACGCGGACCGGCGATCATCGCCGAGCTGAAGAAGGCCTCGCCTTCAAAGGGCCTGATCCGCGAAAACTTCGACGTCGCCACCCTCGCTCCGTTATTAGAGAAGGGAGGCGCCACGGCTCTTTCGGTGCTCACCGACGATCCTTATTTTCAAGGCAGCCTTACGAACCTCGAGATAGCCTCATCGGTCACCGGACTTCCTTGCCTCCGGAAGGATTTCATCGTTGACGAGTATCAGATCGTCGAGGCGCGAGCGCATCGGGCCGACGCCATCCTGCTGATCGCCGCTGCACTTTCCGACGCTGACCTTGGCCGATTCACCGAAGAGGCGCACCGTCAGGGACTGGATGTCCTTTGCGAGGTGCATACCGCCGAAGAACTGGAGCGCGTGCGCAACCTGGGTTGTGACGCTTACGGAGTGAACAACCGCGACCTCAGCACATTTGCCGTCAGCCTCGAAACCTCGCTGCGCCTGGCCGACCGGCTGCCTGCTGGCGCGGTTCGAGTCGCGGAGAGCGGAATTAACACCAGCGAGGACGTCGAACGCCTGCGCGCCGCCGGATTCGACGCATTCCTCGTCGGCGAATCCCTCATGCGACAAGCCGACCCCGGCGCAGCCTTGCGGGCTCTGCTCGCGCCTGTAATGGAGCGGGTGTAGCTCATGTGGGTCAAGGTCTGCGCCAACACCAGTCTCGAAGACGCGCAGCTTGCTGCCTCGGCAGGCGCCGACGCGGTGGGTTTTGTCTTCGCTGAAAGCGTGAGACGGGTAACCGCAGAGCAGGTGCGGGCGATCACGCCACATCTGCCGGAGGCGATCGAGAAGTATGGCGTCTTTGTCGACGCTGGAGTCGAAGAGATCAGAGCCACAATTAAGGAATGCGGCCTGACCGGCGTGCAACTTCATACCTCGCTGGATCCGGCGCTGCCTCAGAAGCTGCGTGACCGCTTTCCTGCCGCTGGTGGACGGTCCAGGCTGGGAATCATCCGGGTGATACATTACGGCGGCGACCTCAGCGAGCGTCTCCTTGAGGCTGAGCGGGACGAGGCGATCGACGCTGTGCTGGTCGACTCGCGAACCGCGACCTTGTTGGGCGGTACCGGCCGCCGATTCGACTGGCAGCACGCTCGGGAGAATCTCACCCGCGCAACCGGACTGCATCTTGTTGTCGCCGGCGGACTGAACCCTGAGAACGTCGCTGAGGCCATTGAGACGCTGCGGCCCTGGGGCGTGGACGTCGCAAGTGGAGTCGAAGCCTCACCTGGCAGGAAGGATCCGGCAAAGGTGAGAGCTTTCATAGAGAACGCGCGCATCGCGGCGAACAAAGCGAAGCTGGGAGTGGAAGTTGAAGCGTGAAGGATGCGTCGGAAGAAAATATTTTGCCGTTTCCGTCCCTGCCATGTATCTTGGAAAACAAGATGACGTACGCGCCTCGCCAGTTTTTTAGCTTTAGCTACCGCTATTGGCGCTCAATAGCGGCTCTGGCGGACAGTCTCGTACACATCTGAAGGACAAGTAAGAACCTTCAGGACGAACTTCCACAGGAGCCGCGATCGCAGAGATCGGGGCTTTTTTATTTTGAGACCGGGGTTTTTTCATTTGCGCCGAAGAACGCAGTTTTGGAAGGAAGCATTGTGAGCAGTACCGACACTCTCTCCCGAACCACGACGCCCGCCCAGGTTGCAGGCCGCTTCGGCGCCTACGGCGGACGCTTCGTGCCCGAAACGCTGGTGGCCGCCCTCGACGAGCTCGATCACGCCTATGCCGAAGCGAAAGCAGATTCCGCTTTTCAGGCTCGCCTCGACTCTCTTCTGCGCGACTACGCAGGCCGGCCGACTCCGCTCTATTTCGCAGCCCGGCTCACAGAGGAGTTGGGCGGAGCAAAGATCTACCTCAAGCGCGAGGACCTGCTGCACACCGGCGCGCACAAGATCAATAACTGCATTGGGCAAGGCCTGCTCGCGGAGCGTATGGGCAAGCGGCGCATTATCGCCGAGACTGGAGCCGGTCAGCACGGGGTGGCCACGGCCACTGTCTGCGCGCTGCTCGGCATGGAATGCGTCGTCTACATGGGCGAAGAAGACATGCGACGGCAGGAGCTGAACGTCTACCGCATGCGCCTCCTCGGCGCTGAAGTCCGAGCTGTGAATTCCGGCTCACGCACACTCAAGGACGCGATTAACGAAGCGATGCGCGACTGGGTCACCAACGTGCGCACCACTCACTATCTTCTCGGCAGTGTTCTCGGAGCTCATCCCTACCCAACCATGGTGCGCGACTTTCATCGCGTCATCGGCAGGGAAGCGCGCGAGCAAATACTGCACAAGGAAGGCCGTCTGCCCAGCGCTGTTATTGCCTGCGTCGGTGGCGGCTCCAACGCCATCGGAGCTTTTTACGAATTCATACCCGATACTCAGGTTCGCTTGATTGGCGTGGAAGCCGGAGGCCGCAGTGAGAAGCTGGGCGAACACGCGGCGCGCTTTCATGGAGGATCGCCTGGCGTTCTGCAGGGCACCTATTCGTATCTGCTGCAGGACGAAAATGGCCAGGTGTCTCTCACACACTCCGTATCCGCTGGCCTCGACTACGCCTCAGTCGGCCCAGAGCACGCGATGCTGCACGACTCCGGACGAGCCGAATATGTATCTGCCACCGATCAGGCGGCGCTCGACGCTACCGTCCGGTTGGCACGAACGGAAGGCATCCTGCCCGCGCTGGAAAGCGCCCACGCCGTCGCTGAATGCCTCCGCATCGCTCCAGCCATGACGCCGCATGACATACTTGTAGTCAATCTCTCAGGACGCGGCGACAAAGATATGGGAATCCTCTCCCGCGAACTCAGCCTGAAGGGAGCTTAAGCCAAATGCCGATTCGCTTTGCTGGCAAGCCAGGTCTGGTGGCCTATCTCACTGTCGGCGATCCCGACCTTGCCACCACACGCAACATCGCCCTCGCCGCCATCGATGCGGGCGCGGACGTAATCGAACTAGGCGTGCCCTTCAGTGATCCGCTGGCCGATGGGCCCGTGATCCAGCGCGCCAGCGAACGCGCTCTGCGCCACGGAACCACGCTGGCCGATGTTCTCGCTCTGTCCACCGATCTGCGCCAGGCTCGTCCCGAAGCCGGCCTGGTGATCTTCTCTTACTACAATCCCATTCTTCGCTTTGGCCTCGAGCGCTTTTGCGCCGCCGCAGAGCACGCCGGCGTGGACGGTGTGCTCGTGACCGACATGATTGTCGAAGAAGCCGCCGAATATCTGGCTCACCTGGAACGCCATCATCTCGTGCCAATCTTCCTTGCCGCTCCGACGAGTCCCGACGAGCGGCTGGAGCACATCGCGGCCGTGTCCCGCGGCTTTGTTTATGCCATCTCGCGGACAGGCATTACCGGCACGCAGCAATCACCGGCATCCGACGCACAGAATCTGGTTTCGCGTCTCCGCCGCTTTACGGATCTTCCGATTGCCGTGGGATTTGGCATCTCGAACGCGGATCATTTTGCCGCAGTCGGTGAATTCGCCGACGCGGCGGTGATTGGAAGCGCGCTGGTGCGCATGATTGAGGAAGATGTTGAGCGTGGTGCGCCCGAAGAAGCGCCCAGCTCCATCGCACGATTTATCAAGGGTCTGCAAACACCGGTTCTGCAGACCCGCTAACGTCACCGTTGGTACGGACTCAAAACGAGGCCGCGCCGCTTAAGGCGCGCCGGACATAGGGGCATGCATGGAAATCGAAGACTGGCGACGGAAAATCGACGAGCTTGATCAGCAGATCGTCGCGCTGATCAGCGAACGAGCAGAGGCCGCGCAGGCGATAGGCAAGTTGAAGCGAAATACTTCGATGCCCATTTATGAGCCAAATCGTGAGCGCGTGATCTTCGAAAATGTGCGGGCGGCCAATCGCGGACCGCTTCCCGATATCGAGTTGACGCACATTTACGAACGCATCATCGATGTGATGCGTGCACTACAGCGCGAAGAGCTGGCGTCGTCCAAGGGCAGTTCGACCACTACCAGGAGCGGAGAGTAATCAGGCGCGCGTGAGCCGCGCAGGACAAGGAAAGTAACCATGATAGTTGCAATGCAGGAAAGAGCCACCGACGACCAGATACAGGCTGTTGTCGAGCGGATGGTCGAAATCGGATTCAACGTTCACCGAACTACCGGAGCTGTGCAGACCATCCTTGCCGGCGTAGGCACTCCCGGTCAGTTCGATCACAAGGATTTCGAGTTGCTGGCCGGAGTCGCGGAAGTCATTCGCATTTCTTCGCCCTACAAGCTCGCTGGACGCGGCTTCAGGCCCGAAGGCACGATCGTCCAGTTCCCGAACGGTGTCACTGTGGGTGGCGACGAGATCGTGGTCATGGCCGGACCGTGCTCCGTGGAGAGCCGCGACCAGATTTTCTCCGCAGCCGCGCAAGTCAGGGCAGCGGGCGCTAAGTTTCTTCGCGGAGGAGCGTTCAAGCCGCGCAGTTCGCCCTACTCCTTCCAGGGAATGGGGCTCGCCGGACTCACACTGCTGCGCGAAGTTGGGGATGCAAGCGGCCTGCTCATCATCAGCGAGGTTATGGAGATTTCCCAGATCGAGGTGATGCTGCCCTATATCGATTGCTTCCAGGTAGGCGCTCGCAATATGCAGAACTTCAACCTGCTGCGCGAGCTTGGGCAAGTGCGCAAGCCGGTGCTGCTCAAGCGCGGCATCGCAGCCACGCTCGAAGAGCTGCTCCTCTCCGCCGAGTACATCCTCTCCGGCGGCAACTACGACGTCATCCTGTGCGAGCGCGGCATCCGCACCTTCGAAACTTACACCCGCAACACCATGGACATCTCGGCAATCCCTGTCATCAAGAAACTCTCGCACCTTCCCATCGTCGGTGATCCTTCTCACGGAACTGGCCGCCGCGACATGGTTCCGCAGATGGCCCGGGCAACGGTGGCCGCAGGTGGCGATGGTCTGCTGATCGAGGTGCACCCCAACCCCGACAAAGCTGTTTCCGACGGAGCGCAATCCCTCTTCCCGGAGCAGTTCTCAAAGCTCATGGATGAGCTGCGCATCATTGCTCCCGCGGTAGGCCGCAGTATCGGTCAGCCGGCTGCCGTCACCGTCTAAGCATGCCGATTGAGCGCATCGCCATCCTTGGCACGGGGCTCATCGGAGCTTCCGTCGGGCTGGCGCTACGCTCACATGGATATGCAGGCAGCATCACGGGATGGGATCCCGATACGTCGGAGGCTGCGAGTGCTCAGTCCATCGGCGCGATCGACTCTGCTTCGCAGGACCCGCTGCGAACGGCCCGCGAGAGCCAGGTCATCCTGCTCAGCGGCCCGGTGTTCACCATCCTGGAATGGCTCGGTCGCCTCGCTCCTGTGCTGCAGTCAGGACAATTGGTCACCGATGTCGGCAGTGTCAAGGGCGCGATCTGTCAGCAGGCTCTTGGCAGCTATAACCTCGTGCATACCGCAGGCTTTCTCGCCGGTCATCCGATGGCGGGCAAGGAAGTCAGCGGCGCAGCGAACGCCGATGGAGATCTCTTTACCGGCGCTGCGTGGCTTTTCACGGAAACGCCGGAATCTCACGGGATGCACCCGGCGTCGCGCGCTCTTGCCGATGAATGGCGTGCCTGGCCGGAGAAATTTGGCAGCCGCGTGCTCGACCTTGATCCCTCACGCCACGATGTTCTCTGTGCCTGGGTGAGCCATCTTCCGCAGTATCTTTCGACGGCGCTCAGCGCCTTGCTCGACGAAGAATTTCCGACCAAGGACGAGATGCTACCCATCGGCGGCCGCGCTTTGCGTGAGATGACGCGCCTTGGAGCCAGTCCGTACTCCATGTGGCGCGATGTTGCCCACACCAATACTGAAGCGGTCGCCGCGTCGCTGCTGGCTCTGGAACAGCGCCTGGCCCATTTGCGCGAGAACCTCAAAACCCCGGAGCTGCGTGACGAGTTCGAGCGCGCCAACCACTTCCGGTCCTCGATGGAGCCTCCCAAGAAATAGCCGGGCCTCCAACATTGCAGGTTTAGTATGGTCAGCATGCGACGCGCTGCTGCCCTTCTTCTCGCACTCGCCCTTTCTGGTCTCACTGCTATTGCACAACAACCGACGATGCTTCTCGTCGATATAGATCACCGATCTTCGATGAGCCTCGACGGTGAATGGCACTACATCATTGATCCCTACCACGCCGGCTGGGGATCTGTGACATCCAACAGCGATGTGCCCGGCACACGCGGTTATGCACGCGATCTGCACTACGCCCCCGGCGGCCCCTTTGCCGAATATGACTTCGCCAAGTCGCCGACACTGAAGGTTCCCGGCGACTGGAACACGCAGAAGCCCGAGCTCCTCTACTACGAAGGGCTGCTCTGGTACGAGCGCGAGTTCGAATACCATGCGAAGCCCCACACCCGGGTATTCCTGCACATCGGTGCAGCAAATTACGCAGCGCACGCCTTCATAAACGATGTTCACGTGTGCGATCACGAAGGCGGCTACACGCCATTCGACTGCGACATCACCAGCGCACTGAAAGACGGCACCAATTCTGCCGTCATTGCCGTCGACAATACGCGCGCCCTCGACCATGTGCCGACCATCAAGAGAGATTGGTGGAACTATGGCGGTCTCACCCGCGAAGTGTCCATTGTTGCCGTGCCAGACACATTCATCGACGACGAGAATCTTCACCTGACCAAAGGCGGAAACATCGAGGGCGATGTTCACCTGACCGGAGCGGCGGCCGGCATGAAGATCAGCGTTCAGATTCCCGCGCTTCATGTTGACCAGACGGCAGCGGTAGGTGAAGACGGTAGCGCCAAATTCTCCCTGCATCCACAGGGCCTCGAGCGCTGGTCGCCGGAAAATCCCCGCCTCTACAGAGTCGAGTTCACAGCCGGCGACGATCAGCTGACCGACGATGTTGGCTTCCGCACGATCGAGGTGCAGGGAGACGAGATCTTGCTCAACGGCAAGTCGATCTTTCTGCGCGGAGTGAACATTCAGGGGGAGGCACCGTACCGTTCCGGCCGCGCGTGGTCGGAGCAGGACGCAAACACCCTCCTGGGATGGGCCAAGGAACTGCACTGCAATTTCGTCCGGCTGGCGCATTATCCGCACGATGAGCACATGACGCGACTCGCCGACAAGATGGGCATCATGGTCTGGTCGGAAATCCCGGTCTACTGGTCTATCGACTGGACCAACACACACACATTCGACGTCGCGAAGCAGCAGCTTGAAGAGATGATTCGGCGCGACCGCAACAAGGCGTCAGTGATCCTGTGGTCAATGTCGAACGAGACGCCAATCAGCGATGCCCGGACCGCATTCATCGGCAAGCTCGCTGCTGAAGCGCGGCGTCAGGACCCCACGCGGCTCATCACCTCCGCGATGCTGACCCCCTTTCACGGCAAGACCGCGGTGCTCGACGATCCCCTCGGAGCCGATCTCGACGTGCTCGGCTACAACGAATACATCGGCTGGTACATGGGCAAGCCCGATGACGCGCCGTCTTACAAGTGGGAAGACCCGATGCACAAGCCGGTCATCATCAGCGAATTTGGCGGCGGGGCCAAGGCCGGACTCCATGGTCCGGCAGATCAGCGCTTCACCGAGGAAAACCAGGCGGAAATACTCAAAGAACAGCTCATCATGTTCGGCGATATGCCCTTCCTGCGCGGAATAACGCCCTGGGTGTTGATGGACTTTCGCTCGCCGACGCGCCTTCTGCCCGGCATCCAGGACGGCTACAACCGCAAAGGCCTCATCTCCGACCAGGGTGTGAAGAAGAAGGCCTTTTTCGTTCTGCAGGACTATTACGCCGGACTACAGAAGTAGGCACGAAGGATCTTCTGATGCTCCGATTGCAGCGCCTTTCCGATACACTGCCTACACCGATCCATGAGGATGCTCTCTGAATGAAAACTGTAGGAATCCTTTGTCTTTCTGTTGCCGCGTTGCTCGCGGTATCCGCCCATGCGCAGGAGAAGTCAGCGACCGAAGAAGATTATGTGAAGGCACATTACACGAAGTACGAGTACCGTATCCCGATGCGGGATGGCGTACACCTCTTTACCTCCGTGTATGTCCCGAAGGATTCGTCGCAGGCCTATCCCTTTCTGATGGACCGCACGCCCTACAGCGTAGCTCCGTACGGAGTCGACCAATATAAGAAGACTCTGGGACCCTCGGACGAGTTTGAGAAGGCCGGTTACATCTTTGTCTACCAGGACGTGCGTGGCCGCTATATGTCCGAAGGCACCTTCGTCGAGATGCGCCCGCATATCGACGTAAAGAAGTCGCCGAAGGATGTCGACGACAGCTCTGACACCTACGACACCATCGACTTCCTTCTCAAGCACGTCCCGAACAACAACGGACGCGTCGGCATCTGGGGCATCTCCTATCCCGGTTTCTATACCTCGGCGAGCATCATCGATTCCCATCCCGCGCTGAAGGCCGCCTCGCCTCAGGCACCCATGACTAATCTGTTCATGGGCGACGACGCCTACCACGGCGGCGGGTTCATGCTCGACGCCAATTTCGGCTTCTATGTCTTTTTCAGGCCGCAGGAGAATCCGACTCTTCCTGTCCGGTCGGTCCCGTTCGACTTTGGCACTCCGAATGGCTACGAGTTTTATCTGAACGCCGGTCCGACTTCGAATCTGGACAAGAAGTACCTGAAGGGCACCAATCCGCTCTTCAACGACCAGATGTACCACACCACCTACGACGATTACTGGAAGGTCCGCGACCTCTCGCAGCACATGAAGAATATCCACTGTGCTGTGCTGACCGTCGGCGGATGGTTCGACGCCGAAGATCTCTCCGGTCCGATGCGTACCTACTACGCGATCGAGAAGAACAATCCCGGCACCGTGAACACCATCGTCGAAGGCCCATGGGTGCATGGCGGATGGGCGCGCAATGACGGCGATCACCTCGGAGATGTCCACTTCAACTCCAAGACCAGCGAGTATTTCCGCAAGAACATCCAGTTCCCGTTCTTTGAGTTCTATCTCAAGGACAAGGGCGCGCCGATGCCCGAAGCTTATGTCTTCGAGACGGGTACAAATGTGTGGCGTAAGTATGAGTCCTGGCCGCCCGCACAGGCCAAACCGCGCATGCTCTACTTCCACGCTGGCAGCAAGCTGTCGTTTGATCCTCCGGCGGCGAGCGAAGGTTCCGACTCCTACGTCAGCGATCCGGCCCACCCCGTGCCCTTCGTTGGATACGTAACCGACACCGTGCCACAACGCTACATGGTCGACGATCAGCGATTCGCCGCTACCCGGCCAGACGTCCTCGTCTATCAGACCGACCCGTTGACCGCAGACGTCACCATTGCCGGCCCCATTTCTCCTAAACTCAAAGTCGCAACGACTGGCACCGACTCCGACTTTGTAGTCAAGCTGATCGATGTCTACCCGAATGACTTTCCTGACCCCGACGCGGGAAGCGCCACCGGCAAGCGCGTGATCGACACACCTGCCTTGCGCATGGGGGGGTACCAGCAGCTTCTGCGTGGTGAGCCGATGCGCGGCAAGTTCCGCAACAGCTGGGAGAAGCCCGAGGCATTTGTTCCCGGCAAGATGGCTGAAGTCGACTTCTCGATGCCTGATCTCGACCACACCTTCCGCCGTGGCCACCGCATCATGGTTCAGGTGCAGAGCTCGTGGTTCCCTCTGGTGGACCGCAATCCGCAAACTTTCACCGATATCCCGAACGCCAGCCCGTCAGACTTCAAGCCGGCAACCGAGACCGTTTTCCACTCGGGAGACGCAGCCTCAGGGGTCGAAGTGCTGGTGCTGCCGCAGCCCTGATGTAGGCAAAGGGCGCAGTTTACGCGCCCACCTTGCCCAGCCCGATGCCGATTACGTACGTCACCAAGCCTTCGACCGCCCCGACCAGCGTCATCTCGGTTCCGCTGGCCCACCATGACCGTATGGTGATCAAAGACTTTGCCGCCCCCACTGCGAAATGGGCTACGAGAGATATGATCGCGGACGCGATGATCGCCGGATATCCGTTGAGAAAGAAGAATGGAATGATCGGGATGAACGCGCCTATTGCGGTCGAGATCGCCCCGGAGACGGCGGACGTCATGGGATTGCGCAGGGCCTCTTCGCTCGACTTGAGCCGCTCGGAAGCTAGTGCTCGCAGCAATTGGTCCTTGTCCTGTGCAATGTGCTCCACCATGTGATCGGCGTCATCCTCGGGTAATCCCTTCACCTGGTAGTAGAGCGAGAGCAGCTCACGCGCCTCGGGCCCGTTCATCTCAATCGCATCACGTTCACGGGCGACTTCGGCCTCGTAAATCTCGCGCTCGCTCTTCGCCGCGAGGTAAGCGCCCGAGCCCATCGAAAGCGCGCTGGCAATCATGCCGGCAAGACCCGCCATCAGCACATAATGGCTCGCGCCCTGGGTGGCGCCCGAAACTCCAGATACGATGCCGAATATCGCACCCAGTCCGTCATTCACACCATAGATCGCATCGCCAATCCAACCCGCAGTTTGTCTTCCTGTTCCGCCTCCGTTGCGTCTGGAGAGCAGTTCCTCAAGCATCGCCTGCGCTTTCGAGGCGTCTGCCGGGGTGGCCTTGCGCGGATACCTCTGACGAATGAGGCTGCTGAGTTCCTGATAGTGCTCGCGCTCTTCCTCGATCACCTGGCGCAGAACCCCTAGGCTGGGCTCGTCGTCAAGGTCCTTCAGTTGCTGGCCGTAGAGCGCGATGGCTCTGCTCTCGTCGATCTCCAGCCGTCGCAGCGCCATGCGCTGACCGCCCAGGCGGTTGGCAAGGCTGTCGGCGTCGCCAGTAGATTTGCCTTTGTACTGCGGCTGTTTGCCCCCAAGCTCGAGGATGCGCTTTTCCCAGAGTGCGGCGTGCTGTGCCTCCGCATCCGCCATGTGCATCAGCGTCTGCTTGCGGATCGGATCGTGGTCTCGTTCGGAGAGAGTTCGGTAAGTGTAATAACCGCTCATCTCCGCCTGCCAGTTGCCCTCCAGTGCGGCGAGCAGCTTGCGCAGCTTCGGTGTCTCGATCGATTCAGGCTTCGCGGTAATCGGCGTCAAACCTATTCTCCGATCTGATAGCCGAAGGTAAACCTTCCAATCTGCATGAGCGCATGCTCTCCCGGCGGCCAGATGCGAAATGATTCTACCCTAGTAATTGCCGGATTCAAGCCGGCCTCGACGGATCCCATTGGCTTTCCGGACGCAGCTTCATAAAACTTCACGTCCAGTCCATCTTCAATGTGTTGCCAGCCGATGACGTAGGCGCCCGGAGCAAGCTGAAAGTTGCCGATCTTCAACGGCACTTGCGTCAAAAAATAGTGAGAGTACTTGCCGTCCGCAGAGTAGCCCGCTGTAATGAGCACGACACCAGCAATGAACTTGCCGTGTCCGTCGGTGATGCCGGAAGCGGTTCGCATCTCGGTCTCGATGCGTTCCTGCTGCACGGGCGCGCGGGCAGGCAACAGATTCTTCAACTCGCCCTCGGTTGCCGTATGCCAGCCGAGGCTCTTCGCACCCTGTGCGGCCAACACCAAAGAGCAGCAGAGGAAAAGTGCAACGCAGCACGATCTTCGCATCAGATTTGTCATCGAAGCTCTCCTACTCAAGGTGAACGATGCCGCGCTGTAGAGCCGTGGTGGCCGCCTGGGTGCGATCGTTGACGCCGAGCTTGCTCAGCAGGCTGTTGATATGAGTTTTCACCGTTGCTTCAGAAATATGCAGGTCGCCCGCAATCTCCTTGTTACTACGCCCGGCGACAATCCGCTTCAGCACCTCCAGCTCGCGCGTGGTCAGAGCGGGCCCGCCCATGCGCTCTGCCAGTTTCTCGGCGACGAAAGCCGGAATCTTCGACTTGCCTGCGTAGACTGATCGGATTGCAGCTGTAAGTTCATCGGCATCGGTGCCCTTTAACAGATATCCCTTGGCCCCGGCCTGCAGAGCGCGATAGATGTCTTCGTCACCGTCGAATGTGGTGAGCACAATAATGCGCGCCGTAGGCGACTCCTGCCGTATCTGCGAGATCGCATCTGCGCCTCCAAGCTTCGGCAGACGCAGATCCATCAGCGTCACGTCCGGCTTGAATTTGCGATGCGCCTCGATCGCTTCCAGCCCATCGGCGGCTTCCGCGATCACGCTCAGATCCGGAACGGTATTCAACAGTGCTACCAGCCCCTGGCGTACGACGGTATGGTCATCAACGACCATAATGCGAATCGGTTCACTCATGATGCCTTTGCTTTCTCACTTTCCTTCATCCGCGATCACTTCTACACGCACCTCTGTGCCATGGCCTTCCTGGCTGCTTACCGTCAGGGTGCCGCCAATCTCTTGGGCGCGTTCCTTCATTCCGGCGATGCCGTAATGTCCGTCTCGCGCCGACGCAGGTTCGCCGGAAAATCCGCGGCCGTTGTCCTGCACCGTTAACTCCACGCCTGCGGAGGAAAACTTCAGTTGAATCTCCACCCGCTTCGCATCGGCATGGCGAACGGCGTTGGTCACCGCTTCCTGCGCGATGCGCATCAGTTCGCCTTCCACACGCTCCTGAAGGGGACGATACGCTCCATTCACGCGCACCTCGGTCCGGATCTCAGTGCCGGCGGTCACGCGGTCGGCCATCTTTGCCAGTTGTGCTGCCAGGTCCTGGTTCTCGGCGCTTTGCGAACGAAGCTCCCAGATGGCATTGCGTGCTTCTTCTAACCCATGCCTGACAAGATCCTGGGCCTGGCCGAGATGCTGCTTTGCCGCATCTGTCGAACTTCCGAGCAGGCGGGAAACAATCTGCAGCTGCACCGATACCGCCACGAATCCCTGCGCGAGCGTGTCGTGAATCTCGCGGGCAATACGATTGCGCTCGGCCATGACCGCGCGGAATCTTGATTCTACCTGCCGCATCTGCCAGCGGTATGCCGCATACCAGATCAGCGCGGCAGCCGATACCAGCAACACATAGAACCATATCGTCTGGTAGAAATACGGCTGCAACCGGAAGGAGACGGACGCCGGTGCGTTGCTCCATACGCCGTCGTTGTTGCACGCCAGAACCTGGAAGGTGTAGCGGCCTGGCGGGAGGTTGGTGTAATACGCCGCACGCCGCGTGCCTGCGTCGATCCATCCGTGATCGAAGCCTTCCAGCCTGTACTTGAATCGCACCTTCTGCGGAGCTGCGAAGCTCAGCGCCGTGTATTCAAACGCGAATCGCCGGCCGCCCGGTCGAATCGAGATTGCGCCGCTCGTCTTCTCGGGACTGTCATCCACGCTGACCTGTTCGATGCTCATCAGCGGTGGCACCCGATTGATCGCCAGATGCGTGGGGTCGACCGTAGCCGCTCCCTTCAACGTTGCAAACCAGAGCGCTCCGTCATCCATCCGCCACGCCGCCGGATGACCGCCGCTGCTCGCCTCGTTCACCTTCATCCCATCGGCAACGCCGTATGACATCACTGCCACCTTCGGCGTCGCGCCGTCAGCGTAGCGGTTCAGCTCATCGCGGCTTGCACAGAAAATGCCCTGGTTCGAACTCAACCAGAGCTTCCCGGAGGCGTCTTCGAGAATTCCGTAGATCGTCTCCGGCAGCGTGGCGCCCTTCGATGTGATTGTCCGGAAAACTCCATTGCGCCAGCGATTCAGGCCTCCACCCATGGTTCCAATCCACAGAGTTCCGTCTGCATCCTCGTGAAGAGCAGTAATAGTCCGATTGGAGAGCCCGTCCTTCTCCGTGAAGTTTCTGAACTGTCCGTTCTCAAGGCGCGTCAATCCTCCCAGCGTGCTGATCCACATCGTGCCGTCCCGCGATTGCAGGATTGAACCCACCAGATCGCTGCCCAGACCGTCGAGGGCGGAGTAAGTCGTGAATTTTCCATCCTTCAGCTCGGAGAGCCCGCGACGTGTCCCGATCCACAGCGAGCCCTGCCTGTCGAAGTAGAGCGAGCGCACGAAATCGTCCGCCAGACCGTCAGCTGATGTAAACATCGTCACCTTGCCATCGCGCAAGCGATCCAGGCCGTCTGGAGTACCCAGCCACAAATCGCCATTGGGCGCGCTGGCAATCGAAAGCACCACGTTACTCGAGAGGCCATTGGTCGTAGTCAGCGCAACAAAGCCGTCATTGGTTCTCCGGTCGAGGCCGCCGCCGCTCGTTCCCAGCCATACTGTGCCTCGTTGGTCCTGGTACACCGAGCGAATGTGATCGTCAGAGATCCCGTCCTGCGCCGTGTACGTCGTAAAGGCGCGATCGCGCAAGATATTCACGCCCCCGGACTCCGTCCCCAGCCAGAGATTCCCCTCGCGATCCTCAACAATCGAAAGCACAGCGTTGCTTGAGAATCCCTCTCGTGGCGTAAACGCTTCGATTTTTCCATCGAACACGCGGGCGATACCGGCGCCTGTGCCTACCCACATCGCGCCCTCGCGGTCGCATATCAGCAATTGCACCACGTCGGAAGGCAATCCCTCATGCGTGCCGTAGTGCAACGTCTTCGAACCGTCGTAGCGAAGCAGTCCGGCGTCCGTGCCGATCCACATCGCGCCTGACTTATCCGCAGCCAGAGCCGACACGTTCCGGGCCTCCGCACCGACACCCGGCAGGTTAAATGGCTCGCATTTCTGCGCTCCGCAGATCTCCAAACCGTTCTGCATCCCTGCCCATACGCGACCGGTCTTATCCAGAGCGAGCGCCTGGATAGCGGCTGTTTGTCCTGCAGCTTTGAATTGGCGCGGTTCGCCCCATTCCGTGTGATAAAGCCCGTTTGGTGTGGCGAGCCACAGATCGCCATACGCGCCATCCAGCATCCGGCTCGTCTCGTCCAGTGGCGGAATACCGGCCACGCTTTGAAACCCTTTGCCATCGAAGCGCGCGAGACCACCCGAGGTCACGGCCCAGATCGCACCGCTGCTGTCTTGATGAAGAGCCCAGATGATGTTGGCCTGCAGGTTTACCGGCGATGAAATCCGTTGAAAATTCCCGCCCCGGTAGCGCGTCACGCCATTGGACGTCGCGATCCACAGCGCACCCGACCGGTCTTCCATCAGGCCGTAAATCAAATCGCTCCCCAGCTGCGGCGTGTCTTTGTGCGTATAGACGGTAAACTTCACCGAATCGAAGCGCACCAGCCCTGCCTCAGTTGCCAGCCAGATGAAGCCGGCCCGGGTTTGCAGCACCGCGTGCACAGTGTTCTGCGGCAGTCCGCTCTCCGTCTGCCACGACTCGTAGCCGTAATGCCGGAGACTCTGGTGCGGATCAAGCGCCAGAGCAGCCGCGGTTACGAACAGCACAGCAAATCCGAGTGCGCCACCCCTCGATACTGTGCTCCTCGCGGCTGACCGGCGGAAGATTCGCATTTCTGTCCGAATACTACACACCGCGCGACGGAGAAAAATATCCATCATTCGGTGGAGAACCCGACCGGGCGAAGCTGCGCAATAACGACTCCTTAGCCACGCCGCTTGGTCCTGCCAGCCCCGTTCTGGGATCGCGGCCTCACCCAGACCTTTTCAGCAGCCGGCGCACCCAGCGCGAACGATCCCGTCGGAGTTTCAATGCTCAGCGTCTGGTCGTAGTTCCTCTTGAGCACGCGCACCGTGCCTCCTGGCTCGATCCCGGTCTCATGCAGAAATCGCAACAGCCGCGGATCGCGCTCGTAAAGGCTCGTCACTGTGTACTCGGCATCCTCTGCGCTCTCGGCCAGAGTCCGCAAGCCACGCTTCGCGCGCCTTGCCGGATTCTCAGGCAGGACAGCATTCCCATGCGGACACAGTCCCTGCGCGCCTAGCCTTTCCAGCAATCGTGCCTCGAACGCAGGTGACACAGCATGTTCCAGCCGTTCAGCCTCGTCGTGAACCTCATACCACGGCATTCCGAACATCTCCGAGAGCATGCGTTCAATCAGGTGATGACGAAGAGCGGTCCTGTGCGCCGTCTGCCGGCCCTTGGCGGTCAGCCGAATCACCCCGTCCGGTTTTACCTCGAGGTAGCCGTCACGCTTCAGCCTGCGCACCGCCATCGACACCGCAGGAGGCGACACGCCTAGCCAATGGGCCAGTGTCGCCGAGATGACAATCTGTCCCTCGCTCTCGGCCTCGAGTACGGCCTTCAGATAATCTTCTTTTGATACGCTGATTGCTGTCTTCACTGTTTCCTATCGCAAAACCAGAGAAACTGTGTTCCGACGCCGCAACCCTCAAGTCGACACGATCATCAGGGAGCGACGACGTGGTGCGAACCTGGAGTGGCACACCATCTCTGGTTTTGCTTTAAGCATCGCGCCTGCGTTGCATCCTTGTAAAGCGAAGCGATAGCATGGAATTCCGCTTGGCTTCTCGCCGCTGTGCAGTTCACTGGCGTTGACTCCATTCACGACTCGCTTGCACTTCTCTAAGGAGCACTTTTATATGACCCAGTTCTGGGGATACGCCGCGCAGCAATCCACGACGCCTCTCGCGCCGTATAGTTTCAGCCGCCGCGATCCGAAAGACCACGATGTCGCCGTCAAAATTGAGTACTGCGGGGTCTGTCACTCCGACATCCACTCTGCGCGCAACGAATGGGGAAACGCCGTCTATCCGATGGTTCCGGGACACGAAATCATTGGCAGCGTCACCGCAGTCGGTCCCGCCATGAAAAAATTCAAGGTAGGCGACCGCGTCGGTGTAGGAGTCATCGTCGACTCCTGCCGCACCTGTTCCAGCTGCAAAGCGGGAGAAGAGCAGTATTGCGAAGTCGGTGCCACGCTTACCTACGGTGCGAAAGACAGGTATGGCGACATGACGTATGGCGGCTACTCGAACAACATCGTTACCGACGAGCACTTCGTGCATAGCGTTTCGACAAAACTTGATCCCGCTGGGGTCGCTCCGCTGCTTTGCGCAGGAATCACCACCTACTCTCCGCTACGTCACTGGAAGGTCGGGCCGGGTACGAAGGTAGGTGTCGTCGGTCTGGGCGGCCTCGGACACATGGGTCTTAAATTTGCCCATTCCTTCGGAGCGCACGTAACCCAGTTCACAACCTCACCCTCTAAGATCGCGGACGCGAAGCGACTGGGTGCCGATGAAGTGGTTCTATCGAACGATGCCGACGCCATGAAGAAAGAAGCAAACAGCTTTGACTTCATTCTCGACACAGTTTCGGCCGTGCATGACCTGAATTCTTATCTGCCTCTGCTCAAGCGTGACGCTGCGTATTGCCAGGTGGGCCTGCCCGATCAGCCGCCAACGATATTCATGGGCAATCTCATCTTCAAGCGGCGTCATCTTTCTGGATCCATCATCGGCGGCATGGCAGAGACGCAGGAGATGCTTGATTACTGCGCCGCTCACAACATTGTGTCCGATGTCGAAGTGATTCCCATCCAGCAAATCAACGAAGCATTCGAACGCGTGATCAAAGCCGATGTGAAATATCGCTTTGTCATTGATATGGCGTCGCTCAAAAAGCCGTAGTTCGGCTCATCGACGCTGACAACTTTTACAGGTTCATCAGCTTCCCATGTGAATGGAGGAAAGTTAGCATGCCATCCAAGAAATCCAGCGCCAAGAAGTCGGCGAAGAAATCCAGTGCAAAAAAAGGTAGCGCGACCAAGAAAAGCGCAACCAAAAAGACCGCGGCTAAGAAATCCGCGAGCAAGAAGAGTTCAGCGAAAAAGTCGAGCTCGGCTAAGAAGTCGAGCGGCAGGAAATACAGCCCGAAAGCCTCGAAATCAGTCGAGCGCGAGATGAGGGCGAGAAAGAAAGGAACGCTGAAGTCGGGCCGCAGCGGCAAGAAGGTTACCAGCCGGAAGCAGGCCATCGCCATCGGCCTGTCGGAAGCGCGCAAGTCGGGCGCCAAGGTGCCAAAGAAGTCGTCGAAGTCCTGATCGCAGGACTCAACGACCGCCTATTCGCTCTTGCTTGCTTTAGACGTAGATCCGGCTCCCGAAGTGGAGCCGGAGTTGTTTCCCGAACTCCCTGAGTTGCTTCCGGAACCCGACGATGACTCCGAAGCCGACTTGCCCGAGTCTGACTTGCCGGGGCCATCCGAAGAAGATGCCGCAGCGCCGGCTGGCTTATCCGAACTGCTTCCAGAGTCGCCAGATTTCGAAGCCGATTTAGATCCCTTGGCGGCGTAGTCGTTCACATACCACCCGGCCCCTTTGAACTGAATTGCGGGCGCGGAGATAAGCCGTTCGACTTCACCGTGGCAGACCGGACATTCTTTCTCTTCCGGCGCGCTGAAGCTCTGAATCTTCTCAAATTGATGGCCGCATTGTTTGCAGCGGTATTCGTAAAGCGGCAAGGCGCAAACACTCCTTCACGCGTTTTAGGAAATGCTATTAGTTGAAGCCGCAGCCTCAAGCCGACGCGACCATCAGGGAGCGGCGGCGTTGCACCGTTATAGCTTAGGCCACTCATTTCCTAAAACGCTTTCAAAGAATTACAAATCTATTCTACCGATACCGGCTGAAGCTTCTCGCCAAGGCTGGCTTCGTGCACCTCTGAGATCGCTTCTACGCCGCGCAGCGCTCTCAGCACCGCATCCGTTACTTCTCCATCCACCTGAACTACCGCGAGGGCTGTTCCATGCGGAACGTGATGATCCTGGCTTGCGCGGCCAAGTGCGAAGTTCGCAATGTTGATCTTGTGATCTCCGAGGATTGTTCCCACACGTCCGATCACGCCGGGAACGTCCTGGTTGCGGATGGTCAGCACTGTGCCTTCGAGCGGAGCTTCTATGTCGATTCCATTGAGGCTTAGTAATCGCGCAGACGAACCATGGAGCACTGTGCCGCTGGCGGTAACATCACCGGTGTGCGTGTGGATGCTGAGCTTGAGCACATTACCTGCACCGCCCGAAGCCGTTGGTTTCTTCTCCTCGAAGATGCGAATGCCGCGCTCTTGTGCGACAGAAGCAGCGTTGATGCGATTCACACCTTCGGCGTGCCCAAGGATTCCCTCGATCGCGCTGTTGCGAATCAGGTCTGTCTTTGCTTCGGAGATGCGTCCGTTGTAAGAGACGTTGATGCTCTCGAAGCTTCCCTGTGGGAACTGTGCCAGGAACGTCCCCAGGCGATCGGCAAGCGTGATGTAGGGCGCGAGCTCAAGATATTCCTCGTGCGATAGCGAAGGCAGATTCACCGCGTTCTGCACCACGCCCAGCTTCAGATATTCACGCACCTGGAGCGCGATCTGCACACCCACCGCCTCCTGCGCTTCAGCAGTCGATCCGGCGATATGGGGAGTGAGGATCACATTTTCAAGCGCAAAGAACGGCGAATCCTTCAGCGGTTCCTGGTGGAAGACATCGAGCGCCGCCCCGCCAACCTGGCCGCTCTTGAGAGCTTCGGCGAGTGCTTCTTCGACGATCAACTCACCGCGTGCGCAGTTCACGATGCGCACGCCTTTCTTCATCTTGGCGATCGATTCTGCGTTGATGATCCCCGTCGTCTGCGGTGTCAGCCCGACGTGAAGCGTCAGGTAGTCGGCCTGCTGAAAAAGCTCATCGGTAGAGACAAGCTGGATCGCGTTCTCTCTCGCAATCGAGGCCGACACGAACGGATCGTGCCCGATCACTTCCATACCGAAGCCGCGAGCCCGCCTTGCTACTTCCAGGCCGATGCGCCCCAGACCCAGCACGCCCAGCTTTTTGCCGCGCAGCTCCACTCCCTGCAGAGCCTTCTTCTCCCACTTGCCGTCATGCATGGTTGAGTTCGCTTTTGGCAGTTGCCGCGCCAGCGCGAGCATCATCCCCAACGTGAGCTCGGCCACTGCAATCGCGTTCGCCCCCGGAGTATTCATCACCACGATGCCGCGCCGCGTCGCGGCCTCAGCATCGATGTTGTCCACTCCCACACCAGCCCGGCCAATCACCCGCAGTTTCGGAGCCGAGGCAAGCAGGGCATCGTCCACCTGAACTGCAGACCGCACGACCAAACCATCGGCATCGGCGATCTCAGCAGCCAGGCCATTCTTGATCTGGTCGTGGGTGACAATCTGCCAGTCGGGCTCGGTTTGAAACACTGCGAGTGTCGCCGGAGAGACCTTCTCCGCCAAAACGATCTTCATCCTTACTCCTCTTTGTGTGGCGCTTATCGCGCTGCGACAGCCTCAGCGAACTCCGCGTTGCTTCCAACTGGGAGACCGGCGAAAACCTTCTGCGCAGCCGCCAGCGCCTGTCCGAATTCGAAGCCCGGAATCTTCAGCGTTGATACGGCAACCTGCTCCAGCGCTCCGATGATGGCAATCGTGTCCATGTAATCGAACAGTCCGATGTGGGCTACGCGGAAAATCTGCCCTTTCATCTCGCCCTGTCCATTGGTAATCACGGCGCCGAAGCGATTTTTCAACTCCTTCACGATCACGCCCGAGTCGACTCCAGCTGGCGGAAGCACCGCCGTCGCCGCAGCTGCCGGCGCATTGGGGGCAAACAGTCCCAGGCCCATCGCCTCAACCGCAGCCCGCGTCATCGCCGCGCACTTCTCGGCGTTGTCGATCAGCGCATCGCGGCCTGTCGCGAGATCTCCACCTCCCTGCGCAGCGATAAAGTCGAGAGCCGCACCCAGGCCGGCAATCAGCGCCACCGCCGGTGTGTAAGACGACTCGCCTTTGTGAGCATTCTTCCGTTCCTTGCGCAGGTCGAAGTAGTACCGCGGATTCAGCGAGATCTCCATCGCTTCCCACGCGCGGTCGCTCACCGCGAGATACGCCAGACCCGGCGGAATCATCACCGCCTTCTGCGACCCGCCGATGATGACGTCGACTCCCCAGCCATCCACGTCAAAGTGCGTCGTGCCCAGCCCGGTGATCGCGTCGACCACCAGCAGCGCTCCGCTGTCCGCCTTCTTCAGCAGCTCAGCCACACCTTTCACGTCGTGGCGCACGCCGGTGGACGATTCCGTAGCCTGCATGAACACGGCGCGGGTCTCGATCTTCAGCGCCTTGCGAACTTCGTCCAGCGAGAACGTCTGCCCATAGGGCGCATTCACGACATCCACCGCGCAGCCGAAGGCATTCGCCAGAGCGACCCAGCGCTCGCCGAACTTGCCGGCCGAGAGCACCAGAACGCGGTCGCCGGGCGAGGTCAGATTCGACACCGCCGCCTCCATCGCGCCCGTCCCCGACGAGGCCAGCAGCAGGACATCGTTTTTCGTGCCGACAAAGGTCTTCAGCTGATCAAGCACCCGCTGATAAAGGGCGCGAAACTCCGCCGTGCGGTGATGAATATCCGCAGCCGCCATGGCGAACTGCGCCGCCGGAAGCAGGGGTGTCGGACCGGGGGTAAAAAGTCGAGTTTTGCGGATCATCGTTTCGGTATCCTCTACCGATATTCTACTGAGCAGGCGCGGAGCGCGCTTTGTTTCTATAATGGTAGGTTTGGAGTCGCAAATGACGCACGCAAGCATTGCAGAGCGAATCGAGAAGGACATCATCGCCGCGATGAAGTCGCGAGACGGCGACCGCACCACCGCCCTGCGCATGTTGAAGACCGCGCTGAAGAACAAGGAAATCGAAAAGCGCGCCCCCCTCGACGAAGCCGAATCGCTCCAGATCCTCGCTTCTCTCATCAAGCAGCGCCGCGATTCCGTCGAGCAATTCACCAAGGGAAACCGCCCCGAACTCGCTGCCAAGGAGACGGCCGAAATCGCGCTGATCGAAGGCTATATGCCCAAGGCCGCCAGCGAACAAGAGCTTCGCAAGCTCATTGAAGAAACCCTGGCGGAGCTGGCCGTTTCCGGAACCGATCTCGGCCCGAAGGACATCGGACCCGCCATGAAGGCCGTCCAGGCCCGCATCCAGGCCTCGGGACTCCGCGCCGACGGCCGCCAGGTCAGCGAGATCGTCAAAGCCGAGCTATCGAGGTAAGATCACCGGCGGGAAGCAAGCGAGGTCCCGCCCATGCGCAAAGTGGTCCTCAGTCTCGGCATCAGCCTTGACGGCTACATCGCCCGCCCCGACGGCTCCGTTGACTTCCTTTTCATGCCCAAGGACTACTCGATGGCGCCCTTCTTCGCCACCATCGATGTCGCCATTATGGGCCGCAAGACTCTCGACGTGGGACTTAAATTGAGCGGGGGCGAGTCCATCCAGAGCTACGGGCTGACCTGCTACGTCATGTCGCGGTCGCAGCCTGCCGGCGAGCGCCACGGCGCAATCTTCACTCAACAGACGCCTGAGGCTCTCGTCAACGAGCTTCGCGACAAGCCCGGCAAGAACATCTGGATGATGGGCGGCGGGGAACTTGCCCGCGACTTTCTCAAAGCCGACCTGATCGACGAGCTTTACCTGGGAGTGCTCCCCGTTCTCATCGGCGAAGGCATCCCCCTCTTTCCAGCGGGCTTTCCGCAGCGCGAGTTCTCGCTCCTTGAGAACAAGACCTACTCACGGGGGATGATCACCCTTCGATACGAACGCGCCCGGAAGCAGTCTCAGTCCCCGCAAAAGCGGCCGAAAAAGTATTGACTACTTGCGCTCTGGCGTGATCCGCACAAACACTCCATCCGGCAACTCGCCCTCGACGAAATGCACCACCCCGCCTTTGACGAATCCCCGGATCTCCCGCGCTCCAGCCCGGCTTGCAGCCAGATTCGTAACCGTCCCGGAAGTATTTCCTGCGGCGCCCTTGCCTTTCCCCGTTCCGCGATCCATCGCCTCGTTCGCCAGCCGGTCGGCGTGCCGGTTCTTCTCACGCAGCACATGCTGGATCTGGAAGGAGTCCAGCTGCCCGACCCGCCGCTTGGCCTCTTCATACAGCGGCCGCAGTTCCGGGCTGTTCACCCGGTACTGGCCCTTAATCTGCTTCACCATCAGTTCTGAGTCGGAAACCACCTTCAGCCTGCGATACCCGTGGTCCTGGGCGAACTGCAGCGCCGCCAGCAGGCCGGAATACTCGGCAAAGTTATTCGTCTTCCGGCCCACGAACTCGCTCAGTTCGCCAATCGCCGCACCGTTCGCATCCTCTATATGGACACCGTAACCGGCCGGCCCGGGATTACCGCGCGATCCGCCATCGCAATAAGCGACGATCGCCGCCTCGCCCTTTGCCGGGGTTGCCGGCCACAGTTGCCCGCTCCCGGCACTATCCTGTCTGCTGTTCATGACCGGAGTGTAGCTGATCTGCCCCAGCGGAAAATTTAGCCCGCATGCTAACGAATCCCGCGGCTGTTCGTCTGCCAGCGCAGGGGTAATCTGCCCTGTTGAGGAACCTCAATGTCCGCTGATTCTCTTCGCGTTTTCCCCCCGTCTGGTATCCAACTCCCATCTCGCGCCGCGCCAAAGATAAAATCCTCATCAGGAATGGCGATCGATCCCAGCGTGCGCGCCACCGAGACCGAATTAATTCGCGAGGCTCAGCAAGGTTCGCGCACAGCCTTTGACGCTCTCGTGCGTCAATATGATCAGGCGGTGTTAAGGCTGGCCCTGCACCTCACCGGTTCCGAGCAGGACGCCGAGGATATTCACCAGGAGGCATTTCTCAAGGCATATCGATACCTCGGAAATTTCCGCTTTGAGTGCTCCTTCTATACGTGGATCTATCGCATCGTTACGAATCTGTGTCTCGATCTGCTCCGCCGCCGCAAGTCGCGCCGGGAAGATCAGGCGGTTACGCTCGACTCGTCGGGCGAAGAGATTGACCTGCTCACCAACGTCTCCGATCAGCGCGCGAGCGCCAATCCGGACCGGGAATTGAACAGGAAGTTTTTAGGGGAACGAATTCGCGAGGCGCTCGACAAGCTCACCCCCCGCGAACGCATGGTCTTTGAGCTGAAGCATTTTCAGGGACTCAAGCTGAGAACGATTGGCGAGATATTGAACACGACGGAAGAGACCGCAAAAAATACACTCTTCCGCGCGACCAGGAAGCTGAGAGCCAACCTGGCGGAACTGCGCTAAGGCCCGTTTAAGGCTGCGGCGATTTTTGAGGCGAGTGAGGTAGGTAACGATGAAGTGCGAAACCGCGCAGGAAATCATTGCTCTGTCGGTGTACGGCGAATTGCCCGATGACCAGGGGCCTCAACTTGAACAGCATCTGCTGAGTTGCGAAGCGTGCCGCCGCGAGTTTGAGGCTGTTCAGGCGCTTGCCAAGGCCATGGCATTGCTCCCCGTAGAAGAGCCTTCGGCTAACCTCATCGCGCGTTCCCGCCTCCGCCTGGAAGAAGCGATCGACACATTGCCCCGCGGCAGCTGGTTGCTGCGGGGCTGGCAGCGCTTTGCTCAGGGCGCAGGCCGGCTGCGTGCCGCACCGGTCGCTGTTTCCGCGGTTCTTGTGGCGGGTCTCACTGTTGGTGGTTTTTCCGGTTATCGCGCCGGAGAGCATGCCCACGACGTAACTTCGCCGTCTACCGCAATCACAACACAACCGCCGGATGACGGTGGCCCGGTGGACATCGCCAGCGTGAGTAATATTGTGCGCGAGCCCAACACGGAAAACGTCGCAGTCACCTATGACCGTGTTCAGCCTGAAACGATCCATGGCTCACTCGACGATCCGCAAATTCGCCAGCTCCTCCTTATAGGTGCGCGCAACCGGATCAATTCCGGTGTACGCGACTCCTCGCTGCGGCTTCTTGCCGACGAATGTCACGCCGGCCACCAGTGTGACGACGGGCCCATCCGCAACTCGCTTCTGGTCGCTCTCCGATACGACAAGAGCGAGGCCGTACGCCTGAAGGCGCTTGAGGGGCTCCAGCCCTACGTTGCTGATGATGTACGCGTTCGCGACGCCGTGTTGGAAGCGCTTATGAAGGATCCCAACCCCGAGGTGCGTATCCAGGCCATCAGTGTCCTCGAGCCGGTGGAAGCAGACTCCAGCGTGCGCGAGGTGCTCCACACCGTAGCGGCGCGTGACGACAGCCCTCAGATTCGTACGGTCTCGCGTCAGGTTCTCGATCAGATGCCGCAGGTGCAGTAAAGGAGCCGGAAGCCTCAAAGCTGGCGATTGGTTGTTGACATCGTCGATCCATGAACCTACCATCTCGCGCATTCAGTCCCCTCCGGGACAAGTTAATTTCTAAATGACGTCACGAGGTGGTCTGTGCAGGCTGTGTCCACCCGCTTCTTCCCGTCTCGTTTCTTGCGCGGCCTGATTGCTGTGTGGCTCGCCGGCACCTTTGGGGTCTTTACGTTCGCCGGCGTCGTCGGCCTCAGCGGATCACGCTGGGTTGCCGCTCTCCTATCCGCTGGCGTTGCGGCATGCATTGTATGGCTCTCCTGGAAGCGTCCAGTGATTCCATTGGATGAGAAGGCGGCTTCCCCCGCCCTCGGCATCCTGTTTGTGCTTGCAGGGGCTGTGTCGCTCGTCCAATTGGCCCGGTTGTGTGTTTTCATCGTGAATCCGGCAGCAGTAAGTTACGCCATTGGTCCGAATCGCGGAGTGGGCCTGCCGAGCAGACATTTGTGCATGACCGCTTACTATGTGGCCGCTCAATCAGTGAAGACGGTGCCCAATGTCTATGACGAGTACAAGCTGTATTCACTGCCCACACAAGATCCAAATGCTCCCCGGAAGGCGAGAACCATTGGCTCCTTCGACATCGATGCCTACGAATATCCGCCTCCATTTCTACTATTGCCTCGAGCGGTGGGGGCTTTCGCACCGCAATTTCTGAACTTTCGCATGCTGTGGTTCGCCCTCTATGGTTCGGTCGTGCTCATCGGGCTGCTTGCGGTGGCACGGATGTTCGACCCGGTCACCGCGACTCGCGTACTGTTGCTTTCCCCGCTTGTGCTGGGGGCCGATATCACAGTCGGCACGCTGCAGATTGGAAATGTGCAGGCGGCGGTCTTCGTGTTGGCCATGCTTGCGATGGTGCTGTTTACGCGACGTTTTTACGCCGTCGGCGGCGCTCTGCTGGCCTTCGCCGCCGTCAGTAAGTTATTTCCGGGCATGCTGATCGTCTACCTGGCCTCTCGGCGCGAGTGGCGCGCCCTCGCATGGACGGTGGGCCTGTGTGCCGCGCTGGTGGGCATCTCTTTCCTGGACACGGGACCGGCAACATATAACGCGTTTCTTCATCAGCTGCCCAGGCTGCTGAGCGGTGAGGCTTTTCCGCCCCTCCGCCGCCCCAGCGCTGTTGCCACAAATCTGTCCGTTCCCGGCTTCCTGTTCAAACTGAAGCTATTTGGCTTGTCGAATGGATCGTTCGAACTGATGAAGATCGTCGGCTCCGTTTACACGCTGATCCTTATTGCCGCTATCGTGGCGATTGCGATGCGGAGATGGAGCCGCAATGAGCAGCCAATCATCTGGCTGGCAGTCCTGATCCTCGCTTCGCTTCGAAGCCCGTTCCTGCCTCAGTATGGAATCTTTCCCGCGCTGTGGCTCCTGATACTGCTGGCGTCTAGGGAGGCGCCTGCCGTCCGTACGCTGTGTCTTATGTCGGCCATATGGGTGGTACTGAACATTTCGCTCCCGGTTTTCAATGGTCCGGATCCAAGGCTGCTCGCAGCGATGGCATTCCTGACACAGATCATCATGGTTATTCTCCTCACACTTGCACTCCGCGGTCAGCGGCAACCAGTCGCCGTTTTGCAACCGGCAGGTTCTACCCGGGACGTCTGAAATCCGTGTCCCCCCATATCTGGGACAGGGGGCCCGGCTCGACAGTCGTGATTTAAAGTATGGTTTGGTAGCCAAACGAAAGTTCCATAGTCTAAAAGGACAGGGTAGCGGCAAAAGGCCAGCACCCAAAAAGGAACACCCACATGAACCGCTTTCCGAGGCTAGTGAACAAGACGAATTCCATTGCAGCCCTGAGCTCCATCGCTGCCCTTGGCTCCATCACCATTGTCGGTTCCGCGGCCTTCGCCCAGGGTGCATTCGCCGGGCAATTGTTCGGCTTTATGCCCGAGAGCCCTGCACTCATGGCACACAGTTCGCAGGGATACCTCGGAATTGAAATGCGGGACATCGACAATGACCGTGCCACTCAGCTCAAGCTCAAAGACCCAACCGGAGCCGAGATCATCGTCGTCGATCACGACGCACCCGCCGGTAAGGTGGGCCTTCGCGTTCACGATGTCATCCTGCAGATGAACGGCCAGCAGGTTCAGGGTGTCGAACAACTGCGGCGCATGCTTCGCGAAACGCCCCCGGGACGTTCTGTCGCTTTGCTGATCTCCCGCGACGGGCAGCAGCAGACCATCAACGTGCAGCTCGCCGATCGTGCAAAGATCGAACAGGACGCCTGGACGCAGATCCACACCGTTCCCGATCCCGATGGTGACGATTCCACCTACGCGCTGGTCGCCCCTTCCGGCCATGGAGCGGGCAATGGCTTCTTCGGGGCGCTCACCTTCGGATCGCCCTCTCTGGGAGTGGAGCTTGATCCGCTTGGATCGCAGTTGGCCGATTATTTCGGCGTCAAGGACGGCCAGGGTCTGCTGGTCAAACGGGTCGCCGAGAACAGCCCGGCATCCAGCGCCGGCCTTAAGGCAGGGGACGTCATCACCAAGGTCAATGGCGAGGCTGTGCCCACCCTGAATACCTGGGTGAAGACCATCCACGCCAACCGCGGCAAGCAGGTCCAGGTCACGATTGTCCGCAATCACAAGGAGCAGATCCTCAGCCTGCAGGCCGGCGACGCCAAACACAAGGGCGAACTGGTCATACCTGATTTCGACTGGTATAGCGACCGTTCCGAGCTTGTAGAAAACCTTCCGCAATTCGAGGCGCAGCTGGATTCTGTCGATCCTGTGCTCTTGGCCGAGGCAACTAGTCAGGCGTTGAGCGGCCTCGACGCCGGTTTCGCCGCGGCCCAGGCGCAGACTGCGGTTAAAAACATGAAGCTGCAGGAATTCCAAAAGGAAATGCAGAAGGAGCAGGAGCAAATCCAGAAGCAGATGCAGGATCTCAAGAAGGATCTGGAATCGCTACGCCTTTCTGATCTGAACTGACTCGCTTACCCTTTCCGATGTCTTCCCGAGCGTAGCCGAAGGCGCAGTCGAGGGACCCGCTTTTAGTTGTCAGCCACATCCTGCCCCGCCCGAGCCCGGGTGCCCCATCCTTTCGCGTCCTTTGCGAAAGGGTGGGAGAGCAACCCCCCTTCTGATGTCATCTCTGGGCGGAAGAGTAACCCCTTTTACGATGTCATCCCGAGCGGAGCGCGGCGCAGTCGAGGGACCTGCTTTTGCTTTGTCGGTGCATAACCCAGCCTCGCTGCGCGAGGCCCGGTAGAAGCCCCGGGCTACTCGGTGTCCCCAGCGGCGGGGTCTGGTCGCTGGGGTGATCTTCAGCCCGGGGAATAAAAGCCATCCGGAGGACCGCATCTCGCGCCGCAGGCTTGAGCGCAGCCATAGGCTCAGCGTCAGATTCGATATCCACGCAAGGATTCGTGGCGTTTTATTTCCGACAGTCAGGGAAAATTAAAATTAGGGATTTTAAGGAGTCTGGCCGTTCGGTCAGGCTCCTTTCGTTTTTAGGGACCCGTGATAACTACGTGCAATCAATGACTTGAAAGAAGCCACTGAGAATGAATGAATTACAGCAATTTATAGACCACCACTCCAAATCTTCGAGTAAGTTGTTTCGAATCAGGCGATTCCTGCTAAGTCCCATCTCCTGTATGAGATACCGTACCTCATACAGGGCACATGACTTAGCGCAACTCATTTGTTTTCTATGATTTGTCGCTGTACCCCATTCATAAATCTCATTGGAATCTATGACTTGCACTGGACCAGTCAAAAGGGGGAGGGAGGGGGGAGGGTGACCAAGTGAAGCCCGCGTCGACGAAAATCCCGAAAACTCCCATTCACGTCCTCGAAAACTCCGTTCGATCCGTTCGGCTCGCTCCTGATACCCGCATGTGATTGAATGGTGAAGGACATGTCTACCGTCGCCATACAAACCGGGAACCGAAAGCAGACCCCAATCCGCCGGCTGAAGGCCGCCGGACGCAAGGTCCGTGAACTGGCCATCGTAGGCCACTCGCTGGCTTCCACCGGCCACCCGGTGATGGCCCAGATCGTGCCCATGCGCCGGTGCAATCTCTCCTGCACCTACTGCAACGAGTACGACGATTTCTCGAAACCTGTCCCGCTCGACGAAATGATGCGCCGCATCGACCACCTCGGCCGGCTGGGCACCAGCATCATCACCATCTCTGGCGGAGAACCTCTGCTCCACCCCGAGCTCGACGACATCATCCGTTGCGTCCGTCGCAACGGCGCCTTGGCCGGAATGATCACCAACGGCTACCTGCTCATGCCCGACCGGATCCAGCGCCTCAACCGGGCCGGCCTGGATCACATGCAGATCTCTATCGACAACATCCAGCCGGATGACGTCTCGAAGAAAAGCCTGAAGGTCCTCGACAAGAAGCTGCAGATGCTCGCCGAACACGCTGACTTCCACGTGAACATCAATTCCGTGGTCGGCGGTGGCATCAAGAACCCGAATGACGCCCTAGTAATCGGACGCCGTGCCCTGGAACTCGGCTTTACCTCCACCATCGGCATCATCCATGACGGGGACGGTCAGCTCAAGCCGCTGCAGGACGAAGAAGCCCGGGTGTACTTCGAGATGCGCAACTGGAAGAAGCGCAATTATTCCCGCTTCAACAAGTTTCAGGAAGCCATCGCCAACGGCGAGCCCAATGACTGGCGCTGCCGCGCCGGCTCCCGCTATCTCTACATCTGCGAGAACGGCCTGGTGCATTACTGCTCCCAGCAACGCGGCTTCCCCGGCGTGCCGCTGGCCGAGTACACCAAAGCCGACCTCAAGCGCGAATTCCTCACCGAAAAGACCTGCGCACCTCACTGCACCGTGAGCTGCGTCCACCAGATTTCCTACATCGATCACTGGCGTGCTCCGCAGACTTCGAGCACGTCACCTGGCTCGACTCAGGGCCTGGTGAATATCAGTACCTAGCGATCCGTCGATGCGTGGCCACGCGCCGGACTCCGACCAGCAGCGCGCCTTCATCCGGCGCCTCCCCAAGGCCGAACTTCACCTCCACCTCGAAGGCGCAGTAACGCCAGAAACCCTGGTAGAGCTGAGCCGCCGCCATGACGGCACCCCACTCTCCCTCGAAGGTGCGCGCGCCATCTACGATTACACGGACTTCACCGGCTTCCTTATGGCTTTCAAGGCCGTCACTGAGCGCCTGCGCACGGCCGAGGACTACGAGCTGATCACCTACCGCATGCTGGGGCGCCTCGCCGCCCAGGGAGTGGTTCACGCCGAGATTTATGTCTCAGTGGGGGTGGTCTACTACTGGGGCAGAAGCGAGTTTGAGCCGCTGTTTGCCGGAATGGAGCGCGGCCGCATGCGCGCCGAGGCCGACTTCGGAATCACGGCGTACTGGATCTTTGACGCCGTTCGTCACTTCGGAACCGATGCGGCGGCAAAGGTCTTTCGCAAAGCCGCAGAGATGCGACGGGATCACACGTCAATCATCGGAATTGGTATCGGCGGGGACGAGCGACATACTGGTGCGGCACCATTCCGCGAGCTGTATGCCGAGGCACGCGATGCGGGGCTTCACCTCACCGCCCATGCCGGCGAATCCGTCGGCCCGGAAGGTATCTGGGGAGCCCTCAACATCGGAGCGGAGCGGATCGGTCATGCCCTGACCGCCATCCACGACTCTGAGCTGATGGCCATTCTTGCTGAACGCCAGATTCCCATCGAAGTCTGTGTTTCGTCGAACGTGCGTACCGGCTGCTGCATGCACCTTGCCGATCATCCCGTTCGCCGCTTTTTTGAGTCCGGTCTGATGATTACGCTTAACTCTGACGACCCCGCCATGTTCCTCAGTGATCTCGAGGATGAATATTGGCTCGCAAACAACGAGTTTGGATTTTCTGAAGAACATCTACGTGAACTTGCGGCAAACTCGATTGAGGCGAGCTTCCTTCCCGCCGAGCGGAAAATCGATCTTTTGCGTCAAATTGAAGAGACGTTCTGAATGGGGCCGAAATCGCAGTGTCGCACGACTCGCAGGGAGCAGCGGCCTACCGAACTGAGCTATCATGTTGGCATTGCGCATCGTCGCGATTAGGAAGGTATTGTGAGTGTACTGCCTGGCTTCCGGTCTAAGTCGTGCAATGAATCCCGAATTGCGCTTCGTGCCCTCGGATGGGCGTCTGTAGCGGTGGGAGTCGCTGCTCTGGGGCTTTACGTGGGACGCGAGCTGCGCCTGCGCTATAAATTCAATCGCCGTACTCCAAGCGACTTCTACTCGCATGCGGGCGACGAGGGCCAGACCACGGAATTTGGTATGGGCATTTAGTAGGGTAGCTCAGTTTGGAAATGAAAGGGCCCCGGAGATCAACCCGGGGCCTTCCGTTTTAGTAGGCCGCTAGTTCTTTTCGGCGAGCCCTCGCAGTACGTATTGGAGGATGCCGCCGTTCTCATAATAGAGAATTTCCTGTGGAGTATCGATGCGCACCTTTGCCGCGAATTCCATTGATTTGCCGTGGGGAGCAGTGGTCTTGACTGCCAGAGTGCGTCCATTGGCAAACCTGGAGTCAAGCAGAGCCTTCAGCCCGGGGAAGTCGAAGAGCTCTTCGCCAGTCAGGCCAAGACTTTCCACGTTCTGCCCATCCGCGAATTGGAGCGGTAGAATGCCCATTCCTACCAGGTTCGAGCGATGGATCCGCTCGTAGCTCTCGGCGATAACAGCCCGAACTCCAAGCAGCTTTGGTCCCTTCGCCGCCCAATCGCGCGAGGAGCCGGAGCCGTATTCCTTACCCGCGAGGATAACCAGGGGGATTCCGCGCTCGGCGTATTTTACCGAGGCGTCAAAGATGCTCATTTGCTCGCCCTCAGGAAGGAGCCGGGTGACGCCGCCTTCAGTCCCGGGAGCCAGCTTGTTGCGCAGGCGCACATTGGCAAACGTGCCGCGCACCATCACCTCGTGATTGCCTCGCCGCGAACCGTAGGAATTGAAGTCCGCGGGCTTGACATTATGACTCGTAAGATACTTGCCGGCAGGCGAGTTGAGCTTGATCGAGCCAGCGGGAGATATGTGATCGGTAGTGACTGAATCTCCCAGCACGGCCAGCACCCGCGCGCCGCGGATGTCTTCGACTGGGGCAGGCGTAGCTGGCATTGCATCAAAATAGGGAGCCTTGCGGATGTAAGTAGAGTTAGCCTCCCACTGATAAACTTCGCCAGTGGGAAACTTGAGTTGTTGCCAGTTTTGGTCGCCTGCCGTGACAGTCGAATACTCTTTGGTGAAGATCCCGGAATCGATGGACGATGCCATCGTTTCCGAAACCTCCTGCTGAGTCGGCCAGATGTCCTTTAGATAAACAGGCTCGCCGGCCTTGCCTTTTCCGAGGGGATCAGCGTCAAAGTTGTGGTCAATGCGTCCGGCGAGC
>Ga0335073_10000707_pt1 | contig 43495 bp, 43 predicted proteins | sample Lox_Sample_22_FD_207093 | JGI IMG/M metagenome (GOLD analysis project Ga0335073, IMG submission 207093) | Soil microbial communities from Loxahatchee National Wildlife Refuge, Florida, United States - Lox_Sample_2.2 | ecosystem: Environmental > Terrestrial > Soil > Wetlands | place: USA...
TGCGGGCTCACTTGCGTAAATATCCAAATTTGACGCATCAGCACGTCGTGTTCGAAGGCGGAAACTATTTTCGCAATCCCACGCTTCTGGAATTCATCGCCGAGAATCCGACCCGTCACCGCAAATTGCCAGCCAATATTGTTGACATCGCGAAGGTCATTCTGGAGGCGGGCGTGGAGGAATCCGCGCTAAACGAAACGTTAATGCTGGTCGCGACCGGCAGCGTTCCGCGCGAATATCGGGTGCAGATTCCATTAATTGATCTGTTGTGTGATCACGGTGCAGATGCTAACGCTGCCATCTTGCCAGCGGTCCTGCATCATGAATTGGAATCGGTGAATGAACTACTCCGGCTCCGGGCGCGGATGACACTACCTGTCGCAGCGTCCTTGGGACGCACGGAAGATGCTCGGCGACTCCTCCCAACCGCCAGCAGCGAAGATCGTCATCTCGCGCTGAGCGTCGCTGCGGATTTTGGTCACATGGAGATCGTGCGCATGCTGCTCGATGCCGGCGAGAATCCGGATCGATACAACCCAGTTGGCCATTCGCACACCACTCCTCTTCACCAGGCCGCAGGAGCCGGACACCTGGAGGTGGTTCAGCTTCTAGTCGAACGCGGTGCAAGGCTGGATATCAAAGACGTGTTGTGGCACGGGACACCTGCCGGTTGGGCAGAATACGCCGGAAGGAAAGGGATTGCGGCATATCTTCGCAAAGAGGAGAAGAAACGAAAATCGTCTTAGGGCGTGCCGTATAGCTGGCGGTACACGTTGACGTTGCGCATGATGTTCTCGACGTACTCGCGGGTTTCGGTGAAGGGGATCGATTCCACGAATTCCTGCGGATCGCGATAGGTGCCTTGCTTCGACCAGTCCTGCACCCGATCAACTCCGGCGTTGTAGGCTGCCAGCGCGTATTCGAAGCTGCCGAAGCGATCAACCATGCTGCGAAAATATTTCGTGCCGAGCTGCAAATTGACCCTCGGCTGAAACAGTTCTTGAGTGGTGAAATGCTTCATCTTTTCCTGCTTGGCCACTCCTCTGCCGACTTTTGGCAGTAATTGCATTAAGCCAACTGCGTTGGCCCGCGAAACGGCATTGGGATTGAACGCCGATTCCTGCCGAATCAGGGCAGCCACGAGATAGGGATCGAGTCCATTCTCGGAGGAGAAGCGCTTCACGTCCGTCCAAAATGGCTTGGGAAAAAGGCCTTCCCAGTAAGACCGTGGCAGACTAGGCAGGTCCACGGCAAAATAATTGGGCGCAGCACGCTTGAGGGTGTCGATAGCGGCGTCGTAGCGCCCGGCTTCCTGGTAAAGCCGCGCGAGCTCTGCCGGAGCCCAGTCTCCCTTTTCTTCTTGTGCCGCGGCGTGAAGCTCCCGGGCAGCCAGGTCGAGCAAGGCGCCATTGGCCAACAGCTCAGCCTTCTGCACGCGCAAGTTGTCGTCGGGAAGCGGATCGGCCGCGATCTTGTCAGAATCATTGAGCGGCGGTACGCGGTCCAAAATCGCATAACGCGTGGCGTCGTCTGTATGCGGTATCTTCGCCAGGCGTTGGCGGGCCAGCTCGCCGTAGTAATAATTCCGATAACGAAGCGAAAGCTTCTGGTAGAAGGCCCGCGCCATTGCGGGATCAGCCTCTTCCTCTGCAATGCGCGCTCGCCAATACAAGGCTGCGGGCACCTCCGACGATGCTGGATAGAGCGCAATCTGATCTTCCAGTTCCTTCCTCGCCTCGGCGTTTCGGCCTTGACGGAGGCTCAGCCACGCGACTTTCCAATGCGCATAAGAAGCGCGTCCCCCATTGGGGAAACGCTGTTGCAGTTCGCGATAGGAATCGATGGCTTTGTCGTAGTCGTGACGTAGGAGATAGATATTCCCAGCCGAAAGCAGAGCCTGTTCCAGGCTTGAACTCGTCGGATAGCTTTGCCGCAACTGATCTACGTTTTTCAGGAAGGCGTCGTAGTCGTCGGTGGCACGAGCGATTTCCGCCAGATTGAACAGCCGCTCGGCATTGATTTCCGCGGTGGAGGGTGGAATCGATTCCAGAAGTTTTTTTGCATCGCGATTTTCTCCCGAATGACGCAAAGCTTCCGCCCACTGCAACTCGATCATCGGTCGCTCGCTGGCATCGATCCACCCAACCAGGTCGTGGTACTCGATAGCCGCTTGGGTATAGTCCTTTCCCTTCATCAGGAGATCGGCGCGCGTCCGGCGTGCCTCGACGCCGACCGGTTGGGCCTGCGTCGCAGTCGCCAGTTTACCCAGATCTCCCTGCACCTGATTCGCCTGCCAACTGAGTGGCATGGTGTAGTAGAGATTGCGAAACACTGTAAGTGCTTTTGCAGGCTGATTGGCAGCTTCATAGGCGCGGCCTAACGCCAGCTCGACGTCAGCGCGAACCGGTTGTCGATCGGCTTCCAATAATTCAATCGCTTCGGCTGCGCGCCCATCTGCAACCAAAGAGTTAGCGTAGAGCACGTGGGTGTCGCGGATCAGCAACGACTCGGGATAGGTTTTCTCGAAATTATTCAGCGTTGCGACCGCTTCGGCCATGCGTCCGGTTTGGTAGTAAGCGGTACCGAGATAATAATCGACGTAATCTCCCAGGTCGCCGGCACGCGGTTTGGCGCGATTAAGAGGATCGATCGCCTGGACGTAGTTCTTATCCATAATGTGCGCGTAGCCGATCACGAGCCAGGCCAAGGCACCGGCATCTTCTTTAGAGTGACGAGCAGCGTACGCCTGCACGCCTGCGTAGGCAGGAGGAGTGCGATCTTGAATTAACTGTTGTGCCATCGGTTTGAGTGTGGCCGAGGCGACAAAGGCTTGATGCATCCGCCGTAGGCGCGGAGAGGAACGCTTGCGGCGCGCGGCAGCAGCAATCGTCTTACCTTTGGAAGTTGACTTCTTCTTGGCTTTAGCAGCCCGACTCTTAGTCGGGGCAGATTGCGTCGTTTGGGTAGACGACTGGCTCGCGGCACGCGGAATCAATACTGCAGCATTCAGGGCGGCCAGAATCAGAAAGACAATAATGGATTGCCAACGCACAACCACTCCATTCATTATCTTCTATTTTGCAAGGAACAGATTCACAATTCGTTGACTGGAACGGCACGTCGGAAAAATAGGTCAGGGCCTTCAGCGCCGGAAGTTAGCTCCAAGCACAGAGGCATCGTCGCCCGCCAGGCTGCGGATGATTTCGGCATTCAAGTAGTCGCCACTCGCGGCTACGGTATTTCCGTATCGCTTCGTGTAAGTCGACCGGCTCTTTTCTATGTCCTCTTTCAGGCGGTCGTATAAATCTTTCTTCTTGCGGCCTTCTGCCACTTTCGCTTGGTTATAGAGTTTCACTTCATCGATTAGCAGCCGCGCGAAACGTTGTGCCTTGCGATGAACATCCGCATCTTCAGCCGACATGTTCGCGAAGGGATCCAGGGCCGGGGCAGCTGCGGCCGCCGCTCCCGACGAGATTGCTTCCGTTATTGGCGACGTCTCCACTGCCGCAGCAGCTGCCATCACGTGTTTCGGCGCATGCCCGGCAAAGGGGTCGGAGTACGAATTAACCTGCTGCACCTCGGATGGCGCATCCGATGCCGCATCGCCGGCGCTCTCTTTAGCCGAATGCTTGCGCAAGGAAACCACTTCGAGCCACGCGCCGGTGACAACGACGAGCAATTCCAGGGACGCCTGATCGAACCTGCCCGCGGAACCGCCGTCGGCATATACCAGGGCAGCAACTTTGTCTTTCAGTAGAAGTGGAAGAAGCAGCACCTGATCATCCGCGGCAACCGCGAATTGCGAGATAAAGTTCGAATCCATCTCCGGCGCTCTGCAACTTGCCAGGGTACGCGACTCGAGCACCTGAGCTACGGCGGTGCTAGTCACATCGAGCGAGAAATCTTTTATCTCATCACTATTTTCGAAGCCGCGTCCTTGCCATCCATTGGCCGCACCCGATTTGACAACGAACAGCGCGGCACGTCCGCAAAACTCCGCAGTGCCATCTAGCAATGCACGCAAAATCTCTTTTTGAGTCGTACCGGCGTGAATCGCGGTTACTGCCTTCAGCAGTTCCGCGGCGCCGCTCGTGGAGGAGGAACTGGCCTGCGGCGTCGCTTCTTTCGCCAGCCGCTCCGCCAGTTCTTGTTTCATTTGGGGAAGGTGATTTTCCATCACCTCCGCAATTACGGCCTCGATATGTGGAGAATCCGCCATGAATATTCTTTGTTACCCTTGGGAACCAAAATCTTCCGGGTTTCCCTGCAAGTTTCTGATTATAAGACGGCTAGCTGCCATCTCCCGCATGACCGAAGTACCTAGTACCGCTTAACTAAAGGCAGCATTGCACTTGGGCGTAAACCTCGACCTGCCATAAAACGTCAAACGACTTACGCGCAAAGATCGATTACCCGGTAGAATAGGGGTTTCCGCGCCGGTCCCAGCGTGAAAATTGTTGCATCGGACAGAGAATGAACACCATCCAAGCCAAAGTGAGTGAGCCAGTGACGGAAGAACTGGCTCTAGTTCAGGCGGCCAAAGCCGGTGACGTCAGCGCGTTCGAGCAGCTGGTAAAGCGCTACGACCGGAACGTTTTTCGGATCGCGCAGCACATTACGCAAAACCGCGAAGACGCGGAAGACGTGGTGCAGGATGCTTTCCTCAAGGCCTACGGCAACCTGAACCAGTTCCAAGGCCAGTCGAAGTTTTATACCTGGCTGGTGCGCATTGCGGTCAACGAAGCGCTGATGAAGCTGCGGCGCCGTCGGCCCGAGCGGATGGTTTCGCTCGACGAAGACGTAAAGACTGAAGAAGATTCTCTGCCGCGCGAAGTCGCGGATTGGAGTCCTAACCCTGAGCAGCAATATACTCAGGCGGAATTGCGAGATATTCTAACTCGCACCATTCAGGGCTTGCCGGCGAGTTTTCGCACGGTTTTTGTGCTGCGAGACGTTGAAGGTCTTTCAACCGAAGAAACTGCGGAAGCGCTCGAGCTGAGCATTCCGGCGGTAAAGTCAAGATTGCTGCGCGCGCGCCTGCAGTTGCGAGAACGGCTCAGCCGTTACTTCCAACGCGGCGGAAATGGAGATCAGAATTTGAAACAGGCAAGTGGAGATGGAACCCGGTGAAGTGTACTGAGTTTTTGCAAGAGCTGACGAATTACTTGGACGGAGTCATCGACGACCGCACCAAGTCGGAATTGGAAGATCATCTAGCTTGGTGTCACAACTGCTACGTGGTTTGCGACACTACCAAGAAGACCATCGAGATCTATCGCGACTCGCAACTGTACGAACTTCCTGAGGACCTTCGCACCCGCCTCCGCTCCGCAATCGTCTCCAAGTGTCAGTCGAAGAAGAAGGCAGGCCCGGAGCCAGTCTAGGGCCTTTGGTCCCTTCATTCAAAGCTAATTCCTTTGGCTGCAGTCCTTTGCTACGCTGCGAAACTCCGGTTCCCTTTTTGGGTTCTTGCTACTAAGGCCCAAGAACCTTTTTTCTGGCCAAGGAATCTAACGCAGTGGGAGAATTCGTACTGATGGCAGCACGGTCAGACGGGTTCTGTGGGGAGGTGGCGGATGTTCGGGAGAATCTTCGACACGTTCTTTGGCTGCTGGCATAGTCATTATGGTTTTCCTATCACCGTGCGCGGCAATGCGCGGCGTAGCCAGGCAGCATCACTCACGGGAACTTATGTAGTTTGCCTCGACTGCGGCAAAGAGCTTCCCTACGACTGGAAGGAAATGAGAGTCATTGGGACTCCTTCGGAGCAGCGCCACTACTTGCGCTCGCTGGAGACCAAAGAAGCCGCGTAGGTCACAAATTTTGACAAGCAGAGAAAGCCGCGACGCAAGTCGCGGCTTTTTGTTCCTCACCGCGTTGGCGTCCAACGGTCCTGAAAACTCTTTACGTACTCTGGAATCGCATCACTCACCTTGACCTCCGTCGTGGTTCGTTTGGCAGACGGCGCCGGAGACATCAATGTCACATCAACTGCAAACGGGTAACGTGCTTTTTCTGCGTAGCGATACCGGTAGGCGCAAGCACTGCCGTCTGCGAACTCCTGCTGTATGACCATCCTATTGTCGTACCAGTTGTGCACCAAGACCTTCCCGGTCTCATCTCTCACCTCAACCATGGCGGTTCCGTTATAAGAGTAGTGTCGCTCATGGCCGGAAGAAAAAGAGACATCTGACAACATGCCATCCGAGTTGTAATCGTACTTCGCCCAATTTCCAGCGTCGTCGTAAGCGCGCAGAATGCGGGTGCGATCATCGTTGTCGAACTTGATCCAATGCGTGTTGGGAGTGAGGATTTGCAGCAAGTTTCGTTGCGGATCGCGCTTCAGTAGAAGCCGATTCCCTTTGGCATCCCGCATTTCTGTGGGAGCGCCTTGCGCCATGTTTATGGCGTGGTATGACTCGGGAAAATCAATTTCCGATCCGTCGGCCAGCTTGGTGGTCCAGCCGTTGCCGTTCCAGCGCGTGACCGATTTGTAATATTTGGTTGAGGTCTCGCTGTGCTGAAAGACAGCGTCAGCATAGCCGGTGCCCTTCGAGATGCGGTCAAAATAAGCAAAATTGCTGTCTTCGAAGGCGATCAACTGGAAGGTGTAGGGATTCCGGCTTCCCAGCGGCGCAATATCATAGGGATGGTTGGCGTCAATGCCGAATGCATGTACCCGATTTAGAGCAACCCAGTCATCAGAAGCGTAGGTTCGCGTGAGGGGAACTTCGAAGACGTCGTTCAAATAAAGATCGGTTTGGCGCAAGATGAAAGCACCGTAACGCAAGTCAACTTCAAACCTGTCAACTTTGCCCGTACGCTCGGTCGGCATAGGACATTGACCAATTTGCGGAACTGTTTTGCTTCCGTTGACAACAGCGAATACGCAGGGAACATTCCCATCCCAACGAGGCGGGGCAACGCTCGAAGTCAAATAGACGGGATCGACAGCCGCCTCGGTGTGAACGTCGACGTAGGCGTCTTGGTCGTACTCAACGATCGATCCGGCGACCAAGTCCAGCTTCTTATGTTGCTGCTCGAGAATTACCTCAAATGTCGTGAAGACCCACGGCCCTGATCCTCGGCCACCCACGACATGAGCGATTCCTTGCCCTTTGGGGCCTCGGATGTGGAGCGTGAGCTTGGCTTCTTTCCATCCCGTTTCATCCTGCTTGACATCTCCGGTGACCGACTCGCTCTTGATCGGCGACCCCAAGAGATTCGTTAGCGCGGTGTTAGTATTCATCCGCACCACTGCGTCGTTCGCCGCCGCAGCGCGCTGAGTTGCGCGATATGCGTAGAACGCGACTCCAAACCCTGCGACGGCGAGCACGATTGCCGCCGCGAAGCCCAGGTTTGCGGCTTTGCTGCGCCACCATGGAATCTCCTGGCCATGGCCGCAAAGCGGACAGACTCCCCGGGTGCGTTTCGCATCCGCCAGCGAAGCCTCGAGAACTTGGTCCACGGATGCGTTTACTTGCTCTTCGGTGGGGTCGAACTCAACACCACAGCCCTGACAGTTCATCGCTAGTCACCAGGAAGGATATTTTGACCGTATTTGACGGTTTTCGCTAGTAAAACCTTGGTAATCCGGGAAAGTCGACAAGCCGGGTTTGAATGACAAAAGGCCGCGATTGCTCGCGGCCTTTCTTCGCAATATGCACTCGGCTAGTTGCTGTTGCTGCTGCTATCATCTCTCCGTTTCAAGGTTGGATGGCCGTCGTCGGTGTTGTCCCCGGAGTTGCTGCCGGTGGGGTTCGAAGTAGATGCGCGCCGCAAACTCGGTTCGTTGCCCTTCTTCAGATCAGTTGGCTTGCGACGGTTCTCGATCGCGGCCAGTCGCGCTTTCACATCGTCAAATTCTGAAGTGCTGATCGTGTACTCGGGGCGGGCCGGCAGAATGGTCGAAATCTCTTTTTGTGAAGCTTCAATCCGGTCCGGCGTCTGGGGATGGCTAGCGAAAGTCTTGTCCATGAATCCCGGCTTTTTCTTTTCTTGAGCCTCAACTTTTTCGAAGAAGGTAATCATAGCCTGTGGATCGTAGCCCGCCTTGTACATGTATTGAATTCCCAAGTAGTCCGCCTCGGCTTCAAATCCGCGCTGGAAACTCATGAAAGCGACGGGCAAACCCAGCCCTGCCGCTTCGTATACCGCATACCCGATCCCGCCGCCGACGAAGATCAACGGGATGGTCGCAATCCCGGCATATTGGGAGCGGGTCATTTGCCGGGTGGCATGGCGGGCGCAAACGTGGCCGATTTCGTGCGCCATGACTCCGGCCAGTTCCGCCTCTTCGTCCGCCGCCAGGATTGTGCCGGTGTTCACGTAAACGAACCCGCCGGGAAGCGAGAACGCATTCAGCACGTCCGAATCGATAATCTTGAAGGTAAACGGCACCTGGGCGTCGGAGTTGCGCACCAGATTCTGCCCCAGCCGGTTGACATATTCCGTAACTACCGGATCATTGACCAACTTGGAGCTCGAATCGACCATCTGGGCATATTGTTTGCCCATTTTGATATCGGTCTCGAGAGAGTACCAGTTGCCCAAGCCGCGTCCGCCGATTTTGCGGTTGCCGATCGCGTCGACGTCGTCCTTACCGCCGTCGTGCTTCACTTGCGAGGGATCGGGTTCTTGCACAGGAGGAGGCGTCTGGTTGGTCTGGTTCTGAGCGTTATTTCCACCTGTGTTGCTCTGCCCACTCTGGGGAGCCGAACCGGAAACGCCGGGATCGCCGGGAGGCGGAGCCGATTGCGGGTTGGGGCTGCTGCCCGGCATCTGAGCAAATAGCGAAGCGCACCCGAAAATCAAGAAAGCAAATGTGACCGACAGCCTCTGCAGTTTCATAACAGACTCCATTCCCCGCCGCGCACCGGGCTCTTACTGGCATTATACGCCGCCGGCAAATAGCAACCGAGCACGCCCTAAGTGTAGGACGCGCACAAAAGGGAGAAGGTTTTCTTTCGTTTAGATGATTCCGGTGGCGGCGAGGCTCCGTTTTGGAGGAAGCTCGACTTGATCTCGGGCTCTCCCGGTCGTACTATGGCGCGTTCCTGCTAGGAGACTCGCTTATGCTTAATCGCCGCCGTTTCCTGACCGCCAGCACCGCCGGGGTCGCCGCCTCCCTTGCTCTGCGGCCCAGCCTGTTTGCCCAATTGGCACAGGTACCCGCCTTTCCTGATCCTGGCCTGTTTGAGAGTAACGAGGACGCTTATTGGGCGCAATTGCGCAAGCAATTTCTTATACCGGCGGACGAAGTCTACCTCAACAATGGCACTTGCGGGTCGAGCCCGGCACCTGTGCTGCGCGCGATTTTCGACGGCTACAACGCCACCGAGAAAATGAACGAGCACGACCCGGAGGATTACCCGATCTGGGGGTATGCGGCGTGGAATGAGTTTCGCGATCCGCTCGCGGAATTTGTGGGCTGCAAGCGGGATGAAATTGCCTTGCTGCGGAATGCGACCGAGGCCAACAGTTATGTCGCCAATGGAATCGAGATGCAGGCGGGCGATGAAGTTTTGATGACGGATCAGGAGCATCCGGGTGGGGAGCAACCATGGCAACTCAGGGCTAAGCGCTATGGCATCGTGGTCAAGAAAGTCACGCTGCCGAAGCCGGTGAACGATGCCAATCAGGTTTTAAATCTCTTCAATGACGCGATCACGCCGAAAACGCGGGTGATGTTTTTCAGCCACATCACGACTGTGACCGGAGTAGTTTTGCCGGCAAAGGAGTTGTGCGGACTGGCGCGATCGAAAGGAATTCTTTCCGCGGTCGACGGAGCGCATGTGCCTGGCATGATGCGCTTCAACCTACACGATATTGGCTGCGATATGTATTCATCCAGCCCGCATAAATGGCTGCAGGCGCCGAAGGGATCGGGCTTTCTTTATGTGCGCGATGAGGTCATCGACCGCATGTGGAACACGATTGCCACCGAGGGCTGGGACGAACCCAAGCTACGTGCGGAAAGATTTCAGAGGATCGGCTCGTCGAATGTGCCAGCGCTTTGGGGACTGCGTGCCTCGATTCAAACGGCTTATGCCATCGGCATGGAACGAATTGAGAAGCGGCAGCGCCAGTTGTGCGATTACATTCTGGCAGAGATGATGAAGCGCGGCGCCGAATCGTGGACTTCGCCCGATCCGGCGCTACGCTGCGCGATTGCGACGGTGAACGTGCCACCGATCAAGCGCATGGACCTGGAAAACTGGATGTGGAAGCAATACAAAATTCGCATCCGCGGCGGAGAGCCGTCGAAGCTGCGATTGTCGACACCCTATTATTTGTCGAAAGCGGAAATCGACCGATTCCTCGAGAAATTCGACGAATACAGGAAGACCAACAAGTTTGCCTAATCTCCCGTGGCCCTGTATTTAACGTTCTTACGGCTTGGTCGTATTCATGGCCTGTGCGCTGCCTTGCGAGAGCAAAGTCTGGTCCTGCTGCTGCAAAGCATCCGGTAATTTTGCATAGTAGAGAGCTTCGGCCTGCTGTTGCCCCTGCGTGACAATGTACTCGATGAAATCCTTCAGTAATTTTCCCTTCTCTGCGCTCTTTGGTTCCTTCGGGACTAACAGGAAAGTCAGGCCGGCAATCGGATAGGCATCTTTCGCGGAAGCAGGCGGATCCACAATCGGCGTGCGCACATCTTTTGCCAATTGATCAGCGAAGGCATTGATTGCTGCGGTCGTGCCATCCGCGCTCGGTTCTACCCAATTCCCCGCTTGATTTCGAATCTGCGCGACGGGCAAATTATTTTCCTTGGCGTAGGTCAACTCGACGTAGCCGATTCCTCCGGGAGTCTGCTTCACGACTCCGGTCACGCCCTCGCTGCCTTTGCCGCCAATACCCACCGGCCAACTGACGGAGATTCCCTTGCCGACTTTTTTCTGCCACTCGGGACTGACTTTCGCCAAATAGGTGGTGAAGATATTGGTCGTTCCGCTTCCATCCGACCGATGACTCACAATAATTGCGGTATTGGGAAGCTTGGCGCCGGGGTTGTCCTTCCTAAGCTCCGGATCCTGCCAGGTCTTGATGGTGCCCAGGAAAATTCCAGCCAGAGATTTGGCGCTGAGCTTCAGAGGCTCTTTCAGATCCGGTAGATTGTAGGTAATGCAAACTGGGCCAGCGCTCTCCGGAATCTGTACCAGTGCAGGCATTTCTTTCAATTTGTCATCGTCCAGCGCCGCATCGGACGCGCCAAAATCGACCAACCCCTGCTTCAACTGCTGAATACCACCGCCACTGCCGATTGACTGGTAATTAATCTGGACGCCGGAGTGGCCGGCGGTGAAGTCGCTGACCCAGCGGGTCATGATGGGATTGATAAACGTGCTGCCCGCGCCAATCAGTTGATTCGCACTTCCGCCACCCGCTTGGGGTGCATTCTGCATGGATTTCGAGCCAGAGTTGCATGCCAGCATGGCACTGAGGCTCAGGAAGATGCTGAGAATCGAAGACAGATGAAGACATCGCAATGTCCGAGACATGGATCCTCCGTCGCTTGGGATTTGCAAACTTAGGATGCTGCAAGCGGAGAGACGCAATGTTAAAGGAGTGTTAATTCGCGTGACAGCGAACTAAGGTGACGCTGCGCTTCAGGGTCTCGGTTTTAGTTTGCCCTTTGAGCAACCAGGGACCTCAGTCGTAATATTCCAGTCCCAAGTGCGTGATCAGCTCCTCGCCGCGCAAATGCCGCAGAGTGTTTTTTAACTTCATCAACTGGATGAACAAATCATGCTCAGGATACAGACCGGGCACGGTCATAGGCGACTTGAAATAAAAGCTCAGCCACTCCTGAATTCCCAGGCCGCGCAATTCGGAGCTGCGCTGCGCCAGATCGTTCAAGAGAACCAGATCGAGCACGATGGGGGCGGCGAGAATTGAATCGCGGCAGAGGAAATCGACTTTGATCTGCATGGGATAGCCAAGCCAGCCAAAAATGTCGATGTTGTCCCAACCTTCTTTATTGTCGCCACGGGGAGGGTAATAGTTAATCCTCACCTTGTGCGTGAAGTTGCCGTAAAGCTCCGGATAAAGATCCGGCTGAAGAATGTGTTCCAGCACTGACAACTTGGATTCCTCTTTCGTCTTGAACGACCCGGGGTCGTCGAGCACTTCACCATCACGATTGCCGAGGATGTTGGTGGAAAACCATCCGGCGAGGCCGAGTAGGCGCGCTTTGAAACCGGGCGCGAGGATCGTCTTCATAAGCGTCTGCCCGGTTTTGAAATCTTTACCGCAGATCGGAGCTTCATTTTGCCGCGAGAGATCGTGCATCACAGGAATATCGACGGTGAGATTAGGCGCGCCGTTCGCGAACGGAACACCTTCCATCAACGAAGCGTAGGCGTAGATCATCGAAGGCGCGATTGATTCGTTATTTTGCGCGAGCGCCTTCTCGAAGGCTTTCACCGATTGGTGAGCCGGGCCAGGCTCAAGAAAGGTTTCCGTCGATCCGCACCAGATGGTGATCAACCGGGAGGCGCCGGAAGTTTTTTTGAACTGGCGGATGTCGTCGCGCACCTGCTCCGCGAGATCCATCTTGTTCTTGGCCTTCTTCACATTGGGGCCGTCAAGATTCTTTACATAATTGCGGTCGAAAACGGCTTTGCGCGGCTTGATGGAGCTGAGAAACGGCTTGACTTGGTCGAGCAGATCTTTTTCGAGGACGCCCGCTTTCGACGCGGCAGTATACATGTCATCTTCAAAAATGTCCCAGCCGGTAAATACCAGGTCGTCGAGTCCTGCGAGGGGAACGAACTCTTTGACTTTCGGTGAGCGGCCGTCGGTGCGCCTGCCGAGGCGAATGGTGCCCATCTGCGTGAGAGAACCGAAAGGTTTGGCAATTCCCTGCCGCACCGCTTCGACTCCAGCCACAAACGTCGTGGCCACGGCACCCATGCCGGGGATCATCACCCCCAGTTTTCCTTTGGGCGCTTGAATTTCACTGCCGTTGTGCTTTTTGGTTTCGATTTTTGCGGACTTCCGCGCTGTTGCCATGCGAGTGCCGACCTTCTTATTGGAATTTTGGGATTTAGGCAAACAGGTATGTTCTCGTATCGACCGCAGGAATGCAACTTCTCCCCGTCGAGCTCTGCACTCCAATCAACGGAATGCTCTGCTGACGTGGCGAATGGCGCACTTCCCGAACTGGGATACTGATAGCGTTCTGCAGCGTCGCCAGCACAGCTTCTGGACTATACTCTTCGCGTGGATTTGAGGAACAGGTTCGTAAGCCAGATTTCACGTGCTGAAATACTCGACCTTGTCGCACAAAGGACGCCGGAAGACGATCATCTTGAGTTCAAGCGTGAGCTCCTGAACTCAAAGAAGGCTCCAAGGGCACTGGATGACGAGAAAGAAGACTTTCTCGCGGATCTTGTTGCGTTCGCAAACACCGCTGGGGGACTTATACTCGTGGGAATTGAGGAGGACCCACAGGGCAGGGCAAGTGGCCTAGCACCGATCACGGGCGACGAAGCTAGAAAGCTGGCTAATGCGATCCGAGACTTGGCGGTTGCCCACATCAAGCCGGGCACGATTAACTTAGAAGTTGTACCCTTTCAAATGAGGGATGATGGCAGCGAATGGATCGTGGTCGTTCGGGTACCTGAGGGCATCGATAGGCCCTATATGTCCCGGTATCGAGATCAGACTTGGATGTCGTTCACGATGAGAGCTGGGAGCCGGAAACGAGCAATGGCTTACGAGGAGATTAAACAAGGCTTTCTGTCTGACCCGCAACAGACCCGAATAGCTCAGATCCTTGGGGAGATAGAATCGATAAAGTCGCTCCTTAGCGATATCGGGACGAAGTTGGAAAGGTAGAGAATGGAATACGACATTGCAGACGTTCTGGAAATCCGCGACTTGGCTAAGTTCTTAACGGTCATGCAGGAGATTTTTGAGGGCCAGATTGGTTCGCAGAAAACCTTTCGCATTACTGCCACGCCCACGGAACTGGGCGAGGTTAATGCGGACCTGGCCAACACCGCATTGCGGGACCTGCTTGAGGATCCGCCGGGACGGCAAGGCGGGTGGAACGCGAAGCCTCTGCGCCCCTTGCGCCGAAATTCCCTAGGATTTGAAAACGACCGACCCGACTTTCATCACTTGAAGTTCATTAAGAACGGGCATCTGGAGTTCTGGACCGCTATCGACGACCACTTCAGCTGGAGGCAGAAAGCAGCGGAGCAGAAGGTGCACCCCCTCCTCTATCCATACGCAGTCGTGGAGTATCCAGTCAGTTTCCTGAGGTTGTACAGACGGCTGGTAGAACTTCTGGGAGCGAAGTCTGAATACGTATTTCAGATGGAATACTTGAACGTACAGGGGGCGATTCTTCGGCCTTATCAGCCGGAAAGCATCGGCTACGATCACTCGATTGATGAAATTATGCCGCTCGCCCGGTCGCGCCTAGTGTTCCAAAAAAAGAGGTTCGGGAACGACTTCGACCCGGACCCTGCTGCGCTGGAATTGATTAAGGATTTGTACTTTGAGTTCGGGTACGAGCAAAACCAAATCCCGTTTTTCGACGCCACCGGGCACTGCAAACTATAAGGGTTAAGATTCTAGAGATTTGCCGAGGAAAACAGCTGAATCCGGCCCCCTTATCCGCTGCCCGCCCTCAACGTCCATAAATACGCGACGGTTAACACAGTCATAATCGCCGTCGTTGCCCACGCTATGACGTTATATACGTGCGAATTCACATACTCGCCCATCAAGTCCTTTTTGTTTACGAGCAGCAGCATGAAGATGAGCACTGGGGGAATCGCGATTCCGTTGATCACTTGCGACAAAATTGAAATTTTTATTAGCGGCAGATCGGGAATCAAGATGCAGCCCGCGCCGGCGACAATCAAAATCGTATACAGCCAATAGAACACAGGAGCCTCGCTGAATTTCCGACCGACTCCCGACTCAAAACCCAAACCCTCGCAGACCGTGTAGGCAGTCGAGAGCGGCAGGATCGATGCCGCGAACAATGAAGCGTTAAACAATCCCATGGCAAAAAGAATGTAGGCGTAATCGCCAGCCAGAGGACGCAACGCCTGCGCTGCATCTTTTGCGTCGGTGATATTGCGGTAGCCGTGGACGTACAAGGTCGCGGCGCAGGCCACGATAATGAACCAGGCGACAATGTCGGTAAAGATACATCCGGATATGACGTCGATCTGCGAAGCTCTGTACTGACGCTTGGTCACGCCCTTTTCCACGATTGACGATTGCAGATAAAACTGCATCCAGGGCGCGATGGTGGTGCCCACCACGCCGATCGCCATGTAGAGGTATCCAGGCTGGAAGAAGGCCGCTTTGGGAGGAGGCTTGACCGTGGCGACCAGCGCCTCAATCCATGCCGGCTTGGCAAAGAATCCCGCAAAGATATAGGTCACATAAAAGAAAGAGGCGACCAGAAATACTTTCTCTACGCTCTTGTACTGGCCTTTGACGACGATCAGCCACACGATGACGGCGCAGATGGGAACGGTAATGAAGCGTGACAACCCGAAAAGTTCCAGACTGCCCGCGATGCCGGCAAATTCGCCCACCACGTTTCCAAAATTGATGAACAGAATTCCGATCATCATGAGGAACGTGATGCGCAAGCCGAATTCTTCGCGGATGAGGTCGCTCAGACCTTTGCCCGTTACAGCGCCCATGCGAGCGGAAATTTCCTGCACCACGATCAGCGCCAACGTGATTGGAATCAGCGTCCACAGCAGCAAGTGCCCGAACTGCGCGCCCGCAGCCGAGTACGTGTAGATGCCATTGGCATCGTTGTCCACGTTCGCGGTGATGAATCCCGGCCCAACGACGGCAAAAAACAGCAGGATCCGGGTCTTCCAGCGTCTCAGGAATTTCATGGGCACAGTTCACGGACATAAAGTGCGACAGCACACGAGGCAACAGAATAAACGCTGAAAATGAATATGGGTAAAAAAAATCGTTAATGCGGAAGATATACGGCGTCACAACCGCATGACCGTTGCCAGCCTACAACTTCGAGCGCAGCAAACTAATAACGTCGTCGGAGGTAATCACGCCGGTCAGCTTGTTTGCGTCATCCACCACCGGCAACATTTGCAGATTGTATTTATCAAACAGTTCGGCAAACTCTTTTTCGTTAGCGCCGGCCTTGCAAGAGATCAGCGGCTCCTGGGTCAACGACAGCAGTGGATCACTGGGAGATGCCAGCACCAGCTTGGCCAGCGGCACGGCGCCCGCCAATGTGCCTTTGGAGTCGATCATGTAGATCGTGCTCATATTCTCGATGCCACCCTCAAAATGGCGTAGGGCGTCCACGGCGTCGCTCGCATTTGCGTTCAGAGCCAGCGCGAGATACTCGGTGTTCATACGTCCAGCTGCGGTGTTCTCTTCGAACTCGAGTAGGTCAGAGACTTCTTTGCGCCCCTCGGGCTCCATTTCCAGCAGAATTTGCGAGCTCTGCTCTTCTGTCAGGTCGGCGAGTAGGTCGGCGGCAGCATCCGGATCCATTTCTTCGACGATGTCGGCCGCGCGGTCGGAGTCGAGCGACTCAACAATCGCCTTCTGCACCTTCGGATCAACTTCCTCGAGGGCCTCGGCAGCCACTTCTTCATCGAGCGTCTCAAAGACCGCTTCCCGCTCGTCGGGGGCGAGTTCCTCGATAATGTCGGCGAGGTCGGCCGGATGCATCTTGGCGAGGCGGTCGTGCGAAATCTTCAGCTTCACGCGTCGCGCCGGATCGGTCTCAATCAGATCGACAAACTCCCAAGGGATGGTTTTTTCCGGGATCTTTTTCAGCAGGGCATGGAGGGCCGACATAGGAACAACACCTTTGAGCAGGCGGCGAACCGCGCCACGGGTGCCTACATCGACCCCGCTGACTTTTAGCGTGGGATGGCTGTTGCTTTTGTCCTGATGGAGATCAACGTCGTTGACACGAACGACTTTGCGGCCATGGACGTCGATGATTTGCTGATCGAGCAGGTCGCGGCTGAGCAGAAAGAGCCCCTCGGAACCATCGGCTGCGGGCCAGCTGGAAACTGCGGCGTCGGTGCGCAAACCACCATCGAGCGATGTAACCGAACTAAATGGCATTACGCGATCGCCGGATTTGGTGCGCACAATCAGCATCGCTACGCGGGCGCGGTCTTCCGCCGGAGCTAGCGCCAACTCGCGTACGCGCCCGGCTTGACCAGAGGGATCGAACACCGGCGAGCCCAGCAACTCCGTCAATGCGAGCGTAGACATCGCTTAGAGAATACTCGGGTATCTATAGGCAATCCAAGGACGATTTACCTATTTAATTCACTACCCTGATAAGATTCGCGGGCTGCAGTATTTTGCATCTCTGCCCCTTCCTCCGCGCCTCCATCCCCGAAACCAACCCAGTCCCAGCCTGCCGTCATCGCCCGAATGCGGCCGGCCATCCTTGAAACAGGGCTGGCAGAACATGAAAACTCGCCTTCTCGGCGGCTTGGTAGTCTTACACGCAGGGGACATTTTTATTGTGGAAACTACCGAGACATTTCTATTGTGGTATGACACATCTCGCAACCCGTCGTTGACATTTCCACAGCTACAGGCGAAACTAACCAATTCGTTAGCTCCGCTGCTTGAGGCGTGCACGACAGCGGATGGACGAAGTACGGTTCTCGTTCCTTAAACTCGTGGCCATGACCGAAAACCGGGTCTCTTTTACGCTAGATTCGACCCTCGAAACCGTCGATAGCGCCGAGCAAACCGCCACGCGCATCGCGGGCGAGATGGGCTTTGGCGATGAAGAGATCATGCAGATTTCGATGGCGGTTCGGGAAGCGTGCGTGAATGCCGTATTGCATGGCAACGCCTACGATCCGGAAAAGAAAGTAAAATTAGATTTTGAGACCACCAGCCAGGGTCTGGTGATCACGATTCGCGATCAGGGGAAGGGCCTCGATCCCGCCCGCATTCCCGATCCGCTCGCGCCCGAGAACCTGCTGAAGACCTCGGGCCGGGGCATTTTTCTTATTCGCTCGTTTATGGACGAGGTGCAGATTCAGCCGTCGCAAACGGGCACCGAAATTAAACTCGTAAAGCGCGCTCCTGGGGCATCCGGGGGCACAAAGGAGATTTCCCAGTGAGCATGAAAACCAGTACGCGTCAGGTGGATGGCGTCGCCATCGTGGATTGCAGTGGCCGTATCACTCTGGGGGAAGGCAGCGTGATCCTGCGGGACGCGGTGCGCGACCTGTTGGGCAAAGGACAAAAGAAGATTCTCCTAAATCTTGGAGACGTGAACTACATCGACAGCTCGGGAATCGGCGAACTGGTGAGCGCGTTTACCACCGTGCGCAACCAGGGCGGCGAACTCAAGTTGCTCAACTTGACCAAGAAAGTCCACGACCTGCTGCAAATTACCAAGCTGTATACGGTTTTTGATGTGAAGGACGATGAGGCGGCGGCGGTCAAGGCGTTCAAGTAAATCTGTTTGGGCGCGGGCTGCGCCGTGTGCGCGGCCCTTCGACGCCTCTTTCCGTTTCGGGACAACGCCTGCTTTCTCGTGATGCTAATCACGGAGAATTGCTTGACCACGAACTATAAAGGTTCGTGACTCTTACGAGATGTTCCGCGCTGGTTTTACTCTGCTCTACCCTTTCTTTTGCCGACTGCATTCCCTTCACACAAGCTCGCGATCATATCGGCGAAACTCAATGTATCACCGGAACCGTTCTGCGGGTGAAATCCGGTGGCAGCGGTGTAACCTATTTTGACTTCTGTGAAGATTTCCGCGTCTGTCCCTTCACGGTTGTGATCTTCCCTGGCCATTTGAGAGATATCGGCGATGTGCGCCAACTGCAGAACCGCCAAATCGAAATCCATGGGGACTTGAAAGCTTATGACGGCCGAGCCGAAATTGTGCTCGATCAATTGCGTCAACTGGGCGGCTTGGGAGCGAGAATTCCCAAACTCCCGAAGAATTATGACGTCGAAAACAAGGGCCACTACCGGGCGGGAACGTTCAGTTTGCCGAAAGCGGCCACAGCGGCCAGCAAGAAGCGTCAGACGCCGAAGTTGCCTGTCGAGATCGGAAACGAAGGCGAGCCGGAATGAAAGTTAGACCATTCCCCGGCGCAATTCTTCCAGCGGATAGAACGTTCCCCGCCACGTGATCCCCCCACGCGCCAGAGTCAAAGTCATCGACCGCAGCATAATGTAAACGAACATGGCCGAGCTAACGGGATGCAGAACAACGTAATAGAACGGCACATCCGACTTTCGGGACATGCCCACATAGATTCCAAATATCCCGAGAAGCGCGAGCGCATACGGCAGCTTTGCCCAGCCATGGGCCCGCAATACTCCGAAAAAAGGCCAGATGTTTAAGAATGCCATTACAAATGCGGTCACCAGGGTTCGCGGCCACTGAAACGACATGATGGCGAAAGAATTCTTCGTGAGATTGTTTACCATTCCCATCGTGCCTTTCACCCAGCGTAGCAAAAGCAGATCATCTCCAAAGACGTTGCGTTGCGCGTAACCTGCATTCTTGATCAGCTTGCCCAGTTTCATGTCATCGACCACTTCGAAACGCATTGCTTCATAAGTACCAATCGCCTGGTAAGCGCTGCGTCGAACTAAGTTAAATGCGCCCACACCCATGTGGTCTTTTGCCTGGGGATCGGCGACTTTCCACGGGCGATGGCCAAAGACGAATAGTGTTTGAAAAAACGCAATCATCATCGTCTCGCCCACGGAATGCATGACCATGCGGGGAAACAACACGAGATGATCGGCTTGTTGCGATTCGGCATAGAACAAAGCGCGGCGTAGTGAATCTCGTCGAAAGAGCACGTCGGCATCAGTGAACAGCAACCATTCTCCCGACGACTGCTTCGCGCCGATCCACATGGCATGGACTTTGCCAAGCCAATCTGGGGGCAAATCCCTAACGTGAATGATCTTGAGCCGCGCACGCGCCTCAGGCCCTGCCGCAACCCTGTCCATCACTTCGCCCGTGCGATCGGTCGAGCGATCGTTAATCGCGATGACTTCATAATTTGAATAGTCCAGACGCAACAGGCGGTTCAACGACTCTTCGATATGCTCTTCTTCATTGCGGGCGGGAACGATGATACTAACCCTCGGCTGAGGTGAATCTTTGCGCGGCTCCCACTGCGGGCGGGATATGTCGGCGACCTTCCGCATCCCAAAGGCTGCGTCCAGCACGCGCGATAGCCAAGCCAGCGCCAGGGTGCAGCCCGCGATCCAGTGGACGTAATTCATCCGGCGCTGACTTCCGCCGTCCGATGATTGGTTGAGACGGCTGGCGCAAATCGCATCCCGTAGAAAAGGATCGCCGACGATATTGCCATCGCGATTACGGGCAGAATGAATGCAGCTTGCAGTGAGTGCCAGTCAGCCACGTATCCCATGAGAGTTGGCGACGGCACATCGCCGAGCAGATGAAAGATAAAAATATTGACCGCGATGGCCGTCGCGCGAATGTGCGCACCTACAGAATTGACGAGCGCCGTGTTCAGCGGTGAGGTGTTCACCAGCAAAAGAAACGCCGCGATTGCGATCGCCGGCATCATCAGCGGGCCTTTGACCCATAGGGCGACGATCATGACTGGAACGCCCAGGCCCATGCTTATGGCTGAGACGAAGTAATAGGATCCTTTCATTCGCGGCAGCAGCACGTCCCCTAGCCATCCGCCAATCAGCGATGCCAGAATTCCGTCGACGACCACGATTCCACCGAACATCAAATTCGCAGACTCCAATGAGTAGCCACGGGTTTGCGAGAGAAACGTTGGCATCCAAACTTGTATCCCGCCGAGCGAAAACGTTCCCGCAGCCATGCCGAGCGTGACTGTCCAGAACGCGGGATTGCGCGCCAGCCCAAGAATCGTTCCCCGCTCCGGCGTTTCTTTCAGCGAATCGAACTGTCCGCGCGAGGGCTCGGCGAGAAATAGCACGGCCAGCCCAAGCAGAAATCCGGGCAGCGCGGCGATATAGAAAGGAAATCTCCATCCGTGCTCGGGGCCGAGTTTTCCGCCAAGTAAGTATCCCGCGGCCGTGCCGACAGGAATCGCCAGATAAAAAATTCCGAAGATGCGGCCGCGCAAGCGCTCGGGAAAAAGATCGGCGACGAATGTCGGGGCAATGGTCACGAACGTGGCTTCGCCAATGCCGACCAGCGTGTGACGCACCAGCAGTTCCCAATAGGTATGCGTGACCGCCGTGAGCAGGGTCAGCAGGCTCCAGAAGATTGCCCCCAGGGCGATGATGAGCTTGCGGGAATATCGATCGGCGAGCGGCCCGGTAAATGGCGCCGCGACCATGTAGAAGCCGATGAATGCGGTGGTGAGATAGCCGACTTCGACGTTAGTCAAGTGAAATTCGGCCTGCACCAGCGGCTGCACGGCGAACAAGACGGAGCGATCGATGTAGTTAAGCAGGTTCAGCACTGTCAGCACCGCCAGCGCCGTCCAGGGATAGAGCTTTCGCGAGGTCACTTGGGGAAGGAATATAACATGCGTCGCATTTGCCTTGGAGTGGCAGGCGAAGTTCCGCGCGAAATTCTCGATTGTTTTCTGACATTCCTGATATTGTCATTCGAGCGCTGCAAGATTGTCCGCCTCGCGGGACTCGAGCGGAGTCGAGAAAGATGCTGTCTCCAAGACTCGAGGCAAACAGCAGTCTCGCTGCTCACAGCACATGGCGAGGCTTCGCTCGAGATGGCACTTTTGGGAGCACCAGGACTGAATATGAAAAGGCTCTTGGCCATCGCAGTTATTCTGGTTCCCTCGCTCGTCGCCGCCCAGGACTCTGCTCCCAAAGCTCCGCCCTCCGAGCGTCACGAGTTCGTCATCGCTAACTTCCACACGGAGAGCGGCGTCACGCTGCCTAGAGCAATCATTGTTTACGGAACCTACGGCCATCTCAACGCGGCCCGCGACAACGCCATTCTCGTGCCTTCACATTACATGGCCGATTATCACGGATACGAGTGGGTGATCGGCGAGGGACACGCGCTCAATCCCTCCAAGGTTTTTGTCGTAGCCACCGAACTCTTTGGCAACGGGCACTCCTCTTCCCCAAGCAACACTCCCGAGCCATTCCATGGCCCTCGCTTTCCAGTTACAACCATTCGCGACAACGTGGAGGCCGTACATCGCCTGCTCACCCAAGAACTGCACATCACGCATGTTCGCGCCATCATCGGATTTTCCATGGGAGCGCAGCAGGCTTTTCAATGGGCGGTAAGCTATCCCGATTTCTCCGACCGCATCGTGGCCACCTGCGGCACGGCCAAAACTTACCCGCACGGATTTGTGCGCCTCGAAGGCCAGATCGCCGCTCTCACCGCCGACGCCGCCTTCCAGAACGGCGACTACACGACTCCTCCGAAAAAAGGCCTCGAGGCTTTTGCGGTAGTTTGGACCGCGTGGCTGTTTTCACAGGAGTGGTGGCGCAAAGAATTGTGGCGGGAAACCGAGAAACCGGGCACGACCTTTGCGCAGGTACTAAATAATTTCCGCACCAACTTCATCCCCGGAGCCGATGCCAACGATTTGATTCTTCAAATGCGCACCTGGGAGAAGCACGATGTCGGCACGACGGCCGGCTTCAACGGCGACGTCGGGAAAGCACTCGCTTCCATCAAAGTTCCTTTTCTTTACATGCCGAGTGAAACCGATCTTTACTTTCCCATCGGCGATGCGCGTTACGAAGCTGCGTTCAATCCGAAAATGATCTCGCTCGTGCCGATCTCATCGCTCTGGGGGCATCCCGCGGGTGCAGGCGCCGATCCGGCAGATGAGAAGTTTTTGAATGAGCAGATTAGGGAGTTTATGGTGGGCAAGTAGCTTTCGTTTTTGGCTCTCGCTCCCAACGAGCGATTAAGCCCGTCACACCGGTTTGCGACGCCAACCCTGGTGGTTCCGTGTGCCTAAGCAGGATCGCTCTTCCTCGGTCACCTTCCATCCGGCTTTCTGCGAGCAGGTCATAAACTTGATTAAGGAAGTCGGGGTGATGCTCGAAATGTTTGGAGGCCGATTGCACGGTAAACACCACGTGATTGGCACAGAATGCCTCGGCGTGAAAGCCAGCTACGCCGATCAGCAATCCTCTCATAAGAGCGAACTGGCCTGTCAGCAAAGCGTGTTCACGAGCCAGGGATGGACGACTGCTGGGCGATGTTCCTCCGCGGCCGAAAGGATACTGGCATCGGAAAATCGTATTAATCAGGTAGTTCTCCAGGATGTAGGGGTGCCGGTCGAAGAACGGCGCATAGAACTGGTCGTGCGCCTGCGTGTAGCGTGCGGTCAGGCTCTCCAGAGTAGCGCCCGGACCGTTGCCAATGCCCGCTGTAAACGCATGGACGCAATCGAAGAATCGCGGGCTCGCGTTGCATTTCGTAAGCAGCATTCCGGCCAGTCTCAGCACGACATCCAATTGCAGCGCACAGTCGGCGGGGAGAGCGTCCATGCCCGCGCGCAGGCTGCCCACGAGAACAATAGCTTCAAACTCGTGCAGATATGCCGGGATAGGGCAATCAAGCTCACCGTTGGCGATGGCATCCAGTTGCCCGCACAAGAGACCGAGCAAAAACAGGCGCTGCCAGATTGGGTAGGCGCGATTGCGCACAACGGCGAGCACGCATTTTCGAATCGACCAGAACCAAGCCTGGGGTGAGCGCGACTGTTCCGTTGCATCGCCTGCGATCTCGCTGCAAACCGGCTCGGTTATCGCGGGATGCACGGGACTCAATAGGTCTGGATTCAGAAGCACAAGACGCGCAGCCTCGGGACAAGACAGCATCAGCACCTTTTCCTCGATGCCTCCAATCCTATGGGAAGTTCTTGGGTAGCTCGCACACGTAGGAGGAAGAAACGTTTCCCCGTACTCCGCCTGGATGCGGCAGAGACGGTCTTCCGAGAGGAGCGGGCATTGATGGTTACCAGTCATCCGAAGAGTAGCGAAGGTGGGCGGCTTGGACCTGCCCTCACTCTCCACCGTAATCTGGATGTTGGCATTGATCAGCGTGCGCAGTGGGCCAGCGGGTAACGCCTGGAACTTCTCATGAGTCCCTCGATCAATAGGGACGAGCCAGCCGCTGCAACACGTGTCCTCACAAGCCGTGCCGATACAGCGAAAAGCTTCTGTGTATGAAGGCAGGATCAGATCGGTAGTTTTCACCCAGCGTTCCTCGCAGCGAGAACGGCACAGCCGCCGTAAATGAAATAAGTGTGATCTCTTGCAAGCAAGCCGACTGCCAAAAAAGGAGTGGACAATCCGAGCAAATGAAACATATGTCTCTCATTTTTCGGCAAGGAGAGTAACTCATTTAGTGAGCATCACTAGAAGAGAAAGCCACTTGCGGATACCTGGGTTAGATTTTCTAATTCTTCGATCACAAAATGGCCCACTGTGTTTCACCTTCCACAGGTACGCGGGTGAGATCCGCCTATTGTCGCCGGTTTTTCTTTCGAGCTGGATTTATTTCCCTCGGCCACCTCGCCACCACCACAGTGGAAATCCCGCCCCGAGGCCGGAAATCGCCCTTTACCTCCGCCCACACCGGCCTGGCCCAGCGCACCACATCTTCCAGCACGCGATTGACGATGTTCTCTTGAAAAATTCCTAGGTTTCTGTACGACTGCAAATATTCTTTGAGCGATTTCAGCTCCAGGCACTTCTTGTTGGGCGTGTAGCGGATCGTCAGCGTCCCAAAATCCGGCAATCCGGTCTTCGGGCAAACTGACGTAAATTCTGGATCATCCACCACGATTTCGTATCCTGGAAATTGATTGGGCCAGGTTTCGATCTCAGGAAATTTTGCGTCGAGGCCCGCTTTCGCGTGCTCCTGTGTGTAGCGCGGCTGCTTCATGTCTCATTGTAACCAGCTGAACCGCAGCCGCCAAAATCTCAAATTGAAAGCTCACAGCTGAGCGTCCGGCAAGCTTTTTCCGGGTCTTTTCCTGCCTTGACGCATCCAAACCTATAGTTCCGTTCGTAACCTAAAAAGAGCCAGCGGTGGTACATTTAATGGTTCCACCACCCATATGCCGTTGATAATAAACAGTGGCGGCTTTTGGCATCGACATCGCTGGCTGTTGGGCACATTGCTCGTGGCAGCAGCTGTGGTGCTGCTTGCTTCGTTCATGTCCCGCGGTGACAGTGTGCCGGTGCGTGCGGCAGCTGCGCAGCGGATGAACATTCGCAGCGTCGTCTCTACCAATGGAAAAGTGGAGCCGCTACAGAATTTTGAAGCTCACGCTCCAGTCGGTACGACGGTGAACACAATCTTGGTGAAAGAAGGGCAGCACGTGAAGAGGGGCCAGCTTTTAGTGAAGATGAATGACACGGATGCGCGAAGCGAAGCAGCCCGCGCTCTGGCCCAGGTTCGTACCGCCCAAGCCGAGGGCAGCGCAACGCAGAATGGCGGGAACCGTGAAGAAGTTTTAACCCTGGATTCGCAGATCGTGAAAGCCCGTGCCTCCCGCGATACGGCTCAGCGCAACTACGACGCGCTGCAGCGTCTGCAGCAGGACGGCGCCGCGTCTGCTGGCGAGGTTAAGGCCGCGAATGATCAGCTTCAGCGTGCCAATGCCGATCTGAACCTCTTGGAACAGAAAAAGAAAGAGCGCTACTCGGAACCCGAGATCGCGCGGGTGCAGGCGCAGAAGACCGAGGCCGAAGCTGCCTATGCGGCCGCTGAGGATCGTCTCAACCAACTGAACGTCCGAGCGCCCTTTGATGGGGTGGTCTACTCCATTCCAGTTCTCCAGGGCGCTTACGTGAATCCCGGTGATTTGGTTTTGCAGGAGGCGGACCTCTCGAAGGTTCGCGTGCGCGCTTTTGTCGACGAGCCCGACATTGCGCGGCTTGCTCCCGGCGATCCCATCGAGGTTACATGGGACGCCATGCCCGGCAGAGTGTGGCACAGCACCGTGAGCACCGTTCCTGCCGTGATCAAGTTACACAATACACGTAACGTGGGCGAGACTATCTTCATCGTTGATAACAGCGATTTCCGTCTGCTTCCTAATGTCAACGTCGACGTAAACGTGGTTACTGCCGAGCACAAAGATGTGCTAACGGTTCCGCGCGAAGCCGTCCATCAAGAAGACAGCCAAACATTTGTTTACGAAATTCAAGGCGAAATGCTGCAGCGCCGCGATGTGAAGACTTCGATTTCGAATCTTACGCAGGTGGAAGTCACTAGTGGCCTGACTGAGAATGCTTTGGTCGCATTGACCTCTATCAATTCAAAACCGCTGAGAAATGGACTGGCGGTCAGGGTGGTTCACTAATAATGTTTCGAGGTTTCTTGCAAAAACTGCTCGTGGCGATGATGACCGTGCCGGTCTGCCTGCCGTTGTTCGCAGCACCTACGTTATCGCCGGAGTCATTGCTGGCTCAGGGTCGGGTCGATGATCTTATTACAACGTTACAAAGTAAAGTAACGTATTCACCTGATGCGAGTTCCTACAATCTGTTGTGCCGTGCGCACATGCTCGTTGAGGATTGGGATGCCGGCATTCGAGCTTGTCAAAAGGCGGTCGCGATCGAGCCAAGCAACAGCCGATATCATCTATGGCTCGGCCGAGTGTATGGGGAGAAAGCGGACCATTCCAGCTTCTGGTCGGCGGCGAGCCTGGCGAAAAAAGTTCGTGCCGAGTTTGAGACCGCGGTGCGGCTCGACCCCAATGATGTAGAAGCTCGATCGGATCTTGGGGAATATTACCTGGAAGCGCCCGGCCTGATGGGCGGCGGCAAGGACAAGGCCGAGACGGAAGCGCAGCAAATATCATCTCTTGATCCGGCTCAGGCGCACATTATGAAGGCCCGGATCGCGGAGAAAAAAGGCGACCTGCCCGTGGCTGAAAACGAGTACCGTGCGGCCATTCAAGCGAGTGGAAACAAGCCAGGTACATGGCTCGGCCTGGCGGAATTTTATCGGCGGAATGGGCGGTTGGATCAGATGCAGGGCGCGATCGAGCATATCTCTTCGTCATCACAATCGAGTCCGTATGTGCTGATGCGAGCAGCAGAGATTCTCGTTCGGGCCAAGCGGGAAGTTCCTCTCGCGGCTCAACTGATGCGTCGCTACCTTTCAGGCGCTACAGTCGAAGATGCCCCTGCATTCAGAGCTCATTATTTGCTCGGGAAACTGCTGGAGAGTCAGGGCAACAAGCAAGCCGCAGCTGAAGAATATCGAGCCGCGCTTTCGCTCGCCACAAACTACGCTCCTGCGCGTGACGCGCTGAACCGCCTTAACGGCCAACTCGCACTAAGCAATTCGGCGGCGGAATAGTCTCCTTAGCAGCCGCCCGGCTCGAGAAGTTAAAAGCCCCGCAGCTGGTTCGCTGCGGGGCGGCTGCAGGCATCACGCCACATTCTTTGCCCGCATCATTCTGAACGCGCGGCCAGCCAATCATTCATGTATGGCCAAGTCACGCGATTAGCGGAGCTTCCCACCATGATTCCGATGTGTCCGCCATGAATGTAATGCAAGGTCTTGTCTTTGCTGCCAACGCGGTCAATGATGGTCTTCGACATGCATGGCGGAGTGATGTGGTCCGCTTCCGCAATGACGGTCAAAAGATTGGCTTTGATGTTCGCCGGATCAACCCGCTCGCCGCGTAAATGCCATTCTGCTTTGATCAAGCGGTCATTCCGGTAGAGATCGGTGACAAGCTGCCGGAAGGCTCCTCCCGCCATGGGAATGTTGTCATTCACCCACGTGTTCATGGCCTGCCAGGCTTGCACCGCGGCTGGCTTGTCCAGGTTGTCCCAAAGCCGCAGATAATTGCCGAGGTAATTTTCCACTGGCTTCAGGATCCTCGCCCCTGCATCCATCATCTGTCCTGGCATGTTGCCAAAGGTCTCCAGAACCAAATCCACGTTGAAGTTTGGCTCCTTGATCCACTTGGCAAAGGTCATGTCGGGATTGGAATAATCCAGCGGCGCCGTCAGCAGAATGAGGTTCCGCAGACCATCGTCGGGACGGAGGGCGGCATAACAGGTTGAAAGGATCGCGCCGATGCACCACCCCAACATGCTGAACTCTTCCACGCCGGCGAATGACTTCAGCTTGCGTATCGCGCGGGTCAGATAGTCGAGCACATAGTCATCGAACTTGAGGTCTTTGTCTTCGGGTCCCGGAATGCCCCAGTCGAGCAGATAGAGATCGTAGCCCTGATGCAGCATGTAGTGCACGTAGCTGTTCTCGGGGCGAAGATCGAGGATGGAGGGCCGGTTCATCAACGCGAACACAAGCAAGAGCGGCACCTTGTGCCGCTGGCTCGCGGGCAAAACCGGCTGATACCGGATCAACCGCGTTTTGTTCAGCGTCCAGATGACTTCTCTCGGCGTTTGGTCGATCTTGATTTTTTCGTTAACGACCTTGGTAAAGGTCAGCAGCTTTTCTTCCACGCCGGTGAGTTGTTCGGGGACTGCGCATACGTCTGCCATGACATCTCACCCCTTTCTTTCCTCCGCTCTCGCTGGCGGCCTGCGAGCGCGAGTTGCCGGTCGCGTACGCTGCGCGGCTGGCCCCTTGGTCAGAAGTTTCTCGATTCGGTCCAGCTTGGCATCCACATCGTCGAGTTTCAGCTCCACGTTGCTGACGCGTTGCGCGAGGCTGACAAAATCGTTACGCGATGGCATGCTCAGTTGCTGCAGAGTTTGCAACATCGCCTTCTCGACCGCGGTGCGGAATGGCGCCGACATCGAAAGGGCGGTTTCGAGCATGCTGCCGGTGGCGCGAGCGTAGGCGTCGGTATTCACCACGTCGATCATCACCTTGGCCCAGGAATCGAGATAGTTGTCCCGCACTTCGCGGAAAGATTCCACGGGATCAAACGGCTTGCCATTCGGTGCTTGTTGTTCAGGCATTGCGCACTCCTTCCAGGAAATTCAGCGGAGAGGCGGGAAAAGACCCTGGGAACTCCCCGCTCAAATATCGTGAGTTCCAGACGTCTACAAAGTTAGCCGTTCGGTGATCCGCCCGGCTGTATCAGCCGACACATTGCCGTGTGCGCTTACAACACCGGCATGTGCAGCGGCTTCGAAGCCATATCCAACATGGCTTTCTGGGTCTCGATCAGCGCGTCCAAACCGCTCTGAAATGCTTCCGTGGCGGGATTCCCGGCAAACCGAAACTGCTTCTTTGCGGTTTCATAAGCCATTTTCTGCTGTTCTGCGAAAAAGTCGAGCGCCTTCTTTTGCGCCGCAACGGACTGTTCCATCGCCTGCTGGAAGAGCCCAGTAATGCCCTCAGCAGCTTTGCCCATGGACTTGCCGCGGTCTTTGGCGACACCGGCTGCGGAATGGCTCTGCTCAACTGCCATATTAATCACGCCCCTCTGGGTCTCCAGGAAACGGTCGAACATCTGCCCGGCCAACTCGAACATGAACGTTCCCGGATTCTCTGGGGCAAAGCGGGTCGCCTTTTTCCAGGCTTCCATCCACTCGTTGTTTTGCTGGGCGGTGAATTCGAGAGTTTTTTTCTGCAGTTCTGCGAGACGTTCTACGCTCTTTGTATACATGGGCAGAAAGGTCTCGGTAATATCCGTCTTCTCCGTAGTTTTAGTTGACTTTGGGGTGGGTCGCATGTTCTGCTCCTTTCTGATACCGATTTATTAATGCTGCGCGTGTTGCTGCACTGCAACATAAGTATGACCCTGCAGCACAACTGTGTCAAGCACTAAATTGCCATGAAAGATTCGCCCAAGACCGTCATCATTAAAAAGTATGAAAACCGGCGCCTCTATAACACGGCCGACAGCCGTTACGTCAATTTGGATGAAGTCGCCCACATGGTGCAGGAAGGATATGACGTCAAGGTTCTAGATGCGTCGAGCGGCGAAGATTTGACGCGGCTGGTTCTGACACAAATTATCGTCGAGCACGCCAAGGGACCGGAGTCCTCTTTCCCGCTCGATGTGCTGCGACAGATGGTTGTGGCTTCGGGCAGAGCTACGCAGGAAAACACACTGAAATATATGCGCGCGCTCGTAGAGATGTATCAGGGCGCATTTCGGGCCATGTCGCCGGCATTAAATCCGTTCGACTTCATGCGGCCGTTGTCCACGCCGGTCCGGTCGGAAGCTCCTCCGCCCGAAGAGCCTTCTCCGGAGGCAGAGTTTCCTACGGCGACTAAGCGCGAAGGTCTTGAAGTGGAGGAGTTGCGTCAGCGGTTGGAAGAACTCGAAGGGATGGTCTCAAAGCTAAAAAGCCGAAAAAAACCGACTAAACACCAATCCACAAGGCAACAGAAGAGTTGAGCTGGAGCAAACCATTTTTGCCTAATCACACAAATGGGTGACACGCGGCACATCCTCGACGCCCATCTTTCAATTAAGCTGATCATGCTTCCAGAGGTCTCCATCGCCTGCTGTTCTCCCACGGGTGCAGGCAGGGCGATCCGGTTCGCGAAAAGGGGAAACTCAGATGGCAACCGATACCGTGATTTCGCCAGCAGTCCGGGAACCTGAAACGAAGGCCCGGCCGCTTCTTGCCTCCTACGATAACGGCCACGAGCACAGCGTCGAACACTTGCTGGAACTGCGGCGGATGGTCGAGGAGGCAGCTAAAGATCGCCCGATCGGAAGAAAGCGGCCGCTCATGGTAAAGACATAAGGGCTTTTCCACCTATCAAAAGTGGTACCCGCCTCCGCAGATCAGAACTTCTCCGGTGACATAGTCAGAGAGCGGGGAGCAGAAGAAAAGCACTGCACTTGCGGCCTCGTCTGGAGTTCCCAGCCTGCCCAGGGGACATGATGCCTTTGCGGAATCGAGCAAGCTCTGCTGCACCCCAATGCGGATCTCGTGGCCGTGCATCTCGATCTTCGCGCCTTCGCCGGTAAGAGGCTGAACCAGTCGCGTCTCGATCAGACCAAATCCGACCGCGTTGACGTTGACGTTATAACGGCCCCATTCCTTCGCCATCGTCTTGGTCAAACCGATGATGCCGGCCTTCCCGGACGAGTAGCCTGCCTGACCGGCGTTGCCTTCGGTGCCTGCAATCGAAGTGATATTCACGACCTTGCGCATTACCCTCTTGCCGGCCGCGATCTCTTTCTTGGCAGCGTCGCGGATGTAGTGGGAGGCAGCACGCAAAATTCGAAACGGCACGACCAAGTGGATATCGAGCATTGATTGAAACTGCTCATCGCTCGTCTTTTGAATCACTGTGTCCCAGCTGTATCCGGCATTATTGACAATGATGTCGACGGCGCCAAACGCTTCTACCGTCGCGTTGACTAGCTTGTCAGGAAAAGCGGGATCCGTGAGGTCACCAACAACATGCTCGGCGTGGCACCCTGCTCCGCGCAGGCCGGCTTCCGTCTCGTGCAGCGCTGCCTCGTCCAGATCGTTGACCATGACGTCGGCGCCACAACCGCCGAGTTTGTTGGCGATGGCGCGGCCGATGCCGCGGCCCGAACCGGTGACGAGAGCAGTCTTACCTTTTAGGGTGAAAGGAACTTGGGTGAGATCAACCTCGAAGGTTGCTGTACTCATACACATTACTCCATTGTGCAGTGCAGCGATTACTTGCTGCACCGCATTACAACACAAACTGATCTGCAAAACAAGCGCACGAATGGATCAGGGGATACACGGTATTTTCTTAATAAACGCTCAATGGGTTCCGCGAGCCCTCCGCTCCTGCGGCAACAAGCTCGCGTAGATATAATCTATCGCCGGAGTAGCAACCGCTGCTTCCCTGCCGAAGCGCCCGACTACCCCAATGATAGATTCCAACTCCGAAGGCTTGCCATCGGCGATGTCGCGCTGCATCGAGGCAGTGCCGGAGGCGGGAATCGTTTCGACGAAGGCGCGCGTTCGCTCGACAATATCGGCCGCGAGGCGAACGCCGCGGCTGGCCGCAACGGTTTGCACCTCTGTCATCACCTGTTGCAGAAGTTGACGAGTCGGCTCACAGTTGCGAATCTCGCCTATATTGGCGCGAGCAACTGCGCCGACTCCACTCACAGCAGCGATGAAGAGTAATTTCTCCCACAAAGCTGCACGCATGTCGGCTGGCGTTTCGACCTTGGCCCCTGCGGATCTCAGGGCTTCTACCAGCACTGCAGCGTTGGGGGACAAGGGACCTGCGTCAACCTCGCCGAGTGCGACCTGCGGATCAAGGCCGCCATGCCGAATACAGCCTGGCGCTGAGACCGAACTAATAATCCGGCAAAGGCCGAGCAGAACATGCTCGCGGCCAAGGGTTCTCTCCAACTGATCGGATGCCTCAACGCCATTCTGAAGTGGAAGAACTTTTGTTCCTGAGCCGAGCAACGGGCGCATGGCTTGGACCGCCTCCGGAACTTGCCAGGCTTTGACTGCCAGGATTACGCTGTCTACCGGACCGATGTCCGCCGGCTGGTCGGTCACTTTTGCCGGTCGCACATCAAAGTTTCCCTTCGGACTCTCGACTCGCAATCCGCTCTCCCGGATGGCATCGAGCTGGCGTCCGCGCGCGATCAAGCCAAGCCAATGACCGGCGCGAGCGAGCACTGCGGCGAAGTACCCGCCGACACCCCCTGCTCCATAAACTGCAAATCTAGGATTTGTCATTCGGTTGTGCCTACAAAAGCATTTCTTGCACTGCAGCATTTACATGAATGCGGGCGGTGTCGAGAAATGGAATTCCGCAGCCCGTCGCCTCGCGCAGAAGCAAGGGTAGCTCTGTACCGCCGAGGATCAGTCCCTGGATGCCGTGCTCTTTCTTCATGCGCTCCACAATTTTCATCAACTCGGCGCGGGTTTCGGGCAAGAATGCTCCCTTGACCAGTTCATCCATATACTTCTGATGAATGAATGTTTGCTCACCTGGCTCGGGCACGATGACGGCCATGCCCTTCCTCGCGAAAATCTCCGGATAGAAAGACGCCTTCATGGTGAAGCCCGAACCGAACAGCCCAAGCTTGGTCAATCCCTGGGTGCTGGCGTATTCGCAAGTGGCTTCGACGATGCTGATTAGAGGAATCGCGGCGCGCGAACCAATTTCGTCGAAGACGATGTGCGGCGTATTCGAAGAGATGAGGCCGAAGTCGGCTCCGGCAGCCGCCAGTTTTTCTATCTCGGCGACCATAAACTCGGCCACAGTCGAATAGTCTTGGGCTTCCATCAAACGAATGATCTTTTGGAGGTCAAGGCTGTTGATGATCATCGGAGGGTAACTGTCATCACGAGTGCGCTCGCGATAGCTGGCAATGATCAAGCGATAGTAATCGATAGTTGATTCCGGTCCGAGACCCGCTATCATTCCCAGAGTTTTCATTGAAGCCCTTGGCGCCCGAAAAATGAGTAACAAGGGAAGATGCGGAGGCAGCTGCATTGGACTTTAACTTTTTGCAGGGGGCCTGAGATTGAGAAGATTGGCCCTATTGACGCGTTTATGCTCTCGCGTATACTGGTTGCCGCGGCCTGTGAGGTGACCATGCTTCTTGCCCGCTATCTGTGCATAATGCTACTCGTTCCAGCAGCTGCGCTTGGGCAATCTCGGTATAAGGTCCTGCACGCTTTTGGCTCCAAAGGTCCACAAGACGGAGCGAATCCATTTGGGCAGCTAGTTTTTGACAACGCCGGGAATCTGTACGGCACTACGAATGGAACCGGGAACAATGGTGGCGGCACGCTATTTGAGTTGAGTCCCTCGTCCGGTGGCCATTGGAGAGAAACTATTCTCTACACATTCTGTTCACAGCCGGGCTGTACGGACGGTGCATTTCCTTCAGCGGGTTTGATTTTCGATCACTCTGGGAATCTCTACGGGACTACCTTACAAGGAGGACTGGTTCAAGGATGCTGCTTCGGGACAGTTTTTGAGCTTTCGCCACCGAATATCCCAGGTGACGCATGGACAGAGAAAGTGTTGTACGCATTCCGGGGTAGCTCTTCTGGGGATGGGTGCTACCCGATGAGCACCTTGGCATTCGATCCGTCTGGGAATCTATATGGCACCACGTCTCAATGTGGCAGTGGTAAGTACGGGGCGGGCACGCTTTTCGAACTCACCCCGGTCGGCGATGGTACTTGGCAGGAAGCCATTCTTTACAATTTCTGCCCCAAGAGTGACGAAGGATGTCCGAGCGGAGGCCAGCCCAAAGCAGGTGTTACGCTCGACGAAGCGGGGAACATTTATCTCACAACAGAGTTCGGTGGAGGATTCAATGGTGGGACTGTCTCGGAGTTTTCATTAGGCTCTAACGGACAGTGGACGGAAAGCGTCCTTCATTCATTCGGATCCGCGCTGGGCTCAAGTCCCGTTGCATCAGTGGCGTTTGATCAATCGGGCAACCTATATGGCACTGCTGCTTTCGGGGAGACCGGCGGATCTCTATTTCGTATGGCGCAGAACGCTCAGGGGTGGAATTACTCGGCCTTGCCGTTCTCGATTACGAATGGTGCGTTTCCAGTGGCGCCCGTTTTAATCGACGGCCAGGGTAGCACCTTATACGGCACAGCCTCGGAAGGTGGAGAGCAACAGGTTGGAACGGTTTACAAGGCCCATGGAAAAGAGATTACTGCCTTGTACAGTTTTTGTTCTCAGCCCAACTGTGCCGACGGCGAAGAGCCGAAAGCAGGACTTGTTTCAGACGGCTCCGCACATCTATACGGGACCGCCAGTCGGGGCGGTCCTTACGGCGAAGGGGTCGTCTTCGAGATTGCGCCGTAAACGGATAGACACATGGTCAGCTAAGAAACACAGGGCCGAGGGTTGTTTCCGCGGCCCTATTTGGCTCGCATACTTCCTACATGTACATCCCTCCATTCACCGCGATCTGCTGACCTGTGATGTAGTCACCATCGGTGACGAGGAATGCGACCGCTTTGGCGATCTCCTCAGGCCGCGCCAACCGACCTGCCGGAATTCTGGTCTTTACGGATTCCAGAATCTCCGTAGGAATGGTTCTCAACATATCGGTGTCGGTGTAGCCCGGTGAAACCACGTTGCAGGTGACGTTATAGCGTGCCATCTCGAGAGCCACGACTTTAGTGAATCCCATCATGCCGGCCTTGGCAGCAGCATAGTTTGCCTGGCCGAAGTTGGGAGTTTGTCCGGTCATGGAGCTGATGTTGACAATCCGACCATACTTTCGCTCGATCATGCCCGGCAGCACCGCACTGATGGTATAGAAAGCGCTGTCGAGATTGTTGTGGATCACGTCCATCCAGTCGGCATCCGACATCTTCTTGACGCATTTGTCGCGATTGATAGCGGCATTGTTCACCAGGATGTCGAGGTGCTTGTAAAAATCAACGACATCATGCACCAACCGCCGGGCGTCCTCGCCATGAGACACATCGGCCTGATAGATGGTGGCTTGCGCTCCCGCTTCCCGCAGCTGCTCGCGCAGCGTTTCCGCGTCACTCAAGCTGGAACGAAAGTTGATCGCGACCGCCGCGCCACGATTGGCTAACTCGATGGCGATCGCACGCCCGATGCCCCGTGCAGCACCGGTTACCAGGGCAACCTTGCCCTGGAGTGGTTTTAAAACAGCGAGTTCTCTCTCGGTGAGTAATTCTGTGGCCATGACTTCCCTCCTCCGTGGCGTTTAGTTCAAGTTCTCAAAAATTGCGGCCATGCCTTGCCCACCGCCGATGCACATCGTGGCAAGTCCAAACTTTCTGCCGGTGCGCTTCAGCTCGTGGAGTAGTTTTGTGGTGATGATCGCTCCCGTGGCTCCGACCGGATGCCCAAGCGAAATTCCACTGCCGTTCGGGTTGGTTTTGTCCGGGGGAAGCCCCAGTTCCTTGCAGACACCAAGAGCCTGCACGGCGAAGGCCTCGTTGACTTCGAAAATGTCGATGTCATCGAGTTTCATGCCGGTGCGCTTAAGAACTTTCTGCACCGCGGGAACCGGGCCAAGCCCCATGAATTTGGGCTCTACGGCCACGATGGAATAGTCGACCAGGCGAGCGATGGGTTTGAGACCGCGCTCCTCGGCGACAGCTTTATCGATGAGCACGGCAGCCGCGGCGCCATCGTTGACGCTCGACGCATTGCCGGCGGTGACTGTACCGTCTTTGCTAAATGCCGGCTTCAGGGCAGCCAGACTTTCCAGCGTGGTATCAGCCCGCGGCCCTTCGTCCTTCTTGAACAGAATTGTTTGCTTCTTCTCCTTCACTTCGACGGGAACAATCTGGCTCTCGAAGAAACAACTCTTGACTGCGTGACTAGAGCGCTTGTGGCTCTCGAAGGCAAGCTGGTCCTGCTCCTGGCGAGTGATGCCATATTTCTTGCCGATGGCTTCGACGCTGACACCCATGTGAACATGCTCGAATGGATCGGTGAGAGCGTTCACCATGATGTCCATCGCCGTAGCGTCGTTCATGCGTTGTCCCCAACGCAGCCCGGTGAGCCAGTAGGGAGTACGGCTCATGCTTTCCGCGCCGCCGCCGATAGCGATCTTGGCGTCACCCATCCAAATGCACTGGGCCGCCGAAACGATAGCCTGCAGGCCACTGCCGCAGAGCCGGTTGAGAGTAAGTGCAGGTGTTTCCACCGGGATGCCGGCACGAAGGGCGGCAACACGGGAGAGATACATATCCTGCGGTTCGGTGTGAATTACGTTGCCGAAGACGACATGTTCGATATCTGCTGGAGCAAGACCTGCGCGACTAATGGCTTCGCGCGTGACGATCGCGCCCAGTTCGGCCATGGGTATGTCTTTGAGCGAGCCGCCGTATCTTCCAATCGGAGTACGAACGGCACTGAGAACTACTACTTCACGCTGTGCTGGCACGTGTAACCTCCTCCTAAAGCTGCTCTTGAGAAAACGATGTTGTGGACGTATGACTCCAGTAGTTCGTCGATCAGAGCCAGGAAGCAGGTGAGCGCGAAACGCTGGCGTGATGGAGCGTGTGACGCTGGGAGTGTCGGCTCGCTCCGGCTTCCTCGTGGGGCATCGCCCATTCCATCTCAACTTATTTTTTGTGTGCCTGCCGTGATTGAAATCACTTCCGGAGGTGCATAGATCACGCGGTCGGCGGAGGATCCCTGCGAGATCACAATGAAATGTGAGATATGGTGGTTGACTCGGAAGCAATTCCAGAATGGGAAAATCGCGAAGTCACAAGTAGGTGTTACACGGGTCACATCATTTCCAGCTGCTTGGTGCTAAAAGACTTGAAAGAGAAAGACGCAAGGAAAATTGCCTCGAAGAGGCGAATATGCAAAGCGTACAGAAGACGGAGATCACCCACGATCCACAGCCGCAACCACTGAAATGCGCGATCTGTGGCAAGCTCACAACGCGATTGGTCGATGGTGAGCCAAGCTGCGACTATCACGCCAATCAAGTGTACGAACACCAGTTCGAAGATTACGCGCGAAAGCAGCAAGGTTGATGCGGGCGGAGGAATCCGAGGAAAGCAGATCTCGCCGCAGATAGAGATAATGCAAGTGCAAATCTCTGACAAAGGAGAGTCCCCCATGTTTGCCCGTTTGGAATTTGTTCTTGCACAGGAGAAGAGCGAGGAGTTCGTCGAGAAGGTAAGAAGCGAGATCCTGCCGATTCTGCAAAAACAGAAAGGCTTTTTGGGACTTCTGCCGCTGTTCCCACAAACGGCAACCTCCTTTGGTAAGCGAGAACACGTCATAACCGTCAGCCTTTGGGCCAATAGCCACGATGCCGAAGAATACGAGCGGCAAGTGTTTCCCACGTTGCAGGCCATTCTGCAACCATACGTCACGCCCGTAGCAATCAAGGCGTACACCGTGGACCCCGCGCTGTCCGATCACTTTCAAGCAGCTCGAGCGGCCTAGGCTTTCAGGCGACAGCGCAGACGGTTGGCGACTGCTGGCCGGCTTTTTCTGCTAAGCCGCCCTGCCCAAATGTGGCCGCTGTTTGCGGGTCAATGTTGCAGCGTTCTGTGACCCGAGTCACTGCTCCATTCGAGGCCCGTAAAACAAAATGGATGCAGGGTTCCGGTCGCACTCAGTTCATTTCCGGGTTGATGCTCGATTACCGAAGGAGCGCTTATGCCGGCCAATCCGTTATGGTCTCTTAGCTCCGCGAAGCCGCGGATCGCCAGGCTCCGACGAATTTCCCGCATGATGATCCGCAAGGCGCAGCGCCGGCCGAAGTTTGTGGTTTTTCCCGAGGGGCACAACGACAAAACGATTCGAGCATGCCACCTTCTCCTGCAGCGCAAAATTGCGCGGCCGATTCTCCTGGGGAGCGAGCATAGAATTCATTCGCTGGCGGCCGACCTCGCTGAGGACATCTCGGGCGCGCAAATCGTCGAGCCGGCACAATCGCGTTTCCGCGCTGACTACATTCATGAACTGTTCCGACTCCGGCAGCGGCGTGGCATTACGCTAAGTGAGGCCGCAAACCTGATCAATGACCGAAACGTTTTCGGCTCCATGATGCTGCACATGGGAAATGCCGATGCCCTGGTTTCTGGAGTCACGCAGCACTTTCCTGAGACCATCCGGCCTGCACTGCAGATCGTGCGCATGCGCGAAGGCGTACACACCGTGTCCGTCTGCTACCCACTGATTATGCGTAATGGCGAGCTATATTTTCTAGCGGACACCAGCGTGAATATTGAGCCGACAGCAGCACAGTTGGTCGAAATTACTCTGTGCGCGGCAGACGTCGCACGGCGTTTCGAGGTTGAGCCTCATGTGGCGCTGCTTTCATTCTCCAGTTTCGGAAGTACGAAGCATCCACTATGCCAGAAGGTTCGAGAGGCCGCGGATCTGTTGCATCACGCCGACCCGGCGCTCATTGTCGACGGCGAAGTCATGGCCGACGTGGCAGTCTCGCCTCTTCTCCTGGGACAAACGTATCCCTTCAATCGCTTAAAGGGCAGCGCGAATGTTCTGATTTTTCCCGATCTCAATTCCGCCAACATTGCTTACAAGCTACTTTCGACCCTAGGTGAGGCGCAACCCTTCGGCCCGATTCTGATGGGCATGAGCAGGCCGGTCCATTTATTGCCTCGCGGTGCGGGAGTCGAGGAGATTGTGCGCACCGCGGCGATCGCCGTTGTGGACGCCCAGGAAAACGAAATGCCGTTCGTCGATATAGAAATGGCAGATGCCACAGCCTTGAAGGGCGGCGACGAAGTAGGAGACCTGAGCGAAGACATCGATGCACCGGAAGATTACGCAGTTCCGGTGTAGCTGAGAAAGAGATGAGCTTAGCAACTCAGACACTGACGACCGGCGACTCTACGTTGAAGCTTGATAGTGCTTTGGTGGCGACCGATTTTTCGCCGGCTTCGCACAGGGCGGTGCTGTGTGCGACGTCCATTGCTCGTCGGCATGCCGCGACTATTTTTTTGTTTCACGTCGTCGCTTCGCATTCGGAACGAGCCGTAATCGATGGATGGCGCGCGGGTCAAGCCGAGGTGATGGGTCATTTGCTGGCGAATCGACTGGACGGCGTGCAATACGAGTTGATCGTGCGCGCAGGAGGAATCTGCGACGCGCTGGCACGAGTAATGTCCGAAAAAAACATCAGCCTGATTGTCCTTGGTACTCGCGGACGGACGGGAATGCGAAAATTGATCTTAGGCTCGGTTGCGGAGAAGATTTTTCGCCAGGCACGCTGCCCTGTGATTACCGTAGGACCAAACGTTCCCGATGAAGCGGCGCAGGCCGATCCGCGACGTATCCTTGCGGCAACCGGCTTCGCGGCGCATTCGTTGCATGCCATCGAGTACGCAACCAAGTTCGCCGATTATCTGCACTCTTCCCTGGCGCTGGTCAACGTCGTGACCGATCCGGCTAAGTCTTTCGGCGAGCCCGGGGTGAAGGAGCGAAACGAGAGACTGAAGCGGCTTGGAAGTCTGATTCTCGAGCCAACAACCTCAAAGCCTGAATTTTTCGTTGAATTCGGAACCGCGCCTGAGGGAGTGCTTCGCGCCGCAGAGAAGTGGAAGGCGAACTTGATTGTTCTCGGTTTGCACGAAGTAGAAGAATTCAAGCGGCGCGAGACCACGTGGGCGAATGCCTATGAAATCATCTGCAATGCGACTTGCCCGGTGATGACCGTACACGGCGCCCGGTAGAGTGTCACCACTACCTGCATCCTGCTTTCGCGGTGAACACAAGAAAGTAGTCCACCTTGTCTGGCTTAACGAAATCGTATTGGCCACTGAGCTGATAACCAGCTTCCGACGCCTCGTGAATCACGACATCGCTATTCACTCCATGATCTTCCCCGTTGCCGTTGCGGTCGATCACTCCGACCTTGGCTCCGGGACGGAGCGCAGGACACAGCTTCCGCAGAAGAGTAACTGGCTTGGCCACTTCGTGGTAAGCCTTCAGCAGCAAAACGGCATCGACCGTACCAGCCGGAAGGCGGGGGTCATCGGGCTGGCTCAGAATCGCCTTAATGTTGGACAGGTGCTCTTTCTTGGCTCGATTGTTGATGTACTGAATGGCTTCGGGATTAATGTCGACGGCATAAACATGGCCAGATTCCGTCACCCTCCGCGCCGCTCGCACTGTGAACCAGCCTGATCCGGCGCCAATGTCAGCGACGTTCTTGCCGACGGAGATGCCGAGGATGTCCATCACCCGATTGATCTGCAGGCGCTCGTCGCGGCCGGGATTATCAAAGATTGAGAGATCGCCAGTATAAGGTGTGCTGGTCTTGCGGCTTTCCGACTGCGGCTTTGCGGTGCATAGGCTTGAAATCCCGAAATGTGTCAGGAGCAGCAAAAAAAGCAGGGGCCCACGAAAATAATTTCTGACCATTGGCATCGCTTTCCGCCTATCTCTAAAGTATGGACTGAAAAGCAGTAGATTAGTTAGCTTTCGTGACGCCCCAGAGCGTGGACGGACCCGCAAAATCTTGCGCCTTGACAGGCCTTCCGAGCCGGGAAATGATCGCAAATCCTCACGTGGAGCGCTGCTTGCGTGTGTTGTGGTCGTCGCATCCCCAGCCCGGCCTAATATCTTTCGGGAGTTTCGCCGCTTGCCCCCTCGACCTGGAGGATTTTCATGATTCGGCTTCATTCCCCCTTAAACCGCTCCTTCCGGCTTTGCTTAGCGCCATGATTGCGGTTCCGGCTTCCGCACAAACCCTGACAAACTTATTTACGTTTAATCGGACGGATGGTGCAGTTCCGGTGGCGCCTCATTCGGGCCGCTGGCCCCGAGGCGTGATTCCATAGAAATTGCCGTCTGAGCCGAGGACGAGCGAACTAGCTTGGTCTCCATTGACGCAGCCTTGCTGCTCACAAAACGATTCAGGCCACGTTGTCGAGAGGAACACTGCTGAGCAATATGCCCTTAGTTCGGCGTCGCTAAAGCCGCTAACGCTCTCGCGATCAATCGGTCCCGGCGGGTGGTGTGCTGTTTCGTACGCGCAGCGGAATTCGCCAGGTGGTTCGCTTCCGTGTTGTGCTCACGCTTCACGTGCGAGATGGAAAACTCGAGCGAGCGAGCCAATTTGCGGCAGGTCCAGTTCAGGGAATAAAGGCGCGAACTACGGCAGGCGTAGACGCCCGTCATCTGCTTGACTACCACTTCGGAGTCGGAGTAGACGTGCAGGGCTTGTGCCTTCAGCAGAACCGCACACTGCAAGGCTTCCAGCAAGGCCAGGTATTCGGCGACATTGTTATCCTGCCAGCCAATCCACTTGGCGATGCGCAGCTTGTCCTGCCCAATCCCGTCGATCACCACGCCAATGCCGGAAGGACCCGGATTTCCGAGGGAACCACCGTCCACGTAGGCAACGAGAGCTGACATTCCTTGGCGACTTCTTTCCACGAAGCATGCTTTACCGGGGTCTGTGGAGTCAAGCGGCAAAAATGGTTCGCGGTGAATTTTCTTGTGAGTGCAATCGTCTGTGGAAGAATTTGTGCAAAACCAGAAAATTGACTTCCGCAGTTGCAAAAACCGCTCTGCAAGCGGAGTTACGATCCACAGAATTCACAGTTGCAAATTTCCTCTGCACCAAAAAACGGCGTTGACATTTTCCTGGTTCAGATTTAACTTTCTGCCCGTCGACGGCTGAAAGGGTTGGCTCAAATTAAAACTTAGCCAGTCCAAAGTAAGCTGGGTGATACGCAAGCCGGGGAAACCTGGTAAGCGAACTGACCCGAAAAAACCGACTGCTCTGCGAGGATGTAGCCGGGGTCAGGAGCTGCGAAAGCAGCGATCACATCAAGGGCCGTGATGGTGCATGACTCCACGCGGTCGGCTCCCTCGCAGGAGCTGGCAGCTAGAGCATAACCAAGATCACGGCCTTTTCCTTTTGTCGGTCCCGCCTTTCACATTGTGGTTCTGCTGCGATCCAATTCTCATGCTGTCACGATTCATGACTCAACGTTCTAGACCACGTGCCATGGAAGTTTTCAACAAGAGTTGTGAATAAGCTTTTGAAAGCGCTCTTGCCATGCAGTATTGATGCGGTTGCGAGCGCTTTGCACAGAAAGGGATTCATTCGATGGACGTGACGCAAAGCCAAGAAACCACAGAACATGCACTTCCGGAATCGCAGGGGAAGGCTCTCCGAGTGGAAATGCTATCTGCAGGGTTTACATTGATGGAATCGTGAAGCCTTTTCAACGCCTGATAGTCGGCTGTCTGATGGCGACGCTGACGCTTTCCGCCTCGGCGCAGGAATATTCCGCGAGCGCCGCACGCCAACTGCTGGCTGCGACCAATCGCGAGCGCGAAGCGCGCGGATTGCAGGCTCTGCGATGGAATACGGCCTTGGCCGAGGCCGCTCGCCGCCACGCCGAACTCATGGTGGAACATCAGACCATCTCGCATCAGTTCACTGGGGAGCCAAGTCTTCCCATGCGCGCTACGCAGGCCGGAGTGCAGTTCTCAGCGCTCGCAGAAAATGTTGCGGAAGCGCCCAGATACACCGAGATTCATAATTTGTGGATGCATTCTCCCGGGCATCGCGCGAACATACTGGATCCCAACCTGAATTCCATTGGCATCGCGGTGGCGGAAAGCAACGGCGAGTTCTACGCGGTGCAGGACTTTTCCAAGACAAAGTAAAGTACGGGCGCTAGCCTCCAGCAATTGCGCCGATGACGATGAACGGTTCTTTGCCCGAAGCGACTGCCTCAGGTAGGGGTGAGTCGGGCGACTGGTGGGATAGATCTTCCTCGCACGCGAAGTAGCGAAGAAAGGGACGACGCTGCTTGGTATCGTGATCGCGAATGGCGCCGCACAGCATCGGATAAGTAGCTTCGAGCGCATCGAGCACCGTGCGCTGGGTTACCGGGCCCGCCACTTCGAGCGTGACTTCTGGGCCAACGTGCGCCAAGTTGCGAAGATGAAAGGGAAGAATGACGCGAATCATGCGATTCATCTTAAAAGCCGTCAAAGGCGAAACTGGAGGCCCCGGGCGGAGTCGAACCGCCGACCAACGGTTTAGGAAACCGCTGCTCTATCCATCTGAGCTACGGGGCCACGCGAACGTACCTCATTTTCTCACACTAGTTTACAGATTCAGACGTTGCGCCCGAATCCAAGTTTACTGTCCTATCGGTGTCCCGAAGG
>Ga0335073_10000708_pt1 | contig 43463 bp, 54 predicted proteins | sample Lox_Sample_22_FD_207093 | JGI IMG/M metagenome (GOLD analysis project Ga0335073, IMG submission 207093) | Soil microbial communities from Loxahatchee National Wildlife Refuge, Florida, United States - Lox_Sample_2.2 | ecosystem: Environmental > Terrestrial > Soil > Wetlands | place: USA...
GGCCCGAAGTTTGATCAAGGTGTCATTATGGCGACGCCCGATCGCCAGCAGGTGATACCAGGGTTGGCGGCTGAAAGCAGGATTGAGCAGCTGATCGAGTCGAGCCAGCGTCACGTCCTCAGCGCGAACATCGAACTGAAGCAGGCAGTTTTCTGGACCGGTACAGTGGACGGGAAAACTGGCGGTCCCGCTAAGCTGTCCGCCCTTGGCGAATCCTGCTGAGAAGGCCGTCAGCTTTACCAGCTGGCTTTGCAGCACCGCTGCAGCGGAGTTCACCAGCAGCGGCTCAGAGACACCTTGCAATTCAGCGGTAACCGTCTTTACCTGCAACTTGCCCGAGGGTACCGGCTGAGCAAAACCGGTCCAGTTGCCGTTGACGTCAAGGTCCAGTTGCGCCTCACCCGCTAGCCCGACCCCGGGCGTCCCGATGCCGACCGCCTGTGCGACATTCAGCAGACGACCCAATTCAGCCCCACCCGACAGATGAAGCTGATAGCCCAATCGATCGAATTCTCCACTTGCGGTTGCCGGCGAAGCTGCCCCCAACGGCACGGCAAACGGTTTTACAACGAGTTCGAATGACGAAGGCGGGGTCGGCGTCACAGCGTGAGGTTTCGCGCCCCGGCGTTTTGCAGGTTTGGGCTGGTTCTGCGGAATTCCGAACTCTACCTGTCCGAGTTCCAGATCCTGCTTCAGGACGATGGCGCGAAGCCCTAGGTCGGTGGTTTGGCCTCCGCCGGACCATTGCGGCGCTTGTCCCAGCGACTCGCGCACGGTGAACACCCCGTTTACCTCGCCTGTTGCGGTCAGGTCGGCGGGAAGATCCTTTTTTGCATGCCGCGCAAATACGACCATGCGCTCGGCCGGGATGTGCTCGCCACTGAGACCGAGAGCATAGCCGCCGGCGCCCCAATTCCGCACGTCACCGCGGACCCGAATAATACCGGCGCCAATGGGCGACTCACAGGCAAAGTTCTGAAGCGCGTCGTCTCGCGAAGCATAGGTTCCGGTGCAGTGAGTACGCAGGCGCAATACCTCGCCGGAGAAGATGTCGTAGCGGCGAAAGTCGTCCACCTGTGCGTCCAGAGTGACGGTCAGGTTTGCGGGCGTGCCGGTCATGACCGAGCTAAGGTGAACCTTGCCTCGCCAGCCGCGATCGCGGCCGTAAAAAAGCTTCGTAAGCTGGCCCAATGGGCTGTCACGGAAATTTACCCGCAGATACACGGGGGTGTCGCGCAGGTTGGAAGCTCGCTGAAAGCGGCCCTCTACCTCCAGCGTACCGGTGTCGTTGATATTGACATCAGTCCGGATCGGCCGCGCCTCCAGACGGATGCCCCAAAGGTTCTCCGATTCTAACCAGAGCGCGAAATCGGCATCGGTGAAGGCAAAAGCCTTTTTTACTTCACCCAGCTTGAAATTAATGCGTCCACTTGACGCCTCGACGTAGGGGAAGCGCGGACGGGTTTCGGGACGCAACTCCGTAGTAGGTGCGGGACGTACCTCCGAGGTGCGTTCCAGCAGTTCCTCCACGTTCCAGTGCCCATCAGAACGCCGAACCAGGTTGAGGCTGGGATTATCGAGATCGAGTGTGCCGATTTCCAGCCGACCGCGCCAAAGGGACGTCAGGCGCAGGTAAGCGGTGACCGAGTCGGCGCGCAACATCGGCTCTGCGCCAAATGCCGGATCGTCGGCCACTACGAAGTTGTAAAGCACCAAGCCGGGTCGCGGTAGAAGCTTCAGCTCGATATTAGAGACGGCAACACTTCGCCCCAGCGCACGACTGATGGACTCTGCTGCCCGGGCGCGATAACGATTCACATTGATGAAGGGGGGCAGGACCAATGCCAGCATCAGCACCAGCAGCCCTGCCCACACCAACCGCCGCGAAGTACGGCGTCGCATCAGTGCACCACGTGGAACATACGGGACCAGCGGGTCTGGTCGAAGAAGTGGAAGATAATGTTGAACAGCCAACCGATACGATCGGCAATGGTCTGGCGTTCGTATTCATCGCGTGGTGTTACGAACGACCAATAGATGAACATGGGGCGTCCGATTACGTTCTGGAATGGAACGAATCCCCAATAGCGGCTGTCGAGGCTGACGTCGCGATTATCGCCCATGGCGAAAATATTGTTGGGCGGCACCACCAGGTCGCCGTTCTTCACGAATGAAGGCAGTTCGACGCGCCATTCCTCGCAGCCCTCGCACCCGGTATCGGTAGTATTCGAGCTGCCGTTCGGGAAGTTATCGCGGTACGAATCGTACGCGGTACACATGCCGGCATTGCCCGGCTCCTGGTTGCAGCGCACGACGTACGGCTCGTTAAGCCGCTCGCCATTGCGGTAGACGACGCCGTCCTGCAAATGAATGCGATCGCCCGGCAAGCCGATCACGCGTTTGACGACATAAAGTCCGGGTTCAGCCGGCGAGAGGAAGACGAAGACGTCGCCGTGGTGGGCCTGGCGGTAGGGAATCAGTTTGCCGATCCACTGGGTGGCCGGGGCAAGCAAAATGCGGTCTACGAATACATGATCACCGATGAGCAGGGTGTTCTCCATTGAACTGGACGGAATGGTGAACGCCTGCAAGGTGAAGGTGATGATGAAGAGCCCGGTCACGAGCACGATGGCGATGGAGGCAATGAATTCCGCAGTGGTCTCCTTCTGCTTCTCAGGTTTGGACGGAGCGGCCGCTTCTGCCTTGTCTGGAGCACGCTGTGGGGAAGCTTTCTTCGCCAACTTCTTCGTGGTAGCCAATCTATTTTCCTCGAGGTGCCACTGCGCCCGCAGACCGCAAGTGGACGATGGTCACCGCGGAATTTGTAACACGCGATGCCAGCGGAAGCTGTTCAGCAGCTGGCTTGCATCTCCACTCCATCGCGCCAGAATTGTCCGCGATGACGACCCCGGGTCAGAGGTCAGTCTGGAAAGTCTATCAGACGAGGATGCGGCATCGAGCGCGGTATCGCCGCGGTCCATCGACCAGTAAATCAATAATGGCCGGCCCACAACATTCTCGCGTGGAACGAAACCCCAATAGCGAGAGTCGTAACTGTCATCTCGATTGTCGCCCAGCACAAAATAACAGTCACGAGGGACGATTAACTCGCCGTCTTGCAACAGGGTTTGTGCCTGGACAAACCATGCGCTGGTTACCTGGCCGCCGTAAAATCCGCCGTCGGGGAAGTCGTCGCGAAAACGGTCGCGCCATCCCCATCGGAATGTCGCATACGAATCGTTCTGGCGTACCCCGTTGACGTAAACGTGCTTGTCTAGCAGGCGTATATGGTCTCCGGGTATGGCCACGACTCGTTTCACGAAATGCTGCTTCGGGTTTACCGGATAGCGAAAAACGATGATGTCCTGGCGATGGATAGGTCGGTAGGGAAGCAGCCAATTCCAGACGCGCGACTCTCCGTAGTGCGCTTTGTCGACCAGGAGGTAATCGCCGATCAGCAGCGTCTTCTCCATTGATTCCGAGGGAATCTGGAATGCCTGCACAATGAAGGTGATAACAAAGACAGCAATGACAATTGTTCCGGCGAGAGACTGCACAGAATAAAGCCCGCTCCTCGTGCGCTGCTCTGGCGCGGGGTGAGGCGTTTCCGGCGCTACAGGAGATTGTGCTTGAGTTCCAACTTCTGTCATGAACGCTCGGATTGCGTAGCTCCGGCAGCGGGACCTGCAACCGCGGAGCGGCTCTCCAACAATTGTAGACGTTCCCAGGCCAGACGCGCGGCAGCTTGCTCCGCGGACTTCTTCGTACTGCCTTCGCTGCGGCAGACAAAACCATCGTCACCGGCGGGAGAGGCGGGAATGTGCGCCTCCACCGTGAAGGTCTTGCGGTGGTCTGGACCCTCTTCTTTCACCATGACGTAGCGCGCGGGTAAACGTCCGCTGGCATGAACGGCCTCTTGCAACGCAGACTTGTAGTCCATCACCGGAAGCTGATTGTTGCCATGCATCATTTGGATTTCAGCCAGTTCCGGTTCAAGAATATTGCGGAGGATGAAACCTTGAGCTACGTCCAGGCCGGCATCGAGGAAGAGCGCGGCGATAATCGCTTCCAGCGTATCGACGAGCAGAGCGCTCTTGTTGCGTCCACCGCTGCGTTCTTCGCCGCGTCCCAGAAGCAGATACTCGCCAATATTCAGCGCATGAGCGGGACGCAATAAACGGCGAGCGCTCACGATATGCGCCCGCAACTTGGAAAGTTCTCCTTCACGATATTCAGGAAATCGTCGAAAGAGTTCCTGGCTTATAACGAACGACAGAACGGCGTCACCCAGGAATTCCATTTGCTCATTGTCGGGGTACCGGATGCCGTTTTCTGGTCCTCCAATGGATCGAGCAGTAAAACTCTGCTGCGATTCCGCCTCGCGAGCGTATGACGCATGGGTGAGTGCCTGCTGCAAAAGGGCCGGCCGCTGAAAGACATGGCCGAGTGCGTCTTCCAGCGGATTCGTGTTGGAGGCCATGGATTTCATCGTGTCGGTCGCAGTTACTGATGCGGTTGCGGAAGCGAACTTCCCGGAGCCGGAACCGGCGAACCCGGCTGAGCGCCGGGCATGGGAGCGGACGGTGAAGCCACGTGCGGTGCGCCACCCGTGGCCTGCGCCCCGGAATTAGTCAGCTTCTGCAGTCTTGCCTGCTGTTGCTTCGCGAGATCTTGGGCCGCGGTCCCATTCTGTGCGTACGCCACCGCTTTGTTTGCGGAATCCAGCGCCTGCGGATACTGCTGCAGGTGATCCTGCGCAACGGAAAGTCGAAGATATAGCACCGCCTCCGGATTGTTCTTGCTCTCGTCGACCGCTTTCTGAAGGTTGGTCACGGCAGCGGCGTAGTCGTTGCGGTTCATGTCAACCATGCCGAGCGTGTCATACGCCATGGTGAGAATGCTCCGTTTGGCAGCGGCAACTCGTTCGGGATCTGCGTTGGCTGGTATCAGCAAGCCCGTATCAACATTGTCGATGGCAGCATGCGCATCCTTGGCGGCCTCGGAATACCGTTGTTCCTTGTCCAGATCGGAGTCGCGGGTAGTCTCGGCCAGGCTGGATGCGACTTGTACGAGCGCAACCGGATTCGTGGGATCGGCGGCAATCGCTTTGCGGCCATTATCAATGACCTTGTCCGTGTTGTTGGCTTGTGCGTAAAGATTCATGACGCGCATGTAAAGGGCGGCGCGAAGATCGCTCGTCGGATACTTCTCGGCAAAATCATTGGCAGCTGTCTCTGCCTGCGCCGGATCGCTCTTACTACTCGCATCCTGATAGGCTTTCATCTCGTCCACGGACTTAGCCTGCAATACCCGATGTCCGCCGTTTGCCGCGGCAACCTGTCCTGGCGCGGCTCCCGAGTTCGCCGTCGAGCTCTGGTCGCTTGCAGTTGGGGCCGAGCTCTGGCCGGAGGTCGCCGGTGGCGCAGTGGCCTGGGCGAATGAAACCGCCGCCGCCATCAATAATGTCGTTACGATTCCTGTAATTCTCATGAAAGGTTCCTTTCAGCGACCATCCCTCGCGACTTGCCGCCACAGCGCCTACTGATCCTGGTTCTTCGGCCGCGGAGGCTGATAGGCCGTTTGCAATCCGTGTTCCGCCGCCGCCTTGGCGTCGGGCGGTAAGTCGTTGGTTGCCAGTGCCGCTTTGTATTGTGCCACCGCGCCATCCCGCTCTTCCTGAATGTCCAAAATCCTTCCAAGATAGATGTGCGACCACGCGATGACGTGCGGATCTTTGCCGGCATCAAGGGCCTTCTGGAAATCGGTTTGCGCAGTCTGCATCTGGCCGCCCAGGCTGGCGACCTTCGCCAGAACAAAATAAGCCCGGGATGGGTCTTCGTGCGCCTGCAAGCTCTCCTGCGCCAACTGCCCGGCCTCTTCAGGATTTCCGCCGGCCAGAGCTCGCTCTGCCAAATCAATCTTCTGCTGAGATGCGCGTTTGGAGGCCTGCATCACCTCCGGTTCGGCGTGGGCCGCGAATGCGATTTGACTGGCGCGCTTCTTCTCCTGGTCGACATCAATATCATGCAGCCAATTGGGAAAAGCAGTCTCGATTCCGGCGCCCCCGTTTTCAAAGCTACGTAGCTGTTCGTAGAAGTATCCGGTCAGCACGAAGCCTTGCGCCTCGTCCTGCTGCACCAGCGCGAAACGCTCTTTTTCCGGCAGTTTGGGATTTGACGGCCGGCTCGCTTCAATCGCCCGTATCAGACACTCAATCACCAGCAAGCCTGTATCGCTTTTGTACTCCGGCGACATGGGAGCAGTCTGCACCGACTTGAGGATCGGCGAAAGACGTTCGAGTGCGGTGGCGCGCCGGGCAATCAACGGATCGAGGGCAAAATGGAGATAAGTGTGCCGAATCGCGTCCATGTGAAGGTTGTCGCCGACCGGTGAGACAACGATGTAGTAGTAATCCTGGAGATAATTGCGCGAATTGACCTGACCGGGCGCGCTCATTGGCTCAAGATAAACCGTGAAGCTGCGGCCCGCAGCGCCGGACAGTGGCATCCGCAGAAAATTGTCTACCGAACTGATCATCTGGGCGACCGGCTCGTGATACTCGTTGACCAGGGCCAGATATTGCGGTTGGTACTTGAGCCAGATGGCGTGCAGATTTGCCGCCGCGTAGTAGTTCTTTACCAGGGGAACAAAGCCCAGGACATAGCCGGCATCGGGAGGAAGATCGGCCTCCGCCACTTTGGGAGCGAAGTTCGGTGGCGGTCCAAGATTCAAGGCCAAGGAAACATACTGGGCCAGGTCGTGCGTGGTATTGCCCTGCTGGTGATCGTGATAGAAGCTGCACATCTCTTTCGCAGCCGCCGCGACCGCCGCCGATTTGCTCGCCTCAAACAAATCGGCACGAACCTCGGTGCGAATCGGAGAGGAGGATTGCAACTCCTGATCGTAGCCGCAGACGTTCATTGCCGCGATAACGCTGAACAGCGTCTCGTTGACGTCAAGGGTCGCTCGGGACTGCGCTCTGAGCGGAGCCGCCGCGAGAAACGTCATGACCACAAAACAAAAACAGTTGCGCAACGAAGTACTCAGCAGGACCTCCAGCACTTGCGGTGGGAAGCTTTACCCACATGACCATTCGCGAAAGGCGGTAAGTCTGGCAGGAATCAAACTCTCAGTTTACGAGCGGCCCGGGCGAGCTTGCAAACTCGTTGCGAAAAGCAATAGCTGCAGTACATTCAGAAAGTCTCTGAAGACATCAGCAATCAACCGCTTATCCTTTCACCTGAACCTTCGAGAACGTGAGAATCACGCGTCCCGAGATTGGCTGGCCGAAAGCAGTCGCCGGCTGAAAGGTGGTGAAGATCAGCATGTTCTTCAGCTGAGGCAGGATCGCCGCTGCGTCTTCGGGAGCAGAAAGGATGCGATAGTCCTGCACGCGTCCATCCGGTCCGACGTAGGCTTCTACCACCAACGATTCTGCCGAGGTGACGCCAACCGACAATTCGAATGGCGTCGATTTCAACAGAGCCGGCGTATAAAGGCGCGTCGGCACATCGTTCGAGGCGCGGACCTGTGCGGGATAAAGTACGCCGATCAGCAGCCCAAAGATCACCAGAGTGGTAATCAAACCTGCCGTGGCTGGAACCATAATCGCGTTGAAGGCATTCTCCCAGCGGAGCTGCAACATCTCCCACCGGGAGCGGCGTGAGTTGGCCAGTTCCTGCGAGAGCGCTACCCGCAGCCGGAGAGCGAGATCCGGCGGCGCAGTTTTTCTCCCCAGCGAACTCACGAGAGACTGCGTACGCTGCACCGAAGCAAAATGGGCGATACACCCCGCGCACGCTCCCAGGTGTTCGTTCATCTGCGCCAACTGACGGCGGGTCACGGAGCCGTCCAGATACGACGACATGAGCCCCTTGGCAACGGAGCAGTTCATGACATGACCTCAACTTTATGACGAGCGAATCGGCGTTTCTCGCCATTCGGTTCTGCCGGCGTCACCCCAAACGCGGGCAGATGCCGCTCCAATCTCTTGCGTAGAGCTTCACGGCCGCGCACCAGCCTCGATTTCACGGTTCCCAGCGTGGTCTGCATGACTTCGGCGATCTGCTCGTAAGACAATTCCTCGATGTCACGCAAGATGACCGTAGTGCGGTAGGGCTCAGTGAGCGCCTTGAGTTCCGTCTCCACTCGCTCGCGCAGTTCATCCTCATAGACATTCTGCAAGGGCGACTTGGAGTCGTCGACCAGTGTTTCCTTCATGCTGCCCGCGGCAGGCTCGGACACGCACTCCGGGTTAGCTTCGATGGAGGTTTCGCGGAATTTGTGGCGAAACCACCACCGGCGCCGGTTAGCGGCTTCGTGTACGGCAATGCGATAGATCCAGGTCTTCAGGCTGGAATCGGCATGAAAGCCCTTAATACCGCGAAAGACCTTGATAAAGACTTCCTGGGTGGTATCGGCGGCGTCAGATGGGTCGTCGAGAATGCGGTAAACCAGGCTATAAACCGGCTGGTTGTAATGTGCGATAAGCCAGCTGAAAGCCTCCTCCGATCCGGCCTTCAGTTCGGCCACGACCGAGGCTTCCTCCGTGCGGACTCCAATCGCACCTGCCAGTTCACTCAATGTTGTTGCTCCCGCCACAGGCGGCACCTCAATCATAAACAGATTTCCAAACAGCAACAACCATTCCACGGCCGGGACACACGCCGCGGCGCCGGAACTCGCCCCGACAGCGACCCCTCCGGCCGTACCCTACGTACAGCTTTAGACTCCGATGGAGACGCAATTGTTCCCGGCAGGTCGGAGATGTGAACGGCACAAGAGTGCCAGAACTGGATTTCTATTGAAATTTGGCGGCTGGAGTCTGCGTCGTGGATTGATCCCCGGGCGTCGACTTAGAAGTGGAGCTGCCATTCGTCGAATTCGATTTCTTCTTGTGTGACGTCTTCTTAACCGGTTCGGTATCGTCCACGATCACCTTCTTCGGTGGGGAGGGAGGTGCAGCGGACGCTTGTTGCATCGTGCGTACCTGAGTGCGCAGCCGGTCCAACTCGGACTGGGCCGATGCGGTAAGGGCTTCGACTTCATTCCCAAGATCATGCCGCACCGAGTCGATCACATCCAGCTGCTGAGCCAACTCTTCGTAATCACTTCGGGGACCGAATGCGCCTGCCGACTCGGTGAACGATGCCATCACGTCATACAGGGCATTGAGATTGCGATACAGCTTGAATCCTGCATCCATGTCCCGCGGCGCTGCCCGAAAGTTTGCGATCAGGCCGGGGAGGGCTTGCGTCAGATTTCTTTGAATTGAGTCGGCATTGGCTTCAGCCTGCTGCTTGGAAGCGCCATCCGCTTTCCACTTTTCGATTCGCATGCGGCTGATATCGATGTTGGCCCGCGATGCGGCGGACTGCAGCTTGTCCAAGTTGGCGGAGATGGCCGGCGCAGCAGCATCGATTGACCCAGCCGAGGTCTGCGCAATCGCCAGCAACGGCAGCGCGGTAACGAAAATCAGAAGTGCGGCAGCTCTCATTGTGCTTCTGCTGACGACGGTTCTTGAGTAGGAAATGAGACGAGGTGGAGATTCACAGTATAACAATTAGGTACGGCTAAAATCTTTGCTGCTGCGTCAGATGCACGGCATACCGCTTTGGCTTTCTGTGGCATACCGCTTCGGCTTTCTGAAGGTCCGGCACTGGCGTTGACGAACCCCTGGCCGTGGGAGAAAATACGTTAGACGGTGCCGCACGGCGCCGTTGGTCTGCCACGTGGGCCTGTGGCGCAGCTGGGAGCGCGCTTCCATGGCATGGAAGAGGTCGTCGGTTCGATCCCGACCAGGTCCACCAATCACGATTCTTTCACCTTCGGTCGATAGGCGCGTAGCTCAGTTGGTTAGAGCGCTACCTTGACACGGTAGAGGTCAGGAGTTCGAGTCTCCTCGTGCCTACCATACATTTTTAAGGACTTATCGGATTTTACTTGTTGTAACACGGGGGCGATTAGGGGGCGATAACGATTCCGCAGCCTCTGAATGGGTTTGGCCGGGGTGAGAAAAAGACATGGCAGGTTGACCTCTGCGGTGTTGGTTTCTGTGCAAACATCCCGGCCAATACATAACCCCAGCTCAAAGACTGGGGTATTTCGTGTCCTTGCAAATTGCTCAGCTGGCTGCTATCGCTGCCCTGTGCGGCATCTGCAATAGCTCGGCTTTCTTCTTCCGCCGTTGCGGTTTCTTCAGCCCGATCGCAGTCACCAGCTTGTCCTGCGCTTCGACCAGGCGAGGATCAATGCCGTGCATGTAGCGTTCAGTGATTGAAGTCGAAGAGTGGCGAAGTAGATCGCGCACCGTGAGCTTGTCGCGCGTCAAATCCCACAACGCAGTGCCGAGGCCGTGACGGAAGCTGTGCCATCCGTAGCGGTCCCTGGGCTGGGCAAAACCAAGACGCTCGATAACGGGACGGATTTTTTTGACGAAGACCTCCTTCAGGTCAACCGGCTTTCGGCCACGCATCTTCTGTGACGGAAACACATAGTCCTGCGGCCGCTGGTAAGGCGTTTCCTTTTGCCACATGAGGAGAGCGTCTTTCAGTACAGCGTGCATCGGCAATTTTGCGGCCGACCTTTCCGTCTTGGGCGGGTTCTCGATGCCGCCTTTCCAGTCGAAGCTGTGTCGAATTACGAACAGGTCGGCATCGAAGCGACAGTCTTCCCAATGCAGGCCGCCGAGTTCCCCTCGGCGAAGACCGAGCACCGCATCGAGCAGCACCAGAGCGCGGTCGCGAACTTCAAGCTCGCCTAGGATGGCAAGGTTCTGCTCGGGCTTGAAATGAATCAGCGAACGCTTCTCTGCAAACTCACCCAGGATGCGAGCGCCCGCTCCGGTGCCGCGTTTACCGCCGTGGCCAATGTTGCTTCCACCGCAGGAGATCGGATTTTGATTGCACAACTCGGCGCGCATCGCATGGCTAAACATCGCGGACATCACGTTGCGGATCTTCTCAACATATTCCTTCGACGGCCGCTTGCCGTTCTGTTTCTTCACTTCGCTCAGCCAGCGTTCGACGTCCAGTGTCTTCACCAAATCGATCTTAGTCTTGCCCCAGCGGGGTCCGATGTACAGACGCCACATCGCTTCATAGCACTTCCGCGAGTCCCCTCGCAGATGGAGAAGCTGGTTCTCTTGGTAGTGCGCCCAGAGCTGTGACATCGTGATCACGGTCGGCAGCAGGATGCCGGTGATGGGGTTGACGTTGCCGTTGTTGAAAGTCAGCTCCAGCGTTAGGCGCAAATTCTCGATCTCGTTTTCTGAAAGCGAGTCGTAGTCGATGATAGCTTTGGATTTGCGGGAGCCGTCGGGCGCGTACCAGCGGAGCCTCTTCTTCTCAGGTTCCAGCCAGACGGATACGCGACCATCGTGTTTAGGCATGATTCACCTCAGGGCTTGATTTCTGTGCGGTCCCAGCGTAGCGCGGGCTCAGATTAGGAATCAAGGTACTCCTGCAATGCATGGCGGGTGATCACGTACTCACAGCCAAACAGCTTCATCGGGAGCTGGCGGGAGGCGGCCATGCGCTGGACCTTGCGCACGCCGCACTTCATGATGCGAGCCACGTCGCGCGTATTAAGCACTTCGTAAGGATCTTGCATAAGGCGTAAATTTGCGCCTTGCTGCGGAGCGGGCATCGACACAACAGGCAATGATGCCATTCAAAAAGACTCCTTAATGGATGTGTTTCCGGTCGGCGCGCCCTAGCGGCTGTTGTGTCCGCGTCGTCGGCTGCTGCGCCACCTTGCGCCGCGCTGGATTCGCGGCGGGTCCCTAGACCTTTTCCTGCCAGCGGGTGCTGCACCCAGCGGTGCTCCTGGCGGGCAGGCAGACTGCAGCTGGGGTAGCTGCATTATCGTTAGCTTACCAACTGTCAGTGTGGGCTTGTCTGTGACGGCGGTCACGCTGCAATGTTTGGGCGGGGCTCATGCTGCAGAAGTGCAGGGCTTACCATGCAGATCCCACTGCCTTCCTGACAGCAACCGCTACAGATCAGCTTGTGCGCGGCGGGTGGGTACCTGGCCATCGATTCTGTACTGACGGCAGTCGATCCGAAACAGCAATGGCGGCGGCAAAGCTCGAAAGTTGCACCGATATCGGTGCGGTCCAAAAGAGTGTACGCCAGCATAGAGGGCGCTGCACCCTTTTGGTATCGCTGTAGGACACGCCAAACGAGCTTTTCGAGATCAAAAGGCCTAGCGAGCGGGCCCTTGTAACGCGTTGAAAATACGGGCTCGAAAAACTGAAATTTCCGCAGGCCAAAATCCATGGATATTTACACCGAGTCGACGAGTGACCGGACAGGAGGAAGCCCGCAAGAACCCCATTCAGTGGATTACTCCCGGCGTCTTGATGGAGGACGGAATTCATATCCTGCACGGATCTGAAGAGTCGTTCAAAACCATGCTGACGATGCAGATGCATGAGGCTTTATCGGTGGGCGGAGACTTCCTCATGTGCCCTGTGAGCGGCGGATTTCGCACGGGAATAGCTGAACTTGAAACAAAGCGGCGTTTTTTCGGCAATCGGCTCGCCAATTTCTTTGGAGGCGACGTGCCTCCCATTGAAGGATTGCCGGAGAGCCTGAGGCAGGAGATGCTGAACGGCAGGCAGGCAAAGGACCGCATTGAAGTGATCGGAAATTGGGCAGCAGACTTGAACCTCTAACTGGTTAGCATCGACAGCACCGTAAACCATTTTCCTCCTACCTAGGATTCTAAAAAAACGGAGGAAGCCTCAGAGGTATTCAATCGACTGCAACGGTTGCCGACGCTGTGGATGATCGCACACGACCGCAAGGGCATACCGGGGGCGGAGCGGAGTATAGGAAATGACGAGATCGTTGGTTCGGGCCGGTTCGCCCAGGACCCCCATGTTATTCACCAGATGGTTCGGCGCGATGGGCGTGCCCCGAAGGTGATTTTCAATTGGGGCAAAGTGCGTGACGGCGAGAAACATCACCTTCTTGACCTTTGGTTTGATAAAGCTGACTTCCGCCTGTATCGTAAGCGTCCGGTTCCCACCGTCTTTGCTCCGAGGTAAGTAAGCGCGATCATCACCCGAAGCATGTTTGTGCTGGAGGTGGTGATGGATGGGTCAGCGGTAGTTAGAATCGAACAACCCAAGCGGCAGCGGCGCAGTATCGCAGAGAAGCGAAGGATCGTTGAGCTGGCGACGCAGCCAGGAGCCTCGATCGCTCGCATAGCCCGTGAGCATGGGGTGAACGCCAACATGGTGCACTACTGGCGCAAGCTCTATCGCGAGGGCCGACTGGGAGAGAACAAGACCAGCAGCGTACGCCTGCTGCCGATCAGCATCAGCGAGCCGGCAGCAACCGCAGTGGTTGAACCGCTCGCGAAGTCGGCGGCCCTACCGTTGACGGGCATGTTGGCCACCCTTCCGGGCAGCATCTACATCGAGTTTGCCAAGATCCACCTTCGCATCGAAGCTGGTGCGGATGGCGCGCTGCTGCGCGTGGTTCTGGAATCGCTGCAACGATGATCACCTTGCCGGCGAAGACGCACATCTGGATTGCGGCAGGAGTGACGGACCTGCGCCGTGGCTTCGATGGGCTCAGTGCGGTGGTGCAGAGCAAACTGGAGCAGAGCCCGTTCTCCGGTCATGTGTTTGTGTTCCGTGGCCGACGCGGCGATCTGATTAAGGTGCTGTGGTGGGATGGTGACGGCCTTTGCCTGTTTTCGAAACGCTTGGAGCGTGGTCGCTTCGTGTGGCCGCAAGCGACCGAAGGCAGTGTGGCGCTGACGCGAGCGCAGCTATCGATGCTGTTAGAGGGTATCGATTGGCGGAGTCCGGTGCGCACGGCGGAGCCGCAGTTGGCGATCTGAGTTCCTCTTCATAACTTTCTGCATTGCACTCTATTCAGCCGAGCGTCCCTCAACTTCGGACCTTCTGCAAACCTGTTTGTCTCGCCCCCAAGGCAAGGTCACATCGAGCTCGCTTTGTTCGAATCCTTACGTTTATTCCGGCATCCATTAGTCAAAAATGAACGGCTCCCGTGCGATTTCCGGCGTCAGCAGGCCAGCATCGCGGGTCTTGACGGCGTTCGCCTTACATCTTCCTTTGGTGCTTTCTTTGGTCAGTTCACTTTGGTCTCTTGATCCTCAGAAGCGGATCTCACAGTACGGCCACACAGCTTGGCGCACTCAAGACGGCGTGGTCAGCCATCCGGAGGTGCTGATCCAAAATCAGGACGGATATCTGCTTATGAGTACTGCGAACGGATTCGCGCGCTTCGACGGGGTTAGAGCCACTCCCTGGATTGCGCCAAACTCTGGCGGTGTTCAGATCACGCGGTCGAAGGTGCTGGTTCGGGCACGCGATGGAAGTCTTTGGATCGGCACGGGGCATAGTCTGTTTCATTCGAACGGTCGGGAGTTCTTCGATTATACAAAGCAACTGCACGGCGCTGGCATTGGAGGTCTCATTCAAGATCACACGGGGACGATCTGGTTTGTTCGCTATCGCACTGCGGATGGAAAGGGCCCGCTTTGCCGGGTGAAGGGCGAGGCCATCGAATGTTATGGCGCGAAGGACGGGATCCCACTTCCGTATGCTCTCGGTTTGGCCGAAGACTCTGCAGGAAATATCTGGTTCGGTTCTACAACGATCTGTCATCGGACTCCTACCTCCGTCACAGTTTGCGAAAAGCCGCCGAACTCTTCCGTCGGCCAGGGGGTGAGCCAAATCGCAACAAGCGCTGACGGTGAGGTTTGGCTCGCCTATTATGAAGTTGGATCTGAGCTGGGTATTCGTTTCCTGGCAGGTGGAACGTGGCACGGCTTGGTGATTCCCGGCTTCGACGGCACTAAGGTGCGGACGACGAGGCTCTTCCTGGATCGAAATGGCTCCCTCTGGATCGGAACAGAATCTCAGGGCTTGTACCGCTGTCATGACGGAGTCGCCGATCACTATGGAGTTGCGGAAGGACTCTCGGGCAGTTCCATCCTGGACATCTATGAGGACAAAGAAGGCGACCTCTGGGTTACCACAGACAAGGGCCTGGACTTTTTTCGGGACACTCCTGTCGTGAGTTTCTCGTTGGACGAAGGGCTCTCCGGAACGTCCCCTGAGGCGGTGCTTGCGTTACCCGACAATTCGGTGTGGGTAGCGAATGCGTGGGCAGTCGACGCGATTCGCGCGGGTCGCGTATCACCAATTTCCGAGGGTCATGGTCCTCGTGGCCGGGAGCCGCAAACTCTGTTCGAAGATCGAACGGGACGAATTTGGCTGGGCTTGGCCGACGGAATCATGGTCTTCGAACAAGGCCACTTCACAGAAGTAAAGGGGACGGATGGCAGGCCGCTGGGTGATCGCGGGTTTGCGGAAGCATTCGCTCAGGATATCGAGGGAAACATCTGGGCAGTCACGAACGACAGGCCATCCCATCTGCTTCTTATCAAGAACGACCGCGTCGAAAGGGATATTTCGCTGGCCGATGTTTTCCCAGGCTGCCGGTATCTGGCGGCCGACCCGGATGGGGGCATCTGGATAGCGTCGTCACTGGATAAGATTGCACGCTATCGCGACGGGAAGGCCGAGACGGTTTCCCTAAGCAATAGGTTTCTGGCGATTTTCGGTATTTCGGTGGATTCTGACCATGCCTTGTTAGTACCCACTGCTGCAGGTCTTTACCGATGGAAGGCGGGACAGTTCAACCGCCTGGACAGCACGAACGGTCTTCCTTGTTCAACCATTTTTGCTGCAATCAAAGACAATTCCGGCGCAATGTGGCTTTACGCAGCATGCGGTCTCATGCGAATCACACCGTCGGACTGGGCAACCTGGCTTAAGTCTCCGCGGAGCCAAATATCCGTGAAGACCTTCGATTCCTTTGATGGGACTTCGGCTGCCGCGGGAACCGTCGATCAGCCGCGAGCTGCCCGCTCGCCCGATGGCAAACTCTGGTTCGCCAGTTACCCAATGGTGCAGATGGTCGATCCCGCACATCTTTATCAAAACGATGTGCCCCCTCCGGTGCATATTCAGGAGGTCATTGCCGACCGAAAGACCTATTCGCTGGATAGCGACCTTCGCCTGCCAGCCAAGACCCGCGATCTTGAAATTAGCTACACGGCATTGAGCTTTGCCGTCCCGCAGAGGGTTCAGTTCCGCTACAAGCTCGAGGGCCGCGATCGGGACTGGCAGGACCCTGGCACGAGACGTCAAGCTTTCTATACCGATCTACCTCCGGGTAACTACAAGTTTCGCGTGATAGCTTCCAATAACGATGGTGTGTGGAACACGACCGGGGCAGCGCTTTCGTTTTTTGTCAGTCCGGCGTGGTACCAGACCAACTGGTTCCGTCTTGCCTGTTTGGTCACGGCAGTTTTGTTCCTGGTGGCGCTCTATAGATTACGAATGCAGCAAGTTCATGCCACGCTCAACGCCCGTTTTGACGAGCGGGTTCATGAGCGCACCCGCATCGCACGCGAATTACATGACACCCTCTTGCAGAGTCTGCACGGACTCATGTTTCAGTTTCAGGCGGCCCGAAACATGCTGCCGCGTAGCCCCGACAATGCCATGCATACGCTCGATGAGGCGATTTCAGGCACCGAGAAGGCAATCGCGGAGAGCAGGGACGCCATTCAGGACCTGCGCCCCGAGTCGATTGCCCCGGGAGATTTGGCGCTACAACTGAAGGCCGTTGCCGAAGAACTAGCTGCGGCTCAGGGGCCGGGCCAAAGCTCACCAGCCTTCCATTTGATCGTCGAGGGTGAACCGCAAACGGTGTCCCAGATCGCAGAGCTCGAAGTTTATCGAATTGCTCGGGAAGTCATCCGAAATGCTTTTCACCATGCCGATGCCCGTCAGATCGAAGTCGAGATACGTTACGATAGCAGCAAATTCCGTCTACGGGTCCGTGACGACGGAAAAGGTATTAACCCCAAAGTTCTCGATCAGAGCAGACGTCCCGGACACTGGGGACTGCCCGGCATACGGGAACGTGCCAAGCGCATCGAATCACGATTGGATTTCTGGAGCCAAGCTGGAGCCGGAACTGAGGTAGAGCTGACGGTTCCAGCTGCGATTGCCTACGAGACATCGAGAGATAACTCTCGGTTCAAGCTATTTCGCAAGGCGGCAAACGAATGAGCGGTCCTTCTGATCTGATCCGAGTTCTGACCGTAGATGATCACCCCCTGCTTCGCAAGGGGGTCGCATCCCTCGTAAATGGCGAATCGGACATGAAGTTGATTGCGGAAGCGTCCAGTGGGCACGAAGGCATCGAACAATTCCGGTTGCACCGTCCAGATGTAACGCTAATGGATCTGCAGATGCCGGATATGAACGGCGTCGAGACCATTCTGCGAATTCAAGAGGAGTTTCCTGACGCCCGCATTTTGGTGTTCACCACGTATCAAGGGGACGCGCAGGTGTTGAAGGCCCTTAAGGCGGGGGCCCGTGCCTACGTACTGAAGGGGCACGTGCATCGGGAGCTGCTTGAGACCATTCGCGCTGTCCACGCGGGTAAGAAACGCATCCCCCCCGACATCGCCGCTGAACTGGCTGAGCACGCAGCCGACGATGCCTTGAGCACGCGCGAAATCGCCGTATTACGGCTCATTGCCGCCGGTAATTCCAACAAGCTCATCGCCGACCAACTCTCCATCGGCGAAGCGACGGTCAAAAGCCACGTTGCGAACATATTGTCCAAACTTGGCGCTAACGACCGAGTCCACGCCGTCACGATTGGATTAAAACGCGGAATCATCGAGCTGTAGTCCCCCAAAAGTAGGATTTTCGGCCCCGCCTTTCAGCCGTTCTCCTCGCAACCCGGCCACCTTAACCTCAGAAGCGGAAGAGGTCTAAGGAGGCGCTCCCTGCAGAGGCTATTTTCGACGTTTGCCAATGGCTGGCCTGGTGCCGGGCTACTGCTGTTGCGGTTCACGATCGGCGCGGCACTACCTTATTGCGCGGCTGCACACTTCCATGTGACCTCGCAGCTATCCGCAATCATTCCGGAAATGATCGCTGCCGCCGCGGGGACACTTCTCCTCGTCGGACTCTGGACGCCCATCTCCGGAGCAACCGTCGTAGCGGTTGAGTTGTGGATTGGTTTTTCCCGCGGCGGGTTCTCCTGGATCTCGCTTCTCTTGGCTGCCATCGGAGCCAGCGTGGCCATGATTGGACCGGGCGCCTGGTCGCTGGATGCGCGCCTCTTCGGCAGAAAACACATTGATGGCTCGTCACGATAGGTTCCATCTCCGCAGAAAGATGGAGCAGCCATTAGCGCGAATTAGTGAGCTCACAAGCCGACCATTTGCGGTTTCGCGCCGGGCTGGAGTTACGTGACAATCCGTTCGTCTGGCGGGGCTCCTGAACGCCGGACAACTCGCAGCCGTCCGGCAATCGAGAGCCGGTGGCAGAAAGAACGTCGAGAGGCACGGAAAAAATGAAGAACTTCAGCAAGCTATCCATCTTCGCCTTCGGAGCAATGCTCCTCTGCGCTGCTCCAGCGGTCTCTCAAACGCTGGACGCCGTAACCGACCCACGCATCGATCCGCAGGTGCGGGCCTTCCTTGCGGAAATCGACCAGAACGACAGTCCTTTCTGGGAGCTGCCGCAGCCCCAGCCGCAGAACATCCTCACCGCTCTGCAGAACAAGACTCCGGTGGACATGTCCGGACAGACCACGGTGGAAAAGACGATCACCCAGAACGGACGCATGGTGAAGCTGTACCTCATGACCCCGGAGCACACGACTGGAAAGCCCGGAGTGCTGTTGTTCATCCATGGCGGTGTGTGGATTGTCGGGAACTTCGAAAACCATAAACGGCTGCTGCGCGACCTGGTCGTCGGGTCGGGACAAGTCGGGGTGTTCGTGGAATACACGCCGCTGCCCCAAGCGAAGTATCCCACCCAAATGGAAGAGAACTACGCGGCGCTCGAGTGGGTTGCCGCTCATGCGGATGAGATCGGCGCGGACGGCAGCCGAATCGCGGTTGCCGGGAACTCGGTCGGTGGTGACATGAGTGCTGCGTTGACGCTGATGACGAAGGACCGCAAGGGTCCCAAGATTTCCTACCAGGTGCTGCTTATTCCCGCCACCAACGCCGGTGTGGACACCGACACGTATCACGAGTTCGCCGTCGGACGCTTCCTAACGCGGGCTTTCATGAAATACGGTTGGGACCTCTACGTTCCCGACGACAAAACGCGCTATCTCCCCTATGTATCGCCGCTGCGAGCGGGCAACGACGAACTCAAGGGATTGCCTCCGGCACTCGTTATCACGGCTGAGAATGATCCCCTGCGCGACGAAGGCGAGGCTTACGCCCGCAATCTGAAGGAGGCCGGGATCATCGTGACCGCTACCCGTTACAACGGCATGATCCACGACTTTGTGACGCTCAACGCGCTGCATGACGTGCCGGGAGTCCAGTCCGCACTAAAGCAAGCTAGTGACGGGATTCGGGCTGCATTGCAGCCGTGAGACGTTGGGACCTGCAACCCAATTCAGAGGAGAGCAAAATGACGACTCAAACTTTGTTGAATCTGGCGCCGCCGTTCACGCGCGAAACCGCAATCCTGAAGGTACGCAAAGCGGAAAATTCATGGAATTCCAGAGACCCGCGGCACGTCGCACTTGGTTATACGGTCGACAGTATTTGGCGCAATCGTTCTGAGTTCGTCACCGGCCGAGAAGAGATCATTGGCTTTCTGACTCGCAAGTGGCAGAAAGAACTTGAATACCGCCTGATCAAAGAACTCTTTGCCTTTGATGGTAACCGTATCGCGGTGAGATTCGCCTACGAATGGCGGGATGACTCGAAGGAGTGGTATCGAGCGTACGGCAATGAGAACTGGGAGTTCGATGGGAATGGCCTCAACCAGCACCGGTACGCGAGTATCAATGATGTTCGCATTACTGAGGCGGAACGCCTTTTTCGTTGGCCTCAGGGGCGAAGACCAGACGATCACCCCGGACTGAGCGATCTCGGCCTGTGAGGCTGGAATCGGCCTGCGATGCCTGCTGCAATTGCCGGCTTTCGCACGCTCCAGAAGCCGATACGGCGACGAGTTAACCAGTGCAACTTCAGCCCGCGGCCCATCTTGATTAATAACTTGGAACGGACGGAGCTATGTTGATTTCCATGGAACACACGACAACTGAATCCGGGCCATCGTCACCGAAAAGCCTGGCTTCTCAGGCGTTGCCTCGGCCAGCACAAGTAGCCGGCCTTGTGGAACCTACGGCTAGGCCGGTGCAACCAACTCGCAGTCTCTCCGGCTGGTGTCACAACGTCGACGGCATCATCGGCTCGAGTCGGGCCCTGCGCACAGCACTGGACCTGGCGTTTACGGTGGCTCCGGTCAATTCCACGGTGCTGATCCTGGGAGAAACGGGAACTGGAAAGGAACTCATCGCGCAGGCCATTCATCGGCACAGCCAGAGGAGCACTCGCCCGTTTATCAAGCTGAATTGCGCGGCGATTCCGCTTGACTTGCTGGAAAGCGAGCTATTCGGTTACGAACGGGGAGCGTTTACCGGCGCCGTTGCCCGCAAGACGGGGCGCTTCGAAGCTGCCGATGGGGGCTCACTCTTTCTTGATGAGATCGGGGACATCCGCATCGAACTGCAGGCCAAGCTGCTGCGCGTTCTGCAAGAGGGCGAATTTGAGCGACTCGGGGGCAATCAGACCCTGCGCGTGAATGTCCGCCTAATCTGCGCTACCCATCGAGACCTTGGCGAGCTTGTCTCGGCCGGACAGTTTCGCAACGACTTGTATTACCGGCTGAACGTTTTTCCGATTACCGTTCCACCTCTCCGAGAGCGGCGGGAAGACATTGCGCCGCTCGTGATGCATTTTGTTCGCACTTTGTCCTTGGCGATGAACAAGAACATCGAAGAAGTGCCGGCGGATGCCATGGAAGCGATGTATGCCTATTCGTGGCCAGGGAATATCCGGGAGCTGCGGAACTTCATCGAGCGCAGCGTGATATTAAGTCCCGGCCACACCTTGCTGACGCCGCTGGAACACCTCAAGCAGCCACAAACCGTGGCTGTCCGCTGCCCGATCACCCTGCAGGAAGCCGAGCGCGAGCACATTTGCAGGACCCTGGAACAGACGAAGGGCGTAGTTGCCGGTCCCACGGGAGCGGCGGCGCGTTTAGGCATGAAACGATCGACGTTTTACTTCCGCATGAAGAAATTGGGCATTCCTCTCCCGCAGAGAGTTCCCGCCCTCAGTTCAGAATTGCGCCACACGTTGGTCTGCTAAACCATTCGTTTCGAAGGACGAGAAATACGTTGAAAGGAGAAGCACAGGAAAGTTATGTCTCATCATCTTGACTCACCTATCGCACGACAGGATATTCGCCTCGACATCACTGATCTTTATGTATTTCGCGGCGAAATCGGCACCGTATTTGTTGTTAACGTGTGCCACTCTATTTTCGGGCCCATCCCGGTGCCCGGTTATCACCCGGAAGGAATGTACGAGTTCAAAATTGATCTGAACGGTGACGCCGTTGAAGATGTCACCTACCGGCTCACCTTTGGCGAGCCCGACAAGAGCGGCAAACAGAGTTATGTCGTCCGGTGCATTCGCGGAGCAGAAGCGCTCGACCCAGATGCCCCGGGGGTTATCGTTGCCGAAGGCAGCACAGATGAGAAGGTCAAAACGCCGTCAGGTCTGCGCGTGTGGGCCGGCAAGGCTGGCGACCCGTTCTGGATTGAACCGCATGTCCTTCACGCCGTGGGCCACGCCTTTCAGGACGGCACCACCATAAATCTTGGCGACTGGGTTCCCAGCCGGGCCAAGAATCTTTTCGCCGGCCACAGCGTGTACTCGATAGTACTCGAGATACCCGACAGCGACTTGCTGGGCAAGGGCAACAACAATCGCCGTGTTGGAGTATGGGCCGTGGCCACGCTAGCAACCGACGCCGGTGGATGGCGCTCGATCAACCGTGTGGGCCTTCCCATGATCCCTCCCTTATTCACGCAGTACAACGAGGATCTGGGTAATCGGCTCAATGCAGGGCGTCCGTCGGATGACTTCGCCACCTACGGCGCTGCGATAACTAAATCGCTGGCCGCCGTTGTAGCGGCGTACGGAACAGCGCAAGACCCGACAGCCTATGCGGAGAAGCTGGCGCACCGGTTATTCCCGAACATGTTGCCCTACGAGATTGGCACTCCAGCAGTCTTCGGTTTTGACGAGTGGAACGGGCGCTCGCTGATCGACAATGCGCCGGATGTCATGTTCTCGATCGCGGCAAATACTCCTGTTCAGTTGGGAATCGGCAAGGAGTCGGTTACCTCGAAGCCTTCACAGAATTTTCCGTATGTTCCGGCTGTACCCGCGATCGCTTCGGCCGCCGCCTGAGCGCTTGCCACGATTCATTTAATTCAAGAAAGTGAGGTTGGACATCAATGAATACCTTCACCACAAAAGACGGGACCTCAATCTACTACAAGGACTGGGGAAGCGGACCAGTCGTAACTTTCTCCCATGGATGGCCATTGAGTGCCGATGCTTGGGATGCGCAGATGCTGTTTCTTGGACAAAAGGGATACCGCGTTATCGCCCACGATCGCCGGGGGAATGGACGCTCGGGTCAGACCTGGCAGGGCAACAACATGGATCAGTATGCCGATGATCTGGCTCAACTTCTTGAACATCTTGACGTTAAGAATGCCACCATGGTCGGCCATTCTACCGGCGGAGGAGAAGTGGTTCGCTATATCGCGCGGCACGGGCAGCAGCGGGTGTCGAAAGTCGTTTTGATTTCCGCCGTTCCTCCGCTCATGCTGAAGACTGACAAGAACCCGGGCGGATTGCCGCTGTCCGTCTTTGACGGCATTCGTGAAGGAGTTCGCAAGGACCGCTCCCAGTTCTTCAAAGATCTCAGCCTACCCTTCTACGGCTACAACAAACCTGGCGCACAAATTTCCGAGGGAGTTCGAGAATCTTTCTGGCTCCAGGGAATGCAGTCCTCGATCATCGGTGCCTACGACTGCATCAAGGCTTTTTCCGAGACCGACCAGACCGAAGATCTGAAAATGATCGACGTACCTACGCTGGTGATTCAAGGAGACGCTGACCAGATCGTACCAATCGACGATTCTGGCCGGCTGAGTGTGAAGCTGGTGAAAAACGGAACCTTGAAGGTCGTTCCCGGCGCGCCGCACGGTCTTTGCACCACCCACGCCGACGTTGTCAGCGAAGCGCTTCTCGCATTCCTTAAGGGGTAGCCGATCCTTACCCAAGAACTCAATGCGGCGGCCAGGCGCATGACTGTGCCGCTGCACCGAACTCGGCCTCTTCGAAGGACCGATGAACGGTGCTCTCGCTAGCTCCGTCCAATGGCGCAGCTTCTACGCTTCTAGTTGCGATTACGATGTTGCTCAGCTTGATTGTATCGGACTGGCGGCGAGGCCAGCCAGCCCAAGTGAGTATCATCACGGACGAAGCGGACACGTGCGGATGGCAGCAGATCTGGGTGCAGCCCGAAGCAGCACCCAGAGCACGGTGTTGGAATATGGATTCTTATGACGTCTTGACTGGTGTCTTTGTGTCGAGCAGAAGCATTAGCTGCCTGGCACTGCACCTGCCGCGATAATCGGCTTGTCTTTTCGAAGCGCCTTCATGGTGGCTTCGTCCAGGTTGAGATGTCTCTCCACCAGCTTGGGCGTGGTTACACCCATCCATTGGTTCAATGACAAGTCCGCGAAGCGAGGACTGCGAAACATTTCGAGGTAGCGCAGCGTTTCCGCACCGGTGTTCTCGATATAGTGTCCAAAAGCAAAGGGTATGTATCCAACATCGCCCGCTTGGTAGTCGAATGTGCGCGCTTTGCCCGGGGAGAATACAGTCATGCGCCCGCGTCCCTGAAGGTAGTACTGCCATTCGTCGTTATTGGGATGCCAGTGCAATTCGCGCATCGCGCCTGGCTCAAGCTCCACCAGAGCGGCCGCGATGGTGCTCGCAGCCGGAAAATTCGACGAGTCGACGATCCGCACCTGGCCGCCCGAGACCTTGATCGGATCTTGCTGCAACAGGCGGTAGCTGTAGCTGATCGGCACGGTGCCTGCGGGTGCCTTGACCGTGTCGCCAGACAACGGGCCCGGAACGTCCCCGGAAAGGATCCACATTGTCTGCTCAATGTCCTTCGGCAAGCGATCAAACGCGGTCTCGGGCACATTGAAGTTCTTCGCTAGCACCTCGCGCGGCGTGTGCACGAACCAGTCACTGATAAGGAAAGTCTCGTTCTCTGAGAAATTTCCGTCATCAAACACCAACAGGAACTCGCAGCCCTCCTGCAGTCCCTGGATGGAGTGCGGAATTCCGGCGGGAAAATTCCAGAGGTCTCCAACTCCGACGTCGTCTATAAAGTTACGACCCTGCGGATCTACCGCCGTAATGCGTGCTCGTCCCGCCAAGATGTAAGCCCACTCCGCCTCCTTGTGCCAGTGCAACTCGCGTATTCCTCCCGGCTTCAGGCGCATATTGACGCCAGCTAGAGTAGTCGCACTCGGTAGCTCACGCGCCGTCACCTCGCGTGCCCAACCCCCAGAGGCAATGCGGTTACGCGCCGTCGAAAAAGAGAACTTGAGATTGGGAATCGTGCCTGCGTCGGTGGAAGGCGAAGCAAACAAGTCGGGATCTTCGCGCTCGATCGCCAAATTACGTGGCCCGAGAACTGTGGCGCCACGATCTCCGCGAATTGGTTGAGGAAGATCGTCCTGGTCAGTGGACGTAGTGTGCTGTCGCGATACAGTGGTTGCCATGCGATAACTGCTCCTTGAGTTGGATTAGCGCCTGGATACTGGAGTTAATATCCGCCGTCTCTCGGCAAACTTAAAGCACGTCGGTCGCCATAGCGGTGGGACATGCATCAACTTCAACTAGAACCTTTGTTTTCAGAAGTCGGGCAGGGGTCGCGTCCCAAGCGGTGCTGAGGAGTGCGGGGTGTGCGTCAGTATGGTGTCACTCGTCCACTCGTCTGACATGCGGCGAATTGCCCGAGCCACTTGATTGACTTTGCTACCTAATAGAAACGCTCCGCAAGTATTCAGGCATGCGGCGAAAGTTCGAGAGGTTCCAAAGTATCAATTTGACTGTACTGCAGAGTGGCAATAGTCGCCAACTCGCGCTTCTGCTTCGCCGTCTGGGAGGAAATCTGTACCAGATCGGGCTTCTTCTCCATCGTCTTGGCAACGTGGGCGTCCACCTTGGCACGGAAGCATTGCGGGTCGGTACACGAGTCCTTACAGACATCGGAAAACAGCAGTTTGTTGAATCCGGTTCGTTTGGAGCAGTTGGTACAGGAACCTGCGTCGGGAACAAGCGATTCGTCCTGCTTGTCGAACGATGCCGCAGCCAATTGCAGCAAGACGTTGGATTCAATCCATACCGCCAGTTCCCGCACCGGAATCATGACCTGGGTGTTGCCTTCGCTCGTCCACATACTGCGGAAAGCAGCAGCGAACGCTTCCTGCTGTTGGGAAGCCGGGAGTTTGGCGATCAGCAGCGCGTGGCCAATGGTGATTTGGTCTTTCAGAAAGGCTTCGGCCGCTGTAGGTATAAGGTCAGTCAGTTTCAGACGGCCATAAACATACGCTTCGCTCTTTCCGGCTCTGGCGGTAACGTGAGCGACAGTGTAGGGCTGGCCAAGCTCCAATAGCGATTTGAAGCCGAGCGCCTCCTCCATCGGGTGAATATCCTCACGTTGCAGATTCTCAACGCACTGCGCCTCGATTGCCTCGGCATCGGTCAATTTGACGACTCGAACCGGGATGGTTGATAGTGCGGCAAGTCTAGCCGCTCGAAGGCGGCGTGCTCCGGCGATGACCTCGTACTTGTTCTCTTCCGCCTCACGTACCAAGAGTGGGGCTAGAACACCTTGCGTTTTGAGGCTGGCTGCCAGTTCGTTGAGGCTTGTTTCGTCAAACCGCTTGCGGGGATTGCTGGTCGACTCGACGAGGGCGGCGAGAGGGATGCTTCGGTATTCGTTGTGATTCGCTGCTTTCTGGGTCGTTTGCATGACTCGATTTCTCCTCGATGATCTGGTCGTTCGGTGATGATTCCGGCGCACACATCGTGCATCAGCACCAATCGTTTCGGCGGTGTGTGGGTTATGCGGCTTGGGTCGCCGGAGCTGGCGATTGGCATCAGGTGCGTTCGGCATTTGGGCCTCCAGCAGCAGCCGTCAGGTTGCTGCTTTTGGCTCAAACTAACCGGCAGAGTCGCTGCCGTCCAATCGCTTTTCGTCGGATCATCATTCCTCGCGGGAATGACATAGGAGCTGGCGCTCACCGCGCTGAACGGCAGCTCAATAAAAGTCCCGCGGCTATTGCAAACGTTACCGCGGCTGACCTTGCAGAGATGAACCTTTCGGAAGAATGGTACTTCTGCCGTCGCAACAAGAGTCGGCCAACTTGCAATATACGCAAGTTGCGTAATAATATACGCATTATGCGTAAGAATGGCCGAGCACTGGATAGCCTCTTCCCGAGAGTGCGGCAGGGCGTGCTTACGGCCACTCTGACCCTACCAGAAAAATGGTGGTATCTCTCCGAATTGGCCGAGTTCCTCCATACTCGCCCCTCAAGCCTTCAAAGGGAACTTAGTTCGCTGGAGCAAACTGGCATATTGCAGCAGCGCAAGGATGGGCGGAGGACGTACTTTAGGGCAGAAACGCGTTCCCCCATCTTCCGAGAGCTGCGTAGCATATTCGAAAAAACCGCGGGCCTGATTCCCGCTCTAATAGGGGCTCTGCGGCCTTTTGAGAGCAAGATCGTCTGTGCCTTCGTTTACGGCTCGATCGCACGCCGCGAAGAACATGCCGCGAGCGATGTAGATCTTATGGTCATTGGAAACATAGGGTTGGGGGATCTAGCGCCATCTCTGCGAAAAGTCGAAAAGCGCGTAGGCAGGGAGGTCAATGTAACCAACTACTCAGCGGATGAATTTCGCAAGAAGGTCGCTCAAGGCGATCACTTTTTGACAACCGTGCTGAAGGGACGTCTGCAGTTTGTGAAAGGTGAACAACGTGACCTGGACACAGTTGCTGGCAAATAACGAGGTCCAGCGACACAAAACCTCAAAAAAGGAACTGGACAAGCTACGGAGTGTCATTGCCCGCGACTTGGCCGATGCATCCCTGGGCGGAGTGTCCGCAGATAGGCGTTTTGCAACCGCATACAATGCTGCGCTTCAAACTGCAAAAATGGCGATTGCGTGTGCCGGTTACCGCGTCGTTGCCTCTGGGCACCACAGGATTTCTTTTGAAATTGTTAAGCTCGCGGTTGGCAAAGTTGCCGACCCGTACAGCGATTACTTTGACAGATGCCGGCGGAAGCGGAATGTAATTGACTATGACGACGCGTTTGTCGCAACCGACACGGAGACGCAAGAGATCGTGGCGAAAGCGAAAGAGTTCGCCAGTGTAGTCGAGCAGTGGATCGCCAAGAATCATTCGTCGCTGTAGGCATAGGCAGGCCTACTTCGTTGCGGACACAACGTCGAGCCGGAACTAGGGACTAATTTGGGACGTGTGCAAAAAGATTATTAAAACCGCGAAATCGGGCTTCGTGTGCAAGCGGTGTACAAAACTGGCGGAATTGTGGCAATTCTGGTGGATTCTGAGGATTGCCAAATCAACAGGTTGCAGAGCCGCGTGCCCGAAAAGAGTTCGTAAGATAGTAAGAGATATATCCCTTACGGGATATATCTCATTCTATTAATAGAAGAATCTTCTATTAAGCGATCCCGTCTGATTTCTGCCTCTGCCGTCAACCAGGGATATAAGTGGGAAGATCGACGCCCTTACCAAGTTTGATAGCGAGGCGGCACCCAGCGCGGTCGTCCAGGACGCCGGACCGGAGTTGCCGACCGCACTGCCAATTTCAGCTGTTCCTCATCCCTCACTTTCGTCGTGATTTCGGCCCTGCGCCCCTTCAGAGGTAATCTGAATTTAGAGCGCAGGCCAGTGGACACGTCATTTGCAGTCCGGACATTGTCGGTTGTGCGGTGGCCGCAGGCCGTGTCGCCTGCTGCTCCATTGTCACCGCGTGCTGTTGGCAATGCGGTGAAACAGGTCACAGCGCCCGACCGATTGGGTGTTACATAGATTTCTATTCTTCACGCCGACCCGTTGGGCTTAGTTCACGGGGACTTCGCCGGTGCAGGCCAACGGCGAACTGGACACACAATCCCTGACATACTTATTCGAGGTTTCCATAGCAGATGCGCCAGCCGTGTTCCCCAGTGTGGTGGAGCCCCTGATCGATGCCAACTCCGCGGCGGCTATCCTTCACGTCCATCCTGTAACTGCTCGCGAGATGGCGGCCGCAGGCGAGATCCCTTCGCTGAAGCTTGGTCGCTGCTGGCGCTTCCGCGCCTCAGCGCTCAACGAGTGGATCAACAGTCATATGCAGGGCGGGACCAGGAAAAAGCTGCGTGATACAGTTCATCGCCGAGAAAGGTAGGACTCATTGAAACGAAAACGCGATCGATATCAGAACGGCACGGTTTGCCTCGATAAGCGGGTGACGTCTGGTACTTCCAGTGGTATCAGGAGGGGAAGCGCAAGACGCGCATGGTCGGCACTCTAGCCGACTATCCGACCAAGGCCAAAGCTCGTCGTGCAGCCAAGCCGTTTCTCGACGAGATCAACACCGATGTTCGTCTCAGAAAAAAGCCACACAGCTTCGAGGCAATCGCGCGCCGCTACATGAAGGAGCGAATGCCGACGCGCCACGGCGGATACACGAATTGGCTGGAGAACTACGCGATTCCGAAGTGGGGAGAACTCAGCCTCGACCACATCAACCCCGGCGAGGTGGAGGTTTGGCTCAAGAGCCTTGCGCGGGCGCCGAAGAGCCGAGCGCATATCAAAGCGGCGATGCGGCTGGTGTACGAGTTCGCCATGCTGGTCGGCATCCATCCAATCGCACGTAATCCGATGGAGCTGGTGAGGGTGAAGGACGCCTCCAAGCGCACCAAAAAGAAGCGCGTGCTCACCCGCGAGGAGTGGGCCAGGTTTATCGCGCAAATCACCGGCGAGCCTCAGCGCACCGCGATCATCACCTGCCTATGCCTCGGCCTTCGCCGCGAGGAACTGTGGGCGCTGAAGTGGTCGGATTTCGACTTCATCAAAGGCACGTGAAGATTCAGCGCACGATGGTCGACAAGCGGATCTACGATACTGTAAAGACAGAAGCCAGCGAAGCCGCCCTGCCGCTCAGTGAAGCACTGGTAAAGCTGCTGCTCGCGTGGCGCAGCCAGAGCCAGTTCAATAAGGACAACGATTGGGTGTGGGCTTCGCCGTTCTCCGCCGGAGAGAAACCGCTCAATCTAAACGGCATGCAACAAGACCACATCGTGCCGGCAGCGAGGAAGGCAGGACTGGAGCAGTTCGGCTGGCACGCTTTCCGCCACCCCTACCGCGCCTGGCTGAACGACAGCGGCACGCCGCTCGGGATCCAGAAGGACTTGATGCGGCACGCGAACATCTCCACCACGGCCAACGTGTATCCGGAATCAACTTGGAACGGAGCGTAGATCTTGAGAAAACATCTATAAACACCTTGGCAGTAACGCTTGCGAAGCCCGTTCAGAAGCATCCTTAACTTTGAAAAATGGAAGTTAGATCCGTGCTTGGTCAATACGGTGCCTCTGTTGCTACGGGACGCACTCGAACCATGCCGTCGACGAGACGGAAGCGAATCTCGATGCCGCGGGCTTTGGCCTGTCGACGGATTCGCTCGCGCAGGGCATTCGCCGTGTGGCCGGGGAATGGATGGACCGCCAGGTCCTCGCTTTTCTGCAGTGCCAGCAGACTTCGAAACAACCTTTCCCAGTCACGCGAGAGCGCAGGAACTCGCTCGAAATGGGGAGCGGGTAGTGGCTTTCGGCCAACAGGCTCGCCGTTTATGCAGCGTTGGCACATCGGCGTACTGCCGATCTCGCGAGCAGCTGTCACTCCAGGCCGGCCACGTTCCGCGCAGGGTTTGCAAAACGCCATCAGTCGTCACCTCCAGCCCGTGCTTTGCCGTCGCCACACTTACGCTTCGTGTCCTGCTCGTATGGTGAATCTTCAATCTCTCGGTCAAAGAAGCGCATCACGGCGCCGCGGAAGACCACCGGCACCGTCCCCGTCCAGCCTTCGCGGTTCTTCACCACGTTCAATTCGTCCTCGTGGGTTTTCCCTCCCTCGTCCTCGGGCAACCACGACATGACAATCACGCTGGCGTTTGCTTCGAGGAACCGCGAGCCGTACAGGTCTTGCATCTTGGGGCGTTTGCCGCGCTAATCGCTGGTCTGCCGCGAAAGCTGCGAGAGCGCAATCACTGGGCAGTAGTCCTTCGCGAACTGCGCCAACAATCCTGCAATCTGCTTGATCTTCTCCATGTCGTCTTTTCCGGGCATGTTCTGGCTCATTAGCTGGACGCGGTCGAGCATCACCAGTTCAACCTCAACCATGGATGGCTCACGGGACCCGATATTCTTGAAGCCTCATCACAGATCATTGTGACGTGTTCATGATTTCAATTGACCCGCGGTGAAATTCGGATTACTTATGTTTTTGAGTCGAGGTTGTTCGCGCCATCAATGCGAACATCGGTCCGACCGCCTGTAAATGGGGAGCGGACGTAAAACTTGATGGAATAGCGGGCTCGGTGTAACCCGAGCGGATAAAATTGCAAAGTCCGGCCGAGTGGATAGTTAACGCGCCACCTACATGTTTAGGCGCTCCAGGGTCAAGACGACCCAGTCCTAATCCTAGAATCACCGGCCTTGTTGGTCGAACCCGCATACAACACGAAAAAACCTGACTAGAGGCAGTACAGGTCAGGTATCTCGAGAGCGCCTGTGCTTGGCGGTCACCGCACAGGCTTGCCAGAGGGAACTTCTGGGCTCTCGAATTGGTGACCCCCATCTGGGTCGCTGGAACAACGTGGGTCTCCGGCGGTCCGGGGCGCATAGAAAGCGCCGGGAAGGAATTAGATGTCTGTCAAGGCGGTGGAACAAAACGGCGGGTTGGACAAGTTGTCCAGTGACTACGGTAACGAACTCGATCTAGAGCAGTTGGATTCGTTAGTCAAGTCGCTTGACAGCGAACAGATTGAGAGGGAGTGTGGGCTGCGCAACCAGTTAATCGCGAATCGGAAGCAGCTCCGGGCTGACCGGTACGAACAAGGGCATATCCTCAAGCAATACCGTGACTTGTACCGACAGGACGGACAGTGGCTATTATTCTGCAAGGCGATCGGAGTCAATGATCGTACAGCGCGCCGCTTAATCGAGGGCTACAGCGCGGCTGCCGCATTGCCTGAACCGGTTAGACAGGTAGCTGCGAAGCAAGGTGTCGACTTGGCAGCCAAGAAAAACCACGTGTTGACCAGTGAGCTGACCAAGCATGCTGCTAACGAGGTGACGGACTCGCAAGCACGAGATATTTTTCGGCGCACTCGGGACAAGATCAGGGCAAAACAGGCCTCGGTAACACTTTCGCCGGAAGAGCGGGTCGACAAAGTATACAAGCTGATCCAACGTCTTTATGGAAGGGTTTCGCCAGAGCAGCGGATCAATGAGTTCCAGTTGCTCCGCAAGAAGGTGGACCATTATTTCAGCATTCCATCAAGCGATACGGACCCTGATATGTCTTTGATGAAGACCAATGTTTTCTCCTTCCCAAGTGCGGAGGCCTCATAGTGGCACGCGACTCGGGGATCCCGTGGACGGATGGCACGATTAATTCATTGGTCGGGTGCTCCAAGGTTTCGGCCGGCTGCAAGAATTGCTACGCCACGGCCGGGGTCTGGCGAATGGTATCGAATCCGATGTTCTGCCGCGATGGCGTGAATCCTTACGAGGGGCTTGTCCAGCAGCGCCCCGAAAGGGGCGCGTTGAACTGGACAGGAAGGATTTCCTTCGTGCCAGCGCGTCTTCAAGCCGTTCTGAAAGTGAGAAAGCCAAAAAGGTACTTTGTCGACAGTCTGAGCGATCTGTTCCATTCAGAGGTATCGATTGAGATCATTCTCGACCATTTCCGGCTCTTTAGGGCGGCGCACTGGCATCAGTTCCAGATACTTACCAAGCGCTCAGATCGCTTGCTTGATATGTCAGATCTGATCCAATGGCCAGACAACGTGTGGATGGGTGTCAGCGTAGAGAACGCGAAGCCTGGCATCCTCGACCGTATTGCCGACTTAGGTAAGACCGGCGCACGTATCAGGTGGGTCAGCTTCGAGCCTTGGCTTTCCGAGGACAATCCGCTGCGTGCAATGCAGCCTGGGCTGAGGCCTATCTTAGAAAGCGCCGGTGTCGCTTGGGCTGTGATAGGAGGCGAATCGTCCAGGGATAAGGAGAGCGCTAGATACCTTGCTGTCGACGATGTTCGCTATCTGATTGAAGAGTGTCGTGCGGTAGGAGTGAAGGTTTTTCTGAAACAACTCGGCACCCGGTGGGCAATTGCCTCAAATACCTACAGTTTGAAGGGTGCTGATGGTAGTCGCTTAAAAAAAATCAATGCCGGCGGCGCTCCAGAATTTTGGCCCGCAGATTTTCGGGATGCTTCACTGCGCGAGTATCCGGTCTGACAATTACCCTGCCGGGAGGGCTCGTCCCCCTCCTGGGCAGGACGAGCCCGGGGGGTGTTTTTGATGATAGACAAGATCGAGTTGCTGACGGATGAGCGCGCATTGAGGGCTGAGTTTTATTCTCTTTCGCGCAACGGGGGTGCCCTGAAACGGCCTTCGGTTCAGAAAGGGTTCGGAAAGTGTTTCGATTTTCGCCTGGCTGGAATTGATCTAAGGATTCACTGGCCAGTCTGGAAGAACCACCGCCTGAAGGTTGAGGTGCTTGATGCTGGGAGCCTCAACCGGCAGGAAATTTTGGCGGACATCGAAAAGCTGTTTCAATGTGATGCTCTTGATCTGGATCTCACCAGAGTGGACCTCGCTGCAGATGTCAAAGACTTCAACGTTAACTGGTTTCGCCAGCATGCCTTTATCGAACGAAAGCGGAACACGAAGGATCGTTTCGAGCGAGTGCGAGTGGATGCTGAATTCACGGATGATCAGTTTCAGACATACTGGATCGGAAAGCGACCGAACATATACCGGTTCTACGACAAAGGTTTGGAGCTTTGGTCCCGTTTTCGTAGGCGCGCAGGAGCAGATGGCAGTCCCGACGCGTTTCGGGACACTTATGGATTTGACCGGAAGGACGTGCTAACTCGTGTGGAACGTCAGATCGGGGGAAACGCGGTTCCTAAGGAATTGGAGTCTTTGGGTGGGCTTTTTGAAAACGCCATTTGCACGAATCCTTTTGCCAAAATCCACTTCGTTGAGGCAATTACGCCACCCAGTCTCGAGGGGATTCCGCCGGCTAAATACATGGACGCATTAGGATTACATTATTTGCTGAACGTGCAAGGGTACAGTATCCAACAGATCAAAAAGGAATTCAACAAGCGTGGGAGGAGAGGAAAAGAGATACTTGATCGCTTGCTACCAGTCCTCAGCGATGAAGGGCGGCCCCATCCGGACCTGTTCCGTCTTTACCGCGATTCTTTGGTACCACAGCTAGAGGCCCACCCTAATAGCAAGATAGACGCTACAAAAGCACGAAGTGAGGAAATCGTCTTCCCGAATAATCGATGATCTCCGGCGCCCTGCCCAAGATCCCTTTTGCGCCAGTGATGCTGCTCGACGGATTGTTTACACAAACTCCTGAGTGACAAAGCATCATCGATGGCTGCGCCTCGCCTGCCGAGAAGACCTGGTATTCCTGGATACAACCGAGCAGGGTTCCCAGGTCAGCTTTTGAGGTTGACGATCATGTGTGCGACCCAGCATGGCTTGGAGTGCACGCGCCGCCCTTGTGCCATGGCAATGGCGCGGATGGATTGTTTCGTTTGTCATGCTAATATCCTGAGATATGAGCGACTCTTGGCTGGAGCGATTTCAACGCCGTTGCGACGAGCTAGAACGTCACATCGATGAAATTCAGCGGCGGAGGGATTGTCAGTTTGCTGAGATAATGGAGAGGTTTGACCGCCTCGAAAACCTGATTGCACCGGTCGGCCCTGCTTCTGATAGGAGGCGTTCAAATAAGGGCCCGACTCGGGTCCAGTGAACTTGCCGAAGACGCTGTCAGCGTCTTCTTCCGGACCCACACCGGCGTAGCCACGATATTTGGAGCGGCCAGGTAGACCTCTGTCCCCCTTGTAACACCTACAACTCGAGTCAATCTCACGACCACGCCGCAGGGTCTCGGTCGCCAACACCCAGTGGCGTGAAAGCAGAGTCGAGCACTGCCGATGCGTTTCAAAGGGTCGTGATGCGGGACGGTTCTTGCTCATCGTCAAAAAGATACGGCAGCAACAGCCGAACCCAAGAAACCTATCCGGGCGTAGCTCTGCAAACAGAACAGGCTGACCGAAGTCAGCCTGCTGGAGCGAATCTGTACATGGCCCGGCATTGCTACAGTCTCTTCTTTCCTGACTTCTTTGCTGCAGCCCAGCGTTTCCGCATTGCTTCCGCGATGCGCTTGCGAGCAGCAGGTGACATGCCAGATCTTTTCTGAGGCCCGCTTGCTGCTGGCGTTGGTTTCTTTTTGCCGGCTGGAGGACGGCCACGACGCTTCGCCGGCGCCCCGCCACTTACGCCTTCCAGCGCCTGTATTGCGGCAACCAGTCGGCTCCGTTCGTTCTTAAGCTCTACGACAATTTCGGAGAGGTTCATCCGAGTATCTTAGCATCGCAAGTAGTGGCGATAATTTATACGGAGTAGAATCTGAATCGGTGGCTAGCTTCGGAGATGCATCTCATTATCCCCATCCCCTCCTCTGCGACGTCTATTTGGGCGACAAGGCTATCAAAGCGTCACGACCATGGATGATGTTCCTACCCCTGAAACACGGATGTGAACGTGGTCTGCGCGTGCATGATCACCCAGGCCGTATAGTTGGCCAGAAGGTTGATCTGCGTCGTCGTGAGCTCCGTGTCCAAAACGCTGTAATGCGGAAAATTGCCCACCATGCCATCGAATGGTCCCAATTCCCTTTTGACCGATGATGCAAGCTGGTCATACCAGGTCTTGCAGCGCTCCAGATACACCCAGAGAACATTCACCTGCTGTCTTCCTGGAACTGGGGCGACCTTGAACCATGGGTTCGACTGGATCCTGAGGCCCTTCTGGAAGTAGATCGGCGGATTCTGGTACAAACCGCTCCCGCTGGCGGCCCACAGATTGTTCAGTAGATCCTGAAATGCCTCCGACGGAAAGACCTGGTTGTTCTGGAACAGCGGGCCTGCCGAGATTCGATTCCCCGAATACAACTGGTAGCCGACGTCAGGAACGAAAGGCTGGTAGCCAAACAGAGGCGGCAGGCTGTCGTCCACGACGATGACATCTTCGTGTTTCACTTTGACGAGGGTGATTGGCGTGGAGGTATTGGTGAACGCGATCACGTTGTTCACATCCGTATATGCGAGCACGGAAGCCACGCCGGAGTTATCGAGGCTGCCGCCATCGGCGAACGGCGTCTTCCCGATCTTCTTCTCGACAGGTGGCTTAAGAACGGACCAGTATTGATAAGCCGGAATCAAAGCGTCAAGGAACGAAGTGAGCGCTTCAGCCTCGGCGAACGACCCAAGCAGCGTGGCCGCCAGAGCAGAGGAGAGGCGCTTCTCGCCCTCAGTGGTGTCCACTCCGCGGCGTCGTAGGAAATTCGCTGCGGCGGGCGCGCCTTCCCTCACGTGCTCAGAAAGCAGAGCCGGATTGGTCGCCAGGGCGGAGCCGTACTGCTGGAGGCTAGCCGCGAAAGCCGCGCTGCTCGATCCCACGATGTCCACCAGCGCCCACTGGCGAAGTTGCCTGGCTGTTACCCGATTCAAGGTTGGATTGAAGGCCGTGGGCTCCGAGCTAAACTCGAAGGAAGTCACACCACCGCCTCCCACCTCCAATCCGTTGGCATCGACGGCCTTCAGAGGCTCGCTGACAATGCCGGTAAAGAAGCTGGTGGCCTGCACCGGAGCCAGCTGTGACTCGCCGTTCGCGGTCACGAACATCGCCGTGTTGCACAGGAGATAAGGTCGTGGATTCGAGCTCACTAGGCTGGCGTCCTCAGACTTGAGTGCCGGATTCAGCTTCAGGATGTTGTCGCGGGTTGTCTCGTTGTAGGTGAAGAATGAAGCCGGCGCTTCGTCCGATCCGGATTTCGGGAACAGCCCGTAAGGCCATAGCAGGTGCAGCGCTATGATGGTCTGCCACAACATGTCTGCCGGAACACCGTCCCAATAGAGAAAAAAGGCCTGCCATAGCATGTCGGGGATGCTGAAATCGTTCGTGATATGTTCGCCGATGCAGTCCTTTGGGAAGGTGGCAAGTCGCTCGACGGTGAGCTGGTTGGGGGAACATAAGGACCGCCGAGAAAGTGAGCGTCACTAACCGAGACCGGCAGGTAGACGAAGGGCACTCCCAGCCAGGAGCCGCCTGAAACAGTAGAGAGCGCTATCGCCTGACTCAGCAGGCTGTTGGATGAAAGAGAGACCGTCTCCAGCGCCTTCAGTTCTCCAATGCCCGCGCTCAGCGCGCGCGAGCCGCCACCGCTCAGGCAGATTGCTACGTTGCCAAGCTTCGACGCGTCGATGAATTCTCTAATGGTAAGAGGCGGTGTGGGGTATATGCGCGCCACGGAAGAACCGGAAACCATCGGCGTACCTGGCATTTGTCTCTCCTGCCCTCCGTGTGGCTTGCACCGCCGCGAAGTGCGCCGATTGTTCCACACCTCTGGCTTGGGGGCAATCCCCAAAACGCTACACAGCCAAACCGCTTGCGGAGAAGCTCTTTTCCCGCGGCTGTTACCGGTGCGTCGGCCTAGAACCTAGCACCTTAAGAGCTGTGTTGTTTCGACTGCATGGCACGCCGTGGGCCAGGTAAAGGCCCAGGAAGTATCCCCAGCCCCAACCGCACATTCCAACAACAGCTTGTGAATCAATTAGATAGGATTTTGGTGCAGTGGCGGCATGGTGAACCCTTTGTTGTTCCAAGAACTTCGGCAGGAGAATTGCCATGCCAAGCAACTGCCATACCGTATTCCGCTACCTCCTGGCCGTAAACATCACAGTCGGTAAACCGTACCTCATTCAGGGAAGAGGCCTCGGAGTAGTCAAAGGCATCTTGACGCGGTCCGATACCTACTTGACCCAAGAAGGAGCTAGAACTCGTATCGAGGACATCTTTCGTTTGTGCCTCCGGTTCGACGATGATCAGCAAGGCGAATGTCTCGACCCGTCCGATCCTGGCGAGTTTCTGATGGTTCCCGGCTGGGGAACATACACCCCCAATGGCAGAGGATGATCCCGTCGCCATTAGAGACCAGCCTAAACTGGGCCGACTGAGACACGAGATGGCAGTGCGCCCTACTAGCGGAGCCGGGAGGTATTAAACTTCCCGCGTAATGGGCCAAAGTACGTCACAGCGAACGAAATGGCGAAGCCTGCCATGACCTCGCGGGCCTTGGCGTTTACCGAGGCATAGACGAATCCTTTGTTGTTCTCGATGGCGCGGGCGGCATCAATCGGATTTCCTCCCGATGGGCGCTCAAGAACCATCGAATTACCGCCGCTGATCTCGCCGAACTGTGAGGCGCCTGATTTGGTCGTCACGCACTTCACGACCCGTAGCGCGTCATCACCGGCCCGCCCTGGGACTGCTCATGTAATTCGGGATAAAAGGTCGCCGCAATACCGCGCAAACGAGCTATCCAGCTCGGCTTGTTCTTGGCGTTGAGGGAGGGTGAATCCATGTACTACGCGGGCATGATTTTTCCGTCCTGGACTTTGAATGCGATAGTGGGAAGTGCTTTTTGCGTCGGGTGAGAATACGCGCAAGCGAGCGGCTCTTCAATCGTGAGTGGGTCAGTACTTACGATGTGATGCTCTTTGGTCGTTCCAATGGGCTGAGAGCAATGGGGACACACGAGGATGACAGCGTCGTAGTCGGGCCAAAGAGGAAGGACCGTTTCCTTCTCGTCGTATTTCTGCCCGAACATCTCCCAGAGCAGGCGCTTGAAAAAACCTGTTGGCGGATGGACGGGAGTTCGGGTAATCTCTCGCAACGGCTCGCGCTTGGAGACGAACGCAAAGTCGCCGGGCTTTTCAAGGTCTGGGGAATAGGGAACGCGGTGAAGTTGAAGCAGTAGCGTTGCGTCCATTTAGCTTAACTATAAGACTTTGGTGGCGAAAAGCCACTGTACATAAGGTGAAACGATGCCTGTTTCGGAACAGATTGCTTATAGGATAAATTTGCTTGATTCAGAGCTAGTAAAAGAACGTGATAAGGCGTACGGCTTAGCAAAAAGCGCCTATCTCTGGTCGCAGTTTTTGTTTACTGCAGCCATTTTGTGCAGCGTTGCAGCGGCAATATGCGGGCTCTTCTTCAATCTTTCCGGTAAGGCGGTTGGTGGCATCGCTGCTCTTCCCGCGATCCTTGCGTTTATTGCAGTGAACCTTAAGCTTGAGGCGAGAGCGAGTTGGCATTACCGAAGGGCATATGAAATGAATGAGTTGCACTCGCGATTACTTTATCAGTTACCGGAAACCCCTACAGCAGATAATGTCGCCGCGATTGCTAAGGACCGCGATACGGTTATTAACAAAATGCACGACGAGTGGGACAAGACGATAACCGTAAATTGGGCAGAGATGCTAAAGCAGAGACAGTCACTCCCTAAACCTCAAAGCAATGAACCTCCGACAAAGCAGCCGTCGGATTAGCCGGCCATGCACAAATGGTTCGCCACTCTCGACTTCGTTCAGATGTGGAAGGCCTCGTCCATTGTATTGACGGGCGCCTTGGGTATGCGCACGCTACGAACACGCTCGCGATAGTAGTGCTTGGCTTTGGCTGATAAGGCGGGCATGGCAGGATGAGGGGGTTTGACTTAACAATAACCTATTGATTCAAGACTGCAACTATGGTACCGTTTGCCGCCATGAGTAACCTACTTCGTCTGAATGCTGTGCTAGAAATAGCTTTGTTGATGGTGACATTACCTCAACTGTTACAAGCTCAAGCTTATGGGCGACATAACAGTAGAGGGGAACCGGTTGCCCATGATCCGTCAGCAGAGATGCGCCTCAACGATATTCAGGAGAATCTTGAGGAGAATTATGTCACGAAAGATCAGCTCAGGAACGCCCTGACAAAACGAGATGACATGGTCAAAGACGAGGATGATAAGCTCCGAGCACTATCCGATCGCGAGTATCAAGCCGAGAATGAACTGAGGATCGTGAGCTATATCGGAGGTGCAGTCATCTTCCTCTTGGGGATTCTCGTAACACAACTGGTAAATCGACTTGTAGGAAGGGTATGGCCTAAGGACGTAACGACTCATTCCGCTTCTGGTTCTTGATGAATTCGTCAATAATGCGAAGGTCTTTGTAATCGCAAATGAGGTCGATTCGAGCCTTCAATTTGTGGATGCTATCGATCTGCGGGGAATCCGTACCATCGTGAAGCGCCTTCTCAAGCTCCTTCTGGCTTACGGCCGGGCCGAATTTAATGGTGTAGCGTTCAGTCATTTTTCTGACCGTAAGTCTTTCACGGCGACCTTCGAATATCGTTTATTGTGGTCGAGATGCACGTAGGCCATCTGATCTCCCATCCATCGGCAGCGGCTGGATCGGATGTGTTTGGCGTATCCTAAAAATTCGCCATGTTTCTCAGCTTCAATGGTATCGGTTCCGCACCCGACAGAGTGTACGTATGTCCAAATGATTCGATCTCCTCTTTTCATGGTTCTTGCAGTGTTAAGAACCGGGAAGCCTTGGCGCAGTTGCGGAGTATGGAAAAAATTCCGTCCGGATCGGGTCCGCCTATCTCCCATGGCCTTGCGGCTTGATGTTCCCGGTTGTTGATTAGCTATTCTTCAGAGGATTCCTCGTCGGAACCTTCTTCTTCGCCCGATTCTTCCTCTTCAGAGCCGTTTTCGGCTTCGGATGAGGTATCGGTCGATTCCTCGCCTTCCGGATTGGTTTCGGCCTGTTCCTGGGCTTCCGCGGTGGTTTCCGGTTGGATTCCGGCCGCTGCCACGTCGTCCTTCTTGGCGATTCCGCCTTCCGGAGACGCTACAAAATCGTTTTCAGCCATTGCTTTGATTATTTTGGTTTCTGGCGCCGCTCGACCGTGCGCGCCGTTTCGGGATTAGAGTTTTCGTAAGCTGTCGGCCAATCTCCGGCTCGACTCTGATTGCTGCCTGAAGTATTTGGCTGTCGCGTCCTGCTGGCCGGCTTCGGTTTCCTTGTCGGTGATCTCCTGACGCCGTCCGGCGAGAAGTTTCTCCGCGTCCTTCCGGTCCTTGTCGGATTCGTATTTCTCCTGGCCGGTCATTTCGGAGCGCTTGATGGACTTCATCGGCTTCCCACATTGCTCACAGTTCGGGACATCGCCGACAGCGCCCGTTTTGCATTCTTTGCACATACTGCCTTCGTGTTCATCACATAAAGCAAGCGTGCATTTTGGCTTGTCATGCCCGTTATCGCAAAGCCAAAAGCCTTTCTCTTCCATCTCGGCCATCTGCTTGATCCGGGCTTCGAGCTCATCTGCTTCCTGCTCAAGTTCGGGGATGAGGGCGCGGGTTTCTTTTGCTTTTTGTTCCGCGACGCGGGCGCTCCACAAATTTAGCCCGGCCTCTTGCTCTTTCGCCAAGACATATTTCCATCGGGCGAACCATGTTGCTATTGCTCGTAACATATTTGATGAGGGTTTGTTTTTTCGACTCTCTATGCTGTCAGCCTGAGGATTTCAACGATGATGCCGGCCGCGATGACCGTGTAGAGGATGACCGTGATGAGGCGCATGGCTGCCCGGTAATCTTTGATGGTCATGGGGTTTGTGCTTTGGAAGGGATTACTTAAATCGTACAATGTTGGTGATTTTCGTCAATACCACATCGGGTCAACAAAGTGGATATTTTCTTTAAGATTTGGGCAGTAGGTGGTCCTCTGATTGGCGTCGTTCTTGGTGCCTATCTCTCACGGATGTGGCAATGGGAGCAATGGCTGCGGGACAACCGAAAACAGGAATGTCGGGAATTGCTCAGCTCAATATCAACGGCATACATGGCACTCGCTAAACTAAGTGCGCGAACAACATCCGGCCCAGCAGTAGTCCCCGGCGAAGAAGAGAAGAGGACATGGGCGCTCGTCGAGGAGTCGTACCGCATTCTAAGTGACAGGATTTTCATAGCTGAAGATGTGCAACGTCTCCAACTTGGGTCGAAATGGATAAATGCAACAAACGCGGTCGATTATCACAATGACTTAACCACTCTTTCAAATGTCTATACGTCAATTCTGAAAGACGTGGTCACGATTGCTGCGAAATCTTCCTAGCTTACTTCTGCACCTCATATCGGTAGTCCAAGTGCTCCGGAAGCCAAAGCACCTCGATCTCATCCCGAACCATCCGCCAATCTCTTGTCTCGAAGCCCTTTGTCTCGACCCAAAGTGAATGAGCCGTCGTTCTCGTGGATTCGGAAGTCCACCTTGTGCTTTCGGAGGAACTCTCCGGTTTTCGGGTTCCTGATCTCGATCGGGAATTGCCGGTCCCATGCCTTGATGTCGCCGCCCTTGAGCCTCCAATCAAGCTGCATTGCATATTGAGCCTCAAACTTCGAATCGTAGGGGAAGCCGTCATAGACGCTCCTGATCGCGTTGTATTTTCCCGGCTCGGCCCGCGGTGAGCCGCGCACCTTGCCGCAGTGCAAGCACACCGTATCGTTCGTTTGAGAATCGACGACGTATTTATGGCTATGCTTCTTGGCGAAGCGGCGTTGAAGATATGGAGGCCTGGTGGAGGGATTGCCTTCATCGTACAATGTGGGCGCATTTCGTAAAGGGAGGACTTAGAAAGCCGATGGCAGATCTTTCGTTCGGCGACAAGTTGGGAATCTTTGCTCTGCTTCTAGCGTACCCTCTCGACGTGATAGCTCATCTCACAACCCCCATGTGGAGAAATTGGATCGCGAAGCGAAGTTTGGGGTCACTAATAAATCGGATTTCTACCCTGGAGAAGACCTTGGCCGAGCTTGAGACGAATCCGGTGATCGATGAAGTTCAGAATCAAATCTTTTGGGAGATAACCAGAGTCCGCATTACGGTCTTGTACGCAACCAGTGCCGTAGTCCTTGTTATCTACCTCGGAATTCGTGCGGTTGCCGATACTAACACGACGGCGTTCCATGACTTTTCAATGTGGGTCGGTTTTGTTGTGATGGTTACAGTGATAATGATGTTAAGAGAACGGTACGGGCGGGACTTTCGCTATAAGCGCTCGGCCAAACGGCGGGAGAACCTTCGCGAGGCTATCGAGAACCTCAAGCATCTTCGTGACAATTGGGGCAAACCTTAAGGACATATCACTTACTCATAAACGACGTAAGCTGCTGTAGGTGCGCAAGCGTCTCAACCAATTCAGGGGCGAGCATCTTAGCGATGTGGTGACTCTTTGTATTCTGGCGAAACCAGTCGTACATTCTATTTTTTTGATGTTTGTCGATTTCGTCCCACTTCCCCCAGATGCGCTCAGCCTGCTTGTGTACTCCCTGGCGGAGCTTCTTCGTTTCGGCGTCTGCTGGAACGCCCATGGGCTTGCCGTCTGGATGCGCTCCGTGGGTTGCTCTGCAATCAGGCCATCGCGAGCATCCATAGAAATGCCTATTTCGTCCGTCCCGCCAGCCGCGCATGTCCGTCTTCGAGGCGGCATTGACGAGATCCTGCGCCTGACTTCGCGAGAGCCAGTTGCCGATTTTCCGTCCGAGCCCCTTCACGCCCGGAACCCGCCGGATTCCAATCGCCAGTTCCGGCGTCAGCCAGCCGCTCTCCGCGGACTCGTCCGCCAATCTCCGGATTGCTGAAAGATGCGAATTGATCGTAGAAGCAGACAGATTAAGACCTTCCAGGTGTGACCGGTACCGGACAACGACTGCGCGATTAAACGTCAATCTAGGCTCGCTGCAGTACCAGGCTATGAACCTGTTGATGGCAAAGGTGTAGCTGCGACGCGAGTGAACGGAGGGGAGAGTATTGAGAACAGCCGCCTTCGATTGCTCCAATTCAGGGATGGTCAGCGAATCGGAGCGAAGGCCAGGTCCAGTCTTCTGAGGAACCATAGAGAGCGGCTCCTTTCGGCCGCGCCCACAGTTTTCTCCTCAATGATGCTTTCGGCCCACACGCGCCGATCTCAGGTTATTGAAGCAAACGTCCATTATCATTTTCGCCAAGGGCGCTGGCAAGCTGAATGAGCTTTAAGCACTTGGCCGCGCACGTTCAATCTGCCATCCGAAAGAGTTAAAGGAGGCTGAAGGTAAGGAAACACAAACTGTTGGTAAAACAGTTGATGCCTAATACGCTTCTCAGCGCCTTCGTGCAGTTGGGACTCGCGGACGGGTGCGGGGGGTCA